>Ga0247758_1000030_pt1 | contig 93136 bp, 76 predicted proteins | sample UWRJL156409C4_FD_180950 | JGI IMG/M metagenome (GOLD analysis project Ga0247758, IMG submission 180950) | Plant litter microbial communities from Arlington Agricultural Research Station in Wisconsin, United States - UWRJ-L156-409C-4 | ecosystem: Environmental > Terrestrial > Plant litter >... | reverse complement strand
CCTCCCCAAAATCTCCAAAAAAAAAAGCCCAACGGATCCGAAACCACATCCACGGCATGCACATGGATCTGCCTCGCGCCGAGACACATGGCGTGTAGGTGCACCTCAATAAAGGCCCGCGACGTGGTCGAGGTTGATCCAGTTGAGGAAGGTGGTCGACGGGGTGGCAGGTGGCAGGTGCACAGTAATCGTTGTAGACATCCTCGGGGACATCCTCGGGGGCTTTGCAGTAGTCGGGAACGATGTTGAGATTTGCCGCGGCCAAGAATCCGTATATCCTGTCTCTTGGATCGGCCGCTTCAAGACGTGAGGAGATCCGTGGTGGATTAAACGGTTTCGGGCTCCGAATTACATCATTACTCAATGATAGAGGAGAAGGTATCAGCTTGGACCTTAGGAGCCCCAATTTGGTGAATATGCCGCCACGGGATGGTATCGACGATGACCAAATTCTGCCATAATATCGAACTGCAGCGGCAGTTCTTGGCGCTCAGGCGCGCAGGCGCCTTACCGCTCCAGGCTTAGCTGGAGCGCAGGGGCCTTAGATCATATACTCTCCCCACACATAAGGAGCTTCCATTTGTATATAACTGGGGAGTGTTTCGCACTCCCCTTTTCTACCAAATCAAGTCACTTTACAACTGCACTTCCGCTGCTCCTAAGCCCCTTGTTCCTCAGCCAAAACGTTCCACAGTTATAAGCCCAGCTCTGTTTAACTAAGTAAAGTATAGAACTAATTAATTAAGACGCTTATAAGTAGCGTCCTCTGTAAAACCCTTTTACTAATCCTCCGAATTACTTATTATAACGGAAGAAAACGCCTTTTACTAAAGCATTCTAATTAACAGTTAGAAGCTTAAAAGCGTATAAGAGTAGCCCTTTTAATTTAAGACTCTTAAATACTACGTGATAAACTAAAAGATCTAACACCTTATTAATCTTACTGCTCCTAACGTGGCTAATCTGTACATTAAGCTAATTATTCTAATAATTTATAAGCTTATTAGTAAGCGTTAAGAGAAGGTAATTAAATTATATATCTTTACTTATAAATATTAAAAGTTAACAGCTTTATTTTTAAGGACAGTTAAGGATAAGTTAAAACTTATTATAATTACATAATAAGATATTAAGGAGGAATATAAACATTTAATAAATAAAGTTATTACTTTTATTACAGTTATTATTAAAACTACTAACTTATATTAACATGTTTAGAATTAAGTTGATTATACAGTTAATAAAAGCCTTAAGGAACTAACTATATAAAAAATAATTTAAAACAGTAGATATATAGTTTAAACGTTTATATATTTCCTTTAATAGTAACTTAAGCTTAGTAAAATAAACTTTACCTTTTAAATCTATTAGGAATATCACGTAGTGATAAAATAAGTTAAGAATATTAATATATTAAAGGAGTAGTGGATTAAGGATTAGGAAATAGCTTATTGTAAGGTAGAAGTGCTTAAAATTACGGAGATTTAAGGGCTTTTAACTATTAAGGACTAACTAAGAACTATTACAGTATATATAACACTTTAATAAGCGAATTAAAAGCTTTCCAAACTAGTAAAGTAAGAAATTATAAAACACTTAACGTTTAAAATCACAAATTACATTTATATCCTTTTTATACAGATTTATAAAGCGAAATATATTATTAATAGTAGTAAGTAAAGTAGAGTTTTCTTTATTAATAACTGCTTTAAAGTACCTAATAAGACTAGTTAAAGCTTTAAGAAAGACTGTCCTTATAGAAGAAAACACTTATAAGAGCTTATAAACTGTTAGATTTTACATTTAGTAATTATTAGATTACTTTTAAACGCTCCTACTTACGTTAAGTATATTAAGATACTGGGATTTAAGATAAGAGAGAAGATTAAAGCGTAATTCGTAAGCTTTAAGTAGTTAAAAGTTTACTAATCTTATTAAAAGAAGTAAGGAGTTATTTTAACTATTTAAAGTTAAGACTGCTTAAGTACTTTAAAGTTTTTAAAATTTATTAACGTTACAGTAATTAACGTTTATATAATGGAAGCGATTATTAAGGTAGTAAGGCAGTTCTTTACTATAAGTTTTACCAAGTACCTGCTTTCCAATAACACCCTAGTTAATAATTACAGAGTAATGCACTTTATTAATCGTAAATTACTCTTAGTTAAGGGAAGCTTTTAATGTATTAAAGTTAAAGATTATATTTAAGTAAGGACTAACTTATTCCTAATTTCTGGATATAGTAAGTAAGTGATCTTAAAAGTACTTGTAAGCTTTAAAAGAACTAATAGTGAAGATTTAGTGCTTAATAACGTAACTGTTATAAAGGGTTTTTACATTAATATCGTTTTAAAAGCTTTAATTATTAAAGTAAGAGCTTAGGATTATGGGTTTAACTACACACTTTGTTACAGTAATATAAAAAAGAACGTAATGTTAAAGAAATTAAAGTAATAGTATAATTTAATGTTCTTACAATACACTTTTATTTTCGCTTATTTAAGCTTTTTAATACCTTTTACTATAAATGCTATAAGTACTGTGTTAGTAATTATAGTAAAATAAGGAGTAAGGTACTTATAGTAATAGCTGCGCCTTTAAAAGGATATAAAGTACCTTTAACACGCTTAGGTAAGGTATTTAAGGTTAGAAGCTCTTAAGAAACTTATTAAACAAGCACGTAACGTTATAATTACAAATATAAAGATTATTAACTGTAAATATTACACGCTTATATACTTATAATAAATCGTTTTAAGACGCTGTTTTAAAGGTTTCTCCTATTGCTTATTCTTATAAATTAACTAAAACCTTTTTTACTTTAAGAAAGTATAAGATAAATTAATTTACTTACTTATAGTTAAGGATAAGTATAGTGGGAAGCTTTTCTGTTATCCACTGGAGGATAAGAAAGGGCTAAACACTGGAGGATAAGAAAGGGCTAAAAGTGTTTAAAACTATTAAAAGCTTTGTAAACTAGGTAAAACAGCAGTTTAAGCTTATTATATATATTATACGTTAAGATTAAGAGACTTTAATAATTGCGATTAAGGGATATATGCTGTATTAGCTCTAGGCGATTAAAGAAAGGATCGAAATCGAAACTACTTTATTATATATATATAAACTAAACAGTAAGAGTAAACGTGCAGGTTAAAAGCTAATTATAAAATCTATTAAAATAAGGGAAGGAGTAAACTTTCTTAAATTAATCTGGCTTAAATATGTATAAGTAATTACTTACTTATATAAGATAAGCCCTAACTAACGAAACAATTAAATATTACCTAATAAGAAACTCTATAAATAGTTTAGATAATACTTTTAATAATATATACTGTTAGGTAAGCTTAGTAAAAGCTTAGCTAATAATTACTGTTTAAATTAAAGCGGGATCTATACTTACAGGTGTTAAGCTTATGTTTTTAATAAAAGGTAAAAGGTAAAGTAAGATAAGCTTAGTTTTAAGATTAAACCTTAAGGATATATTAAGTATTTAGTTAAATATATAACTTTTAACATTTATTGTATTTAATACTTATAACTAAAAATAGTATTTATAACGTGTAATGTAATATTTAATAAGAAGCTCTTTTATAAGAAAGAGAATAAGGAAGTAACGGTACTGCTAATATAAGTTACTTAGTAGTTACTTAACTTTATTAAAATTAAGCTGCAGATATAAGACACTTTATCTATACTTAAGCTTCTTACTAACGTTATAAACTTAGATATTACGCTTATACTTATTAATAATAAAGCTTTAACCTTTACATCTAATAACGAAGATGCTCTTAAGGGTTAAAACTTAGGGGTAAGCGCGCTTAGAGATAGAGCAGCGCTCTTTTAGATTAAGGATAAGTTTGCAGAGCTTAAGGAAAGCTTCATAAATACTAAATTAAGATTTCTAACCTTAGAGTTAATATTAGAGGTTGAAACTTAACCTTAGACTTAAGGCTTATACTCTTATTTAATTAATAAGCATGTTAGATTACCTTCTGTAGATCGTAATAAGCTTAAAGAGACTAAGGAGCTCTTTAAATAAGGGTTTAAATAACGAGAAACTTTAAAATAGTTAAATAGGGCTTTTACTAATAATGTAAAGTTACGTATAAATCTTAAAGAAAGTAATTACTTATAAGAGGACAGTTACGATAAGATATCTATAACCTTTAAGTACGAAGCTTTAAAGGAGTATAAAGATACTTTATTAAAAGATTTAGCTAAAGATACTATTATAGTAATAAAGTTAGAAATATAAAATTCATACTTATAAATTAACTACTCTTTTACTTTAAGATAAAGTAAAAGACTTTAAGGGTAATTAACTTCCTTTAAATCGCTTAAGTTAGTAATTTATACGTTTACTATTCAGATCTATAATAAAGTAAAGATTAATTACTTAGTTTTCGATAAAAGCTTTACAGGTTTCTTTATAACGTTTTTACTTAATTAGTAAACAGTAGTTAAAAAAGGAAGTAAAGTTTATAAGACGTTATACACTATATTCTAAATAGTAATGCTTTAAGTAAAAGTAAGGTTTAATGTAGCTTTAAGCTTACCTTACCTTTATAGAAATAACCTCTTTAAACTATAGCTTTTAAAATACTGGAAAGATTTTAAAAACTATACACTTAGCTTTAAGTTTAAAAAGGCGTACTAAGCTAAGATACAGCACCTCTTTTATAGGAACGTAACGTAAGATAAAGCATACTGTAACGCTTTTACAGTTACTCCCACTTAAATAGGTATTTACTTATAAGTTCTATAAAGATAATATACTTAAGAAGTATAAAGTTAAAATCTGTATAAAAGGTAACTTTTAAAAGTTTAACACGCTTTAAAATATTTATATAATAACTTTAGCTGCTTACTTATTTAAAATAATAATAAGGTTTATTACTTAATAAGATTTAAAAGTCTAACAGTTTAATGTAATCTAAACCTTTTTATACGTTACGTAAGACGATAACTCCCTAGTAATATGTAAGCTCCTAAATAGCTTTAAGAAAGAAGGTTTTTATTATAAGCTTAAATAAGCGTTATATAACTTATAAGACTTATTATTACTGTAATATAAGGAGTTTACATTAGTATTAAAAGAGCTTAGCCTTACCTTATCGGATAAAGAGCTATACCTTACGTTTAATAAGAGTAAAACTGTGTTTATGCTTTTTTACGTAAATAATTACCTTATAATATTCGTAAAGGAATACTGTAAAGCTGTAAAAGTAATTATATAAGAGCTTTACATGCGGTACGAAATCTATAAAAAGGGAGAAATCTCTAACTTTATTAATATCTAAGTAATTAAGAACCAGGGTAAACGAAAGCTCTAGTTAATCTATAATTAGTATATGTTGGGTTTTTACAACCCTAACCCGGCCAGTGTGGTTAGAACAGTGTGGCTGGATCCACGCAGCCGCTCCGCGGCTGCATCCGTGGATCTGCACAGCCAAGAACGCCAGACTCCACTGCCAACCTCGTATTCAGTCAGCCAACCTCGCTTCGCAGAAGCGAGTGTGGCCAATGCACTCCGTGCACTGGCCACCCTCACGGCTATAATAACACGGCTTCCGCTCTTGAAGATAGAAATAATTAATCACCTTCAACACACACTGCTTTCTAATGCCTTGACCCCTTTTGCTTTTCAACAGTATATTAAGAAGATCGCTAAACAGTATAACCTTTTAGAGGGTATATTCCCAAACATCCTCCTCTTTAATATAAAACTCCTTAAGAATATAAGGAATACGGTAAAGGTAAAAGTTAAAGAGTATTAAGAGCTTATAAGATCTATCTTATATATAGTAATTATAATTTAATTAAATATAGCCTTTTCAGCTTTTATCCTCTTACAGTTTCTCGTTAACTTAAGCTTAAAGTATCTAATTATAGTAAAGTAGATAATTAAGTACCTATATGGCTTACAGTATATAAGGATTAAGTATAGAAGAGTAAGGTAAGAGGTTCTTATAATTATTAGCGACGCTTCTTTTACAGATAATATAAAGATACGCTATTTATTATAAGGGTATATTATAATGCTCTTTAGTAACGTAATTAATTAGAAAGCTACTTACTAATATACAGTTACGATATTGTTAACTAAAGTTAAATTACTTACATTTATATATATAGTTAAGGAAATAATAACATTTAAGAAACTTATAGTAAATATTACTTATAAACTTAACTTAATATAAAAGATCTTCTATAATAATTAGTAAATAATACAGCTAGTAATTAAAGAGAATAAGAGAGTAAATATTAAGCTTTAATATATCGATATCTATAATATATAAGCTCGTTAGAAGTATATGAAAGGTTTATTTAAAGTTACATATCTACTTACGTAACAGATATTAGCTAATAAACTTACTAAATTACTCTTTTAATAGCGATTCGAACACTTTATAACGCTTATGAAGTTAAAGGACACTAGTTACATTAATTATAAGAGTAAAGGAACTGTTATAAAGGAGCTAAAAGATTAAGGGACTACTATTTCTACAGTCTTTACGCGTAATAGTGTATTTACGCTTAAAGGTGTAATAAATAACAAAATAAAAACGATGAGTAGTTAGATAATATACTTAAGTGTAGTTTATTAAATTAACAAGCTTACTAATTAAGGTTATAACTTACTCCTTAAAAGAGCTAGAGCTCCCTGTACCACTAACAATAATACCCTTAACTAACTCCTCTCTACTCTATAAAGTTAAAGGCTTATAAGGAATATACGTAACATTACCTTCTATTTCTTAAGCTCCTAATATAAACAGTTAAAATAAAACAGCTTATAAAATATACTATACTTACAGAAGCTAATGTATTAGCCGTTACAGCAATAAGGAACTTCTTAATAAAGGGCTTTATTAAAAAAAGACTAAACAGTAAGTTAATAAAGCACGTAAATAAGTTTATAAAGAACATATACCTCCACGTAGGAGTATCTACTTATATAGTAAGTATAATAAGCTAAAGTGCCTATATAGTCGAAATAGCAGTTATTACTATTACTAGCGATAACACTTTTAAGGCACTTAAGGTAAGCCTTACTATACTTATTAATAGGGGTAGGGTGTAAGGACTTAGGGGTGTAGTGAGTAAGTAATTAAGCTGGTTTACTAATCTTAAAGTCAGTAAGTTAAGCATTTGTTAAGAAGAAAAGAGCGGTTTATATAAAGGTTTACAGATTAGCTACATTATAAATAGAGTAATAAGGAGTTATGGGAAGCTCCTTCTTATCCTTATCCTCCTCTTAATAAAAGGGTAAGTAAGTAAGTAAGGTTAAGCTAAACAGCTTAAGTGATAGGGTTAAGGTGCAGGTATAGGGTGTAAGCTTCTTAACACTTAAATTAAAGTTAGCTACTACTTTTAAACGATAAGAATAAATGAAACTTATACTGTAAACACTCTCTACTTATTGTAAAGCTTTTAACTACAGTTAGTTAAAACTAGAGTAAAAGAAAAAACGGTAAAAACACTTACAGATAAGATTAATTACACTTTTAATAAGATCTGGAAAGCGTAAGAGCAGGTTAGTAAGTAGAAACGACAGTTTTTTTAAGCAGAAGGAGCAGAACTTACGTTTTCTTAAAACGCAAGCCTGTAATCTTTACGTTAGCTATAATAACTAAGAGTAAGGATAAGAATAATAGTGTTCGTAATTTTTTATATTCACTTAAAGAAAGTAAATAAACAGGAAAAGATCGCAAGCTCTTAATATAAAGTTAAGAAGCTTAAACCACCATATAAGCTTACCGCTTTCAGTTTAGTGCGTGCCGAAAACGTAACCACGTACCAACTCGAGCAGTATAATTTAAGAAGTTACAGGCTTAACTAACCTCTGGACCTTATTATTTTCTATCTACAGCGAACTTCTTTTCAAACGTTCAGGCGCTTAGAACTGCGTTCTGAGCACCTAGGGGGTGTGTTGAACTGCAGCGGCAGTTCTTGGCGCTCAGGCGCGCAGGCGCCTTACCGCTCCAGGTTTGGCTGGAGCGCAGGGGCCTTGGATCATGTGCTCTCCCCACACACAGGGAGCTTCCATTTGTATATAACTGGGGAGTGCTTCGCACTCCCCTTTTCTACCAAATCAAGTCACTTTGCAACTGCACTTCCGCTGCTCCTGAGCCCCTCGTTCCTCAGCCAAAACGTTCCACACATGACGAAGGTTCCCGGGGATTCGGTAGTACATTTCGAATGCCTCCTTTCAGGGGCGTTGGCCAGGCGAAGGACGTCAGCGGACCTGAAGAAAGGGGTTTCCGAAATACAAGCACTCGGACAGAGGAAGAACAGCTTGCTCGCCAATAGCACCTCCTGATAGATCCAGGCTCTAGTCCAATATGGTAAGCGACATAATTCCCGATATGCCGCCTATTGCCGGTTAGTCGAAGTGCCATCCGTTTCGGGGTCCCGGTAACAAAGGCCGGGGAACTATCTCAGCCATTCCAAGTCTTCGACAACTTGAAGCGCATCCCTGCCCTTTTCCTCGATCATTGGCCACAAAAAATGGAGGATGTAGAAAGCGAGCGGTAAATCCTTGTCCTCTGCAGCAAGCCAAGAGAAAACCGACTCGGCAGATGCGTACACCAATCCCATCAGTTGCACTTGATTCGTGCGTTCTTCAATGTTCGTTTGATCGATGCAAAAAGCGTCGACCCAGAGCCTAAAAGAGGAAGAATCTCGTCCATTTCCGTGGATGGTTTCCCAGTGGTATTTGACATTCCGCAGGGCCGAAGCGAAGCCTGCAGTGAGGCGTCTCAACCGGCTCGGCCGTCAAGGATCTCTCCAGCAGTCGGATTTCCCGTTTTGAAGGGTCGAGCGAGAGGTTGGAATAGATGCTTTCATTTGTAGTATCCATGATGAAAATTGTTCTTTGCAGTTAAAGGGAGATAAGTACACATGCGCGATTGCTGGTGCCGCAATCGTCAAGAAACTTGACAAAGCCTACCGTCGTAGTCCGTTCGTGCAAGAAGCGGGGAATGTGGATGGTGAAGTCGTCGGGGCAAGGGATCAAGCATCGCACAAGGAGAGAATACACCCGCGTATTGTAGCACCTGTCTCACTTGTCCTGTGGCCCTTCACCAAAAACACTACCCCAATCAAGAAAGCTTCAGCAGTCACAGGTGCGACACATATTCCCATTTTCCGCAGCTTCAAACAATACAAATCTCCCTAACATCCCGCATGAAGTTCGCCTTCAACAACTCCACCGCCATAGCGGACGCCGCGATGTCTTCCACTCCCATGCCCACCTCTTCAAAAATAGCATAGATGCAGTCGATAATATTTTCAATGTACTTTACATAATCCCTGGGACGGACAGAGAAAGAGCGCCACTCCTCTCCATTCCGACCCAGCTGGGCTTTGACGCGCGCCCACGCCGCCGACTCCATCGGGAGGACCATGTTCGAGACCAGGTCCTCAAAGACAGCTTTGATCAACTCGATCAGCTCATGCGGGGAAGCGTCCAGCGCAGAGATAAGGTATTCCACCGTGATGCCTTGCCAGTGTTCTGGGTCCGCTTGTACCTGCTCCGTGTTTTCCATTGACCCCACACCCTGAGCAACAAGTTTCAACACGACCGGGGCCCCATGTTCGGGCTTCTCTGGTTCTATCATCTCGCCGTACGTTGAATACAGGTATCGGATGTTCCATGTTAAGGGGCCGAACATCTGATCAAGTATTTCGGGCAACTGCGAATCTGTTGCCGGGAAATAAAGGGATGGTCCTTGTGCCTTTCTCAAAAGAGGGAGGGCAGGAGTCGCTAATAGGTGTAGTTCTCTGCGGGAACCAAGTTGAAGCTCTCCATCGGGTTTATCCAAGTCCCAAAAAGTCTCGAACACCATGGCTCTGGATTGAAACCTCAGGGGGACAAGGGGGGGTGGGTGTTCGAGAGATTCAAGTTTCTCGCTCGAATTGTCGATTTCGGGCTCGCGAGAACACGGCACGCTCCAGTCGGGGGCCCAGCTCGGCAAGTTGGCGACTTGGGGTTGGCGAAGGAGGGCATGATTCATCACGCGATGCCAGCCGAAGCGATGGGCGAGCCAGTGCGCCGAGTGGATGTAGACAAGGTCCACGCTCAAGGCGTAGTCTACATCCAGGTCTTCAGCGCCTCCAGGTACAAGGCCTAGAAGCGAATACACCTTATCGCGCGGATCCTTGGCTTGACATCTCGACGCAAACTCCAGCAGATCCAAAAGACGATCCGGGTTGGTAAATGCGTTGTGATCAAAGTAGAGAGCTGGCGGGGGTATTGGTACTATTATGGGGGAGTCGTCGCTCCGAGTCGGCTCGAGTATGTCCATGTTCAGGGTGCGGAGATGGGTAGGTTGGATGTACCGCCAGGGGATAGTGGTATCGTCGCATAGCAATTCGGCCATCCGTGCTAGAGCAACTTCTTGGAGGACCCAGGCCCGAGAGAAAAACCTCCGGGACCACAGCTTGGACAGCCCCTGGCGTATCATGTCCCTCCGGGCCTGGAAGACACTGGCACCGGGCGGGCGGCCAATGCGGTTCAACGCCGCCTCCAAGATGTCTGGGGCATTGCCATTGCCATTGCCAGCTTGAACTTTACCAATGGCCTTCAACGCAGACGAGATGTTTCTTTCTTCGTCGTCCTCGCCAACGTACACGAGCACCGTCTTGGCCCTGGAGTAGATGTCTGGCATGAGCCGAACCTGATGTCCTCGCTCCGTGTCGTTTTCCTGGTCGATGCACACGGCATCGATCCAAACCTGCCATTTTGACGCCCTCTCTCTCTGTCTCTGTCTCACCCTCTTGAGCGCCATCTCGCAGTTCTTCGTAACGGGGAACGGGGTCGAGTTGATAAAGATGGTGCGGCACGGAGAACTGTCCCCCGACTCGTCGGCCCAAGTGTACGAGACGGCCTCGAAATCGCCCCAGTGGCTTCCGCGATAGACTTTTAATAGTTCGACCGTCATCTCGCATTGGATGGGCTCATGAAACATGTCGTCTTGAATTCGCAGAAGGCGTATTTCTCCATGTCGTTTGTCTATCGGCGGGTATTCCAATAGCGTCGTGCTGGAACCGCAGCTGAGGCAAGTGACCAGGCTCCCGATCCGGGTTTTGTCGAGGCGCCGACACGAACTGTCGTGCCAATCCATTTTGTGGGCTGAAATGCCGGCAATAAAGAGAGTGACAGGACTCGAAGGCTTAGAAGCAATCCGTGCCTGCTCAAGTTATTGGATGCCGGTTGGGAGGTTGTGGAAGCTGACAAAACAGATTTTGTTGAGTGGTGGGAGATTGGCCACCTGACCCCGCGTTCTTCTTTCCTCGGTGTGGCTTGCACTGCCCCGATTTGGCTGCCTATCGCACCCGACCTCCAACTCGCAGCTCTTCAGGGCCACGGTGTGTGACCAATGGCGTGAGCCGCTGCGCCTTTCACCTGTCAGGCCTAACCGTTGCGAGCAGTTGGCAGAGCTATTTGACGAGGTCAAGAGTGCAACTCGAATCCCAAACACTTATTATCATTTCGCTGAATGATAAGGCTCAGAGTTGGAGCGGCTGATTTACACTTGTTACGGCTACCCTGGAAACTGCAATAACTTCCAGGTTACTGCTGACTCTTTCAGCCCTGTCTGTCTTGGATATCAGAGTGGAAAAAACAAGAACACTGTTACACGGCACCAGCCAGGCACCCAGTAAGCTTCACTTACTGGGCAGATGGCACGGGACAATTATCTATGACAGACGCTTAGCGCAAATTTGTAAAGTTCGTGATATAGATGCTAACATTTGCTACCGTACCCACCTAAGAAGGTGATTATAATCAACGCAAAAAATAGGGAACGAGTCTCTCAAACGCCTCGGGGCTCGACTCTTCCTCATACGGCAGGGTCGTAATGCCCTTCCTTAACCTCTCCGCCTTTTCTCGCACCTCTTCCGCCTCGCATATCCGACCGCTATCTCGTAACACCTCCGACAGCAGAAAGGTGGAGCGAGCCAATCTCGGCACTGGGTCGAAGCAATTTTCAAAAATTGAGAGCGCCTTCCGAGCATACAATCTGTTTGAGCATCATCAGCTTCAGACTCTCTCAGTCCGCCAACCAACCTGTAAAAAAAAAAAAAGACGAAAAATACTTACTCAGCATTACAATAGTCGCCCTCAAGCCTGAAGAAAGTCGCCATCTTATGCCAGCAGAGTCCTGTCTTGAAGTTATGGCCTAAGATCTTGCAGTAAATATCGAACGACGTCTGGTGGCACTGCCGTGCTTCCACGATCCGTCCTTGGTCGAGTCGGAGGTTTCCGAGGTAGTACATGCATCTGTCCGACCAAACAATCAGCAGTTTGCCTCATATCCTAGGCACCTTATGCATGTCCTCACTCACATGGCGTATCTGTCCGAGTCCGTCCCGTAACTCAGGCGCCACAACTCCTCGCTCTTCTCCATGCACTTGGAGGCCTCGTCCAGGTTGCCCATGCGCCGATGGATCAACCCCAGATTGCCGTACGTGAATGCCAAAGGCCCCTCGTCTGAATCTCCGCACTTCTCCCTCACTTCCAGAGCTTTGAGATTGTAGTCGAGAGACTTCTCCAACTGGTTGTCCTCCATGTAGAAGATGCCGATCGAGTAGTAGGTGTTGGCGAGGACCGGGTCATTCGGAGGGAGGAGATTCTCGCGGATCCGGAGAGACTTCAGCAACAGCGGCAATGCCTCTGTGATTCGGTTGTTCTCGAACAGTATTCCAGCAAGAGGCCAGACTATCGAGGCAACCACCAGATTATCTTCGTCGGGGGACGCTGCCAGGCCTAGATTTACCAGGAAATCGATTTCGGTGAAAAGTCCGCGCTCGAAGAGGTACCTATGCGGCTATAATCAGAACAATCACCAAAGTCTGATAAATTTGAAGCAGGGTTGTGCGTGGTCGAGCCTCACCATGTCACGGAGCTCACCAGGCTGGCAAACTGAATCGATTTCTGCCCCCGAAAATCCTTCTCGAAACGGCGAAATAGAAAGAGCGCATGGGGAAGATATCGTTCGCACTTGTGCCAGTCCTTCCACATCTGGCCTTCAGCTCCCGTCGGGAAGCTCTGGCTGAGAACTTTGAGGACGGCTTCGAACCCCTTTTGTCGTTCATCCTTGGACATGAATAGATACACCACGTCCTGCACCAGACGGTGAATGCTCATGTCGTTCTCGAACTTGATGAGCAAGGACATCTTGATGAGTACCTCGAGACTCTCTAGATAACTTTACAATGTCTTGGTCAGTAATTGCCATGGAGAAGAGGGAAAAATGCACAGAAAAAAGACGGATACAAACGTACTCCCACTCGCACACGGAGTTGAAGTCTGGCTCCTCATCTCCTGTTTCGGCATCGAAGGTCGATTGGATCACTTCGCACGGTATTCGGTCTGGGTCAAAGAAGCACATGGCATGCAGGATCGCTTTTGGTTCCTCCTGCAGTTGTTCGGTCGCGAACGCGGTGGCAACACTGTGGGGATACTCGTCGTAAAGATTGGCCTTTCGTAGAAGCTGGGGCGCGCTCTTGGAGTAGAGCTTGACGAATTTGTCCAGGTCCATTTGCACGCGGGTGATGAAGCTGCTCATCTGATTGATGGCCAGCGGGACTCCCTTCCAGTCGTCCAGCAACTTTTCGATCTTTAAGTTGCGCTGCGGGGCTTGAGACCTACCGATCTCATTGTAGAAGAGCTCGACCGACTCCTCCATATTCAGGGGTAAGACGCTGATGCTGGCGCAGGCGCGGAAACTCGCCGTGTAAGGGTTGCGGCTCGTGACGATGATATGGCCCTTGCCTCTCTCGGGCCAAAACTTTCGGAGTATCTCCACATCGTCGAGATTGTCATAGACCAGAAACCAGGTGTTGTCTGTAATTAAGTCGGCCCATTAGCGACTCAAAGGTCAAAAGATGACTGGATGTGACACGGGAATAGGTAAGGGTACCCACCTGTTACCTCAAGCCACTCCAGCAAGATACGGCAGTTCAATGCGCTGTCTCCCCGTGCTTCGGCTCCGGGTAAATCGAGGTTGACGGCGTATTTGGATAGTGCCTCCTGGATTTTTAGCTCCGTGTCTGCTTCAGTCCATAGAATGACGTCGTATTGAGTCGCTCTTGACTTGCAGTATCGCATTGCCAGCTGCGTCTTCCCAATACCCGGCAAGCCGTACAGTGATACCAAGGCAGGTCGTTTGGCAGAGGTGGCAAATGTACGATCGATAGTGGCAAAATATCCCTCTCTCCCTTGAAAATGCCTGCTGAAGTGAGCAGGAATCGATTGGTACTTGTGAGTGCCTGCTCCTTTTGTTTGTTTGTCTGGATGTGGGAGAGCAGTTCGGCTGTCCGACCCATTTGACGAGGTGCAACCCCTGACTCTGTCGCACCAAGCCTTCAGTCGCACAACCGCGGCTTGATTTTCGCCGTTGAACTGCGTAAACCTTTCGGTGGGCTTTTCTCTTCGACACTCTGTATCGTCGCTGCATGTCAGAAAACGCTCGGTAAACGTAGCATCGACACAGAATAAAGATGGAAGCAGCGGACCTGTTGGGTGCTTGAGCATGGACGACGCAAGGTTCATCAGACTAAGCGCTAGTTCAGCGAAAAGCTGAACCAAGAAGTCGGCAAAAGGTATATTGCTGTTGGATGGTGGGTTGAAAGGTGGCAGAGGTAAAGACGTGTTGGTGGTGAGTTCCTCGATCAGAGGAAGGAAGGGATTCCGGCCCGAGTCCCCTGTCGGTAGAAGTTCCTGGGAAATCGATCAGTTCGTGGTCTCCTGGATGGGGATCCTTGAGAAAATTAGTACTCGAACGCAGAGGGCTAAGCTACCAAGGACGAGAGCTTGCCAACTCTCGACCTTGTCAGGGATGATCCCCGACGTATTAACGACGCTGATAAATCCTTTGCATGTCTTTACCATGCCCTCGACACGCACACGCAGAGTATGGCTCACTGATTCCCACTCCGGAGACGACTGAATCCATTGCATAGCTTTCCCGTCATCTGGGCACACCAAATTTCCTTTTTCGTACCGCGCCCACGCGACGTCGCTCACCCCAGCTCAGGGCCGGTTCAGGATTGGCTCAGTCTTGCTCACCCACTGAACCATTCCTGGAAGGCTGCGCCGCAGCATCCACAACCACTTCAACTCTAGCTGAGCGAGCCTAAAATTGGTCCCATACATAAAAATGGCTACGCTTGTCCCCGCCTTTATAAAGCGAATAGTTCCGCTTTAGCTTTTACCTCGATATCTCGCACCTACCTACAGCTAGCTGTATATACTCTTTTGTTATTTTATACCTTGAACTTTTTACTACCCTTGACAAAAGGCAAAGATATAGAGTCCCAATCAACGGCGTTCAAATCAGCAGATGCTGTTATTGAGCGGGCGGTGAGGAGAGGTCTTACAGCAGACCGCACCAAGATCGACCCTCGTGCCGTTCGCAGGAATCTGAGGCCTAAGAGCAAATACCGCTATTTACTTGCACTTGAGGTGTGGCATTCGTAAGTAAATATGAATATCGCGCACATAATTTACACTGAAGTTTAACATAGTTTAGATATGAAAGGAAATATGGGCCTTCCGATCCTCGAGACATGCAGGTCATGAAGCATTTTGCTGAAACTGTGGCCCTCGGTATGATAGGCAAGCTCGATGAGGAGGACGAACTACCAACTCCTGACAGTCTTAGAGGTTTAATGCGCCGATTTTATAATGCTTGGGAACGACATTACAACTTGGAAATACCCTCGGATGTTAAGCGGTCAATGATACCTGTAAGTGAAGCTGTATTACTGCTTGAGGATGACTTATGATGTTGTTGTGAGCTAAGATGCTAACCAGTGCAGTATATTTCAGCACAGCATCCACGCGATGTCTAAAAGAAGTCGCGAAAATTGAAATATATTTTGCGCTTCTTTGCTAACTATTTGGAAATATCCATAGAACCATCATAATCGCTATTATCTCCTAGTTCGTAACCCACAGTCTGGCGGCGGATGTCTTCGGCGGCATGCCATCTTAACAGCGTTAGAATATAGCAGAGTGCAGTTCGCTCCCCCTCCTGCATCTGTAGATTTAACTACCTCGTGCTGTGTATGTAGACGAATTTATCCTTGTTATCGTTATTGGTGAGGTCTAGTTAAGTTCTTTCGTCCACCGCCTTGAGATACTCTATATAGTTACGACTGAACGTGAAGTGGATAAAACGTACGAAAATGTTAGTTACTGTGATGAGGAAGACATTAAAGAGCTATTATTAGCGTCCGACTTGAGGATTTATGAAATATCCTTACTCGTTATTAGGTATTCTTAATTTCCCTTCCACGTATCACCGCCTCGCCAAGGTATTAAGCTAAGTGTTTATTTAAAACATAAGGGATGTAACTCCCCGTTGTCTCCTCAAATCGTATATACTTAAACCGCACTCTTTACTTTAAAGAGGGCTAAATATGGGTTATTCACTTTCCATTTAAGCTTAATCTGGCGTATTAAACAGACCCCTCCATCACCTTTAGTGGTAACAGGGGCATTTTTTAGAGATATAACCTGTAGTCTTCTTGCGCTTTACCCGTGGTCGTACCTCTGTCTTGGTGATGGAAGCGTGCTGTGAGATGTAAAAATTTAGTGTATATTGGAGAAAAGAAACGATAAGGTAAACTGTTACTTTTTCAGGCTTAGTCTGTCGGTCTTCGTGCACATCTTCGTTAAGATCATCCACGTCGGCCTTGAATTTAGATGAAGAGTGTTAGATTGGTGAAGAAGACTCAGAAATTACGTTTACAGAATTGACGTAGCCCTCCCGATACACCTGCTTTCTCTCGCACTGAGGGTGTACTTTGGCCTGGTCTATAAGTTCGGGGCGAGCTGCCCGTGTAAGTGCGGCCTATAAGAATCCACCAGGTAATCGCATAAGCTCGCCTTTGGATTTCGCGTAGAGATTCTGCGGGGCATTCTCGATCAAAATCCTGGTATTGGTATGATTGAGCTTTTGGAAGAGTGTTCACTTTCGCATATTGGACACTGCTCGTCATGGTTGGTTTTGAAAATCGGTAGAAAGGGCGCCTCTGGTTGGGTAAGAAGCCGATAAGGACTCAGGTGACGAGATATCCATTTGCTAGCGGAGCTCGATCTCCAAGGCGGCATGGTTGGTGTACTGTATCGGACAGACGTCGCGGATGAAGATCTGTGTCGCTACAGCATGTCTATAGAGCGGACAGTATTACTTTAACTAATTGTGTCCCTTCGTATCGATGACATTGCTTCGTTCGGTAGTTAACGAGATTAGCACGGAGATGCCGGCTGCAGGAATTTCAAAGCGAGCTAAAAGGTAAGCGGGCAGAGGTAGGGTTGGCAGCTGGTTTTTGTTTTACAGGTCGGGCGGCGAGAGATCTGCCTAGCAGCACGAGGGCGAGCAGTAGTTGGCTGTTGAATTAGGTTGTCAGTCGTTATAGTAAAGAGAAGAGGAGGAAGTGGATTTGTACACTCTAACTATTATGGCAGACATCTCCCGCCACACCATGCCTGCGGCACACGGTCGAGCTTGTCAATTCCATTAGGCTAAGCGCCAAGATTTTATCGCCAGATCGCGGCAGAATTGCCAAAGGCGGTGTGGGCTTTTGTGGGTCACCGTTTGGATCGTCCCGCCTGGTCCTCTCGCCGCGCGCCGTTTGACTTTTGATCGCACCTGCAGTTGTGGACTTGTTGGAAAAGGTGTTTGACGGCAAAAATGAGGTCTCATCCGGCCACACCGCCTTCGCAATTCTGCCATGACGTCGCCAATCGCCGGCATGAAACGTTGGCGCAAAGGATCCATCATGTCAGGGCAGACTATTTCGAAGACGCCGAGCCGTCCCAACCAAGCCGCGCTGTACGAAAGGGCGGTAGCGGGACTTCGAGGGTGGTTGGTAATGTCGAGGAAGCCGTGGACCCGTAACTCTTGACCATGCGTGGTACCCGCTCGTACTGGCCGGGAGCAAGGACGTGACCAGTCTGCGGGGTGGGAAAGGGAAAAGAGTAATTTGGTCGAGATGTGTGAGGAGCTTGGGATGTGGCGAGGTGACGGTCCCGTCCGCATCGTCGGGTTACGGACTTTTCTTGATTATTGGTAATTGCGGGTCGGCCGATCGGATCTCGAGAGTCGAAACTCGCCGAATCGTAGAAAGTCACACCTTGAGGTCGACTGCTTCCGCCGCTTTGTTAGAGGCGGAAGCACCGTGTTCACTGTCAAACCACTCCCATTGGTTCCACATGGGATCAAACGTCACCACTCTATCAAGGGTAGAGTAGTTCTAACATGACAGTGGGCGGCGCCAGATCGGGTCACCACGTTAAAGGTCACCGGCTCTGTCAGGGTTAGGCTCTAGCAACTTCAACACGTTTTGACTAACTTGGCTAACCGCTACGTTGGTACAGGTCCTTCTTATCGGCCGCGTCCTCATGGACCGCAACCCGCCACGGCGCGCTCCAAACGCCAACTTCACTTGCAGCGACCCGACGCCCGCGCCTCGACAGCACCATCGGACAGCGAACCCCGATACGTTTTCAATATCAAGCTGCTAGTGATGGGAAGGTCTGTCAATCCTTTGCATCTGCATTGCATTTTTCGGCTTTCAAGACCGATTACCAGCGCATGCGTTTGTCGAAACCGGCGAACCAAGTCAAAGGCACCGCGAATCGGCGATAAGCTTATCGTCGCTCACCTCGCTTCCAAAACGCGGTCGAGTTTCCGCCGACATGGATGACGAATTGAACCCGTTCAGGGGTAAGTAAACAGCAAGCGCAAACCGGGTACCCAGGCAACACCCCACACGAAGTGATGGTGGGACCCGCATTAAGAACAGACCCCCAGCCTCCCACCGCAGCCGGATCCGGTCCCCGATCCGCCGACGCGGTGCTCGGTAGCTCGCCAATACGCTTAGCCTCATCCTCGGAGTCCCGCGGCTACCGCTGCCGTCAACCAAGTGTCCCTTGTAACAGCTAGTACAACACCCCACAATCGATACGATAAATTTCCTTTTCCTTCTTTGGGACTGAGCAGTTGCCGCCTTAGTGTGCGAGGGGGTCACTTTCCTAAACTCCCTCTGCTATAGTTGCTGCGTTCTAAAATGGCGGCAGAATTGCAACAATCAGCCCCTGACCCTACCTAATTTTGGGACACCCACCACCATAATCGGCGATTGAGCGGCGGCCGGGAGCGTTGCTGAGTCCACGGTTCGCTAGGTTGCGTCCAGTCAGGTTTAACACATCCAGGCCTGTCGCCAACCGAGACTATTGAACAGGTGCGCGAAGGCGCCTAAACAAAACAAACCAACCCCACAAACAAAAAGAAGCCTTCGGCTTTTTTTGCGTGGAATCGAACCGATGGTCTGTAGGAGTGGAAAAAAGAGTGGTTGATTGGAAGAATCTACGTACAGAGCGCGCAGCGCGCGCGAGAATTTTTATGGTGTTGCACGTGCAGGGGGCCGGAGGCCCCTGCGCGGCTGGCAACAGCCGTTGGTAACTGGAACAAGTGGCTGGCAGTGCCAGCCACTGCACCACCCCAAGTCACTATCCGACACCATCGAGACTCTAGAAGACTGATGCATCTCGAGTCTCTCACCATGCAAGGAGCGCAGATATACTATGGCAAGCCTGACTTTTTTGACGTGACAGCACCTGTCAATATGACATCCGACGTGCCCCTTTATACTGCTAGTGAAGAGACCTTCTTCACAGTCGTCATCGCTCTAGTGGCGCTGCATCTTCTTGTGCTGGGGATGCTAGCTTGGGATTCTCTTGAAGATGGAACACTCTTTCTTAGGCACTACGCGGCAGGTCATGTCTCAATTTTAGAGGCAGCACGTCAAATCGTGGTGCGAAACTGCTAGGCTAGCGATTTCGGGGTGGAATAGCGCATAAAGGCGCAGGGCGTGAGTCGCGTGTCGGCCATCTTCGAGGAATCTAATGGAGGCTTCGTTAATAGAGATGCACCATAGCGCTTGACCTCATATTGAACGACTCTGAGCTTGATACATAATATTAGACTGCTGAGAGAAGAATCACCAATGCTTATTTACCCTGCACCCGGACAAAAAAGAAGGCTGGGAAACATGTTGATTCAAAGAAATCTCAAGCAAAAGGCTTATTACCGAGCTCTTGGATATTGATGGTTACAGGAGACCTCCAGGTTTTTCCTCCATACTAGCTTTGCTTCGGCTGTTCAGGTAAGGGCTTCCATCGGTGCACAGGCCTCAGGCGAGCGGGACTTTGTTCTCATCCATTTTCAGTAGATAGTGAATAGTTTCAGCCACTTAGCTCGTGAAAATACCCTCGGCGTTCACTGGGACTAAACAGCCACCAAGTCGAGTTTCTGGATTTCTCCGTACTTCTCCGCGGCGTTTGCCGGAATCATCAACTGTTGCAAGCCAATTAGAGAACCCGAGCGAAGCGCCACCCAGCCATGCCGTGGACCATCCCCGCCCGACGCATATGCTGGCTGTGAGCCTGGATAGCTGATACGTTGATGAAGGTAGGGGCGAGACGCTGTGCAACCACTTAAACACGAGGCTCCGAGCTTCTCTTCACCGAATGTAGAGTGACACAACGGCTTCTTGATCACACGAACAGCCTCTGGTGGGCAAATTTGAGACATCCAAACCGATACGTCAACTATCGAGTTAACTTGGAGCCTATATTAGCACTCGTTGACCCTGCTCTCTCGGGAAAGGAAGAGGAGAAGAAGAAGAAGGACATAGCTACATTATCAAACCATCATATCCTTTGTGTACCCGATGCTCGGCTGAGATGGATGTTTTCGACCGGTTAGATTTTACCAACAACTGCACGCTGGCATCATACTACATTGCCAACTGGTTCTACCTCGAACCAGGCATCAACATAACGGTTGAGTACATCTACTCTGCACTTAACCCAGCCGATGGCGCTACTTTCCTCGAAGTTCTCAGCTGGTTTCTTAGTGTCACCAACGGAGGAGACGTCTACTCATTTGAATCCAAGTGGTTCCACCGAGCCATCGAGCTACCATATGAAAGATGCCAGGCAGAGGTATGCCGGAGCGTTATCCGCAATGGAAACCCCGACATGGCAGGCATAGGCGCATGTTGCCCCCCCCTTCCTGGCCGAACTTTGTAACCTGCTAATCCATCCCTTAGGTTCTCGTTGCCTACTATGTCGAGGCGGCTATGGTAACGGCCTTCTTCATTATTCTTCTTGTAGACCAGCTGAAGTACGGTCGACCTACGCCGCCAACTCCCAGGACCAGGCGGAACTTCTTAGACTCGGTCCACTCTGCGGTCAAGCCATTTCTGGACGGAACCATCCTCTTCAGCCTTTCCGTGTTAGCCGCGTCCATAGCCCAAAACGCACGAATTCTATTGCACTTGAACCAAAAGAGACCTTTGGATACTACCAAGTACGAGAACGTTCTGTCCCAACAACTCGCCCTGTTTTCCATCTTTCCCGCCATCATCCTTGACAGCCTCAATCCCTGGCCATGGAGGCAGTGGCTACGGCGCGCAGTCTGGACGTTGATCGTCATCATGGCAGTAGCTGCTATAGCCGTTGCGAGAACGGCGGGCTCTCGGGATGACGAGGAGGATATCTGGGAATTGATGTGCGACGCTGACGGGGGCTTGAGGATCCGTCAGGCCCTGATAGCGTCGTTTGTCCTCTTTCCCGTGACCTTTGTATTCTGGCACGCTTTCATCCGCAATACCTTTGGAATCCAGCGTCTGGAACGCTCAACGTTTTTCCGCAAGCTGCGCCCTTTCTGGCCGTCCATCGTCGCCACGTTGTGCTGCGTCGGCATGTGGACTTTACTTGCCTTGTTTGCCGTCTACCGGGGGAAACTAATATCCACCGCTTCCAATGGAACATTCAAGGACGAGGAAGACGAATGGAAGTTTGGACAGTTCTTGGCTCTGGCGACTTGGCTGCCGGTTTTTGTCGAGTTTGGCTACGTCTTCGGCTGTGAGCATGTCCCATGGCGCTCAGTTTTGTCACTCACGCTAACCTTTATGGCAGTGGGCACAGAGCAAGGGCTGCGGGGGCGGCTAGGATCGGCTTGGGAAGTTCGACGTGCCCCAGAAGGATAGGGCGCTCATACGAGCATGGGCGGTCGTCAATTTTGGGGCGGCGAAACAGGTTGGATAGGTCACTGCCAGGAGCTTGCTTGAGGTTGCGCTATTTTCCACGGCCTAGACTCCTAAAACCAGGAAGCGTTCCTGATTAATCTTGCCGAGCGAATGGGGCTTTTTGATGCAGCGTCTCCGCAGACCAATTTTGACATTGACTTATTTTCGCCAGCTTGCATTTCTATTTGCCGCTCATTCTTTGAGCATAAATTTCCTATGACTGGTTGAGTTGAATATTGCGAGTGACGTTTGGATGCTTCAGGTTCCTCGACCAATACAGCATGCATCTTTGACTCATAGGATGCAGTGGAATCGGCAACTCACCAGCGTTCGAGCGAAGATTTACGATTGTTTCGTGCGATGAATCTGGGCACACCAAGTTTCCCTTTTTGTACTTTGCTTACGTGACAATGATCAACCTGGCTCAGGCCCGGCTCAGGATTGGCTCAGGTTTCCTCACCCTAATTACCATTTTCGGCAGGCTGCGCCACAGCATGATGAATTGCTTCAACTCTAGCCGAGTGGGCCTAGAATTGGTCCTAAACATAATGATGCTTTTTAGGTAGTTGCAGGCCTGTAGTACAGTGCCTGCGAGCTGGTGGAGGGCCTGCGGTACAGGGCTTCCTTAGGGGAAGAAGTGCGAGTACAGCTCTGCGAAGCAGAGGTGTAGTCTGTGTGACGGTAGTGCTCAGTGAGGTGCCGAAGGAAGCAAACGAAGGCCTGCAGTTCAGTGCCTAAGACCGTAGTTTCAAAGCCAAATACAGCACCGAAGGTGCTGTAGAACAACAGTGTTCCAGTGGAAGAAAGGTTGTGGTAGGTTGAAGAGCGGAATGGATTGCTTGCTTCAGTTCAGCTGGCCAGAGCCACGCTCTGCCACCATTGTTGCCACCACACAGTACTATGATAGAGGCCCTCTGGCGTAGCTACAGAGCCGGAAAAAAAGTAACAGAATCAAGCAGTTTTAACCCCCATCAGTTCCAGAAAGATTCCAGTGTGCAGTGTTTCTGATAAAATGGGCAAAACATCCATTCGTATGGTGATTTGTATACAAAAAATGCTCAATCCATTTCCTCGAGCCGGTGGAGCATATCCAACCCATGAATGATCATCTCTTGCACTTCTTCCAGTTGCTGCGCGCGGTCTTCAGACCTAGCCCTCCGCTTCCGCTTTGGGGCCTTCCCCAAGGCCTCTTTGGCTTCAGCAATACCCTTTATACTAGCGAATTCATCGTTAGTTGGCTCACGGACCCTCTTGCAAGTTTGAGGCTGTAGAGAGCGCATTTCCTCGTTCAATCGCTCTACATCTCTGACGCGTTGAGGTCCCTTTGTGCTTTACCTTTGTCATTAGACCCTAGTTGTGGGGGCAGCAACTTGCTTCGGTGGTTTGTGGCGACGCGCGCTTCGCTGCAACGGCCGTCCGATGGATTTAAAAAAACAAGAATGTTCGATGCAAGAGGGAGGCGGCGTTAGGGAGGGCGACGCTCACATTTATACCCTTCTATCGCAGTGGAGGATAACATGTCGCTCGTGGTTCTGTGTGTAGTTGCTCCTCAATCGTCGCTGCAGCATATACTGCGGATAGGGGACTTTCGACGGGGAGGCGCTGCTGCTTGTGAACGAAGACTGGCTAGTGGCCACGGGCGGATGGCCAGGGTCCATGAGCCCCCTTTCTTCTGAAAGATGGGAGCCTAAGTTCTGGCAACCTGGAAGTTACGGGCGCAAAATTAGATAGCTACTGGCACTTAGAATATACCAGTACATGATATATTAGGCCAGAACATACCAGCATAGAATATACTAGCACATAATATCCTAGCTTAAAATTAGGCCCGAATCCTGGGCCACGGTCCCAAATTTTCGCCCAGAATATACCAGTACATGCCCTGGGATGGTACACAATATCACAGCCCGAATTTTGGTATGGTACATGATATTCCAGCTCGGAATTTGGGATGGTACATGATATACCAGCACCTGATGGGATGTCTCAGAATATATCAGTACATGCCCTGGGTTTAATGTGGACACTGCGGGGCGCATGGAAAGGAAACTTTAGCCAGGGGGGACTGAAAACGGCCTCTGAGGCTGTGCAGCGGTGGCTAATAAGATTACCCTAGCTCAGGCAAGAATCAGGAAAAGCTCAGGACAAATCAGCCACAGCTCACCCCAGCTCAGGATTGCGAACGAAAAAGGAAATTTCGTGTGCCCAGATTCGTCGCAGACAACTAGGCTGTATTGTCAGTTTCAAGCTCAAGAACAGAACAACTTCATTTTGCAACCACCCAGGAAACTGCCTGTACAGCATTCCACGGTAATTCTCGCAACTGAGGTACCTGCTCTCGATCCTGGTAGAACATCCAAGGGCCCTGGTGTTTTAAGACTGGGATTTCCGATTCAATTGTGAAAGAACCATGCAATAACTGTTTTAACCCCGGGAAAGAGGCGTTAGGAAAGTCACAAATACGGCCCTGTCAAGTCAGCCAGTTGCGAAAATTACCGTGGAATGCTGTATCTTGAATCCAGGGATGAGATATAGGCTCAAGTTATGCACTTGGCGAAATTTCAAAGTTGGAATTGTTGATGTTTTTGGCCGAACTCTAGAACTTGCGTGCCTGGCATACTTCTCACGGAGGTCATGGAGAACTGGTGACCTGGTAGCAGCCCGTGCACTTGAAGCTCGGTGTTTTGGTGCCTTCAGATCACGACGCCGGGACGGGCCGAGTGATTGCGACGCGCCCGAAATATGTATGGACCCACTGATCCCAGCTGACTGATGGTGAATACTGATGCACTAACAGGGTACGCGATACTAGCGTCTCAAACCTGTTAGACTGTTAACACATCCTAAGATGCGCTAGCCTCGATGCGAGCATGGCACCACATCCAGACCACCCCCCGACACATCACGCCACCAACAACCGCAGGTCATGCAACCATCGATCAACGCTCGGCCCATGTCAATGCCACAACTTACAACCAAAGGCCAACAACCGCGAGCTGACATTGGGCAACTTCATATTAAAGCCAGATTTTCGCTGTCCAAATTCATGTCCCAATCGTCTCAGATCACACACATCTACAACACCAACTTCATCCGACCCATCACCTTTTTGAGAGTTCCCAGAGCTTTTTGCCGTCACAATGCAACAAACCCCGCGATTGCATTCATCATCCGCACTCAAAATGGCACCAACTATGGTCATTCCAGGCCTCGTTGTAGCTGGAACAGGTTGGACCCCCACCTGGAGATAGTCTCTGCATTTTTGGTTGGTGAGGAAGGCCAGCGCGCTGATATTGTACTGAAACTCCCTAGTTTACGGGGTAGTCAGTTACGTTCGCTCCCAGCTCAGCAAGGAATCGGCCACGATGGATCGCATGTTTGCCCAGCAAAACACACCCCGCGTGATGGAATCGAGAAGGAGAACTCTGCTTGTCGACACCGAAGGCGATCCGCGACGAACCCCCTACAATTTCTTGAACTGGTCACGGTCTTGAAGATGCGGTCCGAGTCAGAAGAGCGTTTGCGTTGGGATATCACGGAGCGATCCCAGAAAGGGTTCTGCCCGAAGAGGAGTCTGGTGTTGTATTGTATTAGGTCTGTCAATCGATTTGCATTGATTATTTGGGGATCGTCTTGGTGAAAAGTGTACACTGGCCGACCTTGGTATCCACGGCAAGCTTGGTCTCCCGCCTCAGACGCGCTGAGAGTTTTCACGGATGTTGTCCCGAATCTGGCCTTCCTCTTCGTCGCTGATTGCATCCGGATCATCCTTGATGCCGGTGATATGCTCAACAATTCTTGCAGCGAACATATCGCCGCTGACATTGACGGCAGTTCTAAATCTGTCCAGGAACCTATTTTGCAATGTTAGCGGATTGTACTTGCCCTCAAGATTAGGGAGCTGCGCAGCAGGTGAGGGGAAACACCAAGGATCCTTCACAAAGAACGGAAATAGCGCTGTTCTCGACGTTGCACGTACCAATCCTAGACTCCAGTTAGTATTTCGGCTCTAGGGGTAAGCATTTAGATGTAGGGGATATCAACACGCAACTTACAATGGTGATGATAACTCCCTGTCAACTATGGATTAGCCCTTGCTCCGAAAACCAATGGAGGCGCTGGGAGTAAGCAGGGGGATTACGCACATACATGCCCGTGATGGGGACATTCACACTCGACGCGATCATGACCGTCAATACGAGAGAGCTCGACGGGATAGGGGTTGTGCCGATGGATGCAAGCGTCGAGAGAAGACAGATAATGACATAGTCGACAGGCGTGAGCTTGATGCCCTGAGTCACGGCCATGAAAACGACGCAGAGCGGGAAGTAGATGGCAGTACCGTCCATGTTGATCAGGCATCCCAGCGGGACGGAGAACTTGTTGATGGTGTAGGGAACTCCTCTCTCGGCGACGCACCTCATGGTAACAGGGAGCGTTGCGGCCGAGGAAGCGGAGCCCCAGGCAGTCAACCAAGCGGGCGAGCACTTGAACCAGTAGGCGTACGGGTTAGTCCGGGTCACGGCGAAGAATATGATGGGCAGAACGATGAAGAGATGGATCGACATGTTGGCGATGCCTCCGCCGATGAGGATGCCCAGATTCACGCCGATGTCGCGCAGGTTGAGCAGGAAGAGGTTCGGCAGAATCAGGAAGAAGACTCCGACTGGCGCAAGCTTGATCAGGAACGTGATGACCTGGGTGATGAGGACCTCGACTTCCTCGAGCACGCGAACAATGGCCGAGCCTGTGTCAAGCAGGTAGCCAACCACGACGGCGGTGATGAGCACGGCCAGCAGACTGTCGTTTGCCAGCGCGTACACAACGTTCTGGGGGATGAAGGAGTCGAACATCTGCTGCACCACTTCGTAGATCTCGAGCGCCTCTCTCTCCTGGTACGTCTTGGCGTCCTTCTCGGGCACCGCAAGACTTGCAGAGCCCACTTCCTGCATCAGCCGGCCCCAAACCAAATCAGTCAAGATGGTGCTGATGACGATGGCGAGGAGTGTCGTGGCAATATAGTAGCCGACGGTCCAGCGTGCCAGCGTTTTCCCTCCGCCCGTCATCTCCTTGAGACGCTGGACGGCAAGAATCATGGCCGTCACAATGAGAGGGAGTACTATGTGTTTCGTGTCAGCAATCAGTTCACACACACACACACAGGGATGGGGATGAGATTCAAGCTCGCGGGGCCTGATAAACGCACCAACTGCTCTCAATGCCCTGAGCCATAGCCTGCCCGGAATGCCAACAAGTACCGTTGCGGCCTTTGGGATTGTTTCAACACTGTAAGAGACCGCGATGCCGATGCTGACGGCGAGTACGGCGGCTATGATGATTTGCGTCACGGAGCCCGCCACGAAGACGGAATTCCACCATGGCTTCTTCGTCTCTGCCGCCGCCACACCGGGGGGGCTTATGGAGGCCTGGAGGTCGCCGCCGCCGTCATCAGTCGATGCGGCTTGCGCCTTCTCAGTAGACTCAGCTTGTGTCTTTTCGGCCGACATTGTGCTGGTCCACAGGTACCTAAACAAAGGACGACTCCCCACTTCAGGGGCGAGATTTCAACGTCGGGCCGCGGGAGGCGCACCGGCTCGGGCAGATGGAATGAGAAGACGGGATAAGTGGCGGCCATAAGAGAAGCCCACCGGGAGGTGGGAAGACGCTGCATTTTACCAAAACTCACCCCGACCCGAGTGTAGAATTTGCCTGACTCCCAGCTTTCACCAGTCCCCCACCGATCTCACTCTGCATATCTAGTTATCGCACCACAAGATCCAGATGGCGCCACGACCTGCCTAATCCAACCGCAAATTGCTGGGCGCGGCGGTAAGTATGTACGCTGACGGAGTGTCCCCGGCCAAATGTTGGCAGAGCCCAGCGCTCGCTTCCCTGGAAGGCCAAGGGATGCCATCCCAGACCGGTAGGTACTGGGTGCTGGTAGCACTTGGCGACACATGCGACCGGAGCTCCTTTGCTGTGGTTCGTCGCCCCCGGATACAAGCCAGGCCTGAGTTGCCTTGCCCAGCCGGCCAATCCGTGCCGAGTGGGCCCTACGTCCGATTGATGACCAGAAGCGTGACCGACATCTCCACACCAAGACATACCAAGACATACCAAGACCTATAGGATTCCTTGGCCAGCCAAACTCCACTGTTATCTCTTCCCAAGCACCGAGTCCTTGCCTCGGGACCGAACGTCGTGACGAAGCATGCCATTCATGGACACTAGGTGTGACTTTGACGTGCAGTTCTGTAGCTTCTGCATGTGAAACTACCTTGAAATGAACCCGGGGTTAGGAGACTCGGTATCCTGAGTTCGGTGAAGTATGCAAAGCAGAGCCCATCTCAAGGATCTAATGCTTTCGAGATTGAAGCTACTATTAAGGTACCCGTTTCGATGTGGATGGCAACCAGCAATCTTTGACATGCTACCCGCGCCACCACAATAAGTAGGTAGATACCAGACAAAGCAGGCCCGCCTAAACACACACAAGGGAACCAGAAAAGTCGTATGTATCGACCCAAAACTAAATTTCCCAGAGTCTCTCTGCTAGCGCTATCTCTGAATCTTTTCTATTAAAATTTCATCTTGATGGGAAACATCCCAATGCCCCTTCTATTAGAAAACACCACTCCACCTTACTCCACGACGAAGCGGTTGTTGCCGGTGAATGTCTGATGATACGAGGACCCATCGCGGACGGTAGGGAAGTCTGAGCTCGTAAAGAACTTGGAGGCTGCAAGGCTTTGCTCGGCATCCGCAAGCGCCAACTCGTAGAATGGGGCGGCACCGTCACCGGCAATTACACGGCGGAAAGACCAGATGATAGAGGCATCCTGGCAAGCAGCGAAGCCCACATCGGGCAGCGAGCCGACTCCCAATGGCGCTCCAGTGAAGCTGCACTGCGTGGGGTACGGCATTTGGTTGGTGGCCACTTTGAATCCAATCCTGGGATGCAGCGTCAGTTTCTCCCTTGTCAAAGACGGAGTGAGAACGGAGCCATTTTACTTACGAGCATTGGGTGCCGTGGGGGACGCAACCAGCGCTAAATTCGGAGACATCAAACTCCTGGGCGACGATGCGGACCTCGAGGGGTGCTGCAAGGGCCGAACCCACGAGCCCAGAGAAGAGAATAGGAGTGATCTTCATTGTTGGAGGAGTGCTGTTGCTTCGATTGATGTTGAAATTGTAGTAGTGTTTAGGATACTAACAAACGTTGGGGGCGGCGTTGTTATCTGACTTTATAACCATGTTGGGGTCGCATGTAGATTAGTAAGAGGCCCCAAAGAATTCCGCTTGCGTTGACACCTAACCCATGGTAGGTGGCAAGAGGCGTTGCGGCAACGCCTGTCGAAACCCGAGAGAGGGCGGGCTTGTGGCTAAGCACCAACACCACACGAGCGCTACAGAACACGAGGTCGCGTCCTAGTGGCCTGTAACTGTGGTTTCGGGAATAACTCAAGACTTGTCTTACCCATACGAAGCTAGCTTGTGGGACTCTCGGCATGCCATTCGCTGCTGTTATTCATCAATAGAATAAACAGTCCGGGTTTAGTAATCCATAACCTTGCCGCCAAAAAAAAAACCACCCACATTCTATTTTTGGGAGTAAACCGGGCCGAAGGTCACGTCCCAATACGAAATCCAACTTCTAATACCTCGTACAGACCATGAGATACGATTTCAGGTCCTGTTGATCAAGCTACTCAACTCAAAACTTTTGTCTCGTTCAGTTGAGGACGAAGTTGGTGTCAATTGGGGTCTTGTGAGATTGATGACACCCGATAACTAAGCTCGTCACGGTGTGGCTCGAGTTGGAAAGCTTGCATTGTATTTGTATTCACCAGGGATATATATTCTTGGGAAACCGGAAGTTTGTGGTTATTATCAGAAAATTATGAAATTTCAACCATGCCCAGACATTCCGCAAATTGAGAATGAAAGACGGAAGGCTCGCATTGGAATTGGCGAGCCCTCAAACCCTACCTTTAATCAGCCGGTGCCTCGTACTGCTTATGCGTCGCTTTTTGAGAGGGGTTGGGGAGGTCAGGTGATTGTCACCTGACTGGAATGTGCGCCTGCAACATGCAGCTCTGGGGTCGCCTCCCCACTCCCACTCTGTGCAAAGCTCAGCAACCTACCCCTCTTAACAATCACTTGAAGCGAACATGGCCTTTCATCACTTCTGAGTTTGTTTTGCATGTCAACCCCATCTGGTGGATCGCCGCGGGCAGGTTCTGGAATAGCTGGAATTTCCGTCTCAGGGTATCATTCGAGCACCAGGAAAATAAGAACACACTTCATTGCCCCGGGCGTTTTTTTTGGGACTGGCGGCTCCCTCGCCGGGGCTGACGGACGCAGCGGGAATGATCAAAGACGGACATAGAGCATCCCGACAGCCCCACATAGCTTGCATCAATCTGCCGAGCTCGCCGAGGGTGCCGAAAGCTGTTCTTTTCTTCCGATTGGTGAAATCATTCTGAGGTTGTGCAACACCCAATCATCCATCTGCCGCCCCGCTCATGACTTTCATAGTCCGCCACCTACCTACACTTGTATATATCAACACACCTTCAATTTCGCCCTGAGAACCTTTCTGTCCAATAAGAGGTAGGCTGCCGAATTATAAACCATCCCAATGCTTTGGAGACGCGGTGGAGACTGCTGCCGGCATCCGAGCGATGAGGCCCTGCAATACGGCACCCTCCGAGCCCAGCAGTGGAATATGTCCACCATTTTTGGCCCCAGTTCCAGTATCTTGTTGACAGCAAAAGTTGGCTCGGAGCTGGAGACAGGAAGTCCAGGGGATTAATCCTGGAACTAGACTTTATGCCGCTTCGTGGGCCCTGTGGTCGACATACCGCCTTGGTGCCCATTGAAACTGTCGCGTATTATCGATGATACCTTCCGGATTGAAGGCTCCGCTCTCTATGATTCAAGGCTACCAGGAGGGAGAGTCCGGGTTATCTATGGCCGATTTTTAGACGGAGAACTGATATGTGATACTTCTGATGGACCATCTTCGACGTGTCTCCAACTCCCGCCATGCTCTGTCAGTCCAAGATGTACCAGTCGGATTGATTCCGCAGCCCATGTCAACCATCTTCGGAAATATTACTGCCGTATGCACGGCCTTGCCTGAAGCACCAGCCGACCTATCTGCGATGTCATAGCATGTCCAAGGGCGTTTGGTATATTGTTTGCAACCTCAAAGCAGTTAATGCGGGGAACGATCCCCCAGGTTCCTGGTCAGGAGGTGGTCACAGTCCACTTTATAGTTCGGTTGGATAAATTGTGGGTAAACAGTCCAGGTCGAGGTCGTGTAAGTCGTGACGACAACCACGGCATAATGGATGACTCCAGCGATAACAGGAGGCTGGAAAAGTATTTTATATCCAGGTATGAGAGCCGTATTCTCTCCTCCCGTGTGGACCTCCCCATCCTTCAGTCTCGCCAATCTTCAACTTCCCGCCAACATGAAGCTGCTCTCCATTGTTCTGGCGCTCGCGGCGCCCTCGCATGCCTACCTTCGGTTTGGTTGCTCGACTCTGAGCATCCAACGGCTGGACCCCATCGTCGAGCCTGGCAAGGTCCCCTCGGCACACGTGCACCAGATCATCGGCGGAAATGCCTTCAACGCGACCATGGATCCAAAGGTCGATGTGGCCGAGAAGGCGACGTGCACAAGCTGCAGCTTCTCCGAGGATCTCTCCAACTACTGGACCGCCGTCATGTACTTCAAGGCTCGCAACGGGTCGTACAAGCGCGTGCCCCAGTACCCGAATGCGCTCCTGGGATCCTTGACGGGCGGCATGACGGTCTACTATCTACAGGCAGACTTTAACTCCAACGGCAACACGAAGATCACCAGCTTCAAGCCCGTAGGTTCCCTCCGTCTGTCCAGTGTTTGGCTGAAAGCTAACCAAGGTTCCAATCAGGGCTTCCGCATGACAGTCGGCAGTCCGTCGGCTACGGCAGGCGGAAATCCCGGTCTGCGTTACACATGCCTGCAGGATGTCATGACGAGATTCCCCGAGACGGCCAACTTCCCCGACAAGCCCTGCCCTGCCGGAATCATGGCCATCCACCACTTCCCTGCCTGCTGGGACGGAAAGAACCTCGACAGCCCCAACCACCAAGACCACATGTACAACTCTGGGAAGGGTGGTTTTGTCACGGCCGGCGCTTGCCCGTCGTCTCACCCCGTCCGCATGCCCCAGCTCGCCCTCGAGACGATGTGGGACACAAAGGCGTTCAACGACAAGTCGCTGTGGCCTGCCGATGGCTCGCAGCCCTTCGTCTGGAGCTTCGATGGCAGTGACAAGAAGGGATACGGCACCCATGCCGATTATCTGTTTGGCTGTTAGTTCCCCCGCAGCGTCCAGTGGCCACCACAGACAGCCATCTTCGTGCTTCACACGCTAACACCTGCGATAACAGGGAAGGGAGATGCTCTTCAGCGGACCATGGACTCCAAGCCGCTGCTCAGCAACGGCCTCAAGACCCAGAGTGTGGCCGAGTCCAACAAGTGCACCATCCCGAGCACTGTGAAGGAGAGTGTTGACGGATGTAAGCCCCCCTATTCCGAGTGGCACAGATGGGTGAAGTGACGAAGTGAAATCAACGGCTTCGGACAAAGACTGACCATGAACGACGTACAGGGCTCGACGCGCTTCCCGGCTATGGTGCCATGTGAGCAGGCTTCACGATCGGAGCTCAGACAAATCTTGATTGAGCGTACATGTGTCTTTCCTGCCTAGGTTGAAGCACCACGTGGGCATTCTCTTCTGTGTGTGCTGTTTGTAGCTGTGTATCGAGGATGCTATTTGACCCCATATTCCCAGCAGCATGGGAAACTGCCCACTCGTTGCCGTAATTCCAGATAACTACCTATGATGTCAAGGTTGCCAACCCAAGACAAAGGGCAATTGGGAGCTGGAGACATTTCCGTTATCAAACAAGTATATTCCGTATGACAGGCTATCACATGCGCACATGGTAGCACAGATCAGATAACAAACGCTGGAAGTGTCATTCCGTCCCATAAGATGGCACCTAGAGACCAAACAGCCAAGAATTGAAGAAGCAAAGAGGAAGACAGAATCACAAGCTTCCATCTACTACTCGTAGATGTAGCACAGATCGTTATCGATGCTTGAAACAGTCTCTCGAATCTTCTTTGGGGGAGAAATGACACCAAAGTTGATCACGGTATCGAGGGTGGCGTTGGCGCTCGGAGGGACTGCACAGGAGGTAGAGTTAGCTCTTGATGATCACATTTCAAGGTATTTGGGTAAGTAGGGAAGTAAGAACTCACAGTTTCCGGCGGTTTGTGTGCCCCAGACCTCGTTGGTCCGGACTTGGGGGTTCTGGTTCTGCCAGATAGCCCACAGACGATCGATCTGAGCGTGATGCAGCCAAAACAGGGGGTCGCTGGGGCTGGCAAAGACATCCAAAGCAATGTTGCCCATCTGGAAATGCCCGGAGCCGTGCACACCGCCAGGGGCATCCAGCTCGATGTTAAAACAGCCAAGATCGGCGCATCCGTCCAGCAGCTTCGTGACGTTGGTGGGCCTCTGGTGCTGGCTGAACACGAGGCTGAGGTCGCGAACCAGACATCGAGGGTTGTACCCGAATCCGCCACCGGGGCCTTGGGGCTCGTAGCCCACGGGGCCGAGATGGAGCTGGAACTTGTCGGGCGTGAAAGGCCCCGAGTAGACGCACCCGCCGCCGGTGCCTGGCGGGAATACCAATGTTGGGCCGTTAGGGATGACAACGGTGGTTGCATTGCGGTTCGGGACGAAGACGCCATTGCTGCCCAGGGAGTATGGCGAGCCGTCGAGCACGGTCGAGGTCCGGGGGTCCTCGTACGAGAGCGTCCAGTCCCAGTAGGGCTGCGCGCCCTCATAACCGCACTCGTTGCGGAGGGCCTTCTCATACTGCCACAGGTAGTAGCGGTGATAGCCCAAGAACAAGCCGTCGGCATGGACGAATGGCGTCTGCTGCATGTGCGAGCCCACAAAGTCGTCATAGCGACTGCGCGCACCGGGAATCTCGGATGTCGGCGTCACTCCGGGCTTGTTCGCGAGGCAGTAGACCGCATCGATGTAGTTCAGCCGCTCCTTCTTGGAAAGCGATCCCCTGGGAGCACAAGAAGTGTCAGCTGTTCCGCAAGGTATCTTCACTAAGGGAGCGAGTGAGACGGGGCGCCATCGAGGACTGACCACTCCTTCCGCTCCAGAATGTTCTTCTTCGTACATCCTGTAGTCCGGTGCTTGATGGTGTCTTTGATGTACTTCTGGTAGTTCTTCTGCAGGTTGTCGATCCGCTTCGATGCAACCGCTTCGGGATCGGGTACAGCAACCACCAAGCATGCCAGCTGTAGCAACTGAGCGGAGAGGTAGGAGAGCTTCATGATGTTGGTACCTCAGTAAATGGACTGCTCGGGAACAAGAAACTATCTTACCTGCTAGCAAAAATGTCCATCCAGGGAGAGAGAGGGGCCTACCTTTGTAGTCGCCGTGGTCACCGTGACGCATCCCAGCCTACACCTTCTTTCTTTGGGTGTGCCTTGACCTCCTTGTAGTGGTCTCCGTGCAAGGTACCACCAATGTCAGGATGTGAAGATGTTTGATTCTATCCTGACGCGTCCACGCTCCTCGGCCATGTTTGCTGCAGCCCAGTAAGTAATTTTGCGCCACAGAGGTGCAGGGTCGGAAATGGGGTTTTGGGGGCCAATGTAACGGTGGCTTTGACAGCGCGGCCTTTCCGTCCTGCCCATTGGAGACGATCATTTCCTGTTCTGCATTGTGGGAATGCCAATGCCGAACATTGGAAGGGCACGGACGGCTTCCAAGATGTGGCATTCCACTCAGCTCCTGCGCTCTGCCGCCCACATCAGATATATGGTTCCATGTGACAATATCTTCCTCAGTCTACATCGGGTGGAGGGGGTGGCGTCCATAAAAGCTGTTCAACCCTGGCGCGACAGCCACTCCGAAACGGACGATTACCGAGATATTCTCAGTTGCGCGGATCGTCCCCCCACAACGAAGCTCGGAGAAATCCCCCTCCTCCCCCCGCCACGGAATGTGACCCCGTGTTCCGGGTTGGATGGAAGCTTCCCCGTCCGCCCATCCATATAAGCCATCTGCATGACGCATGTAGGGGGATCCAACCACTGTCGGCTTCATTCCATTGTCGGGCCCTCTCAGGGGTTCAATAGGGACGCTGTGAGGCATTCCCTCTATATTTGCGGTTCCATCTTGGTCCCTCCTGTGTCCCAAATTTGGACAAACCGTTGTACTTTTGAAATCACCCGTACCAATATTGCTATTCCCAAACCACCCTAATCCTTGCCGCCGAGCCTTTCAGGCATGATAAAAGTGCCTTGCTGCATGCGTCATTTCTCAATCGGGAAGACACATAGAACCACTTGGGGAAGGAAAGGGGGATGATATTCGGCAATATTGGTTCAAGCTTCTGGGACTGGTTTTTCTCACGCAATACAGGTACCTACCGAGTGTCAACGAGCAGTCTGCAAACTGAAAATAACCGGGAAGATGACGTGACAGATGGACCTCTGGCTATCGAGAAATTTGTAGGGCAATCCCACACGCACGCGCTGAAATCTGCCAAGGGGGCCGAAGAAACCATGTAACAGATATCTGATCTAGCACATTGTCAAGAGTTCACCTTAGCCAGCCTTCAACCCTCTCCCACGACCACCATTTTTGCGCGCTGCGGCTTCAAAAGACATTCAGGTTGGTGGCGAAGGTCTAGGCAACAAACAACCTACAATCCAATAGTGGTTTGTTTGTGAGTTCGGCTCTTCCGACTGGGGTCACCACAGCAAAACACAAACTTGCAGTTTGTTTCCCAGAAAAGCGATTTCAACACAGAAAAGTACAGAATTTCAAGCAGAGGTGAAAACCAAAAAGAGGTGGATTCGATTACTCGGAACAGTTCGACGGTACTCTAAGAGCTGTGAAACTCCCTGGACTACGATGTTCTTGGATCCCACTTTTTCAGTGTCAATCCGGCCAAGGGCTACACCACACACTACCCTCCTCGTAACCACGACCCTCGTGTCACACAAAGTCGCCGGGAATATTTGGAAGCCCTGAACGAACCGGTTAGTCAGAGTAGCGTGAGGTAACCACTGTCGAAAAGGGGGTTTGCTCACATCCATCGACGTCTTCCTCGATATTTTGGGGCAAGGTGCATCTCATCGCCTCTTCTGAGCTTTGCGTCCGGAGCTGATTGCACACTGCATTTGTGCAGCGAGCATCCAACGCTCGTTGAAGTGAATCATCCTTCCCTATAACACGGAGTTGGTCAATTTCTCTCGGCCGGGGCTTTAAAAGGGAGGGCGAGGGGGACTGGTAGACGAACAGCCAAAGACATAGTCTCCATGTTGCGAATATCCCTTCCTGTGATTGTGAGAAACATCTAAGTCAGCCAGTTGCTCTCCTTGCATAGATTCAACGCTGGCTGTGAAACGCAACGGGAAAAAACTCACGTGTCCATGGTGCTCCAGAGGAACGGCTGTGAGCCGTCTTCGCGCCACAATGCCTTGTCGTTGAAAGGAGCAGTCTGAGTGATTTGGCACATCTGTGTCAGCGGTGAGGGGGCCATTGCTGGAAAATTTCAGGCACTTACATCCCACATGACCTCGTACATGAGCTGAGGTAGCCTGACGGGGTGGCTGTCGGGACAGGTTCCGGTTGACTCGAACGTCCCTGTCTTGGGATAGGTGACGTGGCTCTTGTGGTCCGGACTATCCGTGTTCTTGCCATCCCAGCAAGTTGGAAACGTGATGGTCGTCCTGATGCCGCCAGGGCAGAAGTTTGGTGGCAGAGTCTGCGTGTCTCTACCAGTGCAGGGTGCTCCGCCGCCGCCTGCCACGCCCAAGCATCGGTGGCAAAGTTGCCGTTGCTGGCCCGTGGCCGTCGTTAGTCCGGCGTCTCCGACAAGCATGCGGAACCCTGGCTTGAAAGCCGTTACCCTCGTCTTCCCGTCATACGGCGGAATGTAGTACACGGTGATGCCACCATCTGTGCGAAGGCCGTCGTTTGGGAACTGGCGGACACGCTTGACGCTTCCGTTTCGGGCCTGGTAGTACATCACGGCCGTCCAGTAGTTGGAGAAGTCCTCAGAAAACGTACAGCTGGTACAGGTCGAATCCTTGACAAGATCGTGACTGGCCGGGTCCATGCTAGCATTAAACGAGTTGCCGCCGACAATCTGGTGGACGTGCGGGGACCTTTGGACGCCTGGATTCACCAGCGGGTCAAGACGCGCGATGACAAGCTGCGAGCATCCAAACCGGATCATCTGCTGGGCCACAGCCCCGTGCCCCAGGAGAGCGAAGGCGAGGTATGTCGTCAACTGCATCGTCACTTGGGCAGGTGTAGACTGTGGAAATGGGGCCTAACGGTATCAGCAACTGGAGTTGCCGGTATGGAAAGTAGCAGGCGGGTAGGTATAGTACACGAACCATTATCCTGCTCCCCCTGTGCCCCTCAAACTCCTGCGAGTGCCGCAGCACAGGCTTCTTGGCCGATGCATCATGTTATATTGAGTTTACGTGGAGTTGATTGTCGATATTGCCGGCAGCAAGAAGACGGTCCAACTAACCAATGTTGATGGTCGGACCCCCTCATATGATGTTGGATCTGCCGTGCCCCAGGAACATCCAGGGCGGCCCACGAAAAGTAATCTGGCAAAATGGGGCTAAAGGGGAACACTTGCAAACTGCCACCCATTTGTGCTTGGCGGGCGAATGCCCCCAAACCTGACAAAGATAATCCCCGCCTCCATATTAAACCCAATATTGTTAGTCGTTCTAGAAGCTGGCATCTGTATAAACGTTTATCCCGACTCTGGCGATACCATTAACCCCGCAGCGGGATCAGCCTTCTGATGGTAGCACAAGACATCAAAGCGGACTGCCACGCCCAGCTATGAGCTAGCTTATTCGGCAGAATGGGCAGTATTACTTGGTACCTTATCCAGCAGCCCGAAAGGCGGACTCGGCTCCGGGTTGGAGGAGGCCAGCGAGCGGATACTGGGTGAGGTGAACAGGGGTAACCCACGCATTTTTGGTTCTTTTAAGACCACTGGGGCTCCGCGGGCGTTTCAACGTAGAATCCCTGGCCTTGAATACCTCTATCTTCCTCCTCCGGCTCAGCTCGAACTTTGACTACCAACCTTACCAAAAGCCTCGCATCATGAGAAACGGTGTAGCGCCCTTGATTCTGGCTGCCGTGGCCGTCTTTTCGTCCGGGGCGAACTGCGCGCGGGTGTGTGGAAATGGAACATCGCCATCTGCAGGCAGTTTCCAGTACCGGTTGGTCGATGTGAGATACGATGGTCCCGACCCAAGTAAAGAACTTGGCGTCTCCACCATAGCGGTCGGTCTGGGAACCGCCAGTGGAACGCCTCTCTATGAGTGCGTCGCCCAGTGGCCGGAATCGTGGGCTGGTTGGTATGAGGGCGGAAACAGCGCCATATGGAGCGACTGCATCTGGACGGGTGCCGGATTCGGCCAAGATAAAACCGTGTCTTTTGCTGTAGACTGGAGGAACAAGACGCTCTACGTGGCCCACTCGTTTGACTGTTCGGACAAACTAGGGTAGGTCGAATACACACGATGGACCGAGAGGCGGGAGCATGAACAAGCAGACTAACACGCCATGACATAATAGATCCGACGGCTTGGCATCAGGGTCCATCGCCCTGGATTTTGACTGCTCGAGCAGGGACGGTTTGGTCTACTGCATCCCAAAGAGCACCAGCACAGGAGCTCGCGCAGACTTGCGTATCAACACCTCCCTAGGCCCAGCGGCCCCGAAGGAGGCAGCTAGTTGTTCATCCAGCCCCTCAAGTCGCCAGTCATGGCGGATCGAGAATTGGCTACGACGGTACCAGATGGCCCCTGGCTCTACGTCACCCTGGTCACCAAAGCCTCTGCAGTCCGACACCGGTCCTTCCTTCACACTACGGAGCCGCCCAAGCAACGCCACCTTCAGCTGCGCAACAACTGAGCAGCGGAATGGGACGTTTTCGGGCACGTGTAAACCCTCTGGCACGGAGACGTCTGCTACAGGTGCGGCGAACTTCAGCTTCGACTCAAGGCTCAATATCCTCAAGGTCTCCCAGCAGCAAGACTGTAACGGCAGGTAAGTAGCAAGCAAGCATTCAAGATCTTCATGCGAGATGTTTTTCTAACTTCCATATCTACCCCTTCACAGATTACTCAGTGCTGTTGGCATTGCGTACTTTCAGGCCATTTGCGACCGCGGATTCAACAGCATCGTATTCACCTGCACCTCGCCTCCGCTGTGGATAGGCGAAGGAATTGCATGATACCTAATATCAAAGCAGACAAATGAATATCTCGCCATTGAACAGACATGGAGGTATAATTTAGACAAGTACGATGTGCCCATTTGAGGCATTACCCGTCCGCACCGTCAAGAACAATAGTCAAAAGCCTGCCGCTTGTGATCTCGTCTGCTCTCTCCAGGAGCTCCTGCGCGTCCCAATTTGCCCACACAAACTTGCCCTTCAAAAACGAGGCCTCCGGTGATGCGAGCCACACATAGAACTGCCCCGGAAGCGTGGCTGTGTGGCAACGAGGTTAGCGTCTGCCCAGTCCCTTCACGAATCGACTCAACGCTGGATGCACATCACCTACCAGAGTCGGGGGCCTCCTTCTGGAACCCGTTCGCCTCGGTCGATACCCACCCGGGTTGGACGCTCACCACCCTCAAATTTTGGTTTTCGGCCTGGATGTAGTCGGTCAGCTTGAGGAGCGCTGCTCGGCCGTATGCGTACAGGCCGAACCCCGGGATCGCCGGCCAGTGCGCGAAGCAAGTGTTGGTGCTGAGGAGGACGGGTTGAGGCCCAGCGAGGGGGAGGAAAGCTTGGATGGCGTGCATGGCCGTGAGCACAAGTCCGTGGAAGCTAAGAAGCAACCGCTCGTCTGTGGCGTCGGAAATACTGACGGGATCGCCGTCTACCGAGGGCGCCGCGTTGGAGACCAAGATGTCAATGGTTCCGCCCACTCTCTCGGCGATAGAACGCATGGCCCGAGCAGTGTCCTCGCGGGACAACAGGTCAACTTGCTCCCAAATTACCAGGGTTTTCGTCGTCGTGTCCTCGGAAATGGCTCCCGAGACAACTTCGGCACCCGATCTGAGCTTGTCGATGCGACGGCCGATGATCGAGACGGACTTGGCGCCGGCTTGTGCAAAGGCGACCGCGACTGCATTGCCGATGCCAGTCCCTCCACCCGTTACAACCACGTTTCGGCCTGCAGCGGACAGTTCAGGTCGTGTTGGTGAGATGAAGGGGTAGGGCTTGGAGTGCCACGCCTTTGTGAAAGGCGTGACGTTAGGGAAAGTGCTTGCATCCACCGGCATCTTGGAGTCGTGCCTTCCTGTAAGGTAGTTGGTGTCCTGAACTAAGAACTTGCCGCCTGATTGCTTTGGAGAAGACTCGTAGTTGTTTGAGGGTCGAGCACTTCCATCTTATAACCCCCCACCTGCCTTGGTCTGCGGCGATCATAGGAGGTACCAAGGTACAGGCCTTGAAAGCTGACAAAAACGTGTCGGTGGGGTGTGATGCAATCCTTCGGCCATTATTCACCCAATCTGGGGCTGCCTTTCCAATCTGCAGCCCTCGCTCGCTCTTGCTTGAGAAGGGATTTGGTCCGCGGACCTCTTCGCCCATCCAATCGCAGCTTCCCCAAATTTGTCATCCGCTACCCTCTCATCGGACGACTGGAGGAATCCATTTAACCCGATCACAAGTCCGAAATTTCCGGACCTGATTTCACATCCGGACTTGGTCCATTAGGATAACAGACGGCAACAACGACATGTCTCTAACTTCGAACGAAGACGCTCGACTGGTCCGCGGACTTGAGAAGCGGAAGGTCAGCACGCCTTACCCCTCGCACATCTACCCAGAAGCCCGAACTTGGCCCCGCACACCACGTCGCGAGACCAAAAGCGCTAACAATGCCAACCTAGGCATGCGATTTATGTCATGTCAAAAAGATCAGATGCGATGCCGCGAGACCTACGTGTTCCCACTGCGTGGTGTACGGTGCGCAGTGCGCCTACACGCCTCACATCAAGAAGAGACGAGGAGAAATCAAGGTCCAGAGAAGGTTCGTACTGGTACCGAACTTCGTGGAAACATGGCTCTCAGTCCTCCATCTAAAGTTAATGGTAGCTACGCTAACACACAACTCCAGTGTGAAGACCGCAGTCGAAGGGAAGGGTGAACTTCCGAAACTCGGGTCACCCACTCGAGCCATTGGGCTGCCTGGGACCAACGGCGGCTCTGCCAAAACTCCTGCCTCCAGTGTGGTTGGGCTTGGGCTCCCTCCCCTCTCGGATCTCCTTCCTTGGATTCAAGAATACTTCACTCATGTCAACGCCGTTATCCCGCTTTTTGAAGAAGCCTCATTTGTGGAGATGTTCGAGAGCGGCGCTACCGATAGCCCGCGACTCCAAGCTGCAACGATCACAGCAGCACTCAACGTGATTCTGGCGCTGACCTATCATCATCACCGGCCTACCACTTCAACAGTCCTGGTCAACCCTGAAACATGTGTGGCCAACGCCGAAGAAGCTCTAAGCAGGCTTTCTGACCGCCACTGCGATCTTCTCAGTCTCCAGGTGCGGCTCGGGTTGGTGATGCTGCACCAGGTGATGCCAGCAAGTCATCAACGCCAGTCAGCTGCTAGCTTTCTCATGGCAAGTGCTGTCAAGATGACACATAAGCTTGGTCTCCATGACAGCAGAACAAACGATCTCTTTGACGCTGACGACATCCTTCAACGGAATCGTGTGTTCTGGATCACATACTTGCTGGATAGAGACATTGGCATGCGTTGGGGAGAGCCGCCCTTGCACCGCGACAGCGATCACGACATCCAAATGCCTGCTTCGTCAGTCAGACACGGGATCGCTTGCTTCCGAGATAGCTCGGGCGCCGAGATCGAACTGGATATCTTTCGGGCTCAAGTCCATCTCGCGCACATCCAAGGCGAGATTTACGACAAGCTGCACTCGGTCCAGGCTTCACGGCAGCCCCCAGACGCGCTCGGCAAAAGTACTCAGCAAATCCACGACACGCTGCGAGAGTGGCTAGGCACTATCCCCGCCGAGCTCCAACTCAGCCAGGTAGGCGCGCTGCCGCCGCAACCGCCTTTGCGGCCGCTGATCGCCATGTATTTCACTTACTTGTCATGTTTCCAACACATGCACCGCGTTGGCTCACACGACGCAGAGTGGATCACGCGGCTCATCGATTACAGCCAGAATGCCATCACAGCGGCGTGGACGCCATCCGGCCGGGATGTGGTCGCACCACCTCGCCTAACGCCCGCAGCATCTCCCTTCCAGGGCCCATCTGCTGCATGGGCCGAGGTTGTGGTCACGGCGAGGGAATGCACCAAACTCTTCCGGATGGTGGTGCTCGAAGACTTGGCGATGATCTGGTGAGACCCCCCTGAGAGCACACATGGCTAGTTTTCCAGGAGCTCACCACTGCCATTAACACCAGGACTACATCATGCACATACCTCTCTGCCGTTCTTGTCCTGACAGCCCACGCGCTGACAGCCATGGACCACGGCCCGGAAATCGACAGCAATATCGACGAGGACGATCAGCTCATCACGGAGGGTTTGCAGTTCCTCGAGTCGGCCGCTGCGGGTGTGCCCCAATGGCGCAGATTGCATGCCGCATGCTCGGAGCTAACCTGCCGTGCCCGCATAATGCGCGCCCGGTTCACGTTGGAGAAACCAGGCCCCAAACCGGCATCTGTGGCATGGTTGGAGACCGAGGCGCGTCGAAGCGCGGGGGTTTCCGCGCGGAAGCTTGTCGAAGCCTTCACTGCAGCCGACGAAAAGCCTCTGGCATCAAGTCTGTGGCGTGTTAGCGAGTGAAAGAGAGGCAGACCGGGGGCGATGAGCACAGCACAGCTTGTGCGTTACTCTACACAGCAGTTCTACATACCCGCATTCTCAATCTCAGATGGGTCCCGGATACCTATCAGATTCGTCTAGACGACCTCACTCTGGCCTCAGTCTGATTGTGGCGAAGAATCCGACGGTCTGGACATCGATGGTGAGTCGGACCACCGTGCCACCCATGCCACTGCCATGAGGTTTGTAGCATCAGCCTGCCCAGGCTAGGCAAAAAACGGGCGCAATCCGCAAGCCACAGGGCCGAGACGAAGCTGAGAACATGAGTGGAAATTGCGTTAATCACCCAACCCACGTTGAGATTCAAATATGTACTCCCAATCGAGAAACCAGGCGTGCACCGTCCAATAGCCGTTGATATCTGTGATTTGGCGATGGGTCGCTAAGCTATTTTGATCGGCATCGGCTCGATTCACCATGTCGAGTTTCTATTGTTATCGGCGGCCAGAACCGGCCTCCATTCACCCCCTGGCTGGTGATGGAACGAAAACTTGGGGTCCTGGTGTCCCGACACCCCCATTCACTTCTTGATTCCGGTCTTTTTGTGCGAAACACTCGTTTTCCACGATCCTCACTGCGGTGCCATTCACTCGGGGGGGACGATCAGGAGTGAGTCGACATGGCGTCATTCATCCAAGCCGCGATGCGCTTGATCGCCTCCCGGCAAAGCCAGGCCCAGCCCCAACCCCACACAGACGAAGAACAAGCCGTGGGAACGGGCTCGATCGGCACATCATCGACGCACGGCGGTTACTCCCCACACCCACATCCTGTGGTGGGCAGCAACAACAGTCTGACGCTCTTCCGGTTGATGCTGGGCATCACAGCCCACCCGGACCTGGGATTTGAGGAGTCGAGAGCCCGGCCGGCCGACAACATCGGCCTGTACGCGCGTGTCGTGCACTCAGAGCAAGTTGCAAAAGACAGCTACAAGGTCTTTTCGGTTGTCATCAACGCGTGCTATTTTCTGCAAATTATTCTCGCCGCCGCCCTGACCGCGCTGGGGGCAGCCAACGCGGACAACAAAGCCATAACGGCATTCGGCGCCATCAACACCGTTATCGCCGGCTTCCTGACCTACCTGAAGGGCTCCGGCCTGCCGGCTCGCCTCAAGTATTTTGGCAACGAATGGAAGAAGGTTCGGGAGTTTATCGAGCAGCGAGAGCGCGATTTTTCGCACCAGGGATGCACTCTGGACGTTTACGAGGTGGTCGACACCATCAGGGGCATGTACACCACCACTAAGCGCGAGATTGAGATCAACACGCCAGACAGCTACAATTCCATGACCAACATGCGACCTCCTGCTCCTGCCGGCACCGAATCATCCGGTATCCACGACGTAGCCGGCAAGCTGCGCACCCTGGACACCACCATCCAAAAGCTGAAAGCCAGCGCCGAGAAGACAGCCGAGAAGACCGAGACAAGTGTGTATGATGCTGCCCACGCAGTTCATGAAGACGGGAAAAGGGTGTTGGCGGACGTCAAAGATACTGGACATGTAGCGCTTGGGGAGAAGGAGAGCAAGGGGCCATGATGACGCGACAGCGTGAACCTGACTTCAGTTCTGGGTACTCAGCACTACCAAATACTAGTATGATCAGGGAACAAGCAGCAGTACTATAGCGCGGTCGGTTGCAAACACGACTGCTTAGACGTAATGGATAATGACATACCTAATCTACCTTAGGTACCTGGCCTGCGTCTGAAGCTCTTCAAGTGCCCACCTTGCAGACACCAGGAATTGGAGCCATGCAACCTCGGAACTTTAGATCCAACGTCGTATGCCGGCTACATCGTCCGTGGTCACACAAGGGAAATTTTGTTGGTGGAAATATTATGACCTGGACTTTACCCTGGCATCCCCACGTAAGGTAACTTGAAACGGACAAACTGAAGCGCAATTCAAACTGGGATCCTTTCTGTCTCTCGAACTCTTTTGCTTTTCTCTCCCTATCTCGTCGCGATAACCCGAACTATCTAGCGCGGCAGGTGGGGTTATCAATTTTAAGGGAATAAAGGCTACGTAAGGTCCAGGTAAGGGGCATACTATTTAAAACAAAATATTCTATAATAAACTTAAAGCAAATACTTATAAGATTATAGACGTGAATATAATCTTGCTTACGTAGTTAAGGAACAAGAACAGTTCTTTACTTCTAAGGTATGAGTCTCTAATTATATAGGAAACTATCTACATAGCATGCTGTTGAAGCTGTGTCCCGATGTCCCGAACTTCGCGTATCTGGGACCATCCCGGAGTCCCGACTCTCGGGAGCACAGGACCTTTCTGATTGGCCCGCGGACCCTATAGGCCTGCTGGTAATGATTGGTCTGCCGTAGTAGCCCCACCTGAACCTCATGCCTGATTACGGTTGGCAGCGGCTGGCCCACAGTTCACGCCGTGAGGGCTGATTTTGAGGTGTGGGAACGACACAAGTTCGGTTGCGTGGGATTCACGCAGGCTGCCACCAGTAGACCCGACTATCGCTTCATATGACGTGATTGTGAGGTCGAAGGGAGGATCGCACGGGGAGGAAGCCAAGCAGATGAGGCAAAGCTCAAGCACTGATGGTAGGCAGAGTTGAGTGCACTAAAGAATCGTCGTGTCCGCTGTCAGATAAGTGAAACTACTAGGGTCAAGAAGCAATTGGGTTCCCCCGCTTTTTGGCGCAGTGGGTAGTTTCTGACATCCGCCACTCGGCCTATCGGCCTCTGTATCTTTGCGAGGCGTTGCTGTTTTGAGCTACCTGCGGCACTTTTAGCCGCCCAGACCGGCTAATTGTCGGCGCCCGACCACAGGATCCCGTCTCGAAGCCCAAACGGCTGGTCCACTTGCTGCAAAGCCCAGCGACCGAAAGCTCCGAATGCTGTATTTTCTACTGAACCGACGGCTGGAATACGCCACGCTCTTACTTTCAGAAATCCCATGCCCTCTAAAAGCCACAAGCTCTCTACCAGCCTATATGGCACCCTGGATGAACTAGAGACTTGTCTACGCGATTGCGTTGCCTCTCTCGCCACACTACCTCGCCGTCGGGGTGGCTCAGTCGGGATAGGAGAATAGTTTACATACTGCTCGATCCGTACCTTGGCTAGAGAAGCAATACCACATTCCAAGCACCGATGATGTCAACCCGTAATTGAAGTCCTAGATTGGCGGCATAGAGCCAGAGCTAAGTCCTGTAGGAGACATCCTCTTTGAGCATGGTCCTCAAATCCAAAGCTAAATTGCCCGATGAGGCGGTATAAAATACTCCGTAGGTCTAACCCACCTTTTCGGTCAATCGAGCATGAGGGGGAAAGTCCGATTTGCGTAGGAGAGTAGAGCGGGATGATCTTCTAGCATTTCAGACCGGTCTGCGACCGAGAGCTGCTTTGGAGACTTGGGTTCTGGCTCGTCCACAAATATTTGGTTGGTATTGATATCTATGCTGCCCCCGATGCACGAATCAATGATGATATTAATGGGTGGGTTGGAAAATCCCTAGAGCCTCCTAAAATAGAAAATCTCTGTACTATTTCCCGCGCTGGAGGATGTGATACACTCAAACGCTGCCGCTTCGGCAGCTCACAGCGTCGAGGTTGATCCGCCTCATCTTGCCGGTCAGTAAAAGATGAAGAGGGAAGACCATGGATAGAATCAGGAGTGCTACTCAGAGCCGCAGATTTCAGCGCTGCGACTAACGCGGAGGCAGCCTCTGTAGAAGAGGAGGTTATTGTGAAGCAGCTGAGGGCGAAGGTTGTTTGAAGGCGGGAGACTATCACAACAGTTACGGTGGAAGATGAAAGGATTTATTAATAAGTGCCAACCACTCAGCGTCCGCGATTCGACCTTGCTCGTATCGGACAACTTATTTAGTAACATATTTCTGAGATGATTTTAATCCCTCGACAATAATGCTCTCGGCTCTTTTCCTCCATGGGTTTAATTGTGACAGGTGATAGTATCACTGTAGCTTTCTCCATCGCGCTAAAACTGCTCGACCCCGGCAGTTTTGATGATGTGTTACTTAGAAGGCGAACGAAGCCGGCTTGACAGGCGACCAAAGGCAGGCAACTTATCAGGTATAGTAACATTGGTGTATTGTTGTTGCAGAAAGGAGGCTGTAATGGCTAAAAGTCCAGCTGGTTAAGTCATAGTCACCTGATCGAGTCACGTGATGTGACACGATCTGGGATCGCTCGGGTTGGTTCAGCCACCATCTCCCTACCCAAGGTACCTCAGGTAGCTAAACTTAATTTCAGACTAAATTTCCCTCTGTTAAAGGCTAAATATTCTATCGCCACTAAACATGTTTTTAATGCTCCGTAGAAATGATTGCTTTGGGTGGTGACCCCTCAGCTAACTCTCTCGGACTTCCACCTCGGTATTTCGCATTCTTGTCTCTCGGAACTCGCACTCGATGCCACACAGCAAGTGCATCGGCTAGGCCGGCGAACCCAGCAATCACACAAAGCCGGTATCGGGCCAAGATGGGACAAGAAGATGACCTGGCCGACCCCGCGCGTTATCTCATTCCTCACGACTCCGGGTCTTCCATAATCACCGTCACCGACTAAGTTGAACTGTCCGCAGCCGAGATCACCGCAGCCGATATTCAGCCATGGCATCAATCTCTAATATCCGAGGGCAATTATGGGTGTTAGGTACGACTTCACCTCAGACTTCCAGCTTCGCACACGGAACGAATTGACAGAGTCCAGGTCTTCTTCGCGGCACCGAGGCGGCGGCGTGGGCCAGTATCTTTCCTTACGCGTACTACATGTTGCAGTCCTTCCACGAGGTCCCGGACCAAGACATTGCTTTCTACACTGGTCTACTGGTCGCTGTAGTCACATTTGGTGAATTCCTCAGTGCTATGGCCTGGGCACGCATCAGCGACCGTATTGGTCGCAAGCCGACTTTATTGATTGGAACGGCGTTTGGCACCATTACCGCCGTGTCACTTGGGCTGTCACGGTCTATCGCCGCTGCGGTAGCCTCCCGAGCTTTTGGCGGCTTGCTTAGCGCGAATGCAAGTCTCGTTCAGACCTGCACGGGTGAGATAGCAAGAAGAGAGCAACAAGCCAAAGCCTTTTCTCTGATCACTTTTATCAGAGCTCTCGGGTGAGTGGCATCTGTATCCATACCCTTTCTGAACCCGAGGCTAAACGTTGCGCTGCTACCACTGCACTAGCAACCTTATCGGCCCTGTCATGGGTGGTCTCCTAGCAGATCCCGTCGCTCTATATCCGTCAATCTTTCCCCAGGAATCGATCTGGACTACCTACCGTTATCTATTGCCAAATCTTGTGGTTGCGTTAATGCAGTTGTTTACGTTTGGCGCAACCCTGTTGGTACTGAAGGAGACCCATCCTCACTTTGAAGCTCGCCGAGATCCAGGTCTGGCTTTGGGACAGTCTATCGGTAAACTACTCTCCAAGATCCTAACCGGCCATAACCGGTCCGAATACATGGCGCTAGATAGAAGTTCGGGGGCCTATACGGATGAAAGTAGGGAGGGCTTCCAGCACGAGGACCTGAGAGCGGACACCACGCTGGCCGAGCCTTCTACAGAGAGCACAGCTCTAATACCAGATGCCACGACATGCGAGACCATGAGACCAGGCATATGGGGCGCCCAGGTTGTGCTGCAAATCTTGGCCATCTCCCTACTGGCCTGCCACAAGGTCTCGTTTGACACCCTCATGGCGACCTTCCTCGCCCTGCCATCTACATCAAAAGACTCCGTCGCCCCAAACGGCTTTCCTGGTGCCAGCCGCGGATTTGGCCTCAGTACGCAACATATCGCCCTCGTCTTCCTCACCGAGACAGCCTTCCGCGTGGCTGTGCAGTTCGCCGTCGTATCCGTTGTGATCGACCGTGTAGGTGCGCTGAAGTCATACCGATGGGTGCTGGGGATCTACCCGGCGACGTACTTGCTTACTCCCTTTCTTCCTAATCTGCCTTCTGGGTGGCAGATGGGCGTGCTGCTACCGGATTTGTGGATCAAGGTCGCGATGTCCTCTGTTGGATACGTCTGTTCAGCGATATTGTAAGTCGACAACTCTTTGCCCTCTCGCTTGGGCTTTCGGGTTTATTTACAGCGCATTGCAGGATCACAAACACCGCACCGTCGGGAGAGGCTCTTGCTAGAATCAACGGCGCGGCCGCGTCCTTTGGGTGCCTCGCCCGCTCACTCGGTCCGCTGTTGAGTGGCAAGCTTCTGACGATGGGTATCGCGGTCCAGCACTTGGAGATTCCGTTTTGGACGCTCAGCGGTGTTGCATTGTTGGGCTTTTTGGTGACACCCTTGCTTACCGATCATGCGTAAAATTAGGAATTAATCTCTGAAGGGGGCCAAGGGCAAAGTGTGACGAACTCAGCTGGGTTTTATGAGTAGGAGGCGAATAAGACTTTGGTTTTGTCCAAGGTAGTTGCACGAAAAGAACCGGGTTCACCCGGTTTGATAGTTCTAATTCTTTTGGTTCAACACCAAAAGCTAGCTATACATTTACAAGCTGTAATACATGACCTTTCTTCTAGTGTGAATGTATGAAACATTGAGCTGGGTCGTCTCTTTTGATACGCAGGTACGGGTGTCCATCGGGCTTGTAATGGAGGGCGTGCATGTTGCTGCAGATACACCTCAATCGGTGAACCTTGAAGCAGTTGCTTGCACGTATGAGCGGCGATGGGTGCGAGGGGGTGAAGATAGAGTGTCTAGGTGAGTAAGTGCCTGGAGATTTTGGAGGGCGTCGGGACGTCGGTCGCGCAGAGATGCACATAGTAAGCCTTATGCGGCTGAACACTTTCTTCCTTCCCTTTACGTTCACTCAAGAACATGAAATGGCTCTCGGATCCATTGTCATTTTTTATATTGCAACATCTTCAGTCTTGTTCCTATAAACCCAAATTCAAGCCTCGCTAAGCTATATCAGGCAACGGCGGTAGCTCGCCCCCAGACGGTAACCCAAACAGTAGAAACCCTGCCTCCCTGAGTAGTGCTAGGACGCGCAGTCCCCCAAACCGTGCTTGTCGAGGGAGCCCTCGCGCAGACATTATTCATGCACACCCAATCGTGATCGCAATCAGTTTTGGCCGCGCAATAGTCACCTTTCACTGTTAGTAGGCCGCAATAGAGTAGGTAGAAAGCTGGGGTGTCCTCATACCGAGACAATGGCCCTCCCACTGACATGTAGGAGTAGGATTGGGCTGGATAGGCTGAGGCTGTTGTGTAGGAGTAGGCGTGATAGGCGCGACGGTAGGCTGAGGTTGACCGCCTCCGCCCTAGGGTCCTCCTCCTCCTCCTTGATCTCCGCCCCATCCGCCACCTTTGCCTTTACCCCGTCCACCTCCCCTGCCGCCACCGCCACCTCCTCTTCCCCCCCTCCCGCCACCACCGCGCTGCCGAGCGACGAGTTTAGGGGCTTTAGCCTCAGCCTTAGGGGCGCCGTTGGTCGCAGCGTGGGTTTGGAGCCCGAGAGCGACGAGGGAGAGGACGAAGGTCACCTTTATGATTAAGTTGGACCTGAATCTATTAGGTAGGTAACTGAATGATAAGCTTTCTACCAATTTGGTCGATGGCTCCGACCGAGATGCTTGGGTTTCCTTGGTGTCATGCTAACGGAGGGTCTTGTCCTTTTATGCCTAGGGTAGAGGAGAGGAACCGTTAGAAAACTTGCTCGGCATGTGTCATATGAACTACTGCCCAGCACTAGGCAATTTTCTCCGGATTTGCTTAATGTTGATCATCTACTCGGCAATTGGATCCGAGTCGATGCGGCGACTGCGTGACGGGACGACTTCAAAAGTCCGGGGTATTAGGCGAGAAACTCGAGTATCTGGGCGTTCTATCAACTTTGGTAGTTTGAGACCAGAACTTCAAGATTGCTGCAGCGCCGACGAGGCTTGGCGCTGCCAAATGAAGTTCAACACATCCCATCAAATGTATGATCCCAACATTGTACGACTCAGTGCAAACCCAGTTTATGTTCACGGTTTAAATTGATAGGCCGCGATTGCTTGATGATTGGGTGTTCTGTCAGTATCCCCGGCCAGTGTGTTGGGGAGCCTGGCCTGACTGCCGCCCCAACTGCCGGCCGTTCCCCAGGAAATGATGCTTGGCAAAATGTTTCAAGATCAAGATGCATCCCTATCGTTGTGATGGCTTCCTCCCAAGTCTAGAACCACGGAACCGCCAATGAGAGTAACATTGATGGTCCTCGCCACCTGCTCTAGTTTATCATGCGTCGTCGGCTTGAGAAGCGAGTCCCGCCTACTGAGAGCCGCGCTAATCAATGGGGCAGGTCGCGGAGCTGTGAGGTCGTACTGAAGCACTCAGCTGTTATGAAAAACCGGCCGTGGACCCCACTCTCTCCACTTCTGAGCAGCCCATGATTTCAGGTCCCGAACCCGACGACCCAGCTCCCGAGCCTGAAGCGCCGTGTTGTTCGAGGGCCCCAAACAAGAAACGGCGTTTGGGCGCCGGCGGGAGGGCAGGTTGTTGCATTCCGTCTTGGCGCCCCGGACACTTTAATATCGGTCGCGTGGATGTGGGCCCTTGGCCGTTCCGTTCGGCAGTTCTCAGGTCCTGAGCCATCGTGACTCCCCTTTGTTAACTGCGAACCGCACCAATCCCAAGCAGCAAGCTTGTACGTCTGACGGAAGGTGCAGTTCACATGCGCTTGCAGATAGCAACCGCCTCCATAAAACCATTGGAAACCGGGGACCTGCTAATATATCACGGCGTGGCTTACCGACTTCAGACGCCGGCCCGCACGGTCGACTTCATTACGCCATGTCTTGGGCCGGAGAACCCTAGGCTCCACGCCACACAGGACATGCCAGTGACAGACAGCCACAGGGGTTCTAAGTGGCGGACTTGGAGTATATAGGGCCTTGATGAACCGCTCCTTCCTCAGCTGAAACTCGGCAAGCTTCCATCGTCACTGCCTTACCTTACTACTTGAACGAGTCAACACACTCGCCCATCATGGTGGCCTTCAAGTCACTCCTCGTCGGGCTCCTGAGCGCTTCGGCCACTGTCGTGAATGCCCTCCCGTCGGCACCGCTCGCCGGCGAATCGGCCAACCTCAACGTTCTGCAGGAGCGCCAGCTGTCCAACCCCTCGTCAGGATGCGGCAAGTCGGCCTTCTCGTCGGGCACCAAGTCGGTTAACGTCAACGGCAAGAACCGGCAGTTCATCGTCCGCGTGCCCAACAACTATAACGCCAACCGGTCATACAAGCTCATCTTCGCGTTCCACTGGGTCGGCGGCACCATGAACGACATCTCGTCGGGCGGCAGCGACCGCGAGCTGTGGTCGTACTACGGCATGCAGCGCAACGCCGGCGAGTCGGCCATCCTGGTGGCGCCTCAGGGCCTTAACAACGGCTGGGGCAACAGCGGCGGCGAGGACATTGCCTTTGTCGACGCCATGATTACCTACATTGAGAGCGCCCTCTGCGTCGACAAGCGCCAGCGCTTCAGTCTCGGCTTCTCGTACGGCGGCGCCATGACCTTCAGCATCGCCTGTTCGCGCGCCAACGAGTTCCGCGGCGTCGCGGTTATCGGCGGCGGCCAGCTCTCGGGGTGCAGCGGCGGCAACGACCCCATCGCCTACCTCGGCATCCACGGAATCAGCGACGGCACCCTGAATGTCGGTGGTGGCCGCGGCCTGCGCGATCGCTTTGTGAAAAACAACGGATGCGCGTCGACGAACGCCCCCGAGCCCAAACAGGGCAGCAGAACGCACATCAAGACCGTCTTCAATGGATGCAAGACTGGATATCCCGTCACTTGGATCCCCTTTGACGGAGGCCATTACCCCGGCGCTGTCGACAATGGCCCGGAGAGCGGCGCAAAGTCGTGGGTTCCAGGCGAGATCTGGTCGTTCTTTACCCAGCCGCAGCTGAGCAGCTGAGAGCGGGAACTTAATCATGTATTTTTGTCTTGGTAATATTGAGAGGGAGAAATAAAGAGGCCGTCTTGCCAAATAATCGACCTTGGATTTGCAGATCGGCACTAGCGGGTGCCAAAACACTGATGAGACGAAATGGTGCCATGTTCGGATGAAGGGCAATCCCTAGTTCATGCTTGATGGGGAACCCTGGGGAAAGGATCGTGCGCTTGCTGTACCTTGGAAACAATACTCCGTGTTTTCCCCCAAGTCAATCAGTGGCAACACACTGCGCAAAGGTGCTCGGAATCTCCAAAGTCGGCAGCGTTTCAAGCTAGTGCAATGCGCTGAAAGGATGCATGACAATCCCACCTTCGTCTTGAACATGATGGGCTCACCCACGTGTCACCCTCTCAATCGGTCTGTGCGGCACCTCGAGTCCAGACGAACTACGTATTGCAGGTGTGTGAATCCAGGTTCATTTTGTTACAAAGGCCAAAGCTAGTGGCGATCTACCAAGATCGACTTCGTCTCCAGGTTTTGCAACATGGGCGTCGCATCATCTGCAGCCCCGAGAGCGGTTACGCACCAAATCTCCCCAGGTTATTAATCCCCCGCATTGCCGCCGACTTTTCGTACTGATCAGGTACTGCGCGACGCTTCTGTACGACGAGATGACCAACGGTCATTTATAACGGCTCGACAAAAAAGGCTGGTCGAACCGACTATGGAGAGCTCATACTTGGGATCATCGCAACCGTCGTAGCGGGAAGAAAGGAAGGACTTACAGGACGACAGAGGCCAGGCGCCACGACCCCTCCGATGGGCGGTCCTCCACCCGGCGAATGGAATGGCTGGCCGTTTGACTTCAGCGGGTTCCCACACGACGACTATGGTCCACGCCTGAACTGGGGCGTTTGGGTCCTGACGGCGCTGGCAGGCCTATTCGTGGGCCTTCGCATTTACTGCAAGCACCTGCGACGACGCGGGCTGTGGTGGGATGATCATGTTCTCATCGTCAGCTGGGTAAGTGGGTCGTAGTTGTGTCCCCACTGGGTAGTGGGAGCTCTGTGTCAGGACTTCTGAACGGCTGCTAATGCGATGATGGTGACAGGTCTGTCTGGTGGCCCAGTCCTCCCTCATCACACTCAACACCACAATCGGGTACGGCAAACACATCTGGGACTTTCACCCGAAGGATCTTGGCACCTTCCTGCTTCTTTCCAACACGGGTGGCTTCTTCTCCATCCTCGCCGCCATGTGGAGCAAAACCTCATTCGCCCTCACCGTTCTCCGCCTTTCCGACGGGTGGGTGAAGAAGGCCGTGTGGTTTATGATCGTGTCCATCAACGCGCTGATGGGGTTCAGCGCGCTGGCTACCTACATCCAATGCACACCCACCCACAAGCTCTGGAATCCCCTCATGACCGAAGGGAGCTGTTGGCCAAAGCAGGTCATCATTGACTACAATATATCCACATCAGGTAAGCCTGACTCGGATTTCAACTCCTCCCAAACGCATAAACACCGAAGCTGATGCGATGAAATGCAGCATTCTCTGGCGCAATGGACATCTTCCTGGCCTTGCTGCCGTGGAAGATAATCCTGACGTTGTCGCTGAACAAGAAGGAAAAAATTGGCGTCGTAATTGCCATGAGTATGGGCGTGTTGTGAGTGTACCCCCTGGGAGTTGACTTCCCTGATGAAGGAACGCTGACACAGAAAACCGACAGCGCCGGAGCAACCTCGCTTGCGAAGATCACGCAGCTGCAGGCCATCAACAAGTTTGATTTGAGTAAGACTTCCTTATTTGGCCTTAGTTTGGCTAAGACACAGCGGATATGCTATATGCTAACAAAATGTTTCTAGTCGACGGAATCTGGCTCTCGTATCTCGGGACGGCAGAGAGTAGCATCACTATCATGGCTGCCTCTGTTCCCGTCCTCAGGGCCCTTGTCCGGCCGGCACATCCCGCGCCGCCAGGGTCATTTTACAACGGCGATTTGTTGGAGAGTCAGCTTGAGCTGGTAGCTGTGGATCAGGGACAGCCTGGGAAGAAATTGCAGGCCAAATGAAGGTCCCCTGAGGTTGTGTAGGTGCTTGACGATGCATTAGTGACTTTTCATGTACATTTACAACAAACACCCTGTATAAATTCTACCTAATGCTTATTACTGGCTGCTTTGATCTTCTCTCAACTGCTTGCGAGTGACGCCACAGCTTCTCATGGGATTAGGCAACGTCGCAGTTTCTCGCACGCCCTCAGCGCCGCTTGGGGCTTTAAGTGCCATAGGAACTGAGGCGGAGAAGGAGACCGTGGTGGCTGCCGTTGAGAATTGGGGCCCGCCTCCTGCCCCTCCTGCCCCGCTTGCTCCCCGGTCGTCAGCCGGCCCGCTGATCCCGGCCACCGACGCTCGGTGGCCCCTGAGCATTTCCCCTCGCCGGCGCCGACGCTTGAGCGAAGTGAGAATCTCGTCGATGGTCCCCCCGCCGGAAGTCAATGCCGCTCGAGGCAAAAAGAGATAATGCGAGAGCTACGACTGAAGTGTGTATGTCATTGCGTTCAGGAACAACGAGCTCGCTGCGCGCTAACCCTCGTCTGGCTAGGATACATGGATCTGATGTCACCGGGGTTGGAGCGTTCGGTTCGGACGGGAAAGCAGTCTTTAGCGCCTTGGCGATTGGGATAGAGGATGGAGATTGGCGGAAGACGGTTCCCCATGAGGGAGGTACGGGTGCCTGTACCTCGCAGGATGGCAGGCGCGCCCTCGAGCCGCCCCACCACACGACCGCGACGACCGCTGTCGCGGGCCGATGCTGGGTTCTCCACGGCTCCACGGCGCTTTCCAAATTCCAACCCGGTCCCCCATTTCCCTCTGAGAGTTTCTCCTTGGTCGCTTGAGCAGGACTGGGTCCCACAAGGATCACCCAAACTCCGCAAACGGGATGCGTTGCGCCGTCGGTTAAAAAACCCATGTCCAATACCGCATTGGGGTATTGCTCGCCAACCGCTGCCCGTCCACCCATTTCAGCCTTTACTGTCAGTACAATCTTACCCGTCAACCTGGCTCGCGGGAGATCGTGACGGGCCCGTTGAGGGGTTCGGCCAGCTGCTGCCAGGTACTTTACATTCATTAAGGGGCAATGTTGCATCCCCGATTTACCGCTAGCGAGGGATGACGGGATCTGCTGCATGAGCACTGGGTATTTGGGTCGTATAGTGGTGTCTATGGATGGAGCGCGGTCGGGACTGCGGTCACGGAATCCTTGGCGAGAGTGGGAAAATCCGGTGGAACCCCCGGATTGGATTTGATATTAATACCCTGGCCCACCGCTGGTCGAGTTCCCCAGGTTTGTTGTTGTCTCGGACGGACAGAGATCGACATCTGAACTTCACAGCAGTAACCCGCCGGCCAATCCAGACCCCCAACGCGACCATGAACAAGAAGCTGCTCGCCTTCCTCCTGGGGAGCTCTGCCTCGGCCGAGATCATCTACGCCACGTCGTACAATGACCATGCCGTCACGGCCTTGAACCTGAACGGATCGTCTCTGACCGTTCTGGGGACCAAGCTCGACTGCGGCTCCGAGCCGACGTGGTTGACGCTGGACAAGGCGAAGGGTATTCTCTACTGTCTGAATGAGGGCTGGGGCGGCGCCGCTTCCATCACGTCCTACATGACGTCCGCCAGCGGGTTGCTCAGCACCCTTGACGTCCTGCCCGTGCTGAAGAGCCCGGTCTCGGCGACCCTCTTCGGAAAGGGCAACAGCAAGCTCGCGGTGGCCTACTAGTACGTCATGACTCACGACCGCCCAGATATCTGATGATTGCCATTGCTAATCTCCATTACAGCGACACCTCGTCGTTTGGCACTTTTGATGTTGCGGACCCCAAGGACCTGAAGCTCCTGGCACAGCAGAACTACACCCTCTCTGCGCCCGGCACGAACCCCGAGCGTCAGGATGCGGCCCATCTCCACGATGCCGTTGTCGACCCCACCGGCCAGTTCATCCTCGTGCCCGATCTGGGAGCCGACCTGATCCGCATCTTCAGGGTTGACTCCGGTGTCACGGGCGCTGCCTCGGTTGGCGCCATCAAGGCCGTCGCCGGATCCGGCCCCCGCCACATTGCCTTCGCCACCGCCGGCAAGAGCACCTTCCTCTACTCGACAAATGAGCTGTCCAACACCATCACCGGATACAGCGTCAATTACGGCAAGGCCGGCGGCAAGGGCCCCGACTGCGCCACCAAAGAGGATGCCCTCCCGGAGTTCACCCAGCTCTTCACTGTCAGCACCCACGGACCCGGCGGCAGCGTCCCCGCGGGCACCAAGTCGGCCGAGATCGAGGTTTCTGTAAGTTGACAGACAGCCTTTCTAACTTTAATCCATCATTTTCAGACTAACAAGAAAATAAATAGCCCGACCAAAAGTTCCTCATCGTGTCGTCGCGCGGAGAGAACCTCCTCAGCATCCCCAACTTCGATGCCAAGAACTCGACTGCCATCCCTTCGGACCCCCTTGTTTCGTTCGCCATCAATGGCACATCCGGCGCCCTGACCCACGTTCAGACTGCCCCCGCTGGAGGCCGCAACCCCCGTGGCTTCTCCCTGAATAAGAAGGGCAATCTTTTGGTCTCGGCTCTGCAGGACGACAACCGCGTGGTCGTCTATGAGCGCGATGTCAAGACCGGCCTCCTGGGCAAGGTCGTGGCGTTTGCCACCGTTGGTCTTGGTGCCAACAACGGGCCCAACTACGCCCTCTTCGACGAGTAGGGGTATGGGGGTAATTTGCCATAGGAAGGGGCCAAAAGCTTGTAACATTTATTTGGGTGTTAGTAGTATTACTATGTTTGATGAGACACAATAATGCGCGTCGAACTTCCAGTTCGGTCTTTCTCTCCCTCTGTTCTCCTGGGCGGACCTCAAAGCTGCCTGATATGCTGACTTTGCCCACACAAAACAGCACGGCTCTATTGTAAACCCTTCTTGTTTTGCTCTCACCTTGAATGCCCTGAATTAGGCAACATATAAGACGGCATTTGATGTATTGTAGCACAGCGTGTTGTGGGCTGAAAAGAGTGCGAGCTGAGACACTTCGTGCCACTTTGGTGCGACCAACGATCCCGAGATTCTCGTTCAAATAGCTCTAGTAATCTTGGCAGTTTACTCTACTATGTCATTTCTAAGCCACTCGGGAACCTTTCAAACCTATCGTAACACGTGAAGTGAGAATTGCCGCTCTTACTGGTAGTTGTCGGTTGTAGTGAGTCTGTGCTTCCCACACAGCGGAAACTAGTTCCGATGGCTCTGTCCACGGTGAGCGTGGCGTTGAATTTGCTTGGCTGAGACGATCGCATCGGAGCCAGGCTCAAAGATGCGGTTATGACATTTGGTGTATTCCCCAACACATGCATTGTGCGGAAGGTGATGTGGCAGTCTCGCAGAAAAGTAGGACATAAAACCAGGGATTTTCAACGACCTCCTGTTTGGGTACCCGAGAAGTTATGCCCTCGTGCCTCGACACATTCGAGCCGGTAGCAGAATAGACCTCTTCTACCGCACTGAGGGTTTTCCTGGCATGAGACATGGGGGACACCGTTGAAGAGATCACTTCTTCCAAGACGCCATCGAACGAGATGACGCGCGGGGCCGATGGCGCTGGTAAGGCCCCTTTCGCCCGTATTCCTCGCCAACCACATATCTATGCAGACGGTGACGAATACCCAATTATGTAGGCAACAACAGTCCCGCCCGGGCACAAGCGGAAGAGAAGAAGCTTCTTCTCAAGCTGGATCTGTTGCTCATACCGTAACTGTGGATGATGACACTGATCTCTCACCTTGACCGGTCCAAGTAAGTGGGCTCCACGTTTCCCAAAGCATTTCTCGCTGGCTTTTAGACTTGATGGGGAAAACATGCTGATGAGTGAGATAGCATTGGCAATGCGAGAATTGCTGGCATGGGCTTGGACCTGCGGTTGTCTTTAGCACAGTACAGCTTGAGTATCATTGCCTTCTACAGTAAGCATTCTGTCTGGTAGCGTATGTCACTGCCGCTAGCGGCAACACTTCCTTTGCATGTCGATGCAGAAACTTGAAATCTCCCCCCTACTCACACAGTGGTTCTTCGCATCTACCTAGTTAGCTACATTCCCCTTGCGCCCGTCTACAGCATGATTGTCGCGCGCACACGACCATCTATCCTCCTGCCTTCCGCCATGGCGTGTTGGGGGGTAGCGACTTGTGCGCAAGCGGCGGTCAGAACGTCATCGCAGCTCCTTGCTCTTCGAGTTCTCATTGGCATGTTCGAGGCTGCCCTGACCCCGGCCTGCATCGTATTGCTGTCATGTTGGTACCGCCCAGCGGAGCAGTCGAAGAGGGCCATTGCCTATACATCGTCAGTCATGCTGGGCGGTGCCTTTGGCGGGTTGCTGGCCGGCGCCATCACGGAGAGGTTGGAAGGTGCGCGAGGGCTCAGGGGCTGGCAGTGGCTCTTCATCGTGGAAGGCTCCATCACCATCTTCTGGGCCCTCATCTGCGTGTTCTTGATCCCCTCCTTCCCCGAAAACTCACGCCATTTCAGTCCGAGACAGCGAGAGACGGCAATCCTGCGAGTGAGAGATGTGGGTACGGCTGGGTACTTTGGAAAGCTGCCAGGAGGGCAGAAAATGGGCAAGGTTCGTTCGGTGGTGGTCGCTTTTAGTGACTGGAGGACGTGGCTTGTCACCTTCGCTACATCGGTCCGTTACCCCTTCCCCCAGAGAGACGCAGCGATGGGGCGAGTACCTACCAAGTCACAGCACCACTAACAGTTACTAGTGCCTCAGCTGCTCCCTGGTCTTACCCTACTTCTACCCAAGCCTCGTGTTTGAAATGGGATACAAGAACCCGGTTACGGCACAGTACATGACTGTAAGTCCCACGACCGGTTCATCACCTTACTCAGGTATGTGCTGATGGTAGCGGTGCCAGGTCCCTATCTGGGCTGCGGCCTTCGTTTGGTCCGTCGGGCTCTCCGTCCTCGCGGATCGCATGTCTGCGAGCCGCTCACTGCTTCTCTCCATCTCGATGGCCTACGCCACGGTGATGACGATTGCGGTGTGTGCTCTGTACGGTACCGTGGAGAGGTACATCCTTCTCGTCCTCATGGGGACTGCAGTATGCTCGACAATCCCGGTGGGCGCCTCGTTCGCCGCCACCACGTTCCGAGACATGCCGCCCGAGGCCCGCACTGTTGCTGTTGCCGTGACCGGGGTAGGCACTCAGCTCGGGAACTTTTATGGGGCCTACCTATTCCCAGCCGAGGCCGCACCCAAGCACCTCGTTGGATTTGGTGTCATTGCGGGGACACAGGGGGGCGGCCGCATTTCTTTTCCTAGCTGCCTTCTTCCTGCTGCGTCATCGGGAGAGGCAAGGGGCCATGGCAAAGGAACGTGATATCCCCTCCAATAGATAGTTCCCCCTATTCCAGTTCTTTCAACCAAGTCTACTGGTTACTCGGGGGCACTTGACTTTCTTGGATGGTCATCAAAGTGAGCTTCAGGCTGGGCGCCCATTGTTAAAACTTGAGTGTATTCATTCTCTTGCTATCGCAGTATGTGCGGCTTTGTCTAACTGGGGCCTTCATTATTGTCGGTGTCTATCCTTTATTTGTCTTCCCTTCAAAATACTCTACAGCTTGTTTCCAAAGAAAAGGTATCTCAAAATGTTCCCCGAATCGCCATGCATGTACAATTCCATCCTGCCTCTGCGGCTCTCTCATTTACTTCGTTATGCCGGACTTGGGCTCTTCTCGGCTCTAGTCGTTTTTGCCGCTTGATTCGGAGCTTCTATCGGAGCTCTTCCTGATCTTCTCCATCAAGGGCACGCCGATGCCCAACAGGCCCTTGTCATCATTTCCTTCCGTTTTCGCGACTTGCTTTTCTTCTTCTTTTTGTTTCTTTTTCTGAATCTTTCCCATCACCTCAGCGGTCAGGTCCTGCTTTAGGAGACGTTCCAGAACATCCTTTTTTCGGGTTCGACGATCACCGATGGATATCAGGATGCCAGCTGTGGCGTTTGTGGCTATTGAGAAGCACAGAATGGACGTAGTAGCGGCCGCCGATCTCGATTCCCTGCTGACCCCATAGGTGCATATGCCGAGGGCAAGCTGCAGGCAGCTGTGCAAATCGAGCAACAGAACTACAGCAACTAGTAGACGGAGAGGGAAGGCGTAGTGCGTTTGCGTCTCGTGGGGTTTGTAGAACGTGTGAGACTTCTCTAGTCTCCTCTGATGACGAAGCAGGATCTCCTGTTCCTTGTCTGACAGAACGGGGTAGAACTCGTTTCCCTCTTGCCTTTGCGGTGCGGCCTCTACATCAGGCGGTGTGGCACTCGCTTCCCCAGTGGGGAGGTCGTTGTGATCTTTGAGGTTGGGGAGGAGTAGTTTTTCACGCATCTTCCACGTCTTCCTGTGGTAATGGGCTACATACGCCATGTTGTAGGTGTCGACGGCTCGGAAGGGTGCCAGGCCGAGGCCAACCAAGTTGAACAGAGCCACGAGCACAAGGTCGATGACATCGATGGCGTAGAGCTGCTTCTCGCCAACGTAGATCCAGCCGATGAGGAACAGTACCCAAGCCAAGCCCTGTGCAGTATTAGCCGAAGGTAGCGAGTAGTCATAGCTAGAGACGTACAAAAAGCGTGATGAGCGTGGCGTATAGGGTAACGAAGAAGCCCAGCGGGTTGCTGGCATACTGCCCGAATGCTTTCAGCCGCTGCTTCATCTTGGAGCGGCGGGAGTGGAGCATGTGTCGGACATAATCGTTGAGCAGCTTGATGTCTTCCTCGCGCCAGCCCTCCAGGGATGCATCGTTGGGGAGTATGGCGTATTGAGGCTCCGTGAGCACTGAAGACAAGCTTGGGCTCCGCACAGCGCCTGGCGGCACTTCTTCGGCATCCTTGCCCTCCCCGACATCTTCGACCGACAGTGGGAACGCACCGGGCATCGGAGGCAGCTGGGAGAGGTTGTATGTTGGCTGGCGATTCACCCATCGGCCCAGAGATGGGACGAAAAGGGAGTTCTGGACATTGGTGATGGATGACAGCGTCGCAACCTCGGGGTCTGGTGGTATGTTAGCGGGGGTTTGGCTGGTGTTATCCAGGGGCAGGATGGCGACATACCAATAACGTCGAGGAAGTCCACGATTCTTGAGTCGTAACAGTCCTCGTTGGAGGCATCTGGCTCGGCTGGCGGACCCGTGGCTGTCTGGCGACGACGGCCGAGCAGACGGTGCAGCCTACCCCTCTTGGGGTCGGCAGGGTCGGCAGCCGGATCAATGCATGCAGCGGATGTGGACTCGAGCTCGGGAACCGACGACAATGGGTTCGTGGGGCCTGCATTGGCGGCGTCCCGGGGCACTATTATGGTGGGCCGCTGGGGCTCGGAGCTCGAGCGGCGTCGGCCCGAGGCGTCGGCATCGCGGTCTGGGCCAGCAGCATGTGGGGTGTTGTCGATGGTCGATGCCAAGTAGAGCTTCGACGGGAGTGGGCCCCTTAGCCGGCGGAGCCGGATTGCCGATTGCTGGCGATCCAACGGGCGGAGGTGCATGCGCGCATCCTGGGCGGTCCTGGCGTGCACCAGCGGTGAGGCGGGGAAGGAAGGGAAGGGCGATTGCGATTGCGATGATGGCGATGGCAAAGCATTGGCATTCGCTGCTGGGGGTTGCTCAGTTATCGGAGTCGCGGGAGTGACGGTCGTTGATGCAGTGGTGGGAGCCGCAACGCTGTGACCCGAGCGACGGATCTGTCCGAAGTACGATGGTTCTGAGTCGCCGTCATCCTTGCCGGGATCCATCCCGTGGTCTGCGGTGCTGGGGGTGCTTCGACCTCGCGCTTTCCTCTCTCTTACTCTATTTCCTTCGCCGTGATTGACAACTGGGTCTTCTTGTCCACTTCCTACAGTGCCTTCGAGGTGGAGGGTCGTATTTGCTAGGATAAAAAACATTACAAAGTACAGCACCTATGTTTTCTCAGCGGCGTGTCTTCGATTCCATGGCCCCTGCGCGTTCCATTCCCTGCTGGGTGTGGTGACGTCATGTCGCTCTGTTTTGCTCCGCCTCGCGTCCGGGGGCGGCCCAACTAAGAAGCTTCGCGACCGCGCTGACCCCAACCACCCATTTTCATACCTTCCTCTGGCGTCGACGTTTCGTCTGGGCAAATCCGGCCAATCCCGAAATCCGCCCGCTTCTATCCGCATGAATGGTGGGCGGTTTAATGCTGTGCTGTAGCAGTGCTTGCTGGAAAATTGCGCCGAATGGGTTTTCCACGAAGTGCGCGGTAGAGGTATCTTGGGGCCAACACCTCAGCACTGGCCAATCCAGAATGGATCCCCGCACTTGGCCGAATCGCCTCCAAGCACACTGCAGTCGCAACCATGCCCCCCACAAAAAGGAAGACGATTGCAGACCAACTTTTTTTTCAATGTCAGTGGTCTTCTCGAATATCGCAAGATAAAATAGATCCAAGATGGCAAAGGGAAGAAGCCAGATGTTTTGTTGGTCGAGATCCGCCAGTTGCCGAGCAAGTGGATCCCTCCTCGTCATCAATGGCAAAATGGCGCCCAACCAGGAGTCTGTATTTAAGATGGTGAGCGCTTCCATCATGAAGAAAGATGCTGTGCTCTTAGGTAGTGTCGTATTTGCACCCACTGTATCATTTCTTGGGCAACCATTCAGTTCCCTCTCGGTCGTCAGTACGACGCAGCCTACGAAGGAAAGAATTGGAAGGGTCTCTTATCTCCGTCCGAAAATGCGTTCTTGGAATCCTCACACAGTCTTGTTCTGGGACGGTAAGGCCTTGGCTTATCACATAGCAGGCCTTTTTAACATGCAAGGCCTTTCGGAATGCCAGAAGGCATTTTTTGCACTGGCGAGGGGGACCCTTTCTTTTGGTCCAAGCTCGGCCAAACATCGAGTTGATGCGAATGACTTCCAAGGCAGCTCTCAACCCTGAGGACGCTTGCCGGCTAGCATTCGAGGTAATCGACAACCCTCTAGATCAGCAAAGCTGGCCGCGCTGCATTGGGACTCTTCGAGTGCCAAGTAGCAGCAGCCCTCCGGGAGATGACGGCTGGATATGCCTGGATAACACTTCGGCGCCTGAGAAGAAGTGCCCAGCTGACTGCCTGTCCGAGCCGTTTCAGCGAGAGGTCAAGAGACTCCTCGAGAAAAGACTGTTGGTCTTTGCGCAAATGGAAAAAGCGAGACGGCAACACGTGGAACACAAGCCCCGAATCCTGACTCGCAAACCTTGTTTTGCTTACCACCACCACTAGGGGATTCTTGGGAAAACCGCGGCTGCCGCTAGTGGCTGAAGATGCGAGCCTTACGCCTTTTGAGTGGCCGCCTACTAACCTGGAACAGTAAAAGGTTGTCACTGGATTACCAGCGCGACCCAGACCGGCACAGCCTCTATTTTCCGGGGCACGATGCTCTGCACTCAGTCGCTGGCGAGGTTGGTGGGGGCCGTGTCAGCGTGCAGGCAACAGGAATTAGGCCGCAATCGCGACGCAGTGTACCTTTTTTTCGGCCAACAGGGGGTCGAGATTCGATCAGATAGGACGGTCAACTGCGGCACGGACACGCGGGGGACTTGTGCAAGCTTGCTGTCACCAATCCGCATCGCCGCATCGCCGTGGCGCCTGCACAGTTGAATGGCGCCGGCAAAGATCTTCACACCATTACCAGAGCCTTGTCTTGAGGACAGCGGGGGAGGGTTGGGGATGTCCTGCATGCAGGCGGCCCGGTACTACTTACCACTATACCCTGTTCGCACTGGCCTTTCCAGAGCCGCTTCAGGTTGTTATCTACATATTCTCTGTCGGTTTCCCGTTTTTCAGAGTTTCTCAGAGTCCGCGTCCGGTCACCTTTGACTTTGGTCACCACCAAAAACCGTCCTGATGAGCGGCGTGTCAACGACATCTTCGGCGCTCCCCACGGCCACGGCGCCGCCACTGTCATGGGCGGCGCCACCGATCGCCGATTTCAACTTCAGCCGGAACTGCACTGTTGCCGGACTGTGGGCGGCATCTGAGGAGGTCCCGTTCGTCACGACGCTCGACTACATTCGCGATTCGCTTCCCGAGGGGCTCAGTCCGATACCGACCGACTACCAGATCCTCGAATGGTTCACGAGCAACGTGGTGTACGGCAACGAGACCATATATACGAAAATGCGCAGCAGTGCTGTGGAGAATTGCCGGTATGAGACCTGCGTGGCGCTGGACTGGGAGGGCATCGCCGACCTCGCCGGCGTTGGCATGGTCATCACCTACTTCCTCGAGGCCATCATCACGACGCTCCTGTTCGTCCTTATGTCGCTCGATCACCACGTGTCCGGGAAATCCCACGTGGGAAACTTCCTCGTGCGTTGCGGGCTGCCTAGGCTGCACATCCCCTACCGGCTCTCGGCCGCCATGCACGGCAGTCTCGACGAGTTTCTCAACAGTGCCATCGTCTTCGCCCTTTCGATGCTCGCCGCCTCCATCTTCGAGAACGCGTTCAACACCATGACGCAGGGCGTCGAGACCACTGTCTACGCCACGCTGTTGTCCATGCTGCTTCCCCTCTTCACCGTGTTCCCCGTTGCCATCCTCCAGGCGACCGCCCGCGGTACACTGCGCCGATCGAGGCTGAGAGTGGCCATCTGGGTTCTCATGATCATCCTCATGGTCATCGTGTGCGTTCTCGCCATAGCAGCCTTCAAGTTCCTAAAACATACCGAAAAGGGGGGGTTTTATATCCGGATCTCTCCTCAGCAGAACTTTGAGCGGTGGTGTGCTCCAACTGAGCAGGAGTTCTCGGTGCTCCCTGCCATCTACACCGGCGCCGCCACGTTCGCCTTCACGTTCGCCTTCTGGTTCATTGTCGTCCGCGATCACTACTTCATCGGGATACCCTTCTTCGGCCCACACAGGGGCCTCAACAAGATGAGGGAAGTGTGGTGGCTGGTCGTGGCCGGGCTGAATCTCATCGGCATGTGGACGTACCTTGTTCTGTTCACAGAGTACCGCCGGCTTATTGTCCAGCTCGCGGGATACTCGCAGCAGGACACCCGCTGGAGCGTTGGACAGGTGCTAGCCCTTTTCACGTGGGCCCCAGTCGTGGTGGACTTTCTGTACATCCTGATCCGTATGTCACTCACCAGGCCCCCCCTTGAATAATGCGCTACTAACAATTTGCAGTTGGGCCGAAGGCGGGATTGGAAGGTCGCATCTCAAATCAGTGGGATATTGTTGCCAGCCAGGGCAGCGGCCCAGCAGATCGTCCCCCCAGGGGTGGCCAGGACAAGGTGCCACTGGTACAGGATGTCGAGGTCTCGTTCCCAAGTCCCGACTTTCGTTACTCTCATCCATCGCCAAGAGAAGACGCCTATCTCATGCGTCAGAGGTCGCGAGAAGAGTATTAGAGCCGGCACTGCCCTTTTCGTGGCGTAATAGCCGGCCAGCGACGAGAAATAAAACAGGTACAACTCAGCCAGCGGGGAGAATGTCGCCTATTACAGACATTCCTGGCATGTGGATTTCAAAAAGAGTCTCAAGGCTTTACGGTGATGAGAGATGACGCAATCAGCCGGAGGTTTTATATTTTCCTCGCATTAGAGTCAAAACGCTGGCATTCTGAGGCTGCCGATCCCCTCATTCCGATTCGGCCCCCTCCTTTTTCGTCCTTTTCCCCCACCTCCACCTCCCGAGAAGCTTGGAGCCAACCGCACCTTGGCTCAAGTAATGTTTCAGATCCAGCCATGTTATTCGCTCAGCGAGGCCGGGTATCATGCCGGTGCAGAATGCCCATGAGCATTAGACCTCGCTAAACAACTCAAGCTACTGGTCTCTCTAAATATATTATGCTTATTCCGGCCCCGCAGCTCCGGAAGCACTCTCCGAGATTACCCATTCAAGCGATCGGTCATGCCTCTAACCCAACCAATGAGATGCAAGTACCGACGAGCTGCCTACCTAATGGCCGGGGAATTCGTGTCTACCACCCTTGAGGTTCAACAGCAAGCGCAAAGCACGTAGTTGTCGGTCAGATGCCCAGACCCCGCCGCCGCCTCATCCTCTGCTGCGTTACGAAGCGTCTTTCGCCCCTCTCTCCTGACAGTTGTCCAACCTCATCGTACATCCTGGTGTTGTTTCACAAAAAAAAAGAAGCTTTGCGGCCCTCTTACACTTTCCTCGGCTCCCCGTACACCAGCAAGGGCAACCCATGAGCTACGTGGACAGTACGCCGGTAGCGGTCCGGCAGCTTGACGGTGATGTGCCGAGTGGTGGGGCCGGTCGGTTTGCTTGTCCCATGTGTGGAGATCGCTTCAGAAGACTCGAGCACATGTATAGACACAAAGTCGGGAGCCACACAAACAACCGTCCCTTCACCTGCTTATCTTGCGGACGCAAGTTTGCTCGGAGGTCAGTGAGATACCGATGCCTACTAACCCAGCGTAAAGCTCTCCTCCAAAACCTCCCTCGTCTTCTTCTTGCATAGTTGGAACTGTTTTTTTTTTGGCTGACTGAAGCCGCCATATCCGCCGGTGTACGACAGCAGTGACTCTCTCGCTCGTCACAACGCAATCCACGAGACATCGGCTTCGCCCCAAAAGGTCACGCCCTCGCCGAGGGTTGCCAAGGCGTGCTCGTTCTGCGCCAAGCAGAGGCTGAGGTGCGACGGCAAGGACTCCTGTGGTCGGTGTATCGCTCGGGGCCTGGAGTGCGTCTACCTCCCACGGGCGAAGCGCCGAAGCTCGTCTGCCAAGTGGCCCACCGCCGGTGAGCCCCTATCCGCCGCTTCGGACCACTCTCCGGGGTATCGGCCCGTCAGAAGCACGACAAGCGGCAGCAATGATGGCTTGCACACAGGCTCAGGGGTAGCAGCTTGGGGGGCAGCAGCAACAGGGAAACCCATGTACGACTACCGCGCCCAGATCAGACCGCATCTAGGGGATGGCTGCGAACACGGAGGTGACCACGATCAGCTGTCCGCCGAGCCGCAAAGAGTCCGATACAGTCTGTTGCAGATGCCACCCGCGCTAACCACCACGCCGTTCTCCGCACAGCCCGGCCAGGGAAACGGTCCGACGGGAGACGCACCGTGTCCTCCTGATTCACAGACGTTTGTTTCTCGAGAAGGGGGCCCAATCCATGGCCTTCAACGATATGGGGTGATTTCAGACCCACCCCCAGGCTTGCCATCGGCGCCAGCCCACGGACATGCGCCAAGAACAGCAGTACCTATCGACGATACGAATCCCTTCATGATGGACCTCGAGTCTCAGTTCAGCATCTGGGACTGGATGGCGTCGGACATCTGGGCAATAGACCCAACCATGATGCCCGTGGCGATCGACCCGGTCGCCAACACAGCCTCTGACCCCACCGTCTCCTCTTCGAACATGGCCGAAGGGGTCGGCCAAAACCACCAGGTGCTTCCATCTTTCAACGAGGGCGAGATGAACGGACAGGGGCTGCCGGCGCATAGCATCCACCAATGGCCAACCGAATGGAATCCCACAAAACAAGACAATCTCATCCGGTTCCCCGACATGAGCAACGCCCCTGCCGAGATCTTGGATGCCGAAGACTTTGCCCACGTCGAGCCGATGGCACCGGCATGTTACGAGAAGATCTCGGCTGCTATGAAGCTTCACGCGAACGGCCACGGACCCTTCCGGCCGTTCAGCAATGCGAACATGGCCTCCATTGAGGTCTTTAGCGTCTTTGTCCAGCTCTTCTGGGAGTACTTTGCCCCGAGCTTCCCTCTGCTCCATCACGGGACATTTGACACCGGGAAAGCGGCTTGGCAGCTCGTCTTGACAACAGCTACGATTGGATGCCGCTTCTCCAAACTTCCCGGCGCTGCACAGTATGTGGTTGGCCTGCATGAGCTTTTGAGAAGGGTGATTGCTTGCAGTGTAAGTCTAACACAGCTCATACCATGTCATCTTGTGATAGCAGTTACTCACTCCTCACGTAGGTGGAAGAAGATAACAGCCAGGCGAGAGAGCTGTGGTTTCCTCAGTGCATCGTCTTGTCCGGCGTGGGCATGATCTACGGCGGAACCAAGCGATTGTTCGAGATAGGGGAGATCGGCCGCAACACGATTGCCACGGTCTGCCGCCGCAACGGCTCGCTGACCAGCACCGTGACTCTGGAGAGGATTCGGACCGAAAACCCCGAAGCCAGCCACGAGGAGCTATGGGGCCTTTGGGCAAATGAAGAAATGAAGAGACGGTTGGGGTTTGCCACCTTTGTGAGTCTGGGTCCCAAGTCCCTTTCCTTGAATTTCAGTACTTTTCTTCGGTACTAATAGCGTGCTGATGCAGATCCTGGACTCCAACATGTCCCTTTACTTCGGACTGAGTCCCTGCATGGGCGTGCAAGAGATAAAGCAGTCGCTGCCTACATGCGAGAGGATATGGAATGCCTCGACACCGTCCGAGTGGGTTGCACAATGCCAATGTGAGTTTAGATGACGATGCCCTCCCCTTTTTGTCCCCTCTCTTTCTTTGTTCGGTCTTTGGGAACAGCACTAACAAGAGGGCTGCAGCCATTGACGAAACTGTGACCGCTCACGCTGCCATACGAATGGCCCAGCGAGGCGTTGCTCTCCCACAAAGCCTCGGATATTTCAGCCACCTCGTCTTGGTGCTCGCAACATACCGCCACGCCATCCATATCCGCGACATGGCGCTGCAGAACCCCCTTTTTGCACACACTACCGAGGCAGAAAATACCCATCCCACAACGTCGGAGCTTTCCGGGGGAGCTGTTTCGATACTCGAGAGTCTGCAAGTCCACCCCTTCAACCAGGACCCCGAAAGCGAGATGGGCCTCACGTTCGAGTGCCGAAGACTCCTCGCTCTGATGCTTCTCCATGTGCCCCAGACAGATCTCGTCCGCTTCGCCGCGACGTTCGACACTTGGGACTGGCAAACAAAGGACCACTACCGGCTGATGCTGTGGATGAGCGAGGACGAAGGGAAGACGGCGCGAACTGCGGTAGCCTACGCCGGGGGCCTGTTGGCCCGCATTCGGCAAAAGTCAAACTACAGCGCATATGACGATCCACCATCCGCCCTGGCGGCGACGTTGGTGCTCTGGACCTACAACAAGCTCTTGCAGAATCAGAACGTGGACGACGGACACCACGACGCACAGAGCGATGGCACCGGCTCAGGGGCTGCACGAGCCGCGGTGGTTCGTCTCGATGCATCTGGGCGATGGGGGATGGGGCTGACGGCCGACGTGCGGGCGTGGCGGGATGGTCAATCGGGAATGCGACCCTACTTGCAAGGGGTGGGGGATATCTCTCGGTATGGCGCGGCATCACGACTGCTAGACGCTGGCATAGACGTGCTGCTTGTCTTGGGCGATCGATGGACATTGTGTCAGGGGTTGGTGGCATGGCTCACCAGCTTGAGGACGAGATGCACGAGAACATGAGAGATACTTGACTTGTATACGGAGTGGTAGTACGGTAAGTACTGAGAAAACGAGCGGGTGTAGCTTTAGATACCCCTAAAAGGAGGAATAACAAAGGAGATGAAAGGAAAACAGAGTCTGCGATGAAACGCTACGCAGTGTCCACGCCCCTCTTGCGCTTCTCAAGCCCCTCCCGAACCAGGGGCAGGATGTAACGGCCGTAGTCGATCACATCATTGAGGTTATCGTAGCCGCGGATAGAGATCAGCTCGGCACCAAGATCAACGTAGTCGAGGAGAGAGTCAGCAATGGTCTGGGGCGATCCGACGAGGGCTGTTGACGCGCCCCAAGCGCTGGTGGCCGTCACGGTCGGGTACCAAAGTGCGCGGTCCTGCACATCGCCGCGCTTTGCGATCTCGAGCAAGCGCTGGGAGCCTACGTTCTGGGGCTGCAGAGGCGCCTTCGGACCAGCTGTTGTGACAGCGGCACCGCCGTTGGCCTGCGCCTCTTTTTTCTTCTGGAGGACGTCCAAGATCTGATGCGCCTTGGCCCACGCAAGTTGCTCCGTCTCGGCCACAATGGGACGGAACGTGACCCAGATGCGCGGGCGGTCCGACTCGGGGCGTCCGGCCCGTGCGGCCTCGGCGTAGATGCGGTCGATTTGCTCCTTGGTCTCCTTCAGGGGCTCGCCCCACAGGCCGTAAATATCGGCGAGTGCGCCGCCCACGCGGTAGGCATCGTCCGACGAGCCGCCCACCGACACCGGGATGCTGGTGCCGTTGAAGGGCCGCACTTGGTTGCTGAACTCGCTGAATTTGTAGAACTCGGTGTCCCAGCTGAACGGCTCCGCGGATGCCCAGGCGCGTCGCAGGATGCGGATGTACTCCTCCATGCGCGCATATCTCTGCTGCTTGGTCAAGAAGTCGCCCTCGCGCTGCTGGTCGGCGTCGCTGCCGCCCGCGATGAAGTGCACCACGGCGCGGCCCTTGCTCAGCTGGTCCAACGTCGCGAGCGCCTTGGCCACGACGGTCGGATATGCGAGATTTGGCCGGATCGCGATGATGATCTTAAGCTTCTTTGTGACCGCCGCGATGGTCGCCCCGATGCCGAACGGGTCGGGGTGGCCTGAAGAGTACGGCACCAGGGTGTAATTGAACTCGTAGTCATCGAGCGCCCGTGCATACCGCACAAGATACTCGGGATCGATGCCCGCGCCGGGAATTGGCTTGAGCTCGGTCGAGGCGTTGTGGTACGCCAAGCTGATGAATTCGACGGGCATTTTGACGGCTCGATTTCAGTCTGTGTTCTGGACAGGCGAATTCAGAGTATCTCGAGATTTTGCGCGAGGAATTAAATGCTCCTGTTGTGTGATTTCCAATCATTTCGTGGCGACAGATGTGGAAGGGATCACGCCATGGAAGTAACACCGCACCCGACAGGAACATGACTGGCTGGGGCAAGTCACCCAGATGCGTACCTACTTGGGGTTTTCATGCTGCAGAGGATTGAGACATCACAGCGTGGTTCAAGTATACAGCGGCAGACACCCAAAAATTAGACATGTGGGAATGGATTTTCCCAAAGAGAGAATGAAAACTCCAACATCAAATCGGCATATGGCTTCTCACACTTACAGATTACCGCAATCTGCTATTGCGGCTGCGATTGAAACTGGTGCAGTGATCAAGATGGAGACTTTCTCTTCAATCTGTCTTTCCTCACCCTCATTGAACATTATAGCGTCATCCGATGTCGATTCAAGGTTGCCCTGATGGCCCCCGGACCCGGGGAACATGACAGCGCCAAGGATTAAGGGGGGGCGGAACCGCGCCGCTCGGCCATCTTTTATTTAGCCAATTCCATCCACGTCGAGCCGCATTTCACAGGCTTCCCATGCAACGAATTCCGCTGGTTTGATCGACAGGGTCTGCTGAACAATCCGAGCCACAGAAGGTCCCCCACTGCGATTGTCATAAGCCCCCGTCATCCCATTGTGTCCGACTTCGGTTTCGGTGGGGCGATCATCCCAGCACGTCCACACCCTCAGGGACGGTAATTAGAGGTAATTGGATACCATCATCCAGCGATGTGTCTGACAGGTAGATAAGGAAGATCTTTAGGTTGCCATCGTTCATCCCAAAAAGGTTCGTCTCTGTCACTTCGGACTGACGTCCTCTCGACTCACCAGATCTATGCACCCAGCATGAGCTCTGCATCTCCTGATACGAGAAACTCCGCGGCCACCGACGCTCGCTAGACGACAGGTATCGATTACGCGGCCAGTTCGGCGCTTCCAACTAAGATGGACACCATGACCGAGGAGACCAACGGGCCTCGGATTGTTATTTCGCTATCCGTCGTGACGGTTATCTCGCTGCTCATGATGGTCCTACGCTTCTTTTGCAAGGCGAGATACTCCAAGAAGTTCGGGTGGGATGATCATTTGCTCGCCGCATCATGGGTACCTACACATCCCTTTGTCTCTCCGCCTCAACGTTTCGATGTAAGTCGTTGCTGACCTCATTCCAGCTCTGTCTGTTGATCTACTGCGGGTTGACAGCAGCGGCAGTCACCAACGGAATCGGCCGCCGCCGAGCACTTATACCATCTGCAAGCCTGATCGTGGCTTTACGACTCCTGTATACCGGACGGTTCTTCGGTATTACTGCCCTAGCCATCAGCAAGTCTTCTTTTGCCGTCACGCTGCTTCCTTTGGCGCGAGTGGCATGGCAACGAGCCGCGCTCTGGTTCATAATAATCAGCTTGAACCTGGTCTTGTGGATATGCGGCTTCTCGCTGTTCTTCCAATGCTCGCCCGCCCGGAAAGCCTGGGACCTCAACGCTCCAGGGACGTGTTGGGACTCTCGAGTGCAGGTGAACATTGGTATTGCAGCTGGCGGTATGCACCCTGAGTGTCTCGCTGAGTTGACATCGACGCTAATGGAACCGACATAGCGTATTCGGCCGTAATGGATTTTGCACTCGCTCTTTTCCCTGTCTTCTTGATCTGGCATCTACAAATGGGGAAGCGAGAGAAACTCGGCGTTGTGGTCGCGATGAGTCTTGGCGTTTTGTGAGCTCCAGTCCCTATCCCATCTGTCCCCTGGCAAAGTGCTGACGGTCGGCTCCTTTCTCCAGTGCGGGTATTACAGCCATCGTGAAATCGAACTTCATCACAGGGACTGCACGATCAACCGACTTTACATTTTCATCAGCGGATCTCCTTATTTGGTCAGCCTCCGAAACAGCTGTTACGATCATGGCCGCCTCACTGCCATTCTTACGCCTCATTGTCAAGGAATTCTCTCAAAACGGCCAGACGGCAGAGGAGGGCACGAAGAGCGGAAAGGGTTCCGGTGGCAAGGGAAAATATGAAAATCTGGATGACGATTGGCTCGTTGGGACCGGCAACCTCGACGGGGGGACGAGGAAGGGAAGACTCGTTATGCAAGATGGCAAAGCTACGGTTGCATATCAGTAGGTAGGCAGGCAGGTAGTAGCCGAGGGGGGATATAATAGGTCAGCATGCCTCAAAATGCCAAGCGGTGATGATGGAGCTGGCCAACGCATGCAGTAATGGCGTAACGGAGGATCTGACCTTTGCTAGTTGACATGCATGTGTGGCCTGGAACGCGTATTCTCGTTTTGTAATCAGAGCGGGGGGTTGATGCACCATGGTCTGTTCCATGTACATACCTCAGCCACAACTTCCACCTCTCGTTCGCATCCTGTGATTCCAAAGCAGATCGCGATGTGCCAACCATTTGTCGGCCGGAACGCTGTGTTCCGGCGACGCCAATGGTTGCGATCGTGATGGTGTTCCCGATGGCGATTTAGATCGCGATTATGTACTGCTATCTTCGATCGCGCTTACCATCGAAACTGGTGGCGTCGGTTGATCTGATTGCCGGACGTAAAAAGGTTTCTGGGCGGTTGGGTGTGGCTGTTTTTGAGGTGAGAGGTGGAGTGGTGAAGCGGTGGGGAAGCGGGATGAAGAGTGCATACAGACAGTGCAGTCCAGGTAAATGGAAACGGACCGAAGACCCCATCTTAGACCCACAGCGGCCGGTCATACCTTTAAAGTCACCCGTGGCGGGACGTTCCTGCCGTCTGCGGAGTATCAATAGTTTGCTGCGCTTTAGTGGACAGCGTAGATGGAAGCCGCAACCTGCGTCCATGCAGGCGGAAGTTACTGTCTTTATGCACTCAGCAGCTTGTTATGGTAAGAGCTCTGGCCAGATGCAGCTGAGCTCGAGCAGGCGATGCTGCTGGAGTGGCCTCACATCCAGCGACCATCGAGAAAAGGCCTATCATAAGCGTCAACGGCCATGTGGGAGAAAGCGAAGCTGTCTGCATTGGGGGCAGTTCGACCCCTCTTTGACGCCGGCGTCTGCCCGTCTCAGGTTCCCAGTGCACCGATTGGGCAACGGCCACCGAACCCAACCAACAGCACCGTATTGCAGCATGCACTACTGCTGGCGAAGGCGGGCGACGACCCCAATGCTCTGATGTGACAATGCTCTGATATGATCTGGGCCAACTCGTTTTAAGCTGGCGGCAGATGCGCCGATTGGTCCACGCGGCGGTGCCTGCTGTACGTTCTTGCCTAAGTTGCGCGTTCGACGCTTTGAGTTGAAATAAACCCCGTTGGGAGTCACGGTCTAGACCGACACGAGTCCGTCGCTGCGAGAAAATTTGAGGGTGCTCGAAAAGAGGAGAATAGGGAATTATTTGCAGGTTCAGTACAGCCGTGGTGGATTGGCACTGTGTTGAACGCACGCGCGATGATTACTGTGGTGATGTGCAGACGAAGCAACTTTCAACAACGTTCCATCTGGTTTCTCCCCAACAATTCCATAAGAAGCAGTGTTCTATTTCTGACACGTCTCGAAGCCAAATGCCACAAAATACAGCTAGCTCCTCGGTCCGTCTTGGCATGCGGTTAGAACGGCGACCGGTGACTGGAGTGGCCACAGCCTTTCACTCGACGATGCAAGGAGTCGGTGTTACGCACGGAGTAGGTGATTTGGTCAATAGTAGGTGAGAGAGCTCCCGCGCTCGTCCAATGCAGCTATCATTTTGCAGGCCCAGCGAATCTGGACAATGATCGGAGGCTGAATGGGCAAGGTGAAGGTACCCTGGAAAGAGGGGATTGTCATCCCATGTTACTACGCCGTGGGCTTCTCCCAGCTGCCGCATGCGACCACGTGGTTACCTACTGCGGAGCTCTCCAGTCAGGCCGTCGTATCTTGCGCCGTCTGAGGAAGGCAGACTTGGCTCATGCCCGGTCTGGTCCTGCACGTCTTACTAGCACCATCTGTCCGAGTTCCAGGCTTTCTCCCGAGTATCAAGCTAGCGCCATGCGTGATAGCAGCACGCACACATGCCGGGGCTTTGGGCTGCTACTTTTGAGCGTGGCGGGTGGGCCCACCTGTACGGGTCTGTTCGAATGGATGTACCATCTCGGAAACCTAAATCTCGCGGTTCCGAAGTCGCCGCCTCCCTGGGCGCCGAAAGTGATGGCAGAGGCGGTCTTGCCGTTTCCAGGCCCTCGGACTCGGGCGCCACTGGCATTGGACAAGACCCACATATCCACACTGCGCGGAACTTTTATCGGATGAAACATTGGAGTCGGCGCTGCCCTGCAGACTGGGACGGATCATCCGCGTCAACGCAGCGCAACACGGACCCTGGGCAAAATCCAAGCAGGAAATGCCCGATTACTGGAGGAGGCCATGATAGGGTGCCAATCCACCGTGAGGCGCCAAACTGGACGATGAACCAGGACCTGCAGAGAGCAGAGCAGCGAGCGAGGGCGGATTAGCCTCGACCGCCGGAACGGGGAGGTGAATAGGCCACCGGTATGTTCCACCCTTCCTTCCTCCTCCCCTCGGGCATTGTGCTCCTATCATTCGCACGCCATTCACTGCTGCGGTACCCACCTTGGCGCAGAGATAGCAGTTCGGATGAGAGAGAAATCTCAAGCCCCGAGGAGGAGTCATATATATTATGGGGAGCCTCCGCCGTTCGTTCCATTTCTCCAGCCTTTGCGTGTTCGTGCTCTTCCTTCGCGTGTTTGCCTTCTTCTTCAACTCACCAACATACGCGGCCCGGTATTTGCAAGACTAACAGCAAGCAACTCAGAGTTCACACAGCAGCTGCTTCACTGCCCACCATGGAGTACCCCATCATTGCCTCGAGCCACATCTTGGCCCTCGTCTTCCTTCTTGCCCTCTACATTGCAGCCAAGTCCATCTACCGCGTTGTGTTCAGTCCCTTGGCCGGGTTTCCAGGCCCCCGCCTTGCCGCGACCACGAAGCTGTACGAGGCATATCACATGATCATCAAGGATGACTGGCTGGACACCCTGGAGCGGCTCCATCGCCAGTACGGTAGGTCTTCGTCCTCCTTTCCATGTGTTGTGGGCGAAGACTGACACATGTATCTGCTTGCCCAGGACCTGTGGTGCGAATCGGCCCAAAAGAGCTGCACTTCAATGACCACGAGTTCTGCTTGTCGTTTCACAAGCGGACCGACCTTAGCAAGTGCACCAACTACTACGGTCTGCTGTCGACCCTGCTGGGCGGCATTTCCAGCCCTCACGGCCATGCGGAGCGCAAGTCCATCATCCAGCCCCTCTTCAGCGGCAAGACCCTGTCAGAGTTCTCCAAGACAACCATGGACCGCCACATCGAGTCCCTTCACGATCGCCTCTTGTCTGACCTTCATGACGCCCCTGTAAACAGCACGCACTACCTCTGGGCGTACACGAACGATATCATGGTCTCGTATCTCGTCGACAAAGACATGGGCTATCTCTGGGACAAGGATCTGGCCAAGGTCCACGACTCTCTCCGTGCTTTCAGCTCCATCGAGTTTGCCACCGTCCTTCGCGCCATGCCTCCCATCAAGAAGCTCTTTGACGTGTTCCCGTCCCTGCGGAAGATCTCACCACTCAGCTGGCTCGACGAGGTGAGTAACACGTTGGCATTGCCATGGATGCAAATCATGCTGACTTCGTTCCCGTTAGCTTGTCTTCTCTCACCTCCAGGACATCGTGGACGATGATCTTGAGAACCGCCACGGCAAAGACCACAGCAGCGTCTTGGCCCGGCTGTGGAGAGGAATCGGAAACAACCAGCTCGTCGGCCAAGAGGCGGCACAGGCCATGTTCATCGGCAACGAATCTCTGCTCAGCAATCTGACCTGCCTGCTGCACTACATGATCCAAAATCCAGAATGCGTCGACCAGCTGAGAGCCGAGCTCGACACGCTCGACATTGGTCTTTACGGACACAAGGTGTGGCGTGACCCCAAGGTCCTGCAGCTGCCCTATTTGGTATGACACTCCTCTCCGTAACTTGATCATCTCCCGCTGACTTGGATTCTCAGGATGCTATCTGCCGCGAGTCCACGCGTTTGAGCTCGCCTTCCTGGCACCGACAGCCCAGAATGACGGCAGAGCCTGTAGAGTATCACGGCACTGTTATCCCAGCAAATGTATGTGCGAAACCGAGACGGGGAGGCGAAGCCGTTCCATGGACCGAGAAGGATGCTGACGAGAGCACAGGCAAGCATGAGCTTCACGCTCCGACTCCTTGAGCGCGACCCACAGATCTATCCCGAGCCGGAGAGCTTCGTGCCCGAGCGGTGGATGGGCCAGAGCCCGGAGGCCCAGAAGAACAGGATGCGATCACCCACGTTCGGCACAGGTTCGAGAACGTGTCTCGGACAGTTGTGAGTTCCGACTCCGCCTTCAATCCTTCCTCTCCGTGCGGATTGACGGGTGCTGACGTGTGCAACAGCATTGCCCGCCAAGTCCTACGAAAGACCCTCGCTGCTCTCATCTACAACTTTGATCTTTCTCTTTGGGACGAGGAGAAGGACAGAACCGAGGGTTACCGCTACCTGAACACGTACCCGAGGAAAGGAGCCGAGGGCTTCCTCAACCTCCGACTCAGTCCGAGGTTCAAAAGCGAAATCAGTCCGAGTTGAGTGCAAATCTTGCGAGACATGTCCTTCACGGGACGATTTTGTCCCCCGATACCCTGCTAGATCTTGAAGTGGCATGGTTTGGCCCTATAGAGGAATAGAAAGATGTGTCTGTGGAGTGTATGGTTGATTATTTTTTTGCGGGAATTTTGGATTTTGGGGAGTGTCTGGCGAGAGAAGTCAGAGCTGTGACATCTCAGACAGACCACATGCAGGTACATGATGGCTGTGGGTTGGTTCGAATGCATGCATAACTTATGATTCGTTCTTGTGATGGAAATACCAGTCAGTCAGACCCAAACACGCGAGGAAAATCCGACATTCAGTCAGCAGATGTGATCTTGTGTCAGAACCAAAGCTCTGTTGTGTGAGATCAGGGGTCAAGTTCGAGATTGACGACACACCTGTGTGGTTCGGTTAGCGCTCGCTGGACGTCATCTCTTACCAATCCCATTGGGTATATGTAGTGTGGTGTCCATGCAGATAGATCCAACAGCGTGTCGATATTGAATCCTAATGCTACCCTGGATGCATGCACGAGCAAGCGACAGTTTGGTTTGGGGGTCTCGGCATCCGTTGCAGAGCCACTGTGAAGGGGAAAAGAGACAAAACAAAGGAAGTCCTTGCAGAAGAGCTGCAATTGCACATGCAGCCAAGCTGAGAGGAATAGTATGTCCCTACCAGTCCACCGCATTTCTGCTTTTGTCACGACAGGCTTGTGTGGGTTGACGCAACGCGGAAACCAAACGCCATTGTCAAGTCCAACGATTATTGGCTGAAATGAACCCCGGCAATAACGGTTTGGAACAATGGAAACAATGAAATTGTAATGATCATGCTATTTTAAAATGACGCTCGCTAGCATTCGGTACCTATTTTGAAACAAGAGGCTTCTTGACAAAGACACTGCTCTCCCAGCCGTCGATCTCGTCGACGGTCGTCTCGCGTATGAGCTCGTATTTCCCAATCTTTGGCAAGATGATGGCCCACACGAGATAGTAGACGCCGCCGGCGCCGATGATGGCGAAACCGACGACGCAGTGGATCCAGTAGGGAAGTGTCTCGTAGATGTTCTGTCCGGCCTCGGGGGGCACAAACGGCGCAGCAACGAGGTAGATGTTGCTGAGCATGAAGAAGATGACGATGGGCATCGTGGCTGAGATGGGGGGATTCCAGTTCCACTCCTTGCGGTTGAGATGCAGATGCAGCAGACCGGCGGCGACAAACGTGTTGACGATGGCCAGGGGATACGAGATGAGGCTGCGTGCAATGTTAGGAATGGTGTCTGGTAATAGGGGGGAAATAGGAAAAGAGGGTCGGGGAAAAGGGGGACACTTACTTCAAGATGAAGTTGTAGGCATCTCCTGGCGGCGGAGCAAGCATGATGATGACGGACACAAGCCAGTGCTCAAACAGACCAGCCAGGGGGGCGTTGAAGGGTTTGTTGCTGGCCCAGAAGCGGGAGAATGGCAGAACACCCTCGCGGCCGAGCTCCTGCACGAGACGACCCTGCGAGAAGATGACGCTGAGAACGTTTCCAAAAGCGGAAAGGGCCACAAAGACGGAGAGGGCGCGCTCGGCGGTGCCGCCAAACACGTTGCGGAAGAGGGATGCGGCGACAAGGCGACGGGCGGCCAGGATCTCCTCCTTTGGCACGGCGGCGAAGTAGGCAATGTTGACAAACATGTACAGGATGGAGATGACGCCGATGGCCATAGGCGCGGCAATCTTGAGCGTTCGGATGGGGTTCTTGGTCTCGCTGAGGGCGTAGTTGGCGTTGCTGTAGCCGATGTAGCTCCAGATGACGTTGTAGAGCGCTGTGACAACACCGTAGGCACTTCCCGTGGTCCCCTCAAAGGCATTCGTGAAGTTGTGGGGCTTCTCGTCCTCGGGCAGCTTGACGTGGCCGGCGAGAGCAACCCAGCCGGCAACGACAATGATCAGGATGATGAATACCTTGATGGCGCCCAGGACGTTCTGGAGTCGGATCCCCCACTTCAGCGCTGTGCCGTGGATGAGGAACGCGGCCGTGACGCAGGCCAGGCCGATTACACGCTGGTTCCAACGCCCAACCTCGATATTTGCTGCGTGTAGAATGTACTCACTATCACGGGGCGCCCGTTAGTGGGCGTTCGTCTTCAAGTGCCAACACAACCTGAGCTATGGTATTCGCACGGACTGGAGCTGAGGATCGGGGATAGGGGGTACGGAGGGTGCAACAGAGAAAAAAAGGGGGCCGCACCCAAAGACAACCGAGTTGCCACTGGCCCAGCCAAGCAGAACAACATAGCCGGTGTACAAGCTGGTGGTGAGGAGCTTTGGCTTCCGGAACACGTATTCCAGATAGTTCTTCTCGCCGCCATTTTTGGGGATGGCCGTGCCGAACTCAAGGTAGACGGCCGTGCCGGCCGCGGCGATTAACATGCCCGCCACCCATATGAGCAGCGAGAGTCCAACACTGCCCGACAGGGCGAGGATTGCGCCGGGCGTCGCAAAGATGCCCGTGCCAATCACGCGGTTGACGATCAAAAACGTCGCCGAAACAACACCAATGTGTCTCTTGGCCTCCCGCGCCTGCTCCAGCTGTCCTAGTGCCGGATGATATGTCAGCACAGTGCAGCATCATCTCGCGGCGGAAGGATACAAAAGCGGGCTTACCAATTTGACTGCTGTCTTCATTTTCGGGCTTCGAGTCCGCTGTGGAACAGGCCTCTTCGTATTTTGGGGGCGGTGGTGTCTTGCCCGCGTCTGCAGACCCATCCTCGCTGACTCGCGACGAGCTTAACTTGGATTTTGACATTTTGCACTCGACTTGGCAGCGTGACACAAACAGTCCAGCAACCTGCGGACAGCGCGTCGGGCCTGACTAGGTTTTATCATTTGTGCTGCCGGGCCCCATTCTGCCCGAGTACGACGACTGGACAAGGATACGGTCGTCGTCACCGGACACAGCGTGCATCAGGGATATGAGAAGGGGAGGCCACAAAGGGCGTTGCATCGGCCCGCCGCCGCGTCCAGGCCTGAGTCCTGACTCGCCCAAGGATGATAGTCGCAATCGCCACCAACGTGGTGGATATCCGGTGTGTCATGATTCGTCCTTTTCGCTGTTGACCCCCGATGGTGTGCTTAGACGCCATCCAGAAAAAAAATCCCTTCCTTGCTTTTCGCTTTCGTTCGTCTGTCGCGTCCAATCAGAAGCAACGAGTTTGACAGAACGTCCCACCCTAGCATACGCACCCCAGAAATCCTGATTCAGGCACCGAACAGTAAGCAACGGATTGAGCCGACAACCTCTGTCCTATCCGCTCCTTTGGCAGAGAGAAGCCCGTCGATTATTTGTATCTGGTCGGACCTTCAAGAAATCTGGGAGCCGATCGGCGCCGGGTCCATGGATGATTCAAACTCCATTGCCTCCCGTCTCTGCCGGTTGTCGTTGTTTGTCGCCGTATGGAATATTGGTATCTGAGGCGTGTGTTGCATCATGTCCATGGATGCTCCTTGTAATCGGCATATTTCCCCTGAACGCAGCATCCAGGGGGGTCTTCAAAATTCCCAACTTGGACAGAAGATGATACTTGAGTTCCAAGATAGTACACTGTTCAGTCGTGATGGATGTATACAACACCCAAGTCGGCCTGGCGTAACTTATGCCAATGCTGTCACTGTTAGTCTGCCTACCTAGTGGAAAACCACTGTACCCGCTGGGTACTGAACCCTTCTTCAGATGTGGGTATGTCACCACTAGTGACAATAGGAGTGAACTCGTCCGCTCGAATGTTCTGCGGAGCAACAACTTCATTCATGATCGTTCTCTTTCTCTCTGCCAAAAAAAACGGAACGCTGTCTCGAAATTTCTGGTCCCATGTCGAATCTTCCACTGCAGAAAATGCAGCCAGTAACTAGTACCTAGATTCGTACAAGGTGCTAGTAGTTGCCCATCAACTACTCACTTGAGGTTCTGTTGATCGACACATCGCGCTTTTCACTTGATGTTTCGCTCGCTTGTTGAAATTATTTGTATTTGCTCAACTTCCAGGCTACATAGATTCCACAGCGGAATGCGCCTTGAGAAGGGAGAGACATATTAGTACTAGAGACAGCTGATAGCAACAATGCAGGCTGGGTATCTGAAAAGCAAGCCTAGTTGATAGACAATTCTCATATCATGTCCGACGCTCAATCCTTCTTGGTGAAGGAATCATCAGCCACGTCCACCGGGCCCCCCTGGATAGGCGCAATGCCAATAGACTCGGTGGGCGGGCCACGATAGTTCTTGCGGCCCCAGAAGATATACCAAGCCAAGGAAATGGCAACGAAGCCAACAAAGACAACGGGCGCATAGTTGACGGTGGCAGCGGTCACCGGCAGGTACGCAGGCATGCAGAAAAGAGGGACCGCGAGAAGCGACCAAGCTGGGCAGGCGAAAAACAGATCAGCAAATGTTGGACTTGAAGGGCCCGGGAGTAAATACCTATAGCGACGGTGTTGCAAAACCAGCCAAGTTTGTGGCCAAGGGGAAACTTAGCCGCTTTCATCTGGGCACGCCCTTCGATCATGGAGGACACAATAGGTGCTGCGTAGGACAGGGTCAATGAAATGACGCCAACGCCAGAAAAGGCGTTGAAGGCGGTTGTAGAGCCAAAGTAGATGAGGCCCAGCACGATCTGAACGGCCATTGACAGCATCATGGCGTTTAGGGGTAGCTCGTGAGTAGTATGAACCTTGCTCCACATCTTGGAGCCAGGGATAGCGCCGTCGCGAGCAAACGCCCAGGTGCAGCGAGATGCGGCCGTGGTGCAGGCCGTTCCGCACAAGATGGATAGGACCATCAACGGGAGCAGCAGAGCAATGGCGGCACCCGAACTTCCGACAGCAGACTTGATGATGGTCGGTACGGGCTGACCCGATGGCAGAGCGACCAGGTCGGCGACATTAGGCAGTACAAACATGAGGGGGACTAGGAAAAGGAGCCCGCCGAAGGTGTTGATAATGATGGTAATAACCATGGCTTTGGGGACCTGGGTGGAGGGATGCTCGACTTCCTCGGTCATGCTGATGATCATGCCAGTCGAGGACGTGGCGTATGCGGCATGCAGCAGGCCGACACAGAAGGCCCATCCATCCGGCCAGCCAGAGGAGGGCTCAAAGTCGCCGAAAGCGAACGCGGCGTCGCGGCGTCCCTCCTTGGCCACGGCGAGGACGGTGATCATGATGGCAATGAGGCCAGCAAAAGTCCAGAAGATGGCAAAGGTCTTTTGGGGGGATGATTAGGTCAGCGTGATGTCGCGCGTGTACAGACGGCCGGTGCGGTTGCCACGGCCCCCGGGAGAGGGATGTGGGACGAGAAGAACGGGGGAGTGAGGAAATGCGGGGGGAGGAAACACAAAAACTGACATCCAACAGCGGCAGAAACTTGTTGCCAAAGACAGAAATGGCATTGCACAGCAGGGTGATGGCCAAGAAGGTCAGGAACACCTGGTACGTCTCGGCCTGCCACACGCCGACGCCGGGCTCCGACTCGAAGACATTGACGCAGGCAACAAAAAACAGGGTGGTCCCAAACTGCACAGCGAGGGTAATAGTGATGTTGCCGACGACGTAGGCCCAGCCGCAGGTGTAGGCGAGAACGCGACGGATGGAATGGGGCGCCAGCATGAAGGTCTGGTAGTAGACGCCACCGGCGGTCGGATACACGGACGTGATCTCGCCGAGCGATGCGGCGACGCAGAGGATGATGAGACTGACGAGCACCCAGCCCCAGATGACGACAACGGGGCCGCCGCCCTGCAGCGGGTAGTACAGCGTGGTGGCCAGGCCGTAGGGGATCGAGGCGAGCACGAACGACATGAAGGCCACGTGCCAGGTCGATCGCGTGCGCACCAGCTCGGACTTGTAGCCCAGGGCCTGGAGCACGTCGTCGGCAGAATCGGAATCTTTGTCGCGTTCGCCCCCGATTGCCCGTGTCCGGACGGCCGACCCGTGCGACCCGCGCCGGCCCGCATCGGCGCTCGGTAGGAGGCCGCTCATGCCGTCGCGTACCCTGGAGATGGGCGATCCGGCTCAAGTACTGGTAAGACGTCGGCGCGATGTATTTCGCGTCGCTGCTGCTGCTCGTGGTGGTGCCGGTTCTGCTGTTGGGGAAAGATGGGAGTGTTGGAGATGCCAGAGCTGGTGCCTGGCTCCCTTTTCCGTTTTTGTTTTCTTTGGCACGCGCTGCATGGGTCGTGGAAGGGTTTTCCTGGCTCGCAAGCGAGACAAAACTGGACGACTGCTAGGACCAATCGCTGCTGTCACGGAGCGGTGGAGTACTCTGGGGGAGGGTCGCCGTCTATGGGATGGGTTGAGATTACGTACGGGATTTGCTTCAGAACTGGCGGGCTCCTCACCCAGGCGTGGGCGAGCGTGGGTCGGTTCGAGTTATCTTACACAGTACGCCTGCAGGGTTGCCCGTGCGGTGCCGTCACTGCGACGCGCCTGCCGGATCCTGACGGCCTTCACATGCCCACTGGCAAAGCAATCCGAGTTGCCATTTTCGTGCACCACAGCCGACCTGCCGAGGGTAGGAATTTGGAGTCCTCCTCCTCGCCGAGATGGGAGAGGATATCAAGCGCCAGCCAAAAGCGTGCATCACAGCTGCTGGACCACGATACTGAAAATTCTCAGACAGCCCACTCACAAGATTCGTTCCTGCCACCTGCCGCAGCCCGTCCGATAAGGACCGCCCCGACATGATGCAGAGCGGAGTTCGGGGGGACCGTGCGTCTTTGCGTTGCATCATCGCCCCACCTGCAGCGGAGCTTATCATGGGACCCCGTGGGCTCCACGGGGTCGAACCTGCTGGGCTTCCGCTTTTTTTTTGCTCTCTGTTTCGAGGCCCTTGGTGGGCAAACCCGAGGAGGCGGTCTTGAACGCCATCAAATCCATCTGGCAGGTGTCGGAAACTCCTGGAAAGAGCCTGTATTGTGTTGGATATCCCAGCGAAAATGCAAGCGCGACCTTTGTGCGCTATCTCGCGCCAAGAGCCGAAGGAGCCCAATCCCCAATGCCGTCCACGCGGAGACCCCGGCGCTCCTTTTCGGCCCGTTGGCAACACACCCAATCCAAAACCGTTGGTATCGGTGCGAAAAGTGCACCGCTCAGCCACCGGCGACCCGCGGGCACCACACCCTGCCGTCGCGACAACCGACTCGCACCTAAAGCTGGTGGCCACCAAGCGATAACCAGAGCGGAGCCGAACCGCTCAATCCTGGAATGGCCAGTCGAGAGACGGTCCCGACGGTGCGGCACGCTAACTGGCGACAAAGTTCCTTGCCCTTGATTGGTTGGACGCATTGAAGTCTGTGGAGGTCCAGACCACCCGGCGCTGCCCGACAGGCAGCAGCACGTGCGCTTCTGCCTCGAATGGCCGACGTTGTGCACCTTGAGACAAGGAGCCTGCCTTCATAAAAGCGACTCATCGTCACTGGGTTGATTGTGTCTTGTCTGCGGACTGGATCCTTTGAAGCAAACCCCTCTAAATACCTAGGCGCTACGGACCCGCATTGCGAGGCAGAATGCCATTGTCGGGAGATGCATGCAGCCATGCCCTCAAATATGTCTGTCCACGTCTTATCTCGCGACTTCTGCCGCGCAAATGTCGTCCTTTGGAGTTGTGCAAAACCCTCCAGTGTCTGGCCCGCATCAGTGACTGTTGCCCTGGATTCCACTGACAATATCATTGGAAACTTGGCTGATGGTAAACAAGGAGCCACCTGCAACTCCTAGGCAGAAGACTTGGAACTCTCCACGTCCAACACCCGCTCAAGCAGTCTTGAGCAGTGAGGTAGCTGCCGGGCCACTTGTGAGGGGAATATTCGAGTGATACAGTGAATTGGTCACGAGGTCTCTCTCTACCTACCTAATACCTTACCCGCCGGAAACGCCCGCCTGCCCAGCTGATGTTGGCCCTGGGGTGTTCTCTAGTCGGCCACACTTCAGCTGGTACTTCAGGGGGAATTCAAAGTTCCAGATAAAATTCGCTTCTCCATTTGAGGGGGCCGAGCAATGGGCAATCGTACCTACCGTGGCACGCCATCGAACCGCAATGACTCCAACTACGGCGTCAAGACATCGGGGCATTGGGACATCGGCAGTTGCCACGATTCGTAGGTGGGGGTTTAGGACAAGGGGCTTTCTTGACATCATCATGGGTTGGGTGCCTTTGTCTGAGCCCCCTGACTCGGCAGTTGCTTGCCTCCCGGGAACTTGCCGCCCAGCAAGGCAGTGTACAGGGACTCGAAACGATATGATGTTGTTTGTTTTCAACCCATGCATCTCCTCAAGCGTCTAGCAGCAATTGCTTGTTTTGATGCGCTATACCGGGTCACCTTCATACCAGGTAGGAACAGTCTGAGAGGAAAGGTCCGCCACATAGATCAATACACCCCTGATTGGGACGCCGCTTGACAGCCGCCTTTCCATATGCATGTTCGGTCATAAGAGTACGGACCGATCGGTTATTCCTTATTATATTAATTTCGTCACCGGGTCGGGCATTTCGCGGTAGCCTCTCCCGAAACCCCACTGGCTCACCCGGAATAGACAGTTCATTCCTATCTGCCTCCGTGCACTCTCAAAAGTATGTTGAGACTGCTACAATTCTCGATTTCTTTGCTGGCCTGCTCTGATGTTACGTTGGGGATTGCTGGTACATCGGACTGGTGAGTTGGCGGCAGTTTACTCGATGCATTGCAAAAGGGAGAGTCGGAGGGCACTGGGGCTGGTCGGGAAAGGGGCAAATACGCACGACCGGATATGATCACACAACCCTCGGCACAGTTGGTTAATTACAACCCGTACATAGTGTGCACTATAAGCAAGCTTTTCGATGGGGTCACGCAATACATCCGCGTCGTGGGTGGACCAATCCACAATGCATTCGCCCTCGGCCTTAGGGAAGCAATCTAAACGTAGTGATGGTTTGTTCTGGAAGCTATCAGAGTAACATCGCCCAGTTCTTGACAGCGGGAAAGCCGCTAAAGCAAACTGCGAATGGGGGTCGCGGGGCCAATCCCAGGCCTTGATTGTTTTCGCAAGATGCCAGCAGGACGGCAATGCAACCCCACACACACCCGGGAAGATGCGAATCTGGGGCCCCAGTTCCCGGGTAAATCTGGGGTTGCTCAGGTTTCGTGCTGCAATGCCGCAGGAATGATACACAAGAATAGCGCCAAATATCATTCCTAGTGGGAACGGCGCTCAACGATACGTCGAGGGGCCAACCACGCGCAGAGTCTACCTAGCTTCGCTGTCGTACTTTTGAAGGAACGGCCGGGGCACTGCACATCAACTGTTGTTCTGGCCATCTTCACGGCGTGACAGTCTCGTCCTGTGAAACGCCCCCTCCGACAGTAGGAAGCCGAAAGATTGTAAAGTGGCTTTGCAAACGCCATCCCACGAGGCTTCGAGATGTCGTATAACTTTACTAACGCCTTCAGGCGACGCCTGCTATGAGCTTCAGGTGTCTGCACAGGCCGACCACGTACCTAATTATGACCAAATTTGCCGTTCCACTAGAGTGCGGGACATCCCTTTCGGTCATTGTGCACTACGTCGGACTGAATTGGGTAAAGTCAGCATTGCTGCCAAGGATACGTCCCTCCCTTGCTCCCACGTTGTGGCAGTCCTCGGCCGTTATTTCGATTGGCCACGAGCACCTGCTACTGATATTGTCAATATAGAGCGCACGACCACATGACTCGGCATTTTGAACCAAGGTACAGTGGCGGCAGTTATCCACAAGGGCTCTACAGGCTGTGGCTCTGCGCCTTGTTGTTCTCCTTAAAAGGGGGTCTAGCCGGGCTGCGACAGCGCCTCGTCATGTCCCTGCTTGGCACCCGCATTCGCTCGTGTTGAATCTCAGTCCCAGCCTCAGTCTCAGACACTCGGAATCGAATCGTCCAAGTTGCCTACCTACCTCCCTTAGGTACAAGTTACTCCACGACGATGAAGCTCCTGACCACCATCCTCGCGGTGGCGGCGATCGCTGAGGCGGCGCCGTCGGACTCGACGCCCGCGTGGCTCAAGACGGTGCAGAAGCGACAGGGCACTGGCGGCACGACCATGTTGCGGTTCGGCTGCTCCAACATCGTGATCGACCGCATCGACCCCCTCGTCAACCCCGGCCAGGCGCCCACGGGCCATATCCACCAGATCGTGGGCGGAGACAACTTCAACGTCACCATGACGACGAGCGATGTGTCGACCGGTGCCCAATGCACGAGCTGCCAGGCGTCGGAGGACTTCAGCAACTACTGGACCGCGAACATGTACTTCAAGCACAAGAACGGCAGCTTCAAGCGCGTGCCGCAGGGTGGTGCTGCGTGAGTCTCTTGTCTTGTCTCCATAACCATCTTAGTAGTAGTTGGGAGGGGAGGCTTGCCAAACTAGGGACTGCGGACTGAGTCTGATCTCTCATCTAGATACCAATTCAACGACCGATTCAGCACCCAGACGCAGGGTGGAATTCTCGTCTACTACGTCTCGGCACAGCCCGGAAAGATCACAGCCTTCAAGCCGGTACGTTTGCAATGACTTGTAAAACGACAACAAGACACGTGCTGACCACGAAACTCGCTGTAGGGCTTCCGCATGCTCTCGGGTGATCCCATGCAGCGTACGGCCATCTCCACCATGAAGAGGCAGAACTGCTTCCGGTGCTACACAGGCCCCAACTTCCAGGGAGACAACGGCGCCCCCTGCCAAGACGCCGCGTATGTGCCATACCACTATCACCACCTTCCAGGCCATCCCGGTCTGGCGGGCTGTTGCACCATGCACATCTACTGACACAGTCTACAGTAACGACCACCCCGGCCTGCCCGAGAAGGCGTGCGCCGGCGGCATCCGCTCAAACATTCACTTCCCGACGTAAGTCCTTGGACCTCATTTATCCGTCTCCGTTCCTAACCGTGTTCAAAAATCAGATGCTGGGATGGCAAGAACCTCGACACCCCGAACCACAAGGACCACGTCGCCTACCCGGTCAACGGGCCCGCCACCTTCCTCAGCCTCGGCGGCAACTGCCCGGCCACCCACCCCGTCCGAATCCCGCAGCTGATGCTCGAGGTCGTCTGGGACACCACCAAGTTCAACGACAAGTCGACGTGGCCCGAGGGTGTGAAGCATCCCTTTTACCTCAGCACTGGAGACAGCACTGGCTTTGGCCAGCATGCCGACTACGTCTTTGGGTATGGACGCACCCCCTTTTCTTTTTTGTTCTCTGTCTGTTGTGCAAAGGTTCCAGTGATGGCTAACACTTTCTTCTTTCTGTAGATGGAAGGGAGACTCTCTCCAGCGTGCCATGGACGCGTCCAACTGCTTCGGCCCCACGTGCGGAAAGGACTTCAAGAGACAGACCATCGATCAGGCCTTGGCCTGCAAGGTTGGCGCAAAGGTCAAGGAGAACTACGACCAATGTAAGGAAACTGTCCTGCCTATTCCCCCGAAAGGCGCACACTAACACTGAGTTAGGGTTCACCACTCTGCCGGGCCTCGAGAGCATGTAAACCCCAACTCAGCGCGACGCCTGGCATGGCAGCCGAGCATAGGAGAGTTTGGAATGTTAGGTCTTGGACAGGGAGCATAGGATTGGGTATAGGGGGCTGAATGGAGAACTTGAAGCATTTCAGACTTGGGCTTTTAGAGTAGAACAAAAGCCTTCAAGTGCTCGGGGAAGATGCCCAGACCAGCCGTGTCATCATTTAGTACAATTATATTTCATCCGTCTACTTTTTGACTCGTGCAATTAGTTGTGTATCAACTGTCTTAGTATGAAATGTCTGGACAATAGAACTACCTGGTAAGATTCGATGTTCATTGTTTTGGCTCTCTATGTCCGAATGAAGTTGTACCAATGTAACCTAGTTAGGCAATAGCACCAGGTAGTATAGCACGAAAGTGGCAGGCGTTTTGGTCTTATCTCACACGTAAGCTGATGAGCATTGAGGATATCGCGTAACTATCCAAGCGCCAGCTAAGTGCTGAGTCGTATGGAATACGAACAACAGTAGGCCTAGGGCTCCCCTCATGTACATGGATCCCAGATGAGATGTTTATAAGATGGGTGCGATGGTCTTGTTACGGCATCGCGTGAAGATGGTAACTGCCTACCTAGCTATCTCCCAAATACCGACTTTTACATCATTCTCATCCGGACGGGCGACCTGCAACACTCGCATAAACCCTCTCCCATCATGCGGATTTCATCTCGCAGTTTACTCCCCCTCGGGTCTCTGTTTCTGGCTGCATCTGGAGCTGTGCACAATCTCTTTGTGGGAAATTTGAACCGGCCTGCCTGCCTCGGTACACTCTCTCGAGTTCGACGACGAGACCAATGGCTTCAAGCTTGTGCGCACAACGGCGGCCGATGCAACACACGCCTGGATAGCTTTCGATGTCAGCCTCTAGAACTAACCGAAGCTTGCCTCCCCTTGTCAGTTTGTCTGACAACCATGCCCAAATAGCACTCCAAGAAGAACATCTACGGCGCCAGTATACAAACACCCCGGATCTCTAGCTATCGGGTCTCAAGTCCCACCACGATTGAGCTCGAGAGAAGCATCCCAGCCGCGAGCACCTGCTTCAACAGGACAAGCGCGTTTGTAGAGGCAATGAAATCCCCGCCGTATCATGTCTTTTCGGTATCGTGGCCAGGGCCCAACTCCTGCGGCATGAGCCTCCCCGCCAACAGCAATGGCTCTCTGGGCACGGTGCTCGACTCGTGGAGCTACGCGAATAGCTCAGGGGTTCACGGCCTAGCTCTCCGAGAGGCTGACGGACAGCAGCTAATCTACTCGGCCGACCTCAACGGGGATCTGGTCTGGACTCACGCAGTTGACCGGGCGAGCGGAGAGGTCACCGAGGTCGGCCAACTCAGTACAACCCAATCAGGCATGCATCCAAGGCATCTAGCGTCCCACTCGAAAGGAAAGTACCTCTATGTTTTGATGGAGAACGACAATTCCCTCGTGCAGTTTGATCTGGACCAGCAGACAGGATCGGCCGCCAAAGAAGGAGTCCGGCACCTCCTCTACCCCGAAGGCGAGATTTCGTAGGTCGTTGCCGTGCAATGAGCTAACCTGTGTTGGTTCGCACACTAGACAAGAACAGCTCCATGTACTGGTCTGCCGAGGTGATGCTGTCGCGTTCCGAGAGATACCTATGGGCGACATCCAGGGCGCAAAGTAACACCACATACCCGGGGTATGTATCGGCATTTCTGCTGTCCGGCGAAGGCCAGATCATTAAGCGCATGTTCATGGTGCCAACCACAACGGTGGGCGGGTGGGCAAACGCCATCAGCCCAGCCCCTTGGAGCGACGAGTACGCCGCCATGGCCGACCACCCGACGGTTTATGTGCAGATGTTCAAGATGGAAGGCCGACAGGAAACAGAACACGGCGTCGAGTACACTACCGCCACTAGGCGGCTGTTTATTTATCATCAAAAGTCAAGGCCGGAAATCTCAGACTTGCGCCAGAATGGGTGCTCTCGGGTCCCCTTCCAACTTCCCTCCCTATGCTCTCCAGTACCTGCCGCGCCCTCCTTTCCAGCCAGTTAGTTTCGCGAAGCGTTGCATGACGGAAGCTGTCTTTCGCGTTGCTGGCGCCGTATAGTCAACCGTGTACAGGGACAATGATACCTTGCCGGCCGCTACCACGTAAGTCTCACCGGGTAAGTCGCAGTCCCCATTTAAGCACTGGTTCACGCCAGCGGCGCGAGGGGACAGGTTGGACCACATAAACGTTCCGGGTGTCTTTCCAGGCACTGCGGCGTCCACCTCGGCCTCGCCGGTCATCCTGCTCTGAACCACAGGGACCGACATGAAGTTGTCAGAGAGAGGGGGCATGTTGACGCTCACTCCATACCCGAGCGGCAGAATGGGATGGCTCCGATCGGTGGTCTTGATGATGGCGTCCACAATATTGAACGACAAGGCAGCGACGCGGTAAGCGTCATGCTCGGTGCTGTTCACCTCGTAATAGGGCACCGCCGCGTTACTCCCTGCGATGGCGATGGCGGGGATATTGCGGGCCGTCGCAGCGTATCTAATCCCTCGACATGTCAAGTCAGCCACTGGATCTCGAGAAAAAAGAGTCCGGTGGTGCTTACGCTGCGCCGGCGGTGCCAGAGAGAGTCCAGACGAAGGGGCCGAGGTTCGTCCCGTAATTGGGGCCGGTCAAGACGAGATCAGGGATGGAGAAGTCGCTGAAGTTTGGAAGCACGTGGTCCAGAGCAACAAAGACGCAGGCGGCAGGGGTTCCGTTGTAATACCAGATGTGGCTGTCCATTGGGTCACGGCCGATCGAGGGCGCTCCCGCGGGAACCAAGTTGTACTGCGTCGGGCCCGTGAGGTTTGCTTCGGCTGTGAAATCGACGCGGCCTCCCTGACCGCTTTGCTGGAATGCAGGCGCAACGATGTAGACTGTCCGAGCCGTGATTAGTCAGCTGCTCCTTCCTTCTATGCATCACCACGTTGGCCACCGAGAGCGGGTGACGTGGCAGGGAGCCTTACCATTATGGCCGGCGCCCGTGAGCATGCTGTACAGTTGGCGCAGATTTCCCGAGCCGAAGCCATCGTCGTTGGCCATCAGAATGTTGACACCATTGCAGGCGCCGCCCAGTACCAGCGCGG
>Ga0247758_1000029_pt1 | contig 93723 bp, 115 predicted proteins | sample UWRJL156409C4_FD_180950 | JGI IMG/M metagenome (GOLD analysis project Ga0247758, IMG submission 180950) | Plant litter microbial communities from Arlington Agricultural Research Station in Wisconsin, United States - UWRJ-L156-409C-4 | ecosystem: Environmental > Terrestrial > Plant litter >... | reverse complement strand
ACCAGCTCACGGGTGGGCGCCAGAATAAGGGCGTATGGCCCATCGTTTTTGTTGATTTCGGTGAGGGGGGGTAGCTCGGATATGTAGACAAGCAGTGGCAACAAGAATGCAGCTGTCTTTCCGGAACCTGTTACGGCGACACCGATGAGATCTCGGGATTGCATGGCAATCGGAATGGCGGCTCTCTGGATAGGTGTCGGTTCGTCGTAGCCCGCGCCGGCCACAATGTCCAAGAGCCTCGTTGGCAGTTTAGACTCTGCCCAGCTGCGCATCGGGTCGGGAATGGCACCACCCTTGGTGGCGATGCCGAAATTCTCCTTGAATATTCGCCAGTCCCGTTCTTTCATGTCCTCCAGGCTTTTTTCCGACCAGTGCTTGCCTAGGTTCTTGCGTTCTGACTGTTTCTTTGCCCGCTCGTGTTGTTCCAAGAGTTGTCGAGCACGCTCCTCTCCCGTCTCTGGATCGCCGCGGCGGATGGCTTCTGCTTTCCGCTGGATGAGCTCATCCGTCATCTCGTAGCCTCCGAGTCTGACCAGAGGTTCGACCCGCTCGGCATACACAGGATCGAACGGCCGACTAGTGTCGTCATTAGGATCCCAGTCGAAGTTGAATTTGTTTGCGGCAGTCCTCCTCCTCTTCTTCTTTGCTGAGAATGTTGACTGGTTCACCACAGGACCCATATACCGAGCTCGAAGCTCTGCCTCGTCCGTCCTCTCCATCTTCAGCCGGTGCTCTTCGTCATCGTTGTGGCCGCGTTTCCTATCTTGCCGGTCCTGCCTCTCCTGTCTATCCTGGCGAGGTGCGTTTCTGTTTTCCCTATCGCCGTTTGTGTTGCGCATGGCCTTAGGCCCTGTTGGGACGGCTCCATCGGCTTGCGCAGGCCGTTCTGTGTTGCGCTTAGAGGATGACTGCGCTAGCCGTGCTGCCTCTTTGGCCTCGCGCTCTGCCTGTTCTTTCTCCTCCTGTTCTTTCTGAAGGCGTTCACGCTCCTTCTTTGGAATGAATCGAGGTCTCGATGCGAGTGCCTCTTCGGCTTTCTTCTGTTGCAAGAGAGCCGCCAAATCTGGCGGCAGTTTCCGTTGTGACATGGCGATACTTTTGGCTCAAGTTTGGGATGTATTCTTGCGAAAGCGCCTGGAGGATATGAGCGAGAAAGCGGCCGTTAAATATCGGGAGATGTAAGAGTCGTAGCTGTCGTGCGGCCTTTTAACTTTATTAGTTGTGGCGTATGCTTGTCGCGGAGGCCGGAAACTTTGTCAAGGCAGGATGGGTGGATAGAAGCATGAAGAAGGCTGGATAACAATGTGGAAGCTGACGTTGCCGGCGGCAATTCGATGTGCAGGGTTAGGGTTTCCACGCTGCTCGCTGCTCGACCCTGGAACTTTTTTGGATGTTTGGACGCAAGCTGGGGGGGATCTTGCACGCAACCTCGAACGACATCAGCCCTCGTCAGCAACCTCACAATGGCGGCGGTTTCGCAGAAGAACCTACAACTAGCGCTCGCGCTCCCGTCACGACTACGTACTTTTTTTGCGCGATACCCTCCTACGACGATCTTGCCCGCCGGCGCCGACCCCGAGACAGCGAAGACGGGCTACCAAAAAGACACGCCGAATCCCTTCGCCTCGACCAAGCACCCCATAACAGGGAAATGGCACGACCCCAAGTACTCGCTCCGGCGGCAAGCAGAGCTGGTTAAGCTGGCGCGGCAGCACCACGTCGAAGAGCTGCTCCCCTTTACCGTCAAGGGCACCGAGGAGAGGTTACGGAAGCGAGTCGAGCTGGGATTGCGCGTCAAGGGTACTGGTGTTGGACAGAAGGTCAAGGGCCACAAGAACGAGAGGCAACTGGTCTCAAAGTACATTCATTCTGCCATTGAGGCGTTGGGAATGCGCCAGCCAATGCCACTGTTGCTAACTTGCTGGTCTAGGATGGAGAAACGGAGAAAGGCTATGTTGGAGATGCCGGAACTCATCAGAGAATGGAAGAAGGTAGGCCATGCTTTTTCTAATATCCTGGATTTTCTCTTTAGACAGGTTTCTGACAACGTAAATCTTAGGTTGGAAAGCGGAACTGGGAAAGGTTCCCCAAGTCAGCATCATAATCGCCTTGAGAGAGCGTGTCCAGGCCATGTCATGTTTAGAGTGTATTATCAGCAATGTACAACCACATCTCAAGAGCGGCCCTCACTGGTGGGCAATATCAGGTGCAACCTTGCAATGGTGAGACCGCTTGGGACGACGAGTGTCTGTCTTATGGCGTTCCTTGGCTTTCCCTCTGGTTGATGGAGCTCCTTCATCCTCTCACTGCACAGCTTTGGGCATAGCTGTCGGAATTGCCCGTCCCTAGCTCCAACCACTGACTGCTTTTCCAATTTCCGTTGCTGTTTTACACACATTCAATGAGCCAAACTCTGGAACTCTGGAACAGAACACTAGAATTAGTTCTTCACACACAATTCCTTTTAATCCAAAAACGTGCTGTCAACAACTGTAACGCACGTGATCTAGACTCGGATTTTTTTTAACCCATTCCCATCTCATTCAGTTCATCCTAAATCTTACGTCAACTCAGGGGCGCATCACTAGGTACTCAGGAGCAATGTCCACCACCGCTCCGAGGAGCACTCCTCCCACATACTATGAAATCCTCGGCCTCTCACTCTCCATCATCGATCAACAAGACAACCCCAGTCAGTTCATCAAGCGCGCCTACCGCCGTGCCCTCCTCAGCCACCACCCAGACAAGAAACCAGCCTCCAAGCCCACCACCAATACCTCCACATTCACAATCGACCAAATATCCACCGCCTACGCCGTCCTCTCCAACCCATCCTCCCGCACCTCCTACGATAAGCTCCTCCTCACAGCAACAACAACAGCCAACAACCCGGCCGCTTCCCAGTTTCAAACCGGCATCGAGACCATCGATCTTGACGACCTCGCGCACGACGGTGAGCAAACACAATGGTATCGCCCCTGCCGGTGCGGCAACGAACGCGGATACCGCTTCAACGAGGAGGATCTGGAAGACGCATCGGACCTTGGCGAGTTAATGGTGGGTTGCGTGGACTGCAGTTTATGGCTACGGGTGCAATTTGCTGTTGTGGATGACGAAGACGATGAGGGCGGGATCGAGCTAGCTAGCTAGATCACTTAATGGAGGAGCACGTGGATAGACTTTTAGGGGCTGCATTAAGAGCGGAAGCGAGCGAAATGGAGGCATCCTACAATCGATGTGGTCGCCTTGGAGCTATATCTCTGGCCTCGGCTAACGTAAGAATAGCTGCATTGGCAACAAATGGGGTGCCTCATGACTGCAGTGCCGCGATATTCATGCCGCTGATGTGCCGGGATAAACAGGGGCAACTACCGAGCAAGGTGGGTGCAGAGCGAGCCAGATAGCACAAGCCAAGCCAAGTTAGGAAGTGGCACAACCAACTTCACTGAGAAGGTTTTTGGTTTTATTGTCCAGACGATCCGGTTTGTGAGAGTCTAAAAAGGCAAGCCATCTGAGTAAGAAACCCCTTCAAATGCTCAGCTCTCCAGTCCTTGGCCCATTACCAGAAATCGCCAGCAAGTCTTAATTCTGTGTATTTGCGTAAACATGCAAAGTCACTCGAGGGATCCATAGCCCACACTCCAAAGACACCATTTCCACCAGGGTTTGCCAAGATCAACCAGGGTTATCACGATCAGAGACAGGGAAATGTATAACACCGCTCACTCAGCCTTGGGCTCCTCAGCCGCCGCGGGCGCCGCGGGCTCGGCCTTGGGCTCCTCCGGGGCAGCCTCCTGGGCGGCAGCCGCAGGCTCCGCCTCAGATGAAGTCCAGAGGGTCTGCGAGGTGTGTTAGCCGCAGTTTTGGCGCCACATGGATGTGTCAAACTTACCAAGTTGTCACGGAGAAGCTGCATGATGAGGGTCGAGTCCTTGTAGCTCTCCTCACTCAATGTGTCAAGCTCTGTAAAATCGATGGTCAGAACACTGTTTTGCACACAAATCATCCACAGTCCAACTCACCAGCAATAGCATCATCAAAAGCCTGCTTGGCAAGGTGGCAAGCCTGGTCGGGGGCGTTCAAGATCTCATAGTAGAAGACAGAGAAGTTGAGGGCGAGGCCAAGACGGATGGGGTGAGTAGGAGGCAGCTCAGTCTGTGCAACCTCGGTAGCGGACTTGTAGGCCTCAAGAGACTTGTCGGCAGAATCCTTGCGCTTGTCGCCAACGGCAAACTCGGCGAGGTAGCGGTGGTAGTCGCCCTTCCTGATAAGGTATTAGACAAGGAGGCAGTTTACAGCTGGGGGTGGGCACAAACATCTTGTGGTAAAACACCTTGGACTCGCCGGTCTTGGCGGAGGGAATGAGGTGCTTATCGAGGACAGAGAGAATGTCTTCGCAGATCTTGGCGAGCTCGGCCTCGATCTTCTGGCGGTACTCCTTGATCAGACCGACCTGGGTGGAGTTGCCCTTGGACTCCTCCTTCTGCTCGATAGAGGTGACGATTCTCCACGACGCACGGCGGGCACCGATGACGTTTTTGTAGGCGACGGAGAGCAGATTCCGCTCCTCGACAGTCAGATCGCGGTCCTCGGAGGCAACAATCTTCATGTTCTCAACCATCTCTGTTCAACGGACGAGTGTGTCAGCCCTGAGTCGTCACCCCATATGTATTGATTTCAACATACCCTCGTAGCGCTCAGCCTGCTCGGCCAGCTTGGCCAGGTAGACGGCATCTTCGTGACCCATTTTGGCGGTGTTGATCTGGAAGGTGCGGATTAGCGACAGTTTGCTAGTGAGTGCCGGGCTCGGCCGTGTCGGTGAGTGTGCTGTCAGGAAAACTCTGAAACACAGCAAGGAAATATAGGCAGAGGCAATCAAAGGGACGATGTCGGCGCACGCATTGGCCGAAATTTCAGAGCTCCTGCGATGCTGCGGTGAATGCGCCGTGCTGACTTCATGACTAGCATCGGAGGCTCCCCGCTCACGGTGGGGCACTCGCAGCCCGCCCGGGCGGCCTGCCGTGTCGAACAGCAGATGCTGCGGCTCTGCGGCGGAATCTGGGGCAATTGGGCTTCTGGCTCGAGGCGACGAGGACGCGGCAATGGCCGCTCCAGAAGGAGCGCAGGAGGTGTCGCGACCGTGATGACGATAGAGGGCGAGGAGCGGTGCAGCAGATATCGTGGTGGGCGGAGCGGGACGACGCAGACATACCTGTACGAGTGCGGGAGATAGAGGTGGGCGAGATAATTCGGTGCAAGTGGTACAACGACGAGATCTTAGCGGAAATCGACGACGCAGTGGTGTTCGCTTTTTTTTTTGGTGGTGAGGGGGGAAGACGGGGATCGGTTTTGGAGGTAAAGTTGGAAATGCGGGAGAAGGGGTTGACAAGGCGAGAGGAAGCGACAACACAAGGCGGGATGCCGTGCGCTGAAATTTGGCCGTGCCACTGCAACTTAGGTTCCAGTGTTTGGACCCAGCAACTCCTTCATCGCCCAGACCACGTGACGGCCAGTACGTCACTGGAGCCCACCAAATTGCCGCCATCACGCAAGTTGGAAGCCTGCTGCTCCCTATTGCAGCCTCTTGTTACTGTTTGGCTCACGCTGTATTGAGTCCAGTCGACTCCTTCCTGCCGCTGCGCCTTCCTCCGGCCTTCCGACTCTGCACAGGACGATAAGCATGGGGCGCCTTCATCCTACCATCACCCCTCCAGGTTCGCCCTGGCAGGAGGACATGTTTCATTCCAGGCCCTCACCCCCCGAAGAGCAGCAGCGGCCCATCAACCTCACAGCCACACCCTGCACATGGCATGGTCAATGGTGTTTCATTCATGCAGCACTCCATCAGCTGGTTACTGGGTTTGTTTGCAGCCTGTACTGGGCAAAGTCAAGGTTAGAACACGACACTATCAGTGCCAGTGCCTTCAGCTTTGTTGGATTCCATCTCTTTCCATGGAACCTGCTGGGAGCTTAGACCCCTATGAGCTCCCTTTGAGCTTCAATGGACAGGGATGGACCTCGTGCCAGATAAATGTGAAATTGCCATGGGCAGAGAGGCACCCTATTGGCCCCTCTCCTTCAAGAAGTTATCAAGATATAACCAAACACCTGGCTGCCCAGCCCCTCTCACAACAATACAAACGTTGAGGGAGGGGGTGCTGATGATGACCTTGTATCTCTCATTCGTACGGATTCGTAAGTATGGATGAAAGGGTATGACGTTTGAACAAACCCAATGCTCCCAGAACCTCCGCCCCCGAACAAAAAAGAATAGGCCCGCTGCCATGTATCCCTGAGCACCATCCCCGCCCTTATCTAGTGCAGGCATCGCACAAATCTCCGCGTACCATCTGCGCAGACAATGCCAGCAGGATGAGGCTGAGATCGGAAGGGTAGCTGCCCTGGGCGTCGCAGAAACGGCAAAGTGCGGGGCAGGCTCAAAACGGCCGCGCTGCCCCACCAACCCTGACCTGATCCACGTACCGGCTAGGCTGATGCCTGAGGCCTGTACCAGCAACAGCCGATGCCAAGCCGCAAGTGAGCTTTTGTCCCGCTGGAAGCTTGACGTTGCTCCCTCAAAGCTTTGAAGATCACACCACCGACCAATTGAACCATCACCAAGTATACAACAACCAAAAGAGGAATTCTCCAGTGCACCTTCTCCTCCTCCCACCCAAGCAATCCGAATCACCCTTCACCAAGATGCTTCGCACGTCCTTCACCAAGGCCGCCCGCTCGACGGCCATCCTGCGCACCTTCACGACGTCAGCGCGCACCATGGCCGCTGGCGACACCGGCGCCCCCCCCAAGACCGGTGGACTCGGGTACGTCCATGTTATTTCTACCTTCTCCCTCTCCTTCAGGAGAGCAGCAGCTGGACCGCCCTTTTCAAAGGAGTCGAAACAGCTCCAGCTCCTCTCCCCTACGTCACCCGCCCGGACCAAAAATCGCGATCCTAGCTAACCCAAAACTCCGAACCAGGGATGCCTTCCAAAAGCGCGAGCGCGCCAACGAGGAGCTCTTCATCCGTAAGGCCGAGAGGGAGAAGCTTCTCCAGCTCAGGGAGAAGATCAAGCAGCAGCAGGAGCACCTCCAGCAGCTGTCCGATCACATGTGCGTATATCCCGTTTTTAGGAGGGAGGAAACCAAACCCTCAGGGAAAAGTTGATAACTAACGCCGCTGTAGTGATGATATCACCAAGGACCAGGGTGGTGAGCACAACTAAGTCAAGGCATGCACAGCATCATAGACAAGATCTCGAGGAGAAGGAGTGAGAGATCTGTGTAGTAAATAGTAGGATGGGGGGGGTCCTCCTGCATCAGTTGGCTTGGTTGCGAAGCCCGCCTCGAACTCGACTCATTTTTGGTCGTTGCTGGTACTGTGTCGCCCAGGGAAAGATTACGCTCCATTAGTTGTACAAATACAATAAACTATGCATATTGTTGCAACCCAAGCCTTTCCTCCAAGAAGCTCTATGCGTTCTTCATGTCATCCTGCTTGCTGGATCACACAGCGGTTATCTTCTTGTCTCATGTTGCCTACTCCTACATGAACCTCCCCTCTCGCATGCGTGCCCGTCATCACCGCATTAGCGTCCCCCTCTATATGATCGATAAAAGCTATCAGCCGCATCAGACTCGCCAAAGCCGGTGCTGGCGCCCATATTGCCACTTGCTTTCTGTGCAGCGGCAACCTTGGACTGAAGTTCCGAGGCGTTGGTATCGATCCACTGCAGCTGAACAAGGTGGCCGTTTAGAACACGGACGATTTGGCTCAGCTACACATAAAGATATTAGTTTCCACATCATCAGGGACAACAAATATGACGATTGAGAACGTACCGGATCATCTGGCTTGCTACCCTTGCTCAAGCCGGCCGACATCTCATTGATGTCCTTGATCATCTTGGTAAGGTCTTTGCCCATGTCGTCAAGGCGGTCCGTCAGCTTCTCCGCCAACTTGTAGGTGCGCTCCCTCTCCTGGTCAGGTCCCGCAACCTGCTCGTTGGTACCAATCTGCTTAACAAAAAGCTCGTTCAGTTCCGATTCGTACCGGTCGAGCCAGCTTGATAGCTCGTCCTGTTGCCCCTCAACACTAGCAAGCTGGCGCTCAATCTCGTTGCTGGCCCTCTCAGCCTCGTATGTGCTCGTATACAGCTTCTGGATCTTTTCTCCGTTCTGTACCAGCATACGGTCCCACTCTGCAACTTTGGCGGCCTGGTCCTTGAACTCCTTTTGGTATTTGGAGAGGTCGGTCGCCCAACGTGTGATAATCTCATCCATCGTCTTGTTTTTAAGGCGCGGCAGCTGAGATTGGGGTCCCATGGTAGATGCTGTGAGTGCTGCGGCAGTTGTGGCTGTCTTGTTGTCTTGGGTTATTGAAGGTGCCGTTGTTCCTGCAGGCTTGGCTCCAAACAGGCCTGCTGTAGCTCCAGGCGCTGTGGTAGCAGCAGATGTGCCTGCGCCCATACCACTACTTGCAGGAGCAGCCGTGGTCGTTGCCGCAGGCGCTGTAGATGCGGGCTTGGTGCCAAAAAGACCACCCAGAGCCGGAGCCGGAGCCGCAGTGGGGGCTGGAGCGGCAGTAGACGCAGCTCCGGTTGAAGTCGGCTTTCCGAACAAACCACCGGAGGGTGTTGCTGACGTAGCCGGGGGCGCCGTTGTAGTGGCCGCGCCGAACAGCGAAGGGCCGGCGGCGGTAGAAGCTGAAGGTGCACTCATCGCTGCGGGAGTTCCAAACAGCGATGTAGGAGCTTGAGTCGTCGAGGGTGCGGCACTCGTGCCTCCGAGCGTGGGTTTCGCCCCTGAACCAAATGCTGACGAACCCCCAAAGAGGTTTTGTGTAGCGGGAGCCGTTGTCGCCGGAGCAGTGGAGGCACTAGAAGCGGCGCCCGTCTGAGCACCAAACAATCCTCCCGGAGCGCTTCCACCAGAAACTTGGGCCGATTTGGCACCAAACAGACCACCGGAAGTGGCCGCGGGGGTCGATGACACAGTAGGTGTTGAGGTTTGACCAAAGAGTCCAGCTGAAGGGTTTGTGGATTGGACGGTAGCAGGCTTAGCTCCCATTCCGCTGAAAAGGTTGCCAGCAGCAGGTTTCGAGTCGCCAGCGGGAGGAAGGCCAGCTGGAGTGGTCGACCCAAATGCGCCGAAGCCTGGCTTTGCTGGTGTGGCTTGGGTACCAGCACCACCGAGGCTAAACATGCCACCTCCCGACGGGGTCATCACAGATCCTAGCTGAGGCCCGGAAGTAGCAGTCGTCGCGCCGAAAAGTCCCCCGCCTGTTGGTGCACTGGAGGCTGGTGTAGAAGATGTGTTTGTTTTGTTGCCAAAAAGGCCTCCCGTCGACGGCGCAGAGAGACCGCTGCTGGTTGGTGTGGAAGACGTATTCCCAAACATAGATGTAGCAGGCTTGCTGTTATTCCCAAATAGACCACCCGGCGCTGCCCCTCCACCACCACCTGCGCCAAACATACCCGTCGATAGAACCGGAGTCGAGCTGGTACCGGCGGGGGTTTTGCCGAAGAGGCCCCCCCCTCCCGAGCTTGACGGCTGCGCAAACAAGCCTCCACCGGCTGGCTGGCTCGCACCCGTAGTGCCTGGGCCGAACGAGAATGGTGAGCCTGTTGTGGCGGTAGTGGCTCCGAAAAGGCCTCCCGAAGCAGGGGCGGTCGTCGCAGGGTTGGAGGCGCCGCTAGAGCTGGCACCTGTTCCGAATGTGAACGACATCGTGCCGTTTTATGTGCAAAATTCCTGGTCCGAATCGCGCGACCACAGCGCGTTGCCGTCAGGAATGTGAGAGCTGTTGACACAAAATCAAGGCTCGGTCTCGCCTACCGTCGGTTCTGAAAGAGATGCAGCGAGCAAGGAGCCGAGGCGCAATCGTCAATCCAAGCTGCAGGAATTGGGACTTAGAAAAGCAGACACGAATTTATCGGGCGCCGTGGTGGTGATGTTATAACAAAGCCCACCTTCTAGTTGTTATTCGCTGTGTCCAGGCGCTTCGCTTCGCGGCAGCAACTTTTTGACCTGCCTGCAACCGCGCCTGAAAAAGCTTCCAGTCGCGCCTCTTCAGCCTCTCTCAGCTTGACAAAGCTCGGGCCTCTGTAGGTCTGTGGCTGGTTCGGTGGCGGGGAGCTCCAAGTGCCTATTGCTTGGCATATTTCTCCACCCAACCCTTGACCCCAGCTCGGCTTGGACTGACGAGGCATCGGCGTCGTGAGCAGCCCCAGCGATCTGAACACCCGGGTTCGTTTTGACGCATACCGCTGCACTGTGCTGTGCGAATAAGGAGCGTGGCCATATTCCCCGTAGCCAACGCTTCTCCCTTTGCTTTTGTTAGGTTTTTGTGGCATTGCTCTCCGTGCGGAGAAGTGTACAGAACGATTCAAGATGTCATCCAGAAGAAACAGCCTGACACCTCCTGCGAGGGTTAACACCGGTGACCCAGGTGCCCATGATTTGTCCGGTAACTGCAGCAGCCCTCTGCAAGACTAAAACAGTGTTGCTGACCTGTTCCCCCCAGAAACCTCGGATTCGGAGGAGCACTTCTCTGATGCGCAGTCGGCAGTCTCCGATTCGCACCCGACATCGCCAATTCCCAAGACTAGGGTTGAGAGAGTTGATGACAAGCCCTCGTACGGCGAGGTCCCGGGTACAGCAGCATACCAGATGCGGGAGGGAGATGCAGCGCCGGATGAGATAGCCTATGTCCCAGACCCCACCAGCGCCACAGAAACCGCCCCGAGTGCCGGACAGCAGGATGGTACGCCTTCAACGCCGGGTGGACAGCCGATTCCTAAGACAGTGGTCGAGGAGAGCCCGGATGTTGAGGGCTCGGTGACACACCCGGAGGTCGAGAAGAGGCACAGCGCGGACCCCAATCCTGACGTCGTGCTTAAGGCGGATGGGCAGACGGTCGTGGAAGATGGTGTTGCACTTGGTACGGATGCGTAGCTCTCTTCCCTGCCAAACCTGTTGGCCCCCTTCTCCTATCTTCTTTCTTTGTATTGACTTTTCTTTCTACGGCGTAGATACTCCAATATCACCTACTTTAAAGAGTCCCACTTCAGCACGTGCGAGGAGGAAATCATCGCTTGCAATGAGACGTTCACCTCTGTCCCCCTCATTTCCAACGCCTCGCAGTCCCGGGCTTCACAGCGCTAGTGAGGAAGAAAAACAAGGGGACGGCGATGACTTCGGTGATGATTTTGACGACTTTGAGGAGGGTGGCGATGACGGCGACTTTGACGACTTTGATGATGAGGTCTTCCAGGCGGCAGAAGAGATATCACCCCCGGCGCCTCCTCCAGCTCAAGCGTCAGCCGCCCCTCCGCCGCAAGCCTTGTCATTTGTACGTGATGCCTCCACCGACCCAAAACTTCACAGGTATCTATGACTAAGACCATTAACTTGCCTCTGTAGCCCATACCAGACTTCAACGAACTTGGAGCGTCAGAGATCTTCGGCCTGACAGAATCCTACCTCGACGCCCTCTTCCCCCACGAGGATGAAACGCCCCCCTTACTGCCACCCACCTCAAAGGACAATCCCGTATTTCTCACGCCGCGAAGCGCCTCGCTATGGTCCCAACTCGTCGCCCCGCCACCACTTCAGCCGCCCGACTGGATTCGTTCACGCATCCGTCGTCTGTTCCTCGTCTCTCTGGGCGTCCCCGTCGACTTGGATGAGATTCTACCTGCCTCCAAGCAAAAGAAGCTCATCCTCCCCTCTCTCCACCGCGTGAACTCCAACGGTTCGTTCAGTCGAGACTCGTCCGAGTCACGCTCGGTCTCCCGGGCGCGTCAAGCACATGCAGCTCGCACTTCTGTAGACTCACAGGGTAATCTGAAACCAGCATCATCCTCGAGGTTGCCCGGGGGTGAGCCTTCTACCTCCCCTTCATCTTCATCAAACAATCTCCACGCTGGCGCTGGAAGTAGCAAAAGGAAGGGCACTGCGTCGTCTGACCCGTCCTTTGACCTCACAGCAGCACGACAGCTGTGCGCAACAACGGATGAAGCGCTCCGCGGCATGACGGACGAGGAGCTCAAGTCACACGTCTCCAAGCTAGAAACCATGCAAGGGACAGTGCAGGAGGTGCTTGAGTATTGGCAGAAGCGGACAGACGAGAAGATTGGCGATCGCGAGGCGTTTGAGGGTGTGATAGAAAACTTGGTCAAGCATGCAAGGAAGGTCAGGAAGTAGATAGTCGAGAAGAAGTCCATCTATCTGTATTAGATGGTTTATGTAATAACTAGACAAACGGACCATGTCCCACCCCTCTTCCTCTCTTCATCGCCCCTCATGAGAAAGGAGTTGGGCGGAATTAATAGCAGAGGTGAAGCCCAGCCAGGGCACCAACAGGAAGAATGCTATTTCGACCAAAGATGAGCTTGATATTTGGCCTATAACTTGTGGGAGCATCGGATTTTACAGCTTTCTTTGGTCTTGCTATCACTCGTCCAAACCTGTCCAATTTTCTATATGTCATCATGTCCACTGTGATCACTGCGGGTACATTCATCACATCTCCCGACTCACTGCTTACCTAGCCCATGGGTGGAGATTCATAGAGCTGTGGTCAACCCGGATTTTGACACCAGGACCACCAGATGCAGAGACAAGATTGAGTAGGACGTGTTTACTTTATCTACCTAGTTCAGCATGATGGTGCCCTGTGGAGGAAAGCTCGTAGCGCCATAACACCAGTAGATCAATACCTCCTTCCTCATGCTACCAGGACTATAGCATCTATAGAATATTCAGACTTTCCTCCAGTCTCCTGTCGCCCTGCAACTGTATCATGACGCCATTACATGTTCTTGTTTATATCGTTCGAGGCGTGTCACCAAGGTCAACACGGTAACATTCACACGAAGCCATGCCGCGCGCGCATCATAACGGTCCCCTCCTCCAAATTGGAGCCCGGGAAAGCGTCAATGTAGACAATTTGACCATCTCGAAGGAAAACGCTATGATTTTAACGCCTTTAGCTAGCTATCTGATGGCCGAGGTAACCAATAGCATGCTTGTTCTTCCACTACGCATGCATACCTTTAGGAGGATGCGGGCTCCAGTGTCACACCCCTATTGCAGTCATGTCAGTTGATACTATCTCGTACGAGAAAGGATTTGTGACTTACGCCGTTATATTGGCCCAACCAATCAAACGCCAATGCTTCTCGATACGTCTGCTGAGGGCAACCTTCTCACCAATGTTTGTGCATGCGGGACTCGTCAGGATAAGCTTGGCGGCGTCCTTCTTGATGGCGGAAACCTTGGCGCCAGTGGATGTAGATCCAATGTTCACCATGATAACCTCGTTCTTGGCCAGCTTGTCAACCTTGGCCTGCTTGCCGTCGGCCGTCCGGACACCGAGGAGGCGGCGCAGGAGGTAGAAGTTGACTTCAATTTCGCTGTAGATCTCCGGGAGGCGTCCCTTGAGGCCAAGGACGAAACCAACCAAACGATCGGCTCTGCAGAGCGTGGGGTCGATGCGCGTGCCGACACCAATCAGACCACCGGGAACAGCGTACTTTAGGTCGTTCGCCTCCGAGTTGAGCGATACGATACGGCTGAAGATGGGTGTGCACTTGAGGTCGCCCTTGTCGTCACGGGTGACAATACCAGGTCGGATCTCGATCTCGTCTCCAAGCTTCAGCAGGCCGTGAAGAATACTGCCACCAGCAACACCACCCTTCAGCTCATCAATCTCAGCACCCGGCTTGTTGACATCGAAAGACCGAATAACAATCATATGCGGGTCCTGTGAGAAATCTCTGGGAGGGACAGGGATGGTATTGACGATAGCATCGTTGATGGCATCGATGTTGAACTTCAGCTGGGCAGAGATGGGGATAATTGGCGACTTGCCGGCCACTGTGCCTCGAATGAACTTGAGAATCGACTCGTAGTGTTGCTTGGCAGCCTCTTCCCGCATCAGATCGACCTTGTTTTGGAGGATGATAATTTTATCCAGCTTCATGATCTCGATTGCAGCCAAATGCTCGGAAGTCTGTGGCTGGGGGCAGGATTCGTTTCCAGCAATCAACAGGAGTGCAGCGTCCATGACAGCGGCTCCTGACAACATAGTGCTCATGAGGATATCGTGACCAGGGCAGTCGACGAAGCTGGACGGGGTTAGTTGAATCCATCGCGAAGCCCCAAACCCATGTTTGGCTGGGTGGTCTCCGAAGTTCAAGATGAAATGCACTTACGAGACGTGACGAAGCAACTGGTACTTTCCTGTGCAGCCTTCCCGCTCGCAAGGGGGGTCCACCTCCTTGTCACTCTTGTAGCTCCTGTAGCACGTAGGCCGAGGGCATTCTTGGTTATCGCATTTGTAGATCTTGGCGTTTGCATATCCAAGCTTGATGGTAATGTTTCTGATGAGTTCGTTCTTGAACCTAACAGTTTGCACACCGGAAATGGCCTTGACGACAGTAGACTTTCCGTGAGCGACGTGACCGATTGTGCCGATGTTGATCGTAGCTTGACGCGCAATAATCTCGGGTGTCAACGGGCTGAGGGTCTTGACATCGAGGTCTTTGGGCTCTGTCTGGGGGGGAAGGTATGGTCTCTCGATGGGGGCAGCAGGCGCATCCCTCTTCATGGAGGACTTGAGGGGCTTCTCATGCTCGTTATCGGAGATCTGATCGTCAAGCTGAGATTCATTGCCGGAGTCAGACTCCGACTCGATGTCGTTGCCGAACTTGTCGCCGTTGGCCGCCATGATGAAGGTTGGTGGATGATGAATCGGTCGCGGCGGGGCAGGAAATTTTTGACCCCTCCTCGGATTAGAGATCGCTGAACAAGGTTAGGAAAGTTCTCGGGTAAGTGTGTCTCCTTTGATATTGGGAGTGGCCGCGGTTATTGCCTGACTGAGCTGGTGATCTTTGCGCAAGCAAGGTCTTCGCGAAGTCACTGGCGTGGGCGGAGCGATTGACGGAACAGTTGATATTTCGCACTTGATTTTCGTGTGCAGTCACTGCATCCGACGACTCATCCTTGCACTAGGTGGGCGTTGAGGTTGCCGCATTGTGCTAGCCCGGAATAGGTTTAGCGTATCTGCCCCACGCTGCTCGATAAGCCGATAAGGCCTGACATCAGAGTGTCTTGCTCCAGATGCTCTGGACGGTTCACACTGCTGGTGAATGCCATTCCCAACTTCAAATTTCTCAATTCATCACTCTTCACCAGTCTTCACCAGTCTTCCCAGGCTCTCAGATAGTATGGAGCTGACTTGGAGATCTTTATCTTTAACTAGGAGGGAAATATCGCCTTTGAATTGAGCTAAAAACACCCAGAACTCGACATTTGCATCCACTCGGCCTGCTTATCCTGAGGTTTTAGGTTGTTTACATTCATCAAAATGCATCAAGTACACATATTCTTTGGACCCGCTTAGACCACTTTTTCCCAGTCTTCAATCCTTTTCTGATACTACAGGTTGTATCTGCCGATCCTGCTGAATTCCGAATTCAGCTTGGTTTAGAATGGACATAAATACGAAGGCTCCGACCAAAAGAAAGGCAGAAAGGGTCTGTTGAGCTGGATTTGCACGTTTGGAAGGAACAACTACCTCGGTCCCACCCTAGAGAGTGGTATTTCAGCCACTCAGGGGCGCGGCCAGATCCCCTTGATCAAGCATCCTCACAAGCATCTTTCAGGTCCCTCTTCGTGCGAAATGCGTTGCCGAGATCCACACACGGTCATTCCAGAACAGCAAGGCTTCAACCATATCATGAAATGCCTTGAATTCACCGTGGAAGGCCTTTTTGGAATCAGGTAGGCCCTTTCGGAATGGGAGATGGCCTGTTATCACCAAAACTATGGGTGGTCTTAGCAGAAGAAGACATATTTCGCACTGGTTGAGGAGACCCTCTTTCTTTTGGCCGGAGCCTTCGTACTGGCACGGAACCCGGGCCGGTTGAAGAAGAACGTTTGGACTACGCAGACAGTTGCTACGACATGTAGGTACTGTGGAATGACACTCGCCCCCGTTTTCCATGGATAAGTTCAAAGCCGAGGAGCAGTCATCCAAATCAGCGAGAAGTGGGGATGAGCACAGCAGATGTGGCATCATAGCTCGGTCGCTTTAGCTGCCTCATTTCAAGGAGAGCACCACGACGTGCCACGAATCTGAGCTCGCACTTCTTGGGGGCTGCGTCGGTTTGTTGGTTCTGTTGCTGCCACCAACCACCAACGACTAGCGGCTGTCTCCCATCCGCGGCCAATCCACCGGGCTGCTCAACGAAACAAACGCCAACAGCCACAAGCTTAAGAGATGTCTCGGATATTTGATCGCCCGACTCGGTCGTCCGAAGTTCATGACCACAGCTGTGGAGATACGCAGTCCCGTTGGGCGGTTGATGTCATGGAACACAACCGCTCACAGCGTTTGTCATTCGGGCTGACGGTCTTGACCATGGCCGTTCAGCGGTGAATGACCTTTCCGCAGGAGCAATTCCCCCATTGGGTCTCATGCCTGCGGTTGGAACGAGGAGCAGCGAAGAGACCAGTCTAAGCCACCGCCGGCGCTGGCCAGCCCAGTTCCGAACTGTTTGAACGTCAGTCGTGTTTCCCTTGTATCAAGGAAGCGCCGCCTCTAGGTGCGCGCCGTTGAAGTCTGTAGATCATTTTGTAGGATTTTGGTTGGAGTTTACAAACAACAAGATTATTGACGATAGACATCTGAGAAGGTCATTGAATCATGCTGTAACGGCGGGTGTTGGGCATAGCATGGCGTGGCTGGATCCTTCAGCTGCCGCAGCAATGCATCGCCCTACTCAGCTGCCGGGAGTTAAGGCTGTGATGTTCAGCTTCGGGACCAACGGCTTTCAGGGGGACATTCTCCCCTCTCATGCGAAACCACCAGGGATTCTGTAGGGAGCAAGATTCGGCGCTTGACAACGCACCATGCCGTCAACCTCGCTGATGCCGATCAGCTTTCCAGCATCGGGGTACGGAAAGACCCGTCTCCAACAACCCACACAATCGCTTGCCCATCGGCAGAAAGATCCCTATGTAAATTGTTTCCCGCGTGGTGCCTCGTGCGGTTGTTTCAAGTTTGGCAAAGAATAGAACGTGAGTGGTTCGGCGTCTGCCATGTGCTGTGGTACAAGCGGGCTGGGAGGGGAAGTGGTAGCAGTTGGTACTACGTGGTCTCGCAGGACCTGTCTAAGTGGTTCGAGAACTGCAACCGTGGGAAACAGTCAGCACTGTGACGCACAACCTTTTTCCCGTCCATCGTGGAGAAGCAGAGGAAGACCGGCCGCGCGCAGGTAATTGATCCCCGGGATTATCTGAGAGTCGCCGTCCATTGACATGAGAATTAGCGTGCCATATGTGCCTGGATAGTGGACGGCGGTCGTGCGGCGGGTGGGAGAGATTGCCGAGCCGTCCACAAGAGAGACCGAGCACTCGCAAGTCCATGGTTTGCCCTCTGCATCTTCGTGATGTGATGGAGGACCGGAATGGTGGGCAAAATCAAGAAAAGCAGGGCTAAATCCTGCCCCCATCGCAACCATCACCAAGCATCGCCATTGCGGATGTGGGCTAAAAATATCAAAAAGGTGTGGCGTTGGGTGACAGCCGAAGCTGATGGTGGGCAAAAAGAAATCCTGCTCTGTGATCTGGACCCCCACCTCGGGAAGGAGAGCAACATGATCGACTGCTGTACACGGAGCAATGCGAGAAGCGATCTTGCTCGGTTCCAGGCAGCTTGCCAGCTTGCCAAGCGGACTGCGCCGTAGGGTAATATAGTCGAGCGATTTAAGGGTACAATTTGTACAATTTGGAGAAGTTCTTCCATATTGGGCGCCCTGATCGGTTCCTCTAAGCAGTTTACAGAATCTCACTCCCGGTCAGCATTCTATATTGTCTTCACACCCGATGGTAGGGATGAGACCAAGATGCCGGGCCTGTTGTGGTTATTGACAAAAACCTTGCATCTCGTACGATAAAATAGTCGCCGTCTCATGGAGAAAGCATCCGAGGGAGCCCTGTCTTGGATGGATGGCACACGGCGAGGAGAGCAATCAATAGAGTGAGGGAAAATCGTCCCAAAAGCGGGGTGAGGTGATGACGATGAAGATGGTCAGCACCGGCCGGTGTCACCGTGCTCATCCAGACATAGCGACGGTGCCGATGCTGCTCAATGTGTGTGCTACTCGTGATTCCTGAGGTGGTACCGGCGCGGCGGGGAGAGGGGAGAGGGGAGCATTTTTGGAGGGGTTCAGGACAAGTGCATGGCGCGCTGGATGAAAAGAGCGGCAAAGTGGCCGGGGCTGCTGCTTGGTGGCACGGGCGTGCCGCCATCCATGCATGACCGGCAGCTCGATCACGGCATTTGCGGCGATGATTGGCTGCGCGTTTGCAGGCCCAACGGCGCCAAACCTATCAGGGCGGATGATCGGTACAGGGGTAGCAGATGGCGGATGCGCGGGAGCAGCAAACGTCCAGTCAAGGCCGGGGGCCGGGGGCGGGCGACTGAGTGCTTGCCGCCCAACCACAGTCCGTGGTTCCCCTCTTGGCCGTCCTTTGGCCTACACCGTCCTCCAGTTGGCCAGCCTCTCAGTGCGAATCCGGCAAAACGCTCTCTTCAGCGGGCGGCGCCTAGCCAATCGATGCGACGCACCCGCATATGCGAGTCCCGGGTTTTGCGAGGATGTGGGCGCCAAGTACCAGCAACGGCAATGGGCGCGGACTGGACTCGGAGAAGAACGAGGGTGAAGGCTCGTGGAAGTATGGCCGGCTCTGCGGGAGATGCGCGCCCATTGTGCCGCCACGCGAGCCCTTTCTCGAGGAAGCTACTATATTCGGCTCCAGCCCCTCATCTGGCGGACATTCCGTGCGTCTTGTACCTTATCATCCAGGGCCTCTTTGTGTCTTGCCATTGTGGACGGGTTGACTGAACGAAGTCGAGCACTCGTCTCTTTCACAACTCTCACCGCCAAGAAACAAAGTCGCTGTTGTTGCTGAGACGCAGAACAGAGTCAAGGCTTCACCCGCGCCCGTTACCAGGACCAGCTCATCTAACATCCGTCGTCGAGCCCTGACAGCCACTGGCCGCTCCAGAAGGCCGCGCCAGCATCTTGCAGAGCTCTGGTGCCACTCTGTCACTCAGTGGGCGTCTATTTCCATCACGAGTCGCCGGGCTTATTGGTAGATCGACCCGTCCTCCTATCAGCGGCGCCAAACCGCCGAAGACCGTCTTCCCCCCCTGTCCAAGGTATGGGTCGCCGTCTCCCTCGCCTCGGGCCATTTACTAACTGTCCCATGCAGCACAGAGACCCGCACAAGACTCGCATGCCGTGTGTTAGTGGTAGTGGCAGCGGCTATTCAAAACCACCACCTTCCCACCGGCGCCTGGCCTTGCAGTCCTGACCTTCTTCTCCTTGTTGCTGATAGCTGGGCTCTCACTCTCCATATACGTCGCTTGGTTCTCTTCTGCCTCAGTCTTGCAGAGTGCCACCTCTCGCACAGCTTGTTACAACATCGAAGACTGGTTTCTTCCTTACTTTCCTTGTTGTCACCAAGCCACCCGCGACGACGCCAGCATGGCGATCAACGACGAAAAGAAGAGGCCTCTGGCCCTCAACCTCGCACCGGCACGCACCCTGTCTGCCGGCTCGGCGTCTTCGGCGTCAACATCATCCACATCCTCGTCACTGGCGAAGCCGCCAAGGACCCCACGGTTCGCCGAGGCCACCGCCGTCCACTCGCCCATTGAGCCCAAGAAGCTCCCTTTCTCTGAGCGCACACAGTTTGCTCAGGCCCAGCCAGGCGATGTTGGATTCGGTTACATCGGCGGCAACAGGGAATCTGTCGCGATGCCCATGACGCCCAGGTCCCCGCTGAAGAGCGCGATGAAGGTTCCCGGAACGCCGGGTCGTGGTTTCGGCAACCCCCTGAGCCCGACTATCAAGAGCCCGACTTTCAAGCAGGAGGAGGATCTTGAGAAGCGGGAGAAGAAGACCGATAAGCAGCAGGCCAAGGATCTGGTGAGTAACACGCTTGATACTACCCCAATTGCTCACGTTCTAACAATCGGATAGAAAATCAAGACACGGGTGCGCATGGCGAAGTTCGCGCTGCGTGGTGTGAACTTCAGCTGCAGTCTTATTATCCTTGCTATGCTCTCGTCTTCGTTCGCCATCTTCAACGCCACAAGATCTTTGGCTCCCATGAACGGTATGCCCGCTTGGGCTCACAACACAAACTCCTGGCCCCAGAAAGTCGTTCTTGCCTGCGCCTGTGTCTCGCTTCTCATTTGTGTTGGCGTTTTTATCAGCTACTGCCGTGGCGGTCACCAACGGGCCGAGAAGGTCGGAGTCTACTACACTATGTTCGCTGTTGGCTGGTTTATCTTCAGCATGGTCATGTGGGCCGTGGCTGCCGGACTCTTCCAGCACAGTCGAGCAAACAGCGGCAATCAGGATATGTGGGGATGGTCTTGCGTGAATAACCATCGATCTGAACTGTTTGGTGACAAGGTTGACTACGCACTTGTGTGCCGCCTCCAGGTGAGCTCTCCCGCCTTCGTCCTTTGAAAACGATGTTCATTGCTAACCCCCTATTAGAACTGGACCCTGATCTGCATCATCATCGAGCTCGTCGTTGAGATGATCAGCATCACCCTCTACAGCATCGTTTTCTACCGATACTGGTCTAAGCGCAAGCTACATAAGTCCATGGACATGCGCGACAGGGCCCGATCCGATCTGTACCTCGCCCAGCTGCGCACACAGTCTGCCCCGAACACCCCCGGCTTTGGTCCCAAGTCTCCTGCGTTCTCCCAGTATGCGCTCTCGCCTCGCTTCGCACCAACCACGTACAAGAATCTTGGCGATGTCGATGAGAATGCCTCGCCCTTCACCCCTGGTGGCAATAGACTGGTCGTCCCTGAGTCTGCTTTCACACCTAAGCAAGAGGGCTTCAAGCTTCAGGCACCTCCCCCGAGAGCCAACCCGGCCACGCCAGCCACACCAAAGAGTGTTGTCACACCGAGAATCAACGAGCCTGCACCTATGGTAGCCGGCGAGCAGCAGTACGAGTCTGTTCCGATACCCGGTGCCTACGCTGGGCAGGCAGTCAAGAGCCCGCCGCCATCTCAGACCACCTTCAACACGTAGCGCTAGATTACCGTCGCTGTTGATGGGATGGGCGTGTCTGTTGATTCTTGTGCATATATACCATTCGACAACTGGGACAGCTGAGCTGCCGAGGGAAGGCTGGGCTGGTCTCGTTTTATTATTTCTTTTGTCTTGGTTGGGAAATACCAGAGGCGTTTGGGGAAAGAGCATTTGGAAAGGAGAAAGCAGCAAGATTATTGAAACGACGGGGATGGATGGACGTGGTGGAACTGGTCGAATCCAGGTACATTCTAATACTGGGAGGTCCCATCAGAGTTGTAACTATACGGCACCCGAGGGGGGATGAAGATGAGGCTACATAGCTCTTACCTAGACACGCGATATTTTAGCTGGAAAATGGCATACTCGCTTGATCGTCTACTATCATGCTCTTTCAAAGTGCTCGCTCGCATGAATATTTGTGTGCTAACACAAGCTGATAGTTAGCATCAGGGGTCAGACAAAATGGGCAACCCCCAAAACCGCTTAAGTGTGATCATAGACGCTACCCATCAGCCATCTATTTGTCTTGTCTTGTCCTGTGGGAGTGTTACAGGCGGGACGAGCCTCGGTTCTCAGACACACGAGGTACCTGCTGCATACTGCACACCTTATTTCTCGTCTTGGGAGGGGGCCAACTGCCCGGCCGGTCGAGGCGGCCTAGCCAAGGGAGGGAGGAGACGTGGAGGGCATGTCGGCGGTTGCTGAGAGATGGTGATTGACCCGATTTACTTAGTGCCATTTCGTAGTTCCGGACTGCCCCGTGCTGTACATTTTACATAGGGGCAAATAGGGTAGTATCATCTGTTTGGGGAGGGCAATGCGGTTGGCAAAGTATGAAGCGTTAATTTTTATGAAGACGGTTTGTGCTGGACGGTTTGAAGGTGTCATTGGAACAAGCAATGTGCAAGATATGAAGTCCCTTCTCACTCAAGAGAGGCGCCATAGGTTGAATGCTACAGGCGGTAATGTAATTTCGGGAGGCCTTGCCGGTGTTCTTGCTTCGCAGCTTTCCAGCGTATATTAGAGAGGTAGAAAGTCCAGGTCGCTTCTCTCATATGAGCGGTTGAAGCAAGCTGCTTGTCTGCTCTGGACCGGGGAAGACGAGATGAGCTGACCCACACGCTTCAGGAGGTTAATCGCACGACGTCGTTGGACAGGCGACGCTAACAATTTACCTGTGCTTTTTTATTTGAAGTCAATTCGGAGCTCCAAGCTTCACCCCTGACGTTCGCGACTCCCAAAAATCCCGCCCGCCCATCTTGAAACCAACTTACAAGTCACTCGTTTGAAAAATCGTCTTACGGAGAGGAGTGCACGGGAGTAGGAACTTTGGCCAGCTGAATAGTGATCCTGACGCCAAAAGCAAACCAGCTGCCACCCCCAGAGACGCAAGGGCAGGAAATCGGAGGGGTCGTCATCGTGCAGACCCGATCACAGGAACGGAACCGCCATGCACCCAATGACAGCGTCAGCGCATCGCCAAGCCTGGCAGAAACTGGCTGCATCGACGCTGCGCAACCTCCCGAAGCAGAATACTAGGCCACCGAGTGCGCATTTGGGCCTCGCGTTTCGCAGGGACGTTTCCTCTTCCTCTCGCCTCTGGTCTCAGCAGCAGACAGCGAAGCCAGCCGCCATCGCAAGGCCGACCAGAACCCCCTTCTCCTCCGGAGCTCGACGATCCTATACTTCTGGTGCCCCCCCGCCGCCGAGGAACAACAAAGACAAGGTGAAGTTTTGGCCGTTTGTTCTTGTTGTTGCCCTGGGATCTGGAGGCTACATTCTGTTGGTGAACCGGCGAAAAGGTGTGTTGGCCTCCTAGAACCCCTTCTGTTCATGCATTTTGTGATGTTTGTCCATATTGGGGCCGGCTTCTCGACCAAATCTGAGGTTCGGGAAGGGGCGGAAAGCATGAAAGCGTCCGGTTTCCGCCCCGCTAGAGACCACCCGAGTTGGGTCCACGGCAAGCGGCCGCCAGCTGAAACCGTCTTCCAACATCCAACATCTCGTCACCCCATCCACTTGGCCCTAAGCGCCGTGATTGCGCAAGATACACCCGACTGACAAACTTGGCTCTTAGATATGCCTACCATTCCCCATTCGGGCGCTGCCCTCCCGGTCTCGTCCAAGCCGACCCCTACATTTTCTCCCTCGGACGTGACGGTTCTCTTCGTCCTTGGCGGCCCCGGTGCCGGAAAGGGTACACAATGCGCCCAGCTCGTCTCCGAGTACGGCTTCACGCACCTGTCGGCCGGTGACCTCCTTCGCGCCGAGCAGGAGCGCCCTGGTTCAAAGTTCGGCGAGTTGATTAAGCAATGCATCAAGGACGGCGAGATTGTGCCGATGGAAGTCACAGTGCAGCTTCTGGAGGACGCCATGGCCGAGACCATCAAGCGCAATCCCGCTAGCGGCAAGAAGTTCCTCATCGACGGCTTCCCGCGCAAGATGGACCAGGCTTTGAAATTCGAGGAGGTTGTCTGCCCGGCCCGCTTGGTTCTCTTCTACGACTGCCCCGAGGCCGAGATGGAGCGCCGCCTGATGGAGCGCGGCAAGACCAGCGGCCGCGCCGATGACAATGCCGAGAGCATTCGCAAGCGCTTCCGCACCTTCGTCGAGACTAGCATGCCTGTGGTCAACCACTACGAAAAGGAGGGCCGCGTAGTCAAGATCGATGCCACGCCCACCCCTGAATCCGTCTTCCAAACCACTCAGGAGAGGTTGACTAAGGCACTGGGGGACAAGTTCTAGACCCTAGCTAGAAGTATTGATGCAGCTCGTATGTTGGAAAGCTAGACTTGGTTTGCTTTGTCCGTCTGTCCTTTGTCCTTACCATAGAGTAGATACAGTGAAGGGGTCTCACTGGCGGTTCAGGGGAGGCCCGAGTCTTTTGATGCAGGATGATGGAGCGAGCGAGCAACTTGCGTGAAGAGAATGGAATCAGTCAAATGGCCTTTTTTCGTCTTGACAGACTCTCTATTTTCCCTATACCCTTAGCAGTAGCCTATGCATCATTCGGCCTTGTGCCTCTCTGTATAGAAGAAGGAGAATCCTATTCCCTGAAACACGGACATGTCCTTCTCACGTTCCAATTGTGCATTGCTCCCACGTTCAAGGCCACAGCAACGCTTAGCCCGCTCCCATCTGTTCCACCGATTGCTTCGCTCAACTTTTCTGGTTCCTCTTGATGCCATGCATGCAATCATGAAATTCATTTGCCGTTAACTCCGAAATCTGTTCAGGAAAACTTGCCACACACTCCTCTACCAAAATCATAGCAGGGGGGTATATCTAGGTACCCAGGTGGAAAGACGAAGCAAGCATAGCTGGTAGAAACCCCGGTCTCCCATCTCTTTCTATTCCCCTTTTCCGTCCTAGAGATGGAAAAAGCGAACCCAAAACCATTGGTGTTTGTGTGGGAGAAACATATTTCATTCCTTAAGTCTCCCTCCCCTAGTCGTCGTCCTCCGTTCGTGGCTTCAACGGCAATCTACGCCTGTCCCCTGCGCCGGCGTTGGCCATGCCGCCCATACCCACGTTGGCCAACTTCCGCTCAATCTCTTGTTGATCGCGTTCCCGTTGCACATCAACATCCGCCTGGGACTTGCGAACGACGGTTGTGAGTCTATCGACAACCACCTTGTACTGGTCGATACGGGTACCAAGCTCGCGCCACTGCTTCTCGCCAAAGACGCGGTAGGTGGTGCGGTGAAGCAGGAAGACCTTCTTGCTCTGCGAGAGACGGCCCTCGATGAGACCGGCGCGGATGACATCGATGGTCCAGAGCTCGACCTCCTCGGGCGTGATCTGGAGCGCCTTGACGATGTTGCTGTAGGGGATCTCGCGGTTGGGTGTGCTGGCGGCGAGGCTGGCAAAGGTGAGCAGGCGCATCTTGCGCTGCAGCTTCTCGTGGTCGAGCTTCTCCTTCTCGATCCAGCCCTCGTGCTCCTCTCTGAAGTCGTTGTAGTCCTCGAGGTCTTGCTCAGTGAAGATGTCGAGCAGCTGCGAGTAGATGGGTTGGGAGTCGCTGAGCGCCTGTACCGAAGGGAGCACGCGCAGGTCCTGGAAGTCGAAGCGGGTAGGGGAAGAAATGGCAGAGCGGACCGCCTTGAGCGAAAGCCGTTGCGCCTCCTCCGAAGTGATCTCTTCTTGGTCGTCGCGATCAAAGGTGCCGAGCGCCTTGAGCAGGTAGTGATACGCAGCCCTGGTGGGTCCCAGCGGTTAGCAAAGAACTCCGCTGGAAATAAAGTCAAAGACAACTTACTCCTCGTCGCCGGACTCGGCGGCAGCGTCGGAAACCTCGGTGTAAAGCTTCAGCTGGTCCTCCTCGTCCGTATCCCACTCCTCAAACCACAACTCTAGGTTCTTGAGGCGCGGCTTGAGGACCTCGAATTGGCCGTGTTGGCGGAGGAAGCGGACAATCTGCATGAAGACATTGTAGCGCAGGGGGTTCTTGACTTCGAGCAGGTTGAAGACGGTGCTGAGAGCGCCCGAGGCCAGGGTGAAGCCGTGGGCGGGCGACGATGTGATGGGCTTGGTGAGGTTTTGGCACATGACGGGAAGGAACTTCTTGGGGTCCTTGGACTGCAGGACGAGGTGGATGAGGAGGTTGTAAGCGGCAGTGAACTCCTTCTCGGGAACCGAGTTCAGGAATATCGAGGCCTTGACAATGGCCTGCAGCGCCTCTTCGCGCTGGTCCTTCTCGAGCAAGGGCTTGACCTGCTCGCCGATCTGCAGATAGTCGGCCATTTCCTGCGCCAACTCGGCGAAGCTGCCATCAACGAAGATCAGCTGGGGGGACGCCATGTTGTCTGCTTGGTGGACACGGTGTCAGCTGCTGGTGGGTGGATTGGTGAGGTTTCTTCTCGATCTTCGGCCTTCAACAAACACCCATGCCCCGCAATCCGACCAGCGATTTTTTGTCTGTCACGATCGGTGGGATGTTAAAAATCACGTGAAAATTAGCGCTAGTGACAATGGAGAGGGTTAAGCGAGCGCCTCCGTAGTGGGGAAGCCTCCAGGCGCGACCGGAACCGTCATGAATGGCAAACAACTGGACTGCATCGTCAAGATAGTTGAACCTAGGACTCCCTAACTACATCTATATAAACTCACCTAGAACTTTCTTAAGCTGCAGCTTTTTATGTTTGGAAAAAATCTCCGACAATGACAGAGCCCTATCCATCTTTTATAGGTCTTCCACCTTTTCGGGATTCATGCAGAAACCATATATTTGTGCCAGCAGCAAGAAGCCTGAGCTCTGAAAAGCACCAATAAGGTCTCTTAACTACGTTCATTGTTACACCTACTGCGTGTAGGGCTGGGGTGGAAGCCGGACGGTGAAGAGGGTGAAAGTCAACGGTGCGCCCAGTGCGGATTACGGGCAAACCGGTTCGGGAGTCAACCCTAACCCTAGTAGAAGACGTATGGATCGCTGGGATGTCGTCTTTATGATTTCTTCTCTCCCCCGCAGAAGGGGATCACTAGATCACAGACTCTCCATTTTCATGCTCTAGTTGATGCAAGTCAGTTGTCAATCCTCGGAGGTTGAGCTCTTCAGACGACGTAGCCAGGGGAAGTGGACCTCTGCATCCTCACCTGTCGAGAAATCGCGGGGGTCGCCCAGTACCGGGGTTGCCTCTAACCGGGCAACGTCGTCATGGATATTGTTAGGGAAACCGGGTTCGAACGGGCAGCTGGTACTGCGAGCGTGCAAATGTCACGGCGGGCCTTGGAAGTCAGCCAACACGGGAACAAGAGACAGATGACGGCAACGAGTCACTTCGGTGGGAATCCTCAGATGCTAATGACCCAGCCCTATTCATCCAGGGGGGTCAGCCCCCCTGCATCGCCGCCCCAGTCCGCGGCCTGGAGCGTCTTGTGCGCCTCGGATCAATTAAGGACCGCGGCTGTGGCAGCCTGCAGCTTCCTGGACTCGGTCATCCACGCTTGCAAAGTTCGCGTCAGGTCGCCTCCCTCCCCCCTGTTGCGGGAACCTAGAGAGGCCTCGTAGGCACCACCACCTTTTTTCTACCGGCACACTGCCCCCAATTCGCGAATTGCTCATCGCACGCACCAACTTAGCTTTTCTTCGGTCATTTTGCGTCCATAACTCGCTTGCACACCCTCGCCATGGCTCCGCGGGCTGAAGGCAGCCATCTCAAGAGAGCTCGCGCTCCCGTATGTATCCCACCGGCTCCTCATACAAGACCCGCTCCCCCTAATGTGCCTGCTCTACTATGGCGTCACGCTTGTCGCCATGATCCGCCGATTAATCCATACCTTACAGGGCTCTCCCCACGGCGCGGAACAAGAGTCGTTCAAGAAACCCCGACGCTCCGAGCGGCTGTCGCATCGCGTTGACGACGGCCATAAAACGCCCGTCTCCACTAGGCAACAGCTCCCCTCACCCGTTACCCACGACACCAGCGATGTTGGCGATGACACAGAGCTCCGCGTCGTCAAGGAGGCGACAGCGACCCCACCTGAGGGCCGCCCGAGCCAGGTAACGCATCGTGAGGACAACTTTTCGCAAGCCTATGCGTTCAGCTCGCCGCCCCAAGATACCCAGGCCTTCAGTCAGATGATAGTCGACCCGAACGCCCCGCTGTCGGACGAGGTGGAAGATGAGGTCAAGGAAGGCGTGTGGGGGTACCTCTTTCCGATGGACACACGGCACGGCGGCCGTTGCGTCGTCCTGCGGAAGCGGACGGCCTGTCCAGACACACCCTCGGTTTCCGACGTCGCCTCGTCCAAAGCGAAGAGGGGAGGTCGGAGGGGCCCGAGAGCGCTGATCCACGAGGAAGAGAGCTTCGAGCAGAAGAAATTATCGAGTGGTCTCACTTCCGGAGGGTACCTGATCGGACGCCACCCCGAGTGTGGTGAGTCATGTTTCATTTTCTCTTCTGCGCTAGAAGCAACACGCTGACAGACATAGACATTGTTGTCGATGATGCGGTGGTCTCAAACCGCCACTGTCTATTATTTACTGAGAATACGGACAGCGATACGGTCGCCGTGCTCGAGGATCTCTCCGCCAACGGAACCTTTGTCAATGAAGCTATAATAGGGAGAAACCAACGGCGGGAGCTGCAGGAGGGCGATGAAATTGCAGTTTTGGACAAAGCTCGTTTTGTCTTTCGGTACCCCAAGAGTCGACACACCAGCGCATTCCTTCAGCAGTACCAAGTAATAGACAAGCTCGGAAAAGGCCACTTTGCCGAGGTCAAGTTGTGCATCGAGAAATCGACTGGGCAGCGGTATGCTGTCAAGATATTTAGCAAGACACCTGGGGTCGAAGAACGGTCGAAGAAAGAAGGCTTGCAGCAAGAGATTGCTGTTTTAATGAGCGTCAGCCACCCGAACGTCTTGTGCCTTAAAGATACGTTCAACGAGCCAAACGCCGTGTATCTGGTGCTGGAGTTAGCATCGGAAGGAGAGCTGTTCAACTATATCGTCAAGCATCAGAAGTTGTCCGAGGGCGAGTGCCGGAAGCTCTTCATTCAGCTTTTCCAAGGTATTAAATACCTGGTAAGTCAACCCCCCGACGCACGATCTGGCCCATGAGTCTGACACTATCACAGCACGATCGCAATATTGTTCATCGAGACATCAAGCCGGAGAATATTCTCCTCGTAGATAAAGATTTGCATGTCAAACTGGCTGATTTCGGCCTCGCAAAGATCATCGGCGAAGAGTCATTCACAACGACGCTTTGCGGTACACCGAGTTATGTGGCACCAGAGATTCTTGCCGACAACAAGCAGCGGAAGTATACCAAAGCTGTCGACGTATGGTCGCTGGGCGTGGTTCTCTACATCTGCCTGTGTGGCTTTCCCCCCTTCTCCGACGAGCTCTTCAGCCGTGAGAATCCCTACACACTTTCGCAACAGATTCGGAAAGGCATATTCGACTATCCTTCCCCTTATTGGGATTCTGTTGGCGACCTGGCCCGTAAGCATGCTGCCGCCCTGAAACCAAAAAGCCCCCTGCTGACCAAATTTCCAGTTGATCTCATCGACTCAATGCTTGTCGTCAACCCGGACAAGAGGTTTACTATTGACCAATGTCTCTCTCATCCATGGATGCTAGCGAACACACCCGGCGTCAATGACAGCACTAACGGCCTCGTAAGTGGCCTTGCCGGACTTGAGGTCAACCGTCGCGGAGTGGTGAGGGAGCGCACGCTACTGAGCTCTATCAACACTGTGCAGCTTGCCAGCCGAGTTCCCATGGGCCCAAATCGGCCGGAGCTGAAGATCTATGCCAAGAATCCCAAGGCGTCGGCCAGCGCATCGCCTCCACCGAGGAAAGAAATGCGCCCCGCTGATAATCGGGACCCACGGGAGTTCATGGAACTTGGCGGCAAGGGTGACCAGGAGTTGTTTGGCGACGATACCGGAAGTCACTATCCTACAAACGATTTGGCTAACGCGCAAGCGGCACCATCAAAGAGCAAGGGCAAGGGCAAGGGCAAAGCGCGCTGATGAAGGATAGTTGGCTTGGGATGGAATCCATGGCGTATTTCTTGTATTTTGGCATGGAGCATTTGGCCAGCTTGCATATGTGCATTTTTTACTTTTGTTTTCACGGATGGTTGATATAGTGTTGGAAGGTTCAGGGATTTTGCAAGCGGGTCTGTTTTATTAGGCACATTACCACATGTTATTTGTCGATTATAACGGAACGGGCAAGGGGCGTGTTGTGTGGCGGCGGGGAAGAGACATACCTAGGTATCTGTGGGTGTGCAGGTGCGAAGGACAAGGAAAAAGTTGTTGATGTTTTGGCGGGGGGTTGTAATTGGTAGACGGGCAGATAGGGGAACGGTGACACCAACAATATCACATCAACTCGGTGACCTCATCGTGCTATGTACTCAACAGTCAGTTGGTAACCCCGTTCGGCTCATACACATTCATTGCACTTCATCGTAGAGCGACGAGTGATCACGATATGTTCGTTACTTCTCATTACAATTATACCTGACCAGCCGTTTCATACAGACCACACAACATGTCCACCTGCTTTCTAACCACCTCTGTGCCAACAATCCATACCAAACAAACTGAACCAAAAAGTCCTCTCCATGTCTTCCATCCATGCATGTCCCGAATTTGCAACCGGTCTTTTCGTACAGGGGAGAGAGCAAGGGAAATAAAAAAGGGGGCACAATACCTCAACCCAAACGATGCAAGACAAGATAGGAAAGCCCATCCTCTCCACGAGTCCCACTCCAGTCATTCGGAAAAGGAAGTCCCGTCGTTAAATACCCGAAGAGCACCTAAGTATCCCGACACGCCCGACGCCATTGCTCAGTGACACTAACAGCAACAGCAGAAAGAGAACACAAAGAAGCTGCATGCTTGCCAGACAGGCAGCAATACCATACATGCATCTGTAAAATGAATTCATCACCCGTGGCTTGATCATCCAACCTGTACGCCTTTACCAGACTCAATTTTTTTCGTAGATCGTGAGCCACCCAAGCTCTTACAAGCCAAGTTCATAACCAAAAGACGGAGAGGTATCCGACGTAGGCCGCTGGCGGCCGCTGAGGCGAAAGCCCAGAAACGGCACCCCACAAGCCCTAACTCCGGCGCCCCCCTATCGCTCCGGAATCGGCGTCTTCGCGAGCCTTCCGCCCGCGCTGACGCGCTTCTGCAATCTTGCTTCGCGCTCGCGTTGCACTCTATCGCCAGAAGACGACAAAGAGCCCGAGCCGGACGGCATCGCGCCGATACTGTCATACGAGCCTGTGGAGGACTCCATCGCAGCACGGCGGCCGCGCTTGAGTTCCAGGTAGGCTTGTGCGTGACGACTAAGAGGGAATGCAGGGGGTGATGTGGGGAGTTCGGCTCCGTTCTGTATAAGGAGTTCGGCGATAGGGAAGGGGACAATCTTGTCCGCTGCTGGTGCTGGCGCAGAGGGTGGTAGCGGAGACGGCGCAGCAGGATCTGCCGCAGCTAAGGCTAAGTGTACAGCATGTGTGCCACGCGACTTGTCGGTCACGTTCGGGCTTGCTCGAAGTGCCAGGGCATATATGACTTGCTGTATCTCGTTCTTCTTTATCGCAGCAAGTAGGGTTTCGTCGGGCGACGGGTATCTTGAGAGTGTCGGCGAGAGTGGCTCGACGTATGCGCGCTCGACGTACTTGGCAGTAATGAACTTGAGCCGCTGTTCTCGAGTGGCATGCGGAGTGAGCTTTGTCGGGGGGTCCAGCCTAGCCTCGAAAACCATGTTGGAGATTCTATTTCCGACGAGGAGAAGAAGCTCGATGATATCAGGCGTGAAGGAAGTTGTATCGAGTGTGAGGGACCGAATCTTGCTGATGTGTGTCCCGAGAGATCTGTGGATACCACTACACTCGATGCAGACAATGATGGCGAGGTTGAGTGAAACCCATTCCACCTTGTTGTTGGATCCGCAGTCGGCACACCAGGAGTTTCCTTGATCGTTGTCCCGGAGCATTTGGAGCAGCCTGTCGGGGTTCTCGTCAAAACTGGTACTCCTAGACGTCCCTGGACGAGCGCCAACAGTTGTGCGCCTTGATGGGATCCCGCTAGAACTGTGGGCAAGGTGCCCAAGATGATGATGGCCTATGTGACCAGTCGATGGACTCTTTCCAGTCAACATCGACCCTATATCCATCCCGTTGAAACTCGCATCGCTTGGAGATAGCGCCGGCTTATGTTCCCTGAAAGCCCGGCCCTCAACCGCGCTTTGCAATGCATTGTTAATAGACGTTATCCAATTATTCATGTCCTCTTCAGATGTTGCTTGGTATACGCGTTTGAACTGTGGTGTAATGACCTCAAAGCAGAAGCGGCGTTCTGCATTCCTCGCCTCTCTTACAGAGGCGAGGCGTAAATCGATCGGGTCCATATGTAGGTCCAACCGCTGCTTCCAGTTACTGTACTCGGAAAGCTTGCCTTGGTCGAGAACAATCCAGAACCTGCAATGAAAGTCAGCATTCAGATTCCGCGAGGTGAGCTAGATAGTCCATACTTATGCCAGCCTTGCTTATTCAAGGACCGTGGGTCTACATGCCCACCAGGTCGATTGAGAGCCCATAGCAAACCTTCCTTCCTTTGTGTCGAGTTTTTCTCTGAGTTCGCCGCCAGGCTAGGGTCCCGCTCCTCCAAGTCCCGAATGCCGCGAAACTTGTTGTTCTGCTGCGGGCTCCCGACCGATTGACTATGGCTCAGACTTCCAGGTGACCTAGATAGGTCCGTAGCGTTGGGAGTGACGGGGAGGCCACCCGACGTCGTCGTCTTCAGCTGTGACCCAGTGCTATCTGCCCGCCCCAGATCCGAGTCTGAATTGGATTGGTTGCCGTTAGGGATGACAGTTGGTATAGGCCCCGGAGCCGCAATCGGCGGTTCGGGTTCTGTGTAGTTGAGGTTGCTCTTCTCGAGAAGCCTCCTCTTTTCCTCCCGTTCTCGCCTCTGGTACTGGTACTCCTTGTCTGCCACTTGCACTTCGCTGGAGAGTGCTTCGAGCTGTGGAAGAAGACCGTCGATCTTTTTGCCGGTTGCGAGGAAACATTTGGCCTGGGCATCGGCATACTTTGTGAGATGCGACAGGATCTCTTGCTCTTTCCGCCCACCCGAAAGATCCTGCATAAACGAGGAGTAATCAAACCGTTTGAGCTCGAAGGTCCTGCGCTTGGACTGGTACTTGGAGTCGCTCTGCTTCGCTTTGATAGAGTCGTGCCGTTGCCCCAGATAGCGGCTGACGTAGGCATAGAAGTCCTTGCTCTCTTCTTCGAAGTCACGCTTTTTGGCTTCAGCTTGCTTGATATCGAGCTGATACAGCTTATTCATAGGATCGATAACGATCTTTTGAAGATTCGCTGTGTTTTGCCGCTCATATGACAGAATCTCTCGGGCAATTTTGTCAAAGTAATGCTCGATGGCGGGCTGGACGGCATTTGCGTTGGTGGAGGATACTTCCTTCAGAGCCTCCATAAAACCCAGAAAGGCATCATTGGCCTCTTGCTGTGCCGCGTGGACTTGCTCGGCTTTCTTGATCAGCCTCTTCATTTGCATCCTCATATTTCCTGTTTTCTGTTCGAGCGCCTTCATGGTTGCCCGAAATACGGGCCCATCGTCCGAGACGGACATATCTTCGCCAGGTCGCGGGCAGGAAACATCAACCCTGATGGGTTCCATCGAGGCCACTTGCGAGGGCGAGATATTGGTGTTGGTATCAGGGGCTGATGGTGCTGGCGGGACCGACTCATCTAGTTCAGGTACAGCACTGATCCGCGACTCAACCGACTGCGCCGATACTACCCGTACCTTGGGCGGGGCGCTGAGAAGAATAGGAGGTATAGGAGAGTTCGGGTGACTGAGGTATGGCGAGGCATCTATGAGATGTAAGAACGCAATCTGTAGAGAGAGGCAGGTAGGTATAACTTACTGGTGACGAAGAAGGAAAAGCTGGCTAGGGTGTGCAGCCGGTGGGCGCGCTGATCGTATTCGACAAACTACCAGGCAAAACCTCAGCAAGTGTGCACACGAAGGTTACGGTGGAGAAATACGGACGCTGCAGGAGTTTCTCCAGCCCCCCCCCTTGTCCTCGACATTCTTGGGTGGCTTCCATCGCCAAGTCCACTCGAATGTTACTGACGGGCTGCCCTCGGTCGAGTAGGTGCCGCCGACGAGTTCAACATTTGCATTTTTGTGCAGGTTCGGATCCGCATGGAACTCCCGGGTGACGAGATTTTCAACCTCACGAGTATTTGACGCATACACAAAAGTCAGACCATTGATGTGAGTATCACTTGTGGCTCCTGTCTTCGTGTTGTTGTCTACCGAAGCGGTTTTGCGAATTACAAATGTGAAGGTGAAGAGCAACTCGTCCTCGTTGGTGAGCTTCAGCAGGAATGCGGGGGCCCCTGCACCGCTTGATATTTCTGTATCCTGAAAGGCTGGTGTCAACATTGGGAGCGGACAAAAGGGAGCCGCGGAAAGGCGTACCTGGACGAACTCGATGGGCGAGTTGTCGCCTAGGGATCGTGATGCGGATACTCTCGTAGCGGGAAATGCATTCGGAACTATGTTGATCGATGTGCGCCTTCGCGGATTGGATATGACTACCGAGGAGATAGATACTGCGACCGTAATCAGCATGCGCGCCTCAACTCATGACGGTGAGGTCGTCGTCTGCGGCCCGTCCCTGTGTCTCGGTGGATTGCAGCCGGCATGCGGCTCGCGGGCTCGTGGTCACCAAATGGGTGGAACCTGGGGGGGGGCAAACGTACATCGATTCTGGTCCCTAAGATAGAGTGTTGCGCCCTCTTCGGGCGTGCTGCTGATGTTGCCCATATCGACGGCGCGAGTCCAGTGGTGGAAGCATTCGAGGACTGGCAGGACAGGCAGCTGGTCGGCAACAAGGGGTTTGGTAGATTGACGCAACGCAAGAAATCCACACTTCGTTTTGGCGGCAGCTGCTATGGGCGGGCGGCAGGCGGGGTTCCTTCAGGCCACAGACGCGCGAGCGCTTGCAGGGGTCTTCGCCGCGCTCTTGGACTTCAGGGTCTGGGACTTGTACCAAATGGATCGTCCTCTGGGCGATGTCAAGGGTCTATGACCAGGGTCTGACGGACTTATACACAAGCACCTGACACCGGATTCTAAAAAGAATGCCTGGTGAGTTGAATTCTGATTCACGGTGGACGCGTTGGCCGCTTGTCACGGGATAAAAATTCACACGAGAACTGCAGGTACGGTAGTGAATTTCAGGCGCTCGTAAAGACTGGACCCGTGGACACTCGGCATGGTTGGTCATCTCGTGACGGCGGGTATACTTTGGTGTGTCACGGGCGACGGTTCAGGTTATTAGTCTCCTGGGTGAAGGGCAGATTTCATTGCCGGCGCATCCAGGCACCAATTGTGCACTGAGAAACGTCGTTTTTCTTTTTGCTGAGATGACCGTTGCAACACCCCACTGATATCACCACCTATGATGTCACAGGGACTTAAAACAAACAGAGACCGTTCACAGCTCAAACTGAGCCATTCTGTCACCAGTGATATGCTGATATGTGACAAAACTCCATATTGGAGCGATGAATACCCCGTCTACGTTTGAAGGGCGTTCACTGCAAAGGCGCAGTATAATTATTGCACCCATGCATGGGGATCTATCTGAAGAACGAGGGAAAGTAAATGAGACTAACCTGAACAGGAGTATTCGGGCCCTCGCCCTTGTCATTTCTCCCCCGCTGCCCTCCATGAAAGGTAGGTGTAATACCAGAAGCAACCACAAGGTTGAATGGGTCGATGAAAGTCTTCCGATCAAAGGCAACTATATCCCTGCTCCCTGCGAAAAGGTGTGATTTGGAAAGCCCCTCGCACCGCTCGTGCCAAAACAGCAAGGTATCGATTGTTACATTGGAGACCTTACTCCATACTCAGGTTGTATCCGAGGGGCTCTGGTTGCGGAACAAGCATTTGGAGAGTGTAGAGTAAGGTGGTTGAGTGCTTTGATAATGTGTCACAGCCCATAGCATCAAGACATGCCCAGCCTCTTTAAGAAGGTACCTGGGTACAGAGTATCCTTTGCACTAACTAAAGGGATCTCTTTGGTTCGAGCGAAGCCTATGTAGACATCCACCACACCTGTCCGCGGGCGACGACCCAGCATGAGCCTCAAAGCCGATCTGCTCATCTCGGGTCTCGAATAGGCCCAAGCCCGTCTGTATAATTTCACTGTCCTCCGATTTATCCATCTTGGGCATGTCCCTATTTTGAGGGCACTGAGACACACAGCCCATTACCCAGGGTCTGAACGATTTTTTTTTTCTTGGTGCCTTATTTTCGCTGTGTAGGACCTTGGGTTACTGGCCAGGACCGTGGAGTGGCCGACGGGTAGAGAGGACTTCGTGGTCCTAACGGAAAGAGCATTCAGGAGCTGGGGCGATGCGATTTGGGTTCTTGGCGTGTCAAGTCCTGCAACCGGGTGTCTTGAACTTTGTCTTGGGGTCGGGGTCGGGGTCGAGGAGTCGGAATGTGCCGATAAGATAGGCAATCGAATCTGCAAGTACCCGTCAATGTTCGGCTCTTCTCAGGCCACTTGATTACGGGAACGTAGCACACCAGCTTCCAGAAAATGCCGGGCGAAGCACAGTCAGACTGCATGAGCGGCGGCGATGTCCTAGAAATACTTGCAAGACTTGATCCGTAAAGACGTTGGGCTCGGGGACCGGGGGTTGTCGGCAGCGCCCAGGGGGGAGGCGCACGGGCATATGACGTTTCGATGGCTTGCCAGTAGCTGTAACCAACACATCCTCCTTTCATTCTACAACCGCCCGCCGGTCCATCGTCACAACTGCCCACCTCACCCCTCGACGCTGACACTGAGTTAAGGCAATTTAGCTTGTACTTTTGCTGCCGCTACCTACCTGGCTGTCGATACTCGTCGGCGGAATTGTGCAACATGAAGAGAGCGCAGTAATCATCGAACTCGCTCTCTGCCGCCCCAAAACTTGCCATCCGCCCCGACTGGACGCCCCGCGTGACCCTCCCCTCCCCCGCCATGTCGACGTCTTCGCGATCCGGCCCGCACGGCCTCAGCCGCCGCGTGGGTAGTGTGCAGAGTGTGCAGAGCATGCAAAGTGTCCGCGATGGTACCCGAAATCGTGCCTCATCGAGAGCTCGCCCGGTTGCCGTCAGTTACGATGATGCCTTCTCATTCGCCCTCCGTGTCGCCTTCCTCAACTACCTCCTGCAGCCACGCAAGAAACGAAAGGAGTATGCGCCCGCCCCGAAGCCCGTTCCGCGCGCCCACACGGGTGTAGGGGAGCTGATGAAAGACTTCATGCCCTCGGGGTCAGCCGCCGCCAGCCTCAAGCTGCCCCACGGCTTCCGCTCGGCGCTCGACAAGAGGATGACTGGAGTCCTGCAGGGGATTGAGCGCCTGCCCGGGTACAACGATGCCGCGTTAAAGCGGACATTTGCCGAGGCCTACAACGCCTTCACCGACAAGGATTTCTACAAGAACATAAAAGAGGATCGCAAGGTTGAACCTCTGATCCTCATCTTCTATTCGAACGCTATGAAGGCCCAGTCTCGTAACAGGGCACCAGACGACCTCTCCTGGAGGCCACTGCCAGACAGGCACCTTGCCATGTTCGTCCGCCTCCTCGCCAGCCTGATCAGGGACCTAGTGGGCGAGAGGGATCGACCAGAGCTCGTCCAACGCTTGAACACGCTAGAGAGTAAGCTTCTAACTAATGATCAGAATCTCTCTCTTTCTGCTGCTCAGGAAGATCACTCATATGTTGAGGTCGAAATTCCTTTGACGTACCTCGTGAAGGACATGCCCATGGTGCAGGTTGTGGCCAAGATATTCGGAGTCACCCATACGGATGTTCAGAATGTCCTTGACAATAACATGGCTACTTGGACCGAGGAGGCCGCTCTTAAGGACTACAAGGCATATCATTTGAGACTATCTTCCAACATGGTCGGTACGCTGCGAAAGCGGGACTTCGACGTGGACGAAGCGTACGAAGAGTGGAAGCGGCAGGAAGTGTCTCAACTTGCGAAGATTTTCGCGGAAATCATGAGTATCCGCCCTGATCTCAAGGGTTCTACATCCGGGAACGACAAAGCGCTACCCACGCGGCCCTACTCGACGTATGGCGAAGACCAAGCATACGCGGATTTGAGCAAGTTGATATCCAACCCAGACTCAGGAGGCTTCGGGCTCGACCAGTCCTTTGGTCTTGGCTCGATGTCTCTCGACGAATCCTCCAGCATACGGACTGTCGATGAACCAAACTACGTCTTCATACCAGCGGCTCCCCGTGCAGTGTACAAGGTAATATTGCAGTATGCTATGTCTTACGACCTCCTCCACTCAGATCCCGGTGCCGATGAGGCGGAGGAAGAGCCGCACCCTCTGTCAGAGGAGACACGCGATCTTTTAATTGAGCTTGCGGTTCGCTGGCGAATCCCACAGTACTCTCGGGATGTAACCTTTGTGGAGGTTTCAGTCCGCAAGTTTCTGGATCAGGAAATAGACCACGGGCTTTTGTTCACCTGTCTCGACTGTGTCAAGAAAGCCCCCCCAGAAACCAAAAAACCGCCAGCTATACAGATGTATTCCAGCCCCCTCAGCGACCTCGAGCCTAGCCGGTGGACTTTGGCCGACTTCTCTGGATACCAGCAGTCTCTCCGGGAACTCTACGATGCTTTGTTGCGGGATCTATATAATCTCATGCTTAAATGCTATGAGAAACAGCCACCATCCATCGGTCCCGTCATGGCCATCATTCAGATTCATATCCAAGACGACTCAGCCTTCTCACAGCGGCCCGACGAAGCCGCGGACTATAGCCGGCAGCTTGAGGCAGGGCTACGCCAGTCCGCCTCCGATCGATACAGTAACTTCGTCAACCAAATCATCCCAGAGGAACAGGAGGACTGGGATTTCAGTCATGTGGTGAAACTTGGGCAAGAAGTCGTTGCCCTCTCTCAGAAAATCAAGAAGCGGTACACAAAAAACCCGCGTGTCATGGGTGTTAGCCCTCACAAAGTGCTAGTTGAGACGGTCTTCCCCAGTTTCGAAGTCGACGCTCAGGATTTTATTAAGCGCGTAATGTCGGTCGCGAAGAGCCGTGGCCTCGAGCTCAATGTCGAGGATGGCTTCATTCTTTATGAAGAGTTGGTATCAATCCGGAAAATCCACGTCGAAGCCCTTCCCGGAGTTCCGTTTTCCTTCAATATCGAAGGTCTTCTCGATGAGTTCGTGTGGAAGTGGATTAAGAGTACCGAGGACAGGATGATTGAGATGGTGGGAAACACCATCAAAGAAGACAAGTTCCAGGTTCGGAACAGCGACCCCGGCGGTTTCGCTACCGATGAGGACCGACACAGTGACTCCATTCTAGACACATTCAGAATTTTCAGGGAGGGTGTCGAGCAAATCCACAAACTTCACTGGAACGATGACGTCCACAACGCACGGTTTATGACAGCCCTAGCTAAAGGCATTGCCGCCGCTATTGGGTATTACTGCGAGGTGGTCGAGACAATGTTTGCTAGGGAGATGGACAGGCCAACCGAGGAAGAGTTGGCCGCTTCGTCCAAGACAACACAGGAGAAGTTCTTCCAGTATGCGAAGGATACTTGGAACGCAAAGGAGCGAATTGAGCCCTTCCAATTCTTGCCCGAGGTGCGTGATAGGGATTTCTTCTTTCGCTCTGCTTCAGCCTGATGCTAACTTTCTCGTCTAGTCGTTCGTCAAGTTCAATAACATTGAATATGCCATGCATGAGCTGGACAAGTTAGAGAAGCTCATGAACGTCGACGGTTGTGCTGAGGTCATCCGCAAAGCCGAGGGCCCTAGGCCGGTGCTTAAGAAGCCCCAGCACTATGTGTTCACGGTCAAGATTGTGGAGGCTGAGGACTTGAAAGCGTGCGACGCGAACGGGTCCAGTGATCCCTACCTCGTGCTCTGTGATGAATACCAGAAACGCCTTCACAAGACTAGGATTATTAAGGGTAATCTGAACCCTCGATGGGACGAATCGGTCGACATCACAGTGTCTGGGGCACTCAACCTCATTGCAACCATTTGGGACTGGGACATGATCGGCGATCACGACTTTGTGGGCAGGACGTCACTTAAGCTGGACCCTCTGCACTTCGGCGATTACTTGCCTCGAGAGTTCTGGCTTGACCTGGATACCCAGGGGCGCCTGCTGATCAGAGTGAGCATGGAGGGCGAGCGTGACGACATCCAATTCCATTTTGGAAAGGCTTTCCGCCACCTCAAGAGGACAGAGCGCGACATGGTGCGCAAGATCACCGAGAAGGTATGTGATCAGTGCCTGACACTTTCGAAATGAGTACTTCACTGACATTCACCGTGTAGCTTACTGCACATATCAACGCATCCCTCTCTCGAGAAGCGTTGCGTAATCTGCTGAGTCGGGGTCTGGCGGCATCGATGGCGAGTCTGTGGAAAAAACGACAGTCTACGGTGCCAGCGCTTACGGCTGCAGATGTTGAGAATGCTCTCCAGCCACTTTTCAACTACTTCGATGACAACTTCGCTATCATGAAGCAGACACTGACGGACGCCACCATGGTGGCAGTTATGACGCGGCTCTGGAAGGAGGTGTTGATTGCTATTGAAAACCTCCTGGTTCCACCACTTTCAGACAAGCCATCGTCACAAAAGCCCCTTACACAACCCGAGTTGGACGTGGTATACCGATGGCTAGAGCTCCTCTTTTCCTTCTTCAACGCCAAGGACCACGGGACTGGTGAAGTTCTGGGCGTTGCGGCCGATGTGCTCAAGTCTCCCAAATGGCATGAGCTGGCGTCGCTCAACTTCTTTTACACTGAGTCGACAGAGAATCTAATGCGTGAATCGGAGCGCATGGCGGCGGCCAATGCGCAGCGGGCGCAACAGCGAGCTCAACAGCAGCTTCACGGCGGCCCGGCAAGCAATCGGCTGTCAGCACCGCCGACATTCGGGGCGACGTGGAGTGGCGCGGGGATCGGGAGCCTGGGTACAATCCGACGGGGCAAGAGCATCATGATGAGTCGCAACCTGGGCACGATGCGCAAGGCGAAGGAAGAGAAGCGCAGAGAGGCACAGGCTGACCCGAGCGATGATATGATCTTGCGTATCCTCCGCATGCGCCCCGAAGCGGCAGGGTACCTCAGGGAACGACACAGGCAGCGAGAACGCATGGCGGCGACGCAGCAGGCGGCCATGATTGTGAGGCAGAGTGTGAGCCAAGGGCTCGGTTCCGGGCCAGCTTTTGGCGGGGCCTTGTACGGGAGGAACAATTTGCCACAGCGGTAAAGTGCAATCGGCATGGATATCAACCAGATGACGAGGATACTCGGAAATCAGAAGCATGGTCTAGGTCGTTGGGGCGGGGGAGTTTACGTGCACATTTTTAGGGGTGTCTTTTTCAAGGTAGTAAGCGGCATATGGTCTTGGGATTTCGAAATTAGTAAGTCGGTCAGTCTGTTTTCTCGTCTCCCATCGTATGGTAATGGCAACGGGAATGGGGGACCTGAATAATGAAGGACGTGGAGGCGTTAGGATGGGGGCGGGATGAGAATACCCTCAGGCCCTGTTAGTGGGATTGTTATGCTGTTTTGCTTGCTCTGGGGGAGAGCTACTGAGTAGTCTGTAAATTGAATATCTGACCAGGTGCGTTATCTCGAGCGTTTGATGTGAGCGAGGAGTGGAACAGGCAAGGCAAGCTGAGGTCTGGTTAAAATGAATGTATAAGCAGTTTCATACCTTGCCATAAGGCGGTTCGTCAGTATTCCAAGTAGAAAACAATACATTTCCATGCCCGAACTTTCATGATTTCAACAAGTTCCTAACGAGAATCAACCCACATTTCAACCCCTTCTTGACACAAACACAACCCCTATCCAACTGAATCCAAACCATACCATAATCCGAACAACCCTCACGGCTTCCCCTCCCACACCCTCTTCAAAAACTTCTCGATCCCCTCAAACTCATACTCCGGAAACAGCTCATTCACCTCTCCCGAGACATCCCACGCCCCTAAATAACACCCCAGTAAGATCCCCACCATCACCCCCTTCTTAAACTCCTCTGCTTCCCCTTCCCCCACAGCCTCATGCGTCCTCTCCAGCCCCCAATCCAATTTGAGCTCTCCCCGCTGTAAATCCTCCAGCTGCCCCTCCGCAACAGTGAACTCCCCGCGGATTTTCTCCGCAGTGCGTAGCACCTCCGCAAAGGTGACCCTATTCCCGCGTATCCCGGACACAGGAGGCCACCGCCCGGAGTAGGAGACCATCATCTCCACGGCCTTGGCCACGTCCGCGGCGGAGGTGAGTGTCAGGACGGCATCGAGATGGCCGGCCACGACGACCGCGCGGCGGTGCTGGAGGTCGAAAGGGGTGGAGAGGGGAGTGATGTGTCGGGAGGTCTGGTAGGGAGTCGCGAGGTAGTCGAGGAGGAGGCCGGGTTGGAAGAGGGTGTATTCTAGGACGGGGGAGGGGGTGTTCAGCGACAGGAGGTAGGAGCGGACGAGGGCCTTGGGCTGCCAGAAGGGGAGGGAAGTGGTGGAGGCCGAGGCGTATTCGGAGGGGGCGAAGCGGATGACGCGGGCGGCGATGCAGGCGTCGATGAGAGCGATTTGGGACGTGGCGGAGGGGTCAGAGAGGGGCTGGATGAAGGAGAGGACGGTGTGGATTCCGGTGAGGGCGGATGTGAGTGTGGTGGGGGAAGTGTAGTCTACGGTGCGCCAGTGGAGGTTGGGATTGGTGGATGGGGATGGGGGCGAGTGGCGGCTGAGGATGGTAATTTCGTGGTTGTTGGTTGCAAGGAGGGCGTCGATGACTTCCCGGGCGACCTCTGGATGTATGGGGTCAGTAGGAGGGGAGGTTGAGGTGTTGGGCGGCCTTACGTCCTGAGCCACCGGCGATGGCGATTTTGACCATTGTGACGAGCAGTGAGGAACAGGGAGAATACTGGCCTGAGTTGATAGGAGAAAGAGTTGATCGATTGCTTCAAATGCCAAAGAGGTAGCTTCCCAGGGGTATTTGTATCTACTTGCGCCTTCCCTCTCAACTTGACCGGCCAATCAGATTCGTCGTTTCGACCGCGGAGCTATAAGCCGACCTATCAATTCGTCCACCGCGGCGGACCGTAGTGTATCTTCCAACTCTACCCATCTCCGCCGCGGCCCAAATTTTGAGATTCAGTCTAGGAGACGGCTATGGCAGAACCGGATCCAAAACGACGCAAGGTCCGTAAGGGCACTCAGAGCTGCTGGGAGTGCAAGCGAAGAAAGATACGCTGCACTTTTGTCTCGCCTAGGGAATCTGTCTGCGATAGCTGCAGGAGCCGTCGGGTCAAGTGCATCAGCCAGGAGTTTTATGAGAACGAAACACACAAGCCAAGTCGGATGGGTGTAAGTCCTGTCCTCTCATTCCGTCTGCTGTAACAGACTAACACGCCATAGGTGAATGTGGATATACCCCCTCCGCTTGCCACGGGAGGAAGAAACGGTGACCTACACCGCGCTCTGCTTGACGTATGGCCGAGCCCTGGAGAGCTGGATATCATACTCGAGGTTCCTGCTAGCACATCGGTGCTCTTCCACGGCGTGATATGCATGCCGTACTCGAGTGTCCTGAGTAAGGACAAAGCTGCGCAATCTTGGCAGGACATATTGCGGCTACCTCCGCCGGACTCCCACCCAGTCATGATAGCTCGAAAGCTGCTACTTTTAGGGACTTTCCTGCAAGGCATTCCCAGCAACCCCGTCAAGGGTAGTGGGACAATGTCGCGTCTGTTGGTGGAAACGGCGAGCAAGCTGGTGACAAACAACGACGACCTAGTCAACTCACTCGAGGGTATCGAATGCCTAATGATAGAGGGGATGTTCCACAACAATACGGGAAACCTCCGCCGCGCGTGGATTACCCACCGAAAAGCCATGTCGATAGCCCAGATGATGGGGCTTCATCGAGCCCCCTCGCCCACAGCGAAGGTGGTCGATGCCGAGACCCAGGCCCGAATCGATCCAGAATACATGTGGTATCGTCTGGTCATTACGGATCGTTACCTGTCCCTGATGCTGGGCCTCCCCCAGGCTTCACTTGAAAGCCCTTTTGGTTCCCCGGAAGCCCTTGCATCCTGCACCCCCATGGAGCGGATGGAGCGAATGCAGTCGATTGCGGGTGGGCGCATTCTGCAGCGCATCAACGTCCACGACCTTGCAGAGACGCACGAAGCCGACAAACTCCTCCGGGAGGCAGCATCGCTGATGCCTCCTCAATGGTGGCTAGCCCCGAGTATCTCGGATACAAACGGCGATGGGAACAACGCACTTACGGAGACCCTCCGGCTCATGAACCAGTTTACGCATTACCATCTGCTCGCACAGCTGCATCTCCCATACCTACTACACCCCTCAGACGACAGAAGGTACGACTACAGCAAGATCACAACCGTGACGGCCAGCAGGGAGATACTATTGCTGTTCGTGCCGTTTCGTAGCTCGGGCGCCGCCGTCACGGCCTACTGCCGAGGTGTTGACTTCCTGGCCTTCATTGCCAGCACCGTGCTCACACTTGCGCATATAGACACTCGTCGCCGTCGCGCGCCATACGTTCTTGGCTTCCTTGCCCACCAGCGGCAAAGTGATCGGGGGCTGCTGGAGAGGACGCTTGAGTGCATGGAGAATATGGCTCAGGGAAACAGCGACGCTATGGCTCGTAGGATATCTGATGTGCTCCGGCGGCTACTTTCTGTCGAGGCAAATGCTGCGAATGGGTTGTCGTATTGTTCTACTGTGGCCTCTAATGAGTCGGGTGCTGAGCTTGAAGCGAGCGGCATGTGCTTGGACGACACACTGCAAATCAACATCCCATACTTCGGGACTGTGAAAATTGAGGAGACGAAGCCGTTACCACTGGTCCGAAGGGTGTCCCCGGCGCCAGGCCCGGTGGGGTATCAAATCGGCGAACTGTCTGCGAATGCCGACTGGCAAAACGTGCCGTCCCATCTGGACTCTCTTACTGAAGCGGGTGATGGTAGACTTACACCGGATAGAAGCTTGCTGGTTCCCGGGCTGGCGGCCGATGTGGACGATTGGGCGTTGCAGGGAGTTGATATGGCTTTGTTTGGCAACCTCATTTGGGGGGCAACCGAGCTTGATGAGCTAGCTAGTCAGGGGTTAGCGGGGCCTTGAACAGCAACATAGTACCTCAAAGTACTAATTTAGCTCTTCGAAGAACACCACGTTACTGTTCCTCTCTTACGTAGTCAAAGGGGTGTATAGCACGAGGGAAAGGGCAGGGTGTCATTGGATGTCTATGTTTGTGTATGTGTATGTAATGTGAATGTGAATGTAAAACTAACCTGGTAAGAACCTACATATTTCCAGCATGACAAAAGAATACCGACATTGTCTTCACGACAGTGAGAGGCCCTATTCACACTAGAAAGAGCCTGACTCCCCCGTAGTCGATGGAAAGGTGCGATCTGCAGACAATGAAAGCATACCGTCCGTATTCAATGAGTGGTCCTCTGTAAATAGAAGCATTTCCTCCATCAAAACATCATGAGGCCGAGTTGGTTGCGGGTGGTTGTAACCAATGAGTGGCGGTGCGGTATTCGCTAGCTGGTCGGCGGTTCCCATGACCGAAGCTATCGATGGGGGTGGGAGCCGACTTTGACGTATGCCTGCCGTGTAGAACTCTGATGGTATATCAAGTGTAAGTCGTCCCTTTTCAATTCTAGTCTGATATGAGATCGAGTCAATCGGGGATAGGTCGAGGATGATTTGAGTCCCAGAAGGGAATAGAGTCAGGGGAATGTCTGTGAACGGTGTAGAAAGAGCCCCTTCGCTGGCGGGAGCGGATTCAGGCGTTCCAGGCTCCGTTACAGTTCCTTGTGGTGTTGCAGGATCGGGACTGGTACGCTCCAAAGGCGCGCTGTGTGGTGCGGTTACACTCATCCCCGACTGAAAGTCGGCCGTATTTGGATACTCTGTCGCAGCAGCTCGTACTGTTTGGGGGGGAGCGTGAGTGAGCCATTGCATAGCCCCGGTAAGGCACGAGTGGCGCAGTACAATCGCGAAAGCCTCTGATATCATCTCGAGGTTGTCTGTATCTTGGGAGCGGGAAGTCTCCGTAGACGCAACGGGGTTCGTCTCAGCTAGTCGCCTTTCCCTGGCATCGCGAATTGCCTCGAACATCACTCGCGCTCGGGATGGAAGATCCGCAATCTCATCGCTTTCTAAGTGAACTAGCTGACAATCAGCACTGCTGGTTCGGGTGGGGGTGCTGAAGGAAACAGAACATACAAGGGGATATAGGCTCTTGGAAGTCGGGAAACTGGTCCCGGGGAAAGATGATGCGCCAAACATCAAGAAAGAGGTTCTTCTGGACGGAGAGCCATTGATCAGCGGCTCGGGGGCGATTTGACACCGCATTGATCTCGGCCTCGACAGCGGTCCATTGCTGAGAGTCCATGTAAAACTTCCCAGGGACCTCCGCTCGACGGATGCGCTGCCTTGCAGCTGGGGAGTGATGGTTGCTAAGATGATTCCTATGGCCCATTAGCATGACACGGCGGGTCACATAAGCTTTGGGAAGACGGGGCGCTTACTTCCAGGTGTGACGTTCAGACATGCCCCCAGGGGGCCAGCAGTAACTCAAGGCAGATATGTCGAGAATATCGGTATATGCGAGGGAGTACGGACATACCCAGCGACGTTCCTTTGCCCCTTTATGCCTCTCGTCGGGAGCAGCGCCGCTGCTGCCGCCGCGGCCTCCGTCACCTGTGTCACCCGAGTCACCTCCAGCTCCGCCAGTTCCGCCAGCTGGCGGGCCGGCTCCATTGCGCCTGCCACTTCCGTTATTACCTGAGGACCTCCGGCGCTTCTTAGATGCCCCTCCGGACGCCTCCCGGGACCCAGATGGCGAGTCATCGGAACACTCGGGCCCGGATGAAATAACGATGTTGCGTCTGTCGTCTGGTAGCTGCCTCACAGCATCGATGACGTCTATTGCATACGACGGGTTTGAGGATAGGACTTGGCGGATGGAATCAAAGATTGGCGGTTCGATTGGCAGCGGTCTGTCTAGCAGATGTATTGCCATTTCCGCTACCGAAGCGGCGGGCCTTGTGGAAGCTGCTCGTGGTCCAGTCGAGGCACTGGGCGGCTCGCCTCCATGGTCGCTCTCAAGAGATGGACAAGACTCGCACGAGGAAAGTGGCGCGGAGTACCGAGCAAGCTGCAGATCAGAGATAGAGCCGTACAGCGCCTTCACTGAAGACGGTGGAGCAAATGGAAGCTGGGCAGGACCAAGGCTCTTGGAACCTATGACCAGTTCCCCGACGGTAAGTTCTGGTGGCTAGACGGGGTAGTCAACTCGGGTAGCTAAGAACACAGACACGGCAAGTTGGCCGACTGAACGGCTACAAACGGGGAATACTTACACAAAAATGACCAGTCTGCAGAGCGCCCTCAACAGCTTGCTGGAACTTGCTTATGCGATTCATTGCGAAACTCTTAGATTGAGCGGCGGCGCCATTGCTCAGATTGACAATACGTTCGCTGTACGTCTCGACGCACCAAAATAGATTGATAGATGGTATAGGAGGGCACTAAAGTTCAGCAGAATAAAGGAGAGGTCAATTTTCATTGCGGAAACAAGCCTCGAGATTGGGTGCATGTGTTGTCTAAAAGGAAAGCACCTACCAAGGGGCCCAAACAGTTGGTCTCGAGTTTCGAGGACTTCACAATGCCAGCTGATGGAGTCCCCATTTCGATCTCTGGGCTCAGAATGCAATGACAAAAAGCTCAAACGAAGTCAAATGATGAACCCATATATATGGTGGTAGGTAGCTTCGGTTGTGACGAGGAACGATGGGAGGTGGAAAGCTGTGATGCCGGGGAGACCGAGACTTCAAGTTGTTTTATTCGGCCTGGGCTCATTTGTCCGTAGCTACAGACAAAACCATCACGCAGGCGCCTCCACCGCCTTGACAGCCAGCAGGTGCCCTCGCCATGAAGGGCTGACAGGGCATGTGAGCACGAGAGGAGTGAAGGATATGAGACTGCGATGACCGATGTTTGGGATACATGGAAGGACAAATGTTCCAATTCCCACTGCTGCGAGGGCAGGCGGTGGTGATTTCCCTTGTGCCTGGGCGAGCAGCACCACATGGCCGGGCTTTTGTCTCCAGCTGAATGGAAATGTTGGGTGGCGCATAAAGGACCCCCGAAGGTCCGCGCTTCCACCAATTACCTAGGTCGTGCTGCTCTCATCTTTCCAAGATGGGAACATCCACCAAGTATTCCTGGGTATTTCAACCACGACTTACTATGGCTACTATTTGGCTTGTCTTTCTTGATAGTGAATTGAACCTCACTCATGGCGCTAACAATAGCCGCGTATCTCCCTGCCTGGCGGTCCCGGTCCGGCCCTCACACCGGACCACGGCGTCAAAGTTGAACCAACTGGCCGGCAGACAACAATCTCGGTTTTTCTTGTCTGCCCTCTTGCGGCTTCCACTCTCTCCCCGTCTTCGGACAGTTTATATTACCTTTCTCTGCGGCCATAGACTAATTCCCATCTGTTCAACGGGCCCGGTCCGCTTTTCCCTGTCTCCAGATAAACCACCATTTCTCTCCTATCCCGCACCAAAAATGTCTACAACCGCAGACATATCGTCCCTCTTTTCACAGACCGTCGGTCGAACATGAATTTGGATCTACCTAACCACTTCATATATACCTATTTAATACCATATCGCGTTTGCCTAGCTGCAGTATCGCGAATCCTCTCTAGCAAATTTTGCTGCCTCCTCCTGAACAACTGCCTACATGTACCCATCAAGGGCAACAACGATACAGGTATCTGGGATACACTATATCAAGGATTATTACTACAATAGACGAACTGTGTGATGTGATGACATGCAGTTTCGAGCAACCACTACTACCAAAAAGGCGGAGGGTGAATTAGGGATGGAATAGGGGAGGAGAAGGCTATTAAAATAAGAATTTTCGGGGTCCCACTGTCTAAAAGCTGAAGCTGGGAGACATGGCGATGGCTGGCTCTCTTCGCACTTGATAGGTTTAGTTCTGTGTTGTTCTGCGATGGCACTGTTCCCCTTTCGCTGGGCTGTGAATAGAAGTCCGCCCCACTTGTCTGGGGCGTCGGAACCACTCAGCTGAAGTTGGCGGTCCACGCCAGCCGAACGTGGTAGTCGCGCCATGACATGAAATATTCTTTGCCACCGATAGGGGTTGTAATGACCTAAACAAACAAACAACAACACTTCTCCTTATCGTTGCTCCTACTGTACAACATCAGGTCGAAAGCCGAGTCCAAGAAAAGAAGCAGTCGGCCGAGTGGAACTGCCATAACCGAGGCTTCAAGCATTCCATTCGGCACTGAGTCGGGATTCTTAGGGACATTCGCTGTGACAGAAGCTGGACTTCAACCGTCAAACACCGACCCAAAACAAGCGAATCCACCCCCCTCGATTAGTCCCAAAGGCATAATCCTTTCCGCCTGCATGCAGTCGCGATACGTACGAGTCCTTGGGCCGCTACCCGCGAGCCTTCTGAGGACTCTGCAGCCTGCATTCTCGATCTTTCCACCAGCACCAACCCACAATATGCTCCCGCAGCCTTCGACCCGCCACGGCCAATCACAGGCCCGCGCGCTGTCGTCACGCCCTGGGACCCAGTCCACCACCGCAGCCGGAGCCCCTCCCCCTCCTTCCAGCTCAAGTCCTGCTTTCAATTCTTTTTCTGCCTCATCTTCGCAATTGCCCTCGAGCTTATTGCCGCACGATTCTGCCACAATTCTGGCCGCAAGAAGAACCTCCCAGCTAGCTCGTCAGATATCGAGCTCTGCCCCCGCCGCCTCTCCCCGGCGCAGCTTCACCACCACCGCAGCTCCCCGCTCCGACAGCACCATGTCTTCCTCGTACGGCCTCCGCAAGGTGGCTGCTCCTCACACCCTGGAGCACCGCGTCTACATCGAGAAGGATGGCGTCCCCGTCTCGCCCTTCCACGACATCCCGCTCTACGCCAATGCCGAGCAGACCGTCCTGAACATGATCGTTGAGATCCCCCGCTGGACCAACGCGAAGCTCGAGGTGAGTTACCTCGCCAAATTTTCCAAAAGCGAGATTTACTAACGCTCAACGATACCAGATCTCCAAGGATGAGCTCCTCAACCCCATCAAGCAGGACATCAAGAAGGGCAAGCTCCGCTACGTCCGCAACTGCTTCCCCCACAAGGGCTACCTGTGGAACTATGGCGCCTTCCCCCAAACATGGGAGGACCCCAATGTCATCCACCCCGAGACCAAGGCCAAGGGCGACAATGACCCGCTCGACGTGTGCGAGATCGGCGAGCTCGTTGGCTACACTGGCCAGGTCAAGCAGGTTAAGGTTCTGGGCGTCATGGCCCTGCTGGACGAGGAGGAGACGGACTGGAAGGTCATCGTCATTGACGTGAACGACCCCCTGGCCCCCAAGCTCAACGACGTCGAGGACGTCGAGCGCCACCTGCCTGGTCTGCTGCGTGCGACCAATGAGTGGTTCCGCATCTACAAGATCCCGGACGGCAAGCCCGAGAACCAGTTCGCTTTCACCGGCGAGTGCAAGAACAAGAAGTACGCCATGGATGTTGTGCACGAGTGCAACGAGGCCTGGGAGAAGCTCATCACGGGCAAGACCGCCCCCGGCAATGTCTCGACGTAAGTCTCTTTGCGTTCTCTTCTTCTGCGCAGCTTGCTAATATGAGAATAGGACCAACGTGACTGTCAAGAACTCGCAGAGCCGCGTCGACCCCAACCAGCTCCCCCCTCTCCCTCCCCACCAGGAGCTCCGCCCCGAGCCGATCGACAGCTCGATCGACAAGTGGTTCTTCATCAGCGGTGCCTCTGCTTAAATGCTGTTCAGAGCTCGAAAGGGCTGAATCCTAAGTTCGTTTCATGTGAGAGCATGATGCCTCAAGGCACAAAACTAGTTAACCGAGTGAGCGTGGTTAACTAAATAAACGAACCAAAAATGCACGATGGCCTGGTGAACGCCGGCTTGTAATTTTATATTCCCCTTGGCCATGATGTGACGTTATATGACCTTGCCGCCCAATTATAAGAATAACGCCTCCCAATGCTGTCGGATATACAGGTAGTGTCGTAATGTACAAATGTTGACTGAACCCGAGGGTGAAGTTTACTCTAGGTCGGCAGCCTTTTGCAGCTGTCGCGAATGCCGGTCAACCACCTCGACGACATTCTTGATGTTCATGGTATCGACATCGAGCTTCATCTCGTTGCCGTCCTCTGTTCATCCCATCGTTAGCTTTGAACAAGAAACCAAAACCCCTCCCACTTTCTCTTCTCTCCCACCCAGCGAGGAACGGGCAGTAGCAAGAATGTAATAGACGCACTGAACTTGATAACCAACGAGCTTGGCTCCGTCGAGTCCCGCGGCAGAAGCTTCGTTGTGATGCTCATGCCTTGTGCGCGCGCGCCAGGAGGAAGACGGGTTAGGAAGAGTCGTGCGGTTTTGGCGGTTGCGCTGAAGGGGTTGAATCGCGTGGATACCTCGGATATGAAGCGGGTTATCATCTTGTCGGCGGGTTGGTGGGTGTGCGTGGGCGGTGGTCGGAAGAGTGAGGTGGTGAGAGCTTCGTTTGTTTCGCGGTCGAGAAAATCGCTGTGGAACTTGGAACTGAGATTCGATGTCCCCAGTGCTGTGAGCGATTGGATGAATTGGATTGACAGGATTGGGCTGGCGGGATGTGCCGCGCCGGGTGGTGACAGCTGCGGGCAGCGGATGCGTTAGACCCCTGGCTTGCTGATGACGTTGCAGGTACGGATTTACAACTGATTCCATTCGGGACAGCTTTCATTGCACTAGCTAGTCGTTGATACCTTAGACATTTTGACCGCAACAACCAAGCTCGCCACACCACATCACGCTAGCTCATGAATTGTCACGGCGCAACACGGCGGTAAAAACGAGGGGAAATTCACCTTAGGAATTTGGACAGCGCGCACACGCACGAAAGCAACAGCAAAATGTCCTCCTTCGAAACCCTCCAGGAGCGGCTCGCGGCGCTGCAGGAAACCACCGCCCAGCTCCAGGGGCTGATCGACCGCCTCGCCACCATCAAGTTCCAACCCGGGTCGGTGCCGCTGCCGATGGCGTCGATTAATATGAGCAGCAGCATCAGCAGTCTTGGCAGCAGTAGCCTGGGGGATGCCCGAGATGACGACGAGGAGCCAAATATCGCGACGGAGTTGAGCGGTGAGATTAGCCAGATCTTGCGCGAGGAGGAGGAGGAGCTGGAGTTACTGCGCGAGGAGGTTATTGATTTGAGATCGGGGAGGCCGGGGAGCGAGGCGGAGCATCGGAAGACGAGGTTGAGAGAGGGGGTGCAGCGGTTGGAGGGGGAGTTGAAGGGGTATGTGTACGGCCTATCTGGGTTATGGGTGTTCGGGAGAGATACTGATTTTTTATTTTTGGTTCTAGATGCCGCACAGTTTTCCGCAAGGCCCAACTCTCAGCTCGGCGCAGTCTCGAAGAGGCGCAGAAACTCGAGCGCGAGATATTGTTTGCCTCGTATGCTGCGTCGGCCAACGCCACTGAGCAGAACGAGGGCAACGGCAACCCATCCTCTCACCCAACACACATGGAGCTGTTCTCGGCGCGCGACCGCCGCCGCATCCGCGAGAAGGAGAAGTCCGGCGTCCGCGATGTTGTTTCCGCGTCATCGGATGTCACTGATGCGCTGCGGCGTACACACGCCCTCATCGCCGGCGAGGTGGCCAAGTCTTCGTTTGCGACCCAGACACTGGCCGAGAGCACGGCCGCGCTTAAGGAGTTGCAGCAGACGTACGACGGTATTGATGGGCTATTGACGAAATCACGGGACCTGGTTGGCGCGCTGTTGACCAGCCAGAAGAGTGATACATGGTACCTGCGCACATCATTCTACATGCTTTTGGCTACCTTATCGTGGCTCGTCTTCCGGCGGTTTCTGTACGGCCCACTGTGGTGGGTCGTGTGGTTCCCTGTGAGGACGACATTCAGGACCGGCAAGGCCGTGTCGAACTTGGCCGGGGGAGCAGGGGCAGAGTCGGGCCCAAGCATGGCCGTGGTGGACTCCGTAGGGAAGACGAAAACGGTCGGCATGGCTGAGGAGGGCGCAGTGCCAACGGCCAATGTCGGCGTTGAGGATACAAAGGAAGCGAAAGCGGACGGGGGTTCAATGATAGACGAGGTTGGCAGGATGATTGAGGACTCCTTGAAGGGCAAGGTACCCGAGGAGGTAGACGAAGCGGTTTGGAATGCGTCAGAGGACGCTGCAGAGGATAGAAAGCCGAATCCGATGAAGAGGATGTGGGAGGAGCCAGCAGTTGAAGCTGGAGGGGAGAGGCCCAGGGATGAGTTATAACACTGGGGTTGGATCTAACTGTCTCAGTACATATATACAAGCACAACTGGTAAATGTACCCTTTTTGAATCACTACAATGATGCCAATGCCCCTCAATGTGTACCGTCTGTGGTTGCAATCAACGGTTCAGTCAAGACAAGAATAGTAAGGTTCAACCACCATGTCCATTTTCCATGCTCATTATGTACTTGTACTCCAGTCCTGGTGTACATCTTCCTGGCGAGAAGACACCCCCTATGATGCTGATGCTGATATGTGATATGCTTGCCGTGGCTCCAACCGCCATTGTAAATGAGACGATATCCCCTTTAACGCCAACCCTGAAAAAAAAATATGCCAAGGTTATATGAAAGGAAAAAACACAAAACGATCGTATCTCACTCAATGCGATGACCCCTTCAACACCTTGCCAAGCGCAACCATTCCAGCGAGCAACATCATGACACGCGGCAGTACCGGCGGCCCATCATCCACCACTTCTTCCTCCTCCTTCTTACTCCGCAGAATCCCTCTCTTCCGGGACTTCTTCACCTTGTCCCCAGCCACAGACGAGGCAGGTGTCTCAACGGCCGTGACAGAGCCGCTGGTTGCGCTGCCTCCCACTGTGTCCTTGTCCATGATAATGTTCTGCAGCGGCAGGCTCAGCCTCCGCTCCCGGGAGGCACCGAGCGCGCCACGTAAACCCACGGGGGCAAACCGATTCTCCCCGAAGCCAAGGAAGCCCGCTGTCTGCGGGCGGCTCTGACACCGGTCGGGCGACTGCGCGCGCAACCTCTGCAACTCCTCATGCCCAGCGGGGTAGACCGTCTCAACCGAGTCGCGGCTGTTGCTTACCACGGACTGAATATCAGACCAGTCCGATACGGAGATGGACGACATGCTGCTTCGTGGGGAGGCTGCATGGGAAGGAGAGAGGTAGAGCGGGTTAGGCGCACCGCGGATTGTAGCCGGGTTCAGGAGGCTCACGTCAGACGTGGCCTCGGATGTTTGCTGTCCGACATTGTAGGCGGCGTTGGACAAGGCGACGTCATCTATGGCAAGCGGAAGTTCGTGGACTGTTGCGGCAAAGTCTTGCACAGAGATCTCCGGCGCAACCGTGAGTTTGTCATCAGGGACTTCGGGTTCCAGGTTTTCCATCTCGGACCCTGAGTCGCCATTAAAACCTGCCGCATCGTCAAGAATTTCAGACGTGCTAGGTTCTTGCTCCTTGGTTACTTCGGCCTCGATTTCACGACTGCCATCTGTTTCCTCTTGTATATTAGTCAAGGTGGCCTGAACCTCTGGGTGCTCCTTGTCCTCCTTTGCAACAGCCACAACGATGCCAGCCTCGGTGTCTGGAGCTTGGGCCTTGGGTTCGTCGACCTCTATGGCGGCGACGATGTCATCCACCGGGCCAACTACACTAATAATTTCAGAGGCATTCTCCGTGTCGTTGCAAATTAGGGGCTCCGTGATGTCCTTGGCATCTGAGATCGTCAAACCCACAGCAGAGTCGTTCTCGCCAATCTGATCACCGACAACGATCTCGGAGGCATCAAGAGATTCCATTGCGGGGAGCACAGCATGCAGGTCTGACTGCACATCTGGTGTGGCATCGGCAATGACATTCTTGTCGGAGACCTCGGGCAGGGAGAGTTCCTCGGGAGTTTCGGCCACGTCCGTCTCAAATTCGGGAGTCGGGTTCTCATTTAGTTCCGTCCCGACTGCAACTGGCGGATCGGACGGAGAGGCGTCGTCGGCACCGTCAGTTTCAAGGTCTCGGCTCTCAACAGCGGGACCGACTGTCACCGAAGCTAAATCCCGGTCGCCGTCAGAATCCAATTTATCGTCCACAATCTCGACAGTTGCGACGCCACCAGTTGATTTTTCGGCTTCGGGCCCGTCGGTGGGGCTTGGCGACTCGCTGTTGGTCCTATCCTGGCCAACACTATTCCGAACGGAGACCCCGGGCACTTGTGAGAGATCGGGTTCCTCTGCTGCCGATTCAGTGTTCAAATTGGCCGTGTCAACAGCTTCGCTCTGCGTTGTCTCAATATCTGCGCAAAACTCAGGTTCTTCGACGCGATTTTCGCTCTTGAACTGGACCTCCGGAACGACCGCTGTCTCACCGTTGCGAAGAATACCCCATAAAGTCACCGGCCCGAGCAACTCGGCTCCGAGAGTTGTCTCTTGGGGCACCTTTGGTGTTAGCGGTACTCCATCGCTTTGAAGGATACCCCACAAATCTACGGGGCCGAGAGACTCATCCACCAACATGCGCGGTTCTGACGCCTGCACCGCGGCAGCGAGAAGTCCCCACAAATTCGCGGGGCCGAAGGCATCGTCCACCCCGAGTTCAACCTCATCACAGCCACGTGCTTCCGGAGCCGAGATGGTATCCGAGATGGGGCTTGTCTCCTTCTCCGTGGCCGCTTCACGGACATTGCTGGTGGGGTAATCCGGTGCTGGTGAGCCACACTCCTCGGATGGCTCATTGGGACGTTCGGCCCCGAGCGACAAGCCATCTGAGGCTGGTGTATCCTCGCTGTCACTCGGATCGGGCATGGTCGCTTCGGGCTCTGGTACGGTTTCGGTCGCTATTTGCTCCGAACCGACCGGTTCACTTTTAACGTCCGACCCGAGAGTGCGGAGGCTATCGGGACCGGCGGTTTGAGGCGCAGGACATAATCTCGGGTGCACATCTTTATCATCGTCAACCGCCTTGCGGACTGAGACTTCATTTATCGCCGTCTCCGCGCCCATTGCGGCTTTTTCGAGCTCAGGTTCGGGTTCGAAGTGTCGTAGGCTTGAACCCCTCGTGCCCGAAAATATCCGCTCGTCGGTCGGCGTCGCCGAGATGCTGTGCCTCGGCGAGGAATCTGCTCCCCAGCTCAGTCCAGGGGTCGAGGGCGCTGTCGAATAGGCCTCGGTTTCGGGGCTCGGGCTCTTGAGGTTGGCGATTTCTGCGATTTCTGTTGCCGATACAAACTCTGCGGCGTCTTCGAATATCTGCGGCGTGTCCATTTGTGCTTGAGAATTTGGTTTTGTACCCAACTGAGATTCGGGACTGGATACGGAGACGGAGCCGTCGGTAAGATTGATTCGGGGCTCTGCGACTAGGTTCATCCTTGCGTTGGCGTTGACATCGTCAGTTTCTGCTTCACCCCGCGTCATTGTATTCAATGCGTCGCCAATTTCTCTCAATGCGTAGCCACTTTTTTGCAGGGCCTGCGCACATTCATTTTGGGGAACCCGCTTCGCTTCTGGAGCCTCCACTTTCATATTTCCTGTGTCCTCTACATGCTGGCCATGCGCAGAATTGGTCGAACCCTCAAAACCACCCTGGAACTCCTCAATCAAGGTTGATGCGTTGCTCACCCGAGACGGGTACCTCTTGCCCACCAGGGGGAACCGGCGCTGGGCAGGCTTAGTTGGCGATACAACGTACAATGACGGCCTCTCTTCGTATAGAACAGATCCGCCTTCTGAGGAGACATCCCCTGAGGCGATCGAGATAGCCCGGGTGCTGCGGTTTTCGAAAACGTCGCCGTTTGAACGGAGATCATTTGTTGACCCAGTCGACCTCAAGCTCTCCGTGTCTGTCCGGGGAGAGCGGCGGCTACTGAGAGAAAACATTCGCTGGGCCCTTGGCTTTGGCGAGTTCTTGATTGGCGTGGTGGGTAGGCTGTCGAGCTCACCTGGTGAGTATTCGTCCAGCCTGAGCTTTTCTGGGGTGCCATACTCAGTTCCAACAACTGTATCTGGAGACGTCGATCTCTGGGCTTCGTCAGGGATGTCATCAATCGAGCAAGTGTCTTCAAACACCTTGTCGATATCCTGTTGTATCCTCGCCTTCAACCGGGAAGTGAATATCTTTTGCTCGTCCTCTGGCGAGGAGAAAACCTCCTTTGGTATCCCGCGCTTCGCATGGGCGACAATGGCCTTGTCGAGGATCAAGTGACCTCGCTTTTGCGCACTGATATGAACAGCGACGTCGTAACCACGGAGAACATCCGCAACACCGGTCTGAACGCGGTCCAATGCAGCGTGGATGGTGCGTCTCCCGTACGACGTCGAGGAGTCCAAGTTGAAAACTGCAGGCTGGCGAACTGACCACCCGCTCCCCCTCAGCTCGATGATCCTCAACTCAAAGTCGTTGTGCGCGTTGATCTTAGCATCGGTGTCGTCCCGAATACGTATGAGCGCAGCCTCAACCGCTTGAACAAATCTGTCGCATTCATCGGTGTCGCAGAAGAGCGCAAATTTGCTCTGGATGGTTCGGCGGATATCGTCGTGGACCAGCCCGAGATTGTTCGTTAGACGGAGTTCGATGTTGAGTGACTCGTCGTCCGAGTGGTGACAATCGCCTCCCGAGCAGCTCTTGAGGTGGGAATCGAACTCTTGCTTCTTTGGCTCCAGCTGCTGGTTGGCTACCCGTAACCCCTGCCACAGCATATCCTCGCTCAGAAATAAAGTCAAAGGCGCGGCTTGTCCACTGTTGACCCGAACCACCTTCGTGAACACCGGCACCTCTCGCCTCGTATCCCTGTTCCGGAAGGACAGTTCGATAGTGTATCCCGGCACGAACTCGAATGATTGGGTTGACTCGATAAATCGTGAACGCGGCACACACAGAAGGCTGAGAGGACCATCCAACGAAGGCGATGTTGTCTGAGGTCCTTCGGCGCTTGTGTCGCGAACCGCACCATCCAGCCATCGAAACCCCTTGTCGTGCCGTCGAAGAAAGAGACCAACTATCCTATGGCTGGCAATAATGATGTCCTTTGTGAGCGCAACCGTTAGGGGCTGTTTCTGATACGATCGATACGTCCTCTCGGCCCATTTGCCCCCTTCCCTTGTCGATATCCGGAACGCTATCTCGTATCGCAATGGCTTTCGTTCGAAGGTTCCGTCCTTGAACATCCCCAGCGCTCCCGAGTCCTTGCGGGTGAGTAGCTCCTCGGAGCAGCGCTCTATACGGCGTAGAAGACCCTTGCATACTTTCGTGCTCGCGGTGAAGTCGGGGGAGCTACCATAGCTCCTGGTGTACCTAGAGCGGATGACGGGGTCGGTGAACTGGATTTCAACCTGCACCACGAGCGCCGGCGCGCTGGGCAGCGCAGGCTGCATCTCGAAGACAGGCGACAGCTGCGCCCGCCGTTGATCCATGGTCATATTTGTCGACCGCCGGGGCTCCGTCTCGAGCTGCGGGAAGGCATCTCCAAGGGCAAGTCTTTTTTTCGTTTTTGGCGAAGCTGGAGAAGCAGAAGAAGGAACTGGCGAACAACCCCTGGAGGCTGCGCCGAGGCCTCTGTGCCTGTTCTTTGAGTCCCACCAGGCCATGCCACTCAGACGGTTGGAGCTGCCTTATGCTCCACCAGTGGTCCGGGATGTATCCTTGCCCTCAGGGCTTGTATGACACGAAAGAAACTCTTTTCGCGGCAGAAATGACGAGTAAAAACACAAGGATGAACTACCATCCAAAGATCATGCGCTGCAAAGCATAGAGGAAAAATACTAAAGGAAACTAATTTCACCAAGTCACCTACCGTGAGCTTACATATGGGATACCTGCGCACATAATGGTCGTGCGATAAGGTAAACAAACCGCGGGGCACCCAGCCCAAGGCGGAAGCTGGGCAACAAATCGCGGCAGCCCAAGTGGTCGACGGGCAAATGGCCTGCAGCCGGCAGGCGGAAGCCAACCCCACACAACCGCTGTTCTGAGACCAGCAATGGCGCTTGCAGCACTGCTGCCAGTCGATCGCCTGACACGTCATGATGCCAGCAATCTGTGTCCGGGTCCCTCCAATCTGTCGGTAGGTATCTGGAGTCATCTGCTGAAAGTGTGCCCATAAGGCGGCCACTCGTTGCTCCCTCTGGTAACGCCCAAATTGAAAAGGGGGGCATTGACGATGCTGGTTGGGCATGAAACGGCAAGGCCATGGCCGGAACACTCACATATCTCGCGTGCTCGTTGTCCAAGCTGGGGTGTTCTTATCCCCGTCGACGGTACTAGGAAATGGAGCTCTTCACACCGCTGTTGGGGGGAAAGAATGGTCAACCACAGCTTTACCCCATCGAGGCTTGCAAGCGCCTGCATCCCGACCAGTCGGAATGGCGCAAGAAGTGCATTTTGCTCCTCGGCGACCTTCAGGTCTGTCTTTTGCGTAGTGCTGAGAGACATGCATCGGCGGTCCACAAAATTGCCAGAGTCGTCTTGAAGAAACGGGACAGATGAGGGGAGAGTGGAGAACGGCATGGCAGTGGATGAGCGATCGTCTGAAGCCGTTTCCGGGTTTCCTACTTTTTCTTCGGATATCCTACCGGCGCGGCGGACTGGCGGCGACCCTGTTGCTATAAGGATCTAGGACCCTCTCCATTATTCACCGTACATTAGAAAGGAGGGGATTCTCTTTGTCACTGCTGGGTATATCTACCCAGCACAGAACCCCTCAGGGTAGCTGATAGTTCTTCATCCTATTACAGTAGTAGCAATTGACTATCTACACCCTTCAACTGACCCCGCACATTGAGGCCAATGTTTTGTTTTGTTCCTAGGCTGGCGGTGCGGCGGCTCCCGGCAACTAGTGGCTGGCGCCAACCAGTTCTTTAAACCAACCAATCACGGCATTTGGGGGGAGGGTGTTGTCAGGCAATCTGAGGATCGAGGCTGGTAAACCAACATTTTTGAGGTTCATCACATTATTTTCTTATCAGCATGCTTCCATGCTTGACTAATCCCTAATGTCCCACATCCTAACCTTGCCCGCATCGTTGCCCACCGCAAGGACCTCACTCTGCGCACTAAAGGCGACTGTAGTAACTCTCCCCAACGGCGTCTGCTCTGTCGGCCAATTTCGGTACACGGTGCAACTGGGCAGGTGCACAAGCCGCAGCGCGTCCTTCTTGTGTTGACTCCCGAACGCCAAAAGCTGGCCGTCGGGCGAGAATGTCACCACCGTGATAGGCGTCGTCAGCTGCTCAAACACGCGGGTCGGCTCTGGTAGCTTCTGAAGCTCAACTGAACCCGCCTTTTCACCACCATTGTCCTCTCCTCCTGATTCTTTCCCAGAGGTCGACTCCGCCAACAATTTGTTCCGGTCGTAGATGTTGAGGATACCACTCGTAGACCCGACGGCCACCCAGCGGTCACCACCAAGCTCGGCGGGCCCACCGCGCCCACCGAGAGACAGAACGGTGCCACCAATGGAACCCTCGTCGCGCCAGACGCCAACGGTACGCTTGGTGAGCATGCTCCACTCAGTGACCTGGCCATCGCGGCCAGCGATGGTGAGACCATCACCGGAGCGCCACCAGGCAAAGTCAGCAACGCCGTGGCGGCCGATGAGACGTGCCTGGGCAATCCACTGCATAGTAGCGACGTTGAGTACGTTAACCATGCCGCCACCCTTGCGCGACGACGCCGCGAGAGCCATATACCGTCCGCACGGGCTAAGGCGGAAGTGCTCCATAGTGCGATGCTCCTTCTGATGACCTTGAATCTGCGATATACGACGCACAAGGCCGGTCGAGAGGTTCCAGCAGTGGAAGTAACGGCGGCGGCCGGCGAAGACAATCTCGTCACCATTCGGCCCCACGAAGGCAGTCCGTCGGAGGTCGGTTTGCTTGACTTGGACCGACGCCAGCGAGGGGTTCGGTATGGGGTGGGCCGCCGGGTCGAAGTGGTGCAGATGCATAATGGAGGATGTGCTGGACGAAAGAAGGATGGGATGGCGAGGGTGGAAGGTGAGAGAGCTAACGGGGGCCTTGTGAGCGTCGGGAATGTCTCTCGTCCGCTGGATGTCGATCGTCTCCGGCCGCAGCTTCCTGCGTTTCCTCGCTCCAGCACCGTTGAATGAGTTGGCATCGCGGAGGAAAGATTCAAGCGGGGCAGCCGAGTCGGGGCCCCCGTCTTCGTCGCTGTCTTCCTCCGAGGCGTGGGACGAGTCGCCGCGGGATGCCGAAGACCGTCGCCGACGTCCTTTGGCCTGCTTGCCGCTTGCTGTCTCGTCGTTTGCCCATTCCGGAAGAGGGTACAGGCGGAGGTATTGCTGTCGTAACCGGCGGGAGTATTCCGTACCGCTGACAACGTCGTCCGCCTCCATGGTTCTCAGTTTCCTCAGCCGGGTAGCGCCAGCGAGTGAGACTGTCAGTCGCTCGTCATCGCTGTCCTCCCATGCAGCTGCTTCTTTCTCCTCCCCAGCCTCGCCAGGGTCGGGCAGTTGCGACTTCTCATATGTGGATTTTCCCGTGTCGATGACAAACAACGCGGCATCGTCAAGCCCCTCGTTTCCGGTGGCAGACTGGGTGCCATCCAATCCAGACCCCTTCACCAAGGCCGTCGAGTCCGCCCCTAGTAGATCATCGCGGAACAACTGATCGCGGAAGCTGGCCTTGTTACCTAAAACAAAGCGCTCGAGGTCCTCCTCATCAGAATCCTTCTCGTCGCTGCTGAACGCTGTGTCGAGTTTCACGTCCACATCGTCGTCCTCGCTCTGCATGTCGACAGAGGAGTCATTTTCCTCATCGTCGAGCCCCTTGAAGGATTCGCTCGAGGAATGGCTTGGTTCTTGGTGCCTGGACGACATAGTGCTGGGTTATGTGTGAATTTCAAGCGTACGGCGCATTGGCTCTGCTCTTGGATTTTTTTCTTCACCAGTTTATCGCGGCGGCAGGCAACTTCTGCCCCACCAAGGCCAATTGAGCTAACTGCCCCACATCGATACGACCCTAACCCTTGTCGTGAAGATCTCACGCACTCCTCGATCACCCCCAGCCAAACAAAATCACAACCTGGAAGTTCAGCAAAAATGAGACACTACGATTCTAGCCTCTTTCAGGGCGGGGGTTTAGATATCTTCAGAGCGTGTCGGTTTGAGTGGTTCAAGGCCAAGGGCGTTTTATGAGCCTATGTAGAACTAATTTAGAACCGCAGGTACGTCGTGTCTAAGAACTGCTGGTGCTTCGTACGATACCTGAGTCCAGTTGGGAGAGTAAAGGGTCCGTGTAATAGGAGCGGCGCGTTACAAGAAGCTTTTTTTTTCTTGCGCCAAATTTCGGTTGCGTCCAGCTTCCTACGCTCGTCAAATAGAAGCAAACCCCGATTTCAGTTTTCAGTTCCCCTGAGATGTCTATTCAGTGGCGCTCTATAAGACACCACCCCATGTAAAAGCTATCCGTCTCCTATACGGAGATCATATGTTAATCTATAGATATTTGGAAAGAAGGTTGCTAGAGCTAGAGCTTCTTGACCCAAGAACAATAGCACGAAGCGTGCGAAATTCACCAACGACTCCTTGAGGGATCATGTCAAGCTCCGATTGCAACTACCTATTACCGCCCCCTCCAACACCATAACTCTTGTATCTATAACACGACCCCTGAACCCGATATCTATCAACAGTAGCTAACCGTGCCCGCCACAAGGAACAAAAAATACAATAAAAAAGTCACTAAAGGTGAACCCCAGAACCATAAAATCTTCCAACCCTCTCGCCATAAGTTTAACTTCCCCCGAAGCAGAGAAAACATTCCATATCCCACCCCAAGATCATTACCAGCCAACTCCGTCAGAGTCCAAACAACGAGCGTCTTCCCAAACATAGCCAGACCACCTACTCACCACAAGCGAAAGTGCCTCACCATCCTCCCCCATTCCGGTAGCTCCTCCTCCGTGGACGGTGCCTTGACGACCGAGCTCACAACGTTCATCTCTAACCCCCGAACTGTCGCCGCATCATAAACCTTCCCGCTCACGCCCAGTACCCGTCGACATAGTTTGCCGTTTAGATACTTCTCCACGTCCTGTGGCTCTAGGCTCGCTAGGTCACGCGCTTGCACCTTGTTGACTAGGGCTGTCGTCAACGGTATGGTACCCGAGACATCCAGTCGGCCCATTGACATGCCGGAGACATCGTCCGACGCAAACACCCCCATCATGCCAACATGGTTCTTTGCAAATGCCCACTTCTGTGTGTCCTTGGGAACATCCCCCAAAAACAAATGGACTGAAAATGGCTCGGTCAAGGCTTGTTTCCTGACGCGGATGTTGACAATCCATTCGCGATATCTGTCACCAGCAAAGACGGCGCTGCGAGTCAGCGTGGCGATATCTGTTGGCTGGCCGGCCCGTTGTTTGCCTGTATTCTTCGACCGACCGCCGTTCAAGCCACGCGCATTTTTTTCCTTCATAAAAAGGCTAGCTGTGCTCGATGACCCATATAGTCGGTTTATTGCTTTCCTGACATTCGCCCTCGCCCTCGCCCTTCTGCTCACGTTAGGTCCACTTCCAAGCTCAGCGTATGTATATCCAAAGCGTGTGTGATCGCGAACTGTGTCTGATGTCCAGAATGTCCCGTCGCCACTGGCGAAGAATGGAGTCAGCGCAGTGACGGAATCCTGAATTTCCCCACTGGAGGTTGTGTATGACGATAAAGCAGCGGTCTGCGGTTGGACCCAAGACTGCGGGTAAAGCGCTTGCCACATGGCAAATATGCGGTCTACATTGGTATGATGCAGAAAGAAGATGGGATCGAAGGCGGAATAGGGAATGTAAGACATATGCCCCCCCTGCCCGTTTGGCTGCCCCATTCCGCCGCCGCCCGCGAGATTATGCACCGTGTCGTGCAGCGACTCAAGAGAGTCGTAAGTCGAATTGTTTGTTTTAGGAATCCAGGCGTTATTACTGAACGAAGTGTAGTTCGGATAGTTTGAGAAAAGGATGTAGAGACGCTGGCTAATGGAGGCGAAGTTCTGGTCAAAGTTCCGCGCGACTAGAGAGTTGTTAGATTGTGCTCTATTGTCGTTGGTCGTTGGACTCCTGAGTGTGCTCGTCCAGATATTCCACTATTGCAATTTTATAAGCTGGACTGGCACCTACGACGGGTTTAATCGTACTTACAGGGCGCTGGGCAAACGCAGTGGCATTCAGGGGCTTGAATGAGTAACTGAACAAAGGGTTTGAGATCCTCTGTAGCCCACTAGGCCCGTTGACATCGACATAGGGACTACCACCAACGCTCAGAGGCAGCACACTCTGCCCTGACGGTGGAGTAGCAGCCCAATCCCAATAAGGTATGCGAAACCGGGCTGCGGCTGCCACGTATCGATCTCTCTCAGCTTCTGGCCATAGGCCGGCAATCATCTGGACGATTCCGTATAGAACTTGCTGTTGACACAGTCAGCCATATTGCGAGTGTTACAATGAGTCTGAAAGTACCTCATAGAGGACGAGATAGGGTCGATGCCATGTCAGGAAGAGGATCGACGAATGGGTACAGTATCCCGTTGCCTCGTTTCCAGGAGTCGGACCGACGCCGGCCCATGTCTTGTGCGGTATCCCGTGTATCCCTTCCAAACAAATCAGCGATTCTGTCTGTCTTGACTCGTCCACAGAAGAGGCCAAACCTGTTAACCCGTACCACGAGGTCGGTGACGACTGGTCGGTGTACTGCAGCAAGCTCAGTCCGAGGATGTAGACCGTCCAGAGGTCCGGATCCTGCTCGAGCTCCCGAATTTCTCTCCTCGGCAGAATGCCGCTGGATGTTTCTCCGCTGACCACGAAAGGCTGTGGAATCTGGCGTTTGACATGGTTGGAAATATCAAACCCATAGTCGTAGGTACCGAAGTCGCCGAAGACGGAACGCGGCAGCAGGGCGAGGGCGACGAGACAGAGTCGGATGGCCGCCATACCCAAGGACGTACTATCGGGTTTCGTTCGATCTGACCGACCCCTCAGACTGACTGTCTTACAGGAGGTAACCGGGTTGAGGGAACGGCAATGGACAGTCCGGAGCAACCCGAGCAGTACTACCCAGAAATTGCGGGAGGGGAAGAGACTCGAAAGTGAGAGAGATGGATCGAAAAAGTAGCAGTAGCCGTAGCTGCAGTAATAGAGGTAAGGTGAGAACTTCGGTCGTCGGTGAGGGGCCGGGGGCGAGGCGATCAGAACTCAGTGGGTAGATAATGTCGACAGGGCAGAAGAGAAGCAACGGCGTCTAGAGTGTAAGTCGGGGCAGCCAACAGCCAATGAGAGGAAGGAAAGGGATGAATGCGGTGTGTGGTGAGAAGGATATTAGCGCAGAGACTCGGGTCTCATCATGCTTCACCAGACAGACAGGGAAGGAGCAGTGACTGCAATGGGAGGTAGGAAATTGGCAGACCTATCCATGCCTGGCACCTGCCGTGGGCAGCGACCCAGAAGCACTTAGGGCAAATTGAACGCAAACAGATCAAGGCAAATAGGAAAGCAGCAGAAACAGGCGGTCAACTGCATGATATAGCGCGTCATAGCAGCAGAATCGTCGATAGAGACGGCGTCCCTCCTTGTCATGACCGGCTGCGTGCATCCGTCCGTCCATCTCGCTTGTATCATGTACGAGGCACCTGCGCCTCCACTTCCAGCACAGTGTTTGATGAGGCATGGACAGCAAACAGCTGGTCCCGGCCATGACCGAGGCAGCCGAGACCGGGAGGTCGGAAACAGGTAAAGGACCCAAAAACACAGAGTTCATCATTGCTATATGCCACAAATGCCACGAGTGCATGTCTCCGATCCTATCAAGCAGTTACTTGTACGTCCTGAAGTGCCTTGAGCCCTGACGGCTGGAGAGCGCCCCTGTGGATCAAATCCTTGTTGTCCACCTTGTACTTCAGCTTCACTCCCATAGCCGCGAGTTCCGCGTCAAGATACCTCAACACGCCGGGCACAACCACCTGAGCCGTATTCTCTCCTCCTATCCACTGCACACCCTGCCCGTCATCCCAGATTTCGCCCTCTACCGTCATCAAATCCAAATCTTCAATCTCATCCAGGCGCGACGCGCAGTTTCGACACCTCACAGTGCCCACCGCTTTCCTCTTCCCGACGAAAGGGGACACGGTTGGTTGAACAGCCAAGAACATGCCGCAGTCACGGCAGATCCAGGATTTGGAATAGTCGGAACAGTTCAGCAGCCGGTCCTGGAGAAGGAAAGCTGTTCCATGGGCCAGCAGAGCGTCACGTTCCATCTCACCGACACGGATACCACCTCCCTTCTTTCTACCCTTGATCGGCTGGCCCGTCGTGGAGACAACAGGACCCGTGGTTCTGACTTGGTACTTGTCGTTCACCATGTGACGCAGTCTTTGGTAGTAGACAGATCCAATGTAGATGTCGACGGCAAACTCCTCACCCGTGATTCCGGAGTACATGGGCTCGTTACCGTGGTAGTTGTAGCCGGCCTTCATCAGCTGATGGCCAAAGTAATCGGCCGCCGTGTTTTCTTCGTCAAATTTGAACGGAGTACAGTCCTGAGCGAGACCGTGAAGAGCGCCTGCCTTGCCTGCCAACGACTCGACAAACATGCCGATTGTCATGCGAGACGGGAACGCGTGGGGGTTGATGATAACATCGGGCTGCATCCCTGATTCTGAGAACGGCATGTCGGTCATAGGCCATTTTTGCGAAAGCACACCCTTCTGACCGTGACGGGACGAGAACTTGTCACCAATGACAGGGCCTCTGGGCAATCGTAGCTTGATGGATACGTCTTGGAGTGGTTCGTTTCCAGTCTCGCTGCCAATGATTCGAACCTCTTCGACAAAGGCCATTTCCGAGTCCTTGTGCTTTTCATAATGTGTGATGCCATCTCGGTTGACTCGCTGCCCGTGGTAATCGGTGGAAACCGTGTGCCATGCGCAGATAACGTCACCTTCCTTGACTAGGCGTCCTATGTATGGGAGCCCGTCAGCATCGAGCTGCTCCCGAACAGATGGTGCGATTTTGCTTTCTGGAGCAAAACCGAACATCTTGGTAATCCCTCCACCGCCGACTCTCTTCTCGTCCTTCAGGCTGATCTTCTTTGTTTTGTAGATGGTGCCATGACCGAAGCCCCGCTCGTGTGCTGATTTGTTGATTATCATGGCGTCGTCCATGTCGTATCCGGTGTATGAAATGACAGCGACAATTGCGTTCATCCCGTTGGGGAAGTTATCGAAGCCGTATGTGTTGTGCAACGGCGAACGGACCAGTGGGGTCTGGCCGGTCTGGATTCGATATGTTTTGTTGTCGGTTCGATGACATAGGGCTGTCCCTGGCGTTCCCATCGTTTGCTTACCCATCTGACACTGGTACATGTTACGGGGAGACTGGTTGAAGTCGGAGAACGGTGTCATGTTGGCCAGGATTGACAGGATATTGGTGGGGTCGAACTCTATGTGTGTTGAATCGCCCGGAATAATGTCGCCATTGGTACATGCGATAGACATGTACGGCTGCTCCAGCGGGCCGACAAAGTCCTCTTTCCCAAGGGGAAGGTACTTGACGGGCCGAACCATCCTAGCTGGCTGAGCAGACATGTACAGACCAGGATAAGAGCCACCCTTGGAAGGAGGCACGTAGCCGATCTCCAGCTCAACCGGCACTCCATGGCCACCCTCTACCTTGAGTCGCCGCAGTGTATCCGCAACAGTTTTGCACTGCTTCGTAGCACACCAGCCAAGAATCTTTCCATCGAGCATCACCACAACGCGGTCACTTGGCGCTGCTGAGGCCGAGTCGACTACTCCGAGCTCGAATATGATGCCCGGAATGGCTGATGCGTCGACCGACTGCGTCATGATCTTACACTTGTGGGCCATGTGGCTCAGAAGACCACAGGGAGAACCATCAGGGGTATGTACGGGGCACAAAAAGCCCCAGGACTCTGGAAGCAGCTTTCTGACGGTGGTAGTTTTGAGCTGGGCGAAGAAACTACCACGATGGATCATTCGGAAATGGCTGATGAAGCGTAGAAAGTTTAGCTTCTCAGCCACGACGGTAAAGCCAGAGACCTGCTGAAGATCAAGACCTGACGGGCTCTGCAGATTTCCTGTCGACAAGAAGTATTCGAGAGCTTGTCCAAGGTTTTCGTTGGTCCGTTGGAAGATGACCTGTGGGAAGTCTTTGTCGAACTTTGTAGATGTGAAAGACGTCGTGGGGTTCTTTCTCAGATAATCGCGCAAGGCAAGTCGTACGTTGACCGTCAAGTGTTCCTCCAATCTCTCCTTGAGAATCATACCGTAAAGAAAACCACCGAGCAACACCTCCTGGTTCTGGATGGCATCAGGGTTATCGACAGCACAGTCTCCGGCCACGAGGGAGTAGAGCTTGCGGCACATGAAGAGAAGCATTTTGAACTTGTCGGCATCTTGCTCTTCTGTGACATCGACACAACCGAGATGAACCAAAATGATCTTGCGCAGGAACTCCGTCCCGGCATCGTAATCAGACATGGTATCCGGTACTCTTAATGCCATCCTGAACTTCTCACCCAGGTACGCTCGGGTTTGCCCTTTGGTGTATAGGCCGTACACCTTGTAGGTGCGAAGGAGGAGCTCAACACGATCTGTCAAGAATGTGTTCTGGATGGCCTTGGATTTTGATGGCCCAACCAAGCCTTCGAAGATTTCTCGATCGTTTGTTTCGACAAGGGCCTTGAGGATCATCATAACAGGCACAAGGTACTCATTCTTCCGCCATGAGAACCTGAAGGTGACGTTACCATCGCTGAGATAGTGCAGCACGTTGGTCTGCGAAGTCTCGTCGGGCCGGACAGACCGTACTATGATGCCGTATGGTGTGTATGCTGGACCGCGACCTACGAAACTCGGGCGTATAATGGCAAGAGGGAAGTTTCTCCGGTTGACGAGAAGCAGCCGGATGATTTTTTCGATGCCGTTGACGATGAAATATCCACCTAGCTCCTCGGACTCCTCCTTCCTTGCTACGAGAAGCGCGGGAGAGTTCCCCTCGAGGTGGCATTTGTTTGACTGCGCGCGGAATGTTAACACAGGTGGTCTGTCGCAAACGTGCCCACTGCTTACCTTGATCATGAGGGGCATCAGGCCGATATCTCGGCGGACCACGTGAGGGTCGCCGTCGTTAATGCGGTACTCGAGAGTCGCGGTCATCCTACCCCGGTAGGAGACATGGCGTTCTCTGCACTCGGCCGGGTAGATCTCGGGGTTCTTGGCGAACTTGTTGCTGGGAGGGACCATAGATTTGCCAACTTCCACGCTCTTGTAACGGATGGTCAGCTTGTTCTTGCCAGCCGGAGCTGCTCTCTCGTCGCCATCCAGGTAGGTTATCGTGCCAATCTCAGCCAGGGCGTGCTCAATGAGGCCTGCCCCATGCTCCGGGATAAGCGCATTGAAGGCTTCGATGTGGGGATTGACCGCGACCTGAAGGGCCGGGTACGCCGAATGGTCGGTCGGAGGGTTTCTGAAGAGCTTTTCTCGGCGCAGAATATCGTATTCATGATCCCATGTTGTCTTGGTGGGCTCGGCTTTGGACTTTTTCTGGGACGCCATCTTTGCGATTAGTGGCTCGAGTCCGTAGGTTGGCGACGGCGCAAAGGTGCTCGAGATTCGGCGATGCTTATACAAGCAAGCGGCGCCCTTCTTCCAATTTTCAGAGCTATGCGACCATGCTACAACCCCAGTTTCCAAGCAACTCCGTACGTCGTGAATTGACCGTTGGTAGAATCGACCCACGAGGCGCCGGGCCAACTTTTTTTTCTTATCGCAACGCTTATCGGTCCGTGCAAGGTCCACTGGACTTTCTTAGCGGGGCAAGTCTAAGTAAGCCTTGTTGCATGCGCCGAACCGTTCAACATCCAGCCCTCATTCGTCAACTTCTCAAGGTCTCTTCGATCCGTGCGAAAAGATCCGCTTACACCGAGCCACCAATCCCGTCACTGGTAACTACAGGAGCTTGCTCGTCTCGAGCTCGTGTAAAATAGACCTCAATCACTTGGGAAAAGCACTTCAAGATCAGTCTAGACAGGCCTCTGAAGAATTTAATAAGACCTGTAGTACGGAGAGTGAGCTTTGAGTGGACAGTATGATGCTTTATTGCGCACTGGTCGGAGGGACCCCTCTCTTTTCGCCGAAGCATCTGGCCTGGCTGACCGTCTCGGTGGCTGGGTATCAGTTGCAACTGAATGTGGAAATACAGCGCCAATCTGACCATGACACTCGGGGTATCACGGAGTCCATTCACGGACGAACTCAAACGGGCCGATAAATCAGGGGTGTGTTGGGCGGACCGTCCCTCTTCCTCAGCTTTCCCAAGTTCCCATCAGGTGGCGCCCGATTGGCTAGCATGTTGGAATCGCAAGATGGTGGGTGGGCGCACTGTGGACGGACGTCACAGCTTGCTTGAGCATCACTATACCCGTCTCGCGTCTCCATTCACAGGGAAGTTGGTGCTCTTTGATGCCATTCGGCCACACAAGCAGCTGTCTTCGTTGGTTGCACGGCAGCTGAGAACTCGGCTCATGCGGGTCGATGGGCTGTCCGCGTCTGAAGGGAGATGATCCATGTGGCATCATGGGCAGGGAAGCGGTTCTCTCAACAGCGAGTGGATCGGTTCCTGAGGCCTTGACGGTCTGCGGCCAGGCGAGGTCGCCGCTCGCGGGGCCCGGTATGTCTCAACGGTTTGTATTGGCAGCCCGAGACTCTCAGCTTTCTTCCAGCGGCCGTGGCGGTCGAGCGCCGCGTGTTCTCCGAGTGCCTGGCCCTCGAATGCAAGATGCGGCCGGTTGCCGGCGCAGCGACGTGCAGTTCGCCCTTAGGGCAGGAGGAGGTTGAGGTGCGGCCGCGGCCGGGTTTGAGAGATGCTCCTTGTCGACCAGTAAAATTCGCGGCGGGCTCGACAGCTAAACCTTCCAGCCCCCAATAGGAGCCGCGTAGAGAACATGGCCAACCACATCGAGGCCGGTTGAGGAAAGTCAAGGCTGCTCGAAGCAGCTCGCTCCGAGGCCGAAGCCCAACCTGAGGTTCCGAACCAGGGTGCTCCCACCAGCGCAGCCTGGTGCCTGCCCTGAGCAAAATGCTGCAGCTGCCTGTCCAGCTCCAGCTGGGCTTCTTGCCTTTGGTCCCCGAGCTTACATGCCAGATGGTCCGGCCAAAGAGCGCCTGCATCGCGCCTGCACGGGCTGCTGCCGTCTCAACGACCTCATCTCACGCGCCCTGTCTGGTTTCATCAACACCCGATTCCGCAGGGCGTCATCGTTTGCGCTCCAAGCTCCCTACCATTATTGCGCCTTGTGCCGTTGCAATCTAGTGCCGCCCATTGGCCTCTGGGCGTGGGGAACCCTTGAAAGCTCGACCGCCCAATCACTTCGAGGCAGTCACTGCTTCGAGCTGTAACCCCGCAGGTTGGTGGCCTCTGCGATCACCTCTGCCCCGGATCAACAGGCGTCAAGCGTTTGTGCATCCTGCCCAGATAAGTACCGCCGTCCTGGCGACCAAGGCTGCTCCGACTGCGCATCGAACTCGGTGACCCGTGAGAGAGGAGCAGCTCAGACAGGCGCACGCACGCACAGCTCCATCGGTGGACACGGGTATCCGCGAACATCGAGGACGGCCGTCTCGACAGCTCTCAGTAGCAAAAGTGGTTGCCGCAGGACTTCGTTCTTGCCTGCGACTTTGCCTACCCCGGATCCAGCTTCAAGGACAAGCATCGTCTGCTAGTCCCTGTAGCACCGTCCGCAGCCGCAACAACCCACATACATACCCTCTTACCTGCCGGCGACTGCATCGTTCTCGTCCTGCGATCGAGAGGCACACGAATTTCCCCGTCGGCCAGAAGCAGTCAACTATCAGCCATCAGCCCGCGCTCCCGCCATCTGCGCCGCCGTGTGCGCGACACAAGCTTCCCCAGAACTCACGCCTGCCACCTGCCGCGTGCCGCCTGGCCTCATCCTCCCCCTGCTCCTGTGTCGTCTCCCGCCCGCTCGACCACCGCTGCCGCCGACGCCGCCGGCGCTCGCCAGCCTGTTCTGCATTGACGGGGAGTCTGAACCTAGTCGAGCCTGTCTGTTCCTGGCTCTGAAGCCGCCGTTCTCGCCCATGATCACTGACGATCATCCCGCAATATCTATATCAGCCATCTGCCCTCGCCGTCCGGCAGCTCCACCCCGGCGTCGTACACGAATTGAAACCCTGGTCCTAGCCGCTGTCTTGTTCAACATCATCGCTTTCACAAAGGCACGGACCACACCACCTTGCAACTTGCACAACAGCTAGATTGCGTTCACTTGGTGGCATCTTGCTCTAGTGGGCCGGACCTCTCGTCTGCGCTGCCCGCGTCTACTCCCATCGATTCACAGCGAATTCGTTCCGGCCTCAGTCTGCTCGCGAAATTGCAGGGAAGCCATCGGGCTCAGGTCATACGAGACATTTTACTCCTAAATTTTGTGCCGACATAGAGTCTGAGCGCAAAATACTTAAACTGTCGAGGAGTGAGAATCCTCCCCGCTATCTCATCCTACCTCACCGACTGTTCCCTCCTGCGGCGCCAACCCGCGCGACCTCCACACCTCCGCCAGCTCCTCCGGCGAGCTTGCTCCAACCATCATACCTCTGTTGCGACGAATCCGAAGGCTTTGGCAAGCATGGCAGGGGTATTCCGACGACTATACGACTGGTTGCTCAGGACTTTCTGGTGAGTAGTTGAGGGTCCCCCACGGCGACTCCAAGTTGCGGGGTTCTTGGTGCCGAGTCGCATCCCGTCGAGGCCATCTAGAGGCGGAGCTAATCCCCACGCAGGGCAACCGAAATGGATGTGACGATGGTCGGGCTTCAAAATGCGGGCAAAACGTCCCTTCTTCGGGTGCTGTCGGTGAGTCAAGCGCAGGGCTTGGTCAAGTCGAACCGTGAGTGCTGACCCGATTCCTGTCAACAGGGCGCAGAATTCGAGATCGAGTAAGAATGGCCTTTCTCCCCGACTTCCTGTTCCCCGTTCCTGGCGGCCGACGTGATCCCAATGGCTGACCCTCTTCATTTCCCTTCCTCGGCTGACCTCGCATTGCAGCACCATCCCCACGGTTGGGTTTAACATGAAGCGGGTTCAAAAAGGGCATGTGACGCTCAAGTGCTGGGACTTGGGTGGCCAACCCCGCTTCCGCCAAATGTGGGAGAGATATTGCCGCGGCGTCAACGCGATTGTCTTTATCGTTGACATTGCGGACATGGCCCTCCTGCCCATGGCCAAGGAGGAGCTTCACATCCTCATGGATAATCAGACATTGAGCGGCATCCCACTTCTGGTTTTGGGGAACAAGTCTGATCTCCTGGACAAGCTCACGGTGGACGAGCTGATCGACGCCATGGACCTCAAGAGTATCTCGGGCCGTGAGGTGTCGTGCTATGGTATCTCGGCAAGGGAAGAGACGAACTTGGATGCCGTCCTCCATTGGTTGGTGAAGTATGCCAACAGGTGATCGATGCGCTCCAATGCGCCGCGCTGCGTTTGCGTATACCCCAGCTCAGCGATCCTCGGTTTGGCACGCCAGGCGCCGGGTCGGCTTTGTTTTGCGACCTGGGACAGTATTTTCTTTCGTGGGAAAAAAGATATTCGACTCTCGGCCGGCAACGACCATCTTTTAATCCTTTCCCGCGCAAAGCGGGATAGATCTGTGATGCTATCAGTTTTCCAGAGCCCAACTCTTCGGGCCTATCGACAGCATATTATGATATCCGTTCTTAGCGGGGATACCCCGACGTCTCAGATGGGCTGTCTCTTCGGGAGGCATCGTGGGCCGCGTCTGAGGTTTAGTAACGACTAGATGGAATTGGCACTGGCCACTGGCACCGTGTTTTGGAGGCATGTTAGGGAAGTGGAAGGTGCATGGCGGGAATGCGCTGACTGTTTTGCATTTTGTGTTTTGGATAATTTGTAACTTTGAAGCGAAGCAATCAGTGAACTTTGACAATGATGATGAGATATTATGAAGACAGTGAGTTTCTGCCAGTGACTGCACACTAGGGAGAATGAATGGCTTTTGCCATTCGATGCGCCAGGGAGCTGCGACGGGTTGATGAGAAATCGGAATACATCGGATTCGTGGGCAGACGCTCGATCGCGATAGACACTCACGTGTCGAAGGTGAGTTTGCAATCCCCCAAACTGTACGAGAAGGGCCTCTTTCAAGAGGATATCTTGACATGAGAAAGTCCACCAGTTTGTGAAGGAGGAGAAAACAGCAATAGCAGATTATCGAGGGCGACCGAGGAGGACCTGATACTTCAAGTACACACAGACCGCGCCATGTGTGCCCGTCTGATTGGCTCTTCGACTTATTCCAGAGGTGTGTCGCGCGGAATTTCGGTGGGCACAGCACAGCAAGCTGCACCTCGCTGCTGCACAGCGCAGCGCGGTATTCTGGTTCACCCTAGCGGCAAAATCTACTCACACACGATGCGACAGCCACGTCAATGGGTGTCTCGTCTCGCGCCCGGGTGGCCCAGGTGATTTTTGCTCTTTGCCCTGCGTTGAGCGATGTCGATGTTTCTCCACCTTCTACGTCCTTTGGCTAGGTAGTTGGGCAGATTTTGCCCAACGTACTGGAGACTACATCCAAGCCTGAAATGCACTGCTGGTTGTGTTGTATTGGAGTCAAACGGATTGATGAGCGGACGGGTGCTCCCTTCGGGCACTCTCCCGCCGCACTGCCGCATCAAATCGGCGACGCCCCACAACTGTCGTCCTGGTGTAAGCGCCCGAGCTTGCGTTGGGGACCGGTTATTCTTCGGGCAGGCATGTCCATCAATCGCCGTGACGGCTTTGGGGTTGCCGAATTTCTCGGTGCGTTGCGATCGTTGGGTTATTCTCGATGAGAGAACGAGACGAGGCGCATGGTGGCCTGGACTTGCTTGGCATCACAGCTCATCTCCGTGGGGTTGGGCGAAGCTACATTTTGAATATGGCATGGAAATTCAGGCAGCCTTTGTCTTAAAACGGTGCCACCACTGGGGGTAGATGCTCATATGGGAACACAGGGATACAACGGGCTAACGTGACCTCCTTCACCTGGGGAAAGAAGAGGGAAAGATGGCCTGCAAGTTCCTGCTCAGATGGAGGCGATATATGAAGCATTTTGCGGCATGAGTTCTCAGCTGCTTTTCGTTACAGGCGTCGATAACTGCCTCCCCTTTTCAGAGTTGGGCCTGCTCTAAGGCGCAGCAGTTTTGGTTGAAGCGGGTGTCGTGGCTTTCGCACCGAGGAGCGGTTGGTGTTGTCGAAAACCTTCTGCTTTGCCGCCACCCTCCCGTGTCGTGGGCAATATTGCTGGTTACCCATTCACTTCCTCAATTAGCATCTTCCAAAGACGAGGCTTGCATATTTGGACCGCAATGGACATGCTGTTCCCGAGAAGCCAAGCTGAAGCATCGATTTGAACATCCATGTCGCAGAAGACAGCCTTGTTTGTCCGCACCGACGCCGCATTTGAATATCACAGTCCCAAATCACGGAACAGCGCTGAGAATCTCGTTGGAAGACCAAATAGACCGGAGTCGATTCCTATCTCGACCAAGATGCACAGTAGCACCCTAGCAGACCATAGCGCGAAGCCGATGTTGACCCGTATCTGATCAATGCAATGCCGAACGCCATCCGTGTCCACGCGAGACCTCCGCTTCCCAGCAAGACCATAACGCACCGATCAACGATAAGACTTCTGGAATCTGGAACGGGCACCCTTTCCGCCGAACTTCTTCGGCTCGCAGCGCCGGGGATCGGCAACGAGGAGGCTGCGGTCGAACTGGATGAGGGCAGTCTTTAGGGTGGCCTTGGAATGCTCATCGACGAACTTGGCGTAGTAGGCAACCTGTTATATCGCATGTCAGCTCAGTCCCTTTTTCAAGAAAACACTCGCAGGTCGCGAATCGGATGTACTGACGATAGCCTTGGCAATCTGTATTTCATCCACGGTTAGCACTTCAGGTCCGTACGAGAGGGCTCTGGCGGAAAAACTCACCACCTGGCGAACGGCGTAAACCTGCGATACGTGACCACCACCGGTGACCTTGATGCGAATATCGACACCGGCGTACTTATCGAGACCGAGGATGAGGACGGGCTCGTAGAGTTTGGCCCGGAGGATCTCAGCGGCGAAGAGCTTGAGGGGCGCACCATTGACCTTGATAAGGCCCTTGCCGGCAACGCACCGCGCGACGGCTGCAAATCGCAATTGTCAGTAAATTCCTCGCCATCTCTCCGCGTCGAAAACCGCAATATGCGTACCGGTAGCGTTCTTCTTCTTGCCAAAAACCTGGACTGCCTGTGGTGCCGCCATGTTGTCTGTGTTGGGCAAGATAGCTTCCTGTGTGGACGTCGGGACTTGAATTTCCTTCGTTGTCAAAATTTGTGTGGGAGGGGAAAACGGGATGGGGCTAGGCAACTCACGTGCTTTACTGCGGCTGGCAAGGGCTGAGGGGCAGCTGGTTGGTACGTGGTAGGGTTCGGTGCTCCACCAACCTGACTAAGCAGAGCTCAAGACACAAGATGCCTCATGTAGGTAATGAAACGCGTAACAAATCGGGTGCAGTTCTACAACGTCTTCAGATAATCGAAAGAGGCTCACGCGGACCCCAAAGAATTGCTACGCGTGATGAGAAAAAAAGTGAAGCATCGAATACTGCAATTGCAAGACTTGGCACGTGCGGGATCACGTGATATCGATCGCGATGATTGACTTGAGGTACGAAGTACAGAGTGCTGTTTACCACCTCGACTGCTCGAGTTGCTAGTCGTGGACTACCTATCTCGGTATCCCTGGCAGTCTGGGCAATTGATAAGAAATAGAGTAATATGGGAAATGTTGCCGCAATGCAAGCAAACCTCTGAACCATCACTACCGCAAAGCTGTTAGCAAATGTCTTACATCATCATATACGAAGCTGTTAGTGTAAGTCATCTGAGCGGCATTGATCCACAATGTCAGGCTTGTCAGGCTTGTCAGGCTTGCATAATGAAATATACCAACCACCACATGGAAAGAAGGCCCAAGGTATATTGGTATATCGCTCCGAGGCGTCCTGCCACCCGCCCTCTCTCCCAAATCTCCGTGCTCCTTGAGAAAATGAATGTCAGAGGCGGGGGCGCGGGGAAGAGACAAAGCAGAGCGTCTTGGTGCGTCCTCGCCACCCACATCATTCGGGAACAAAGCGCGTTGTTACATTGATGCCACTGTTACCTGTGCCCGAGGGCCCAAACATACAAATACAAAGCATACGCCTGTGGAATCATCCATGCTGTCAGGTGCCGTCGAACTGGAATCACGTCTGTGGCTGAGACTGAGCGTACTCGTAAGGACAGCGCAATGCGTATCGGCCGGAACATAATGGAAGTTGGAGCGCGCCGGGGACGATTAAGTAATCCTGAGACCAGCGAAGAAACGGCTTGGCTGGTGGCATCGACTGGCTTGGCAGGCTGCCTCCGAGCATCTGATTCGGCACCCTGGTTTTGTCCGATAGGCTGTCTCGGCTTGGATGGTGCCGTGATCAGTGGTGAGAGTTTTCCGTGGTCTGCTCAGCCACAGTTGGCCACGTTGGTCCAGGGTTGCCCGACATCATCACCGTGACTAGGCCGCCAAGCCGTAAATCCCACGGTACAACCGCCACCCGATTTGCTGTGCAGGCACCCATAGCTCCCTGCGCCCCATAGTGCAAGGAACCTTAAGCTGGATGTCACCCATTTCATTGCGTCCAGCATTCCCGCCCCGTCATTCAAGTTGGAATTCCCTCGGCCAATTCACTTGACCTCAACCACAACAACTGCCACTTCAACCATCACACCCAAGCGCAATCGCCTGGCATCTTTGCCAACGCATACGGCATTTGACGCATTACCGGAATCGCCCTTTCGAGTGCAGAAGAAGAGAAAAGTCCACATTTTCGATTGATGGCTCCCTTTGAGGCTCTGGCCGACGTGGTCAAGCGCGAATACTATTGTTCTCCGGGCTACTATCTCAGCGGCACACGATGCTATCCCAATAACTCAGGATGGTATTGGTGGGGACGATGGGTGTTTGCCGGTCTCGTCGTGCTTTTCGTTATCGCGCTCCTCCTACTACTCGCGTAAGTTGCTCGACGAATTTACCTCAACTGATCGCGTGCTAATGACCATATAGACGTAACTCTCGCCGTCGCCGCCGCAACGGAGTCGCGCCGTTGAGAGGAACAGGTTGGATGGCTCCCGCACCGCCGTACTATCCTCCGCATGCTCCGCCTCCACAGTATACCGCTGCGGCTCCCGTCTACCCCCAGGGCACCGGCCAGAAGTTTAATCAGAACGACGGATACTATGCCAACAACCCGAACCAGGAGGGAATTCAGCTCCAGCAGCCGCAAAGCACCTACCAACCGCCAAACAACTACCAACCGCCGACCGGTTACCCCCACAATGGCGAGCCCGTCTACTCGCCGCCTGAGGGCCCTCCCCCGAGAAAATAGGGCTGAGGATCGACAAGAACGGATGAGATGCAGCAGATTGGTTGGAATTGAGGTTAACGGATTCTTTGGGTGTGCCTTTGCGATGCTGCATGGTATGCTAGCCGGTGCGAATCCCGGGAGCGGGGGTTATCAGGGCTATGGGGTCTGAAAGAGTTCTCCTATGTATTTAAGGCCTCGAACTCCCTAGGTAATATGTGTGCTGGAAAGCGATTTCGTTCATTAGTGGCTGGATAGCTGGGAAGCAGTTCCCATGGCAGAGAATGCGTGCTTCGGTCTTAAGCGAAACAAACATCGCGACTTATAATAATGTACAAAGGCTATTGATCACAGTCAAGAGAAAGGAGCCCTGGAGACAGGCGAGAGTCCCTGGTCGTTGTCAAGGTTTGTCATGAGTCTTGATGTTGCATGCCGTATCACATATCTCCATCCAATGTAGTCAGGGCCTCTCGCAATCCATGTAAGGCCTACAATGTAATAAGCTAGGCCTCCTGTTCTGGCCCAAGTGTGGCCCAAGTTTTGGCCTGAGCCTTCATAGGTTCCGATTAGGGTGACGTCTGAAGCCACGACTAGCGAATCGCTACGCAAGGATATCCTACACCGTACCTGCTTCCCACCTTGATCCATCATAGCAAGTGACCCCTCCGATGGGAATCGACTCCACAGGTTTGCCCTAGCTCATTTATAGTCTGAGTGTGAAACGTAGGCAGGGGCGATCAATGCTGCTGCCATTCTACGTAACAAATGTATTTTAACATCGGACGCTGCGACAATGTCAAGGTCTTGTCTAAGGAACTGGTGAAACCATGACCAAATCGAGGGTCGGTTTTTGTTACCTGTCATGCAACAAGGGCCGCGAGGAAAGTAAGCTGCATGCTCAGTAGAGTACACCACAGCTCAGTAATATTGGCACTTGAGCGGCCGGTCTTACTGACACAGGCAACAACCAACGCGATCCACCAGCTTGCGAGTTGGCTTCGAGACTCGGAATACATATGCACTGATCCGCCGCTGTGATGCCACCAGCGGACCATCATCTCGTCCAGAAGGAGAAACAGCGGGTGACGATCTCCGGGCGCACGAACATGGAAGTCTGTGACTGGCCCCCTGCAGAGAGCCTCTTGGACAATTGTTTGTGGCTTGCAGGAAGAGTATCACCGTCAGCCGCTGTGTTCGAAGTACACAGCAACTCTTGCTTCACAACTCGCGGCTCGAGTTAGTATGTCTGTATTCAGTCTTGATATTGCTTTCCATATCAAAACCCCCAATTTGTGAGGCATCCCATCTTCTACGCCAAGCGTAAATTGGAGGAGCCAATGACCTTCTGCAGCAAGTAGATCGCCGGAGTCGATTGAAATTGCCACACGCTGCGATGAACCTCTGTTGCCGTGACCTCGAGAGCCGAGCCGACACAACGGCCTCCCACGTCGTGGAAAAAGAAACCCAGGCTCTATCTCCCACGTGCGCGTGCATGTTTTGCTGCTCCGGACCTGAGCCTTTCTATTTTCGAGCGATCTTGCACGAAAGCACTCTAAATTTATACGGGCATCACGGGTCGGCTGTGTCCTCCTGCGATAAGAACTGGAAAGGAGGGCCGCCACGCCATCCATATCTGATCATTAGCCGAATGCATCTCATGTGCGGGTGGCAGGTACGGGTGGGAACTGCTCTTTAACGGCGGGGCCCCTCGTTCCTTGCAGCCAGGAACCCGTGGACACTCCAGGTTGTACGCTCTTTTTTTCTGCGAATAAATCCTGCGAATGAGAACTCGCCGACCCAGACATTAGGTGCAGCACGTCTTTTCGAGGGCTGAAGGTCAACTGCGGCGCTCATCAGCTTGCGCCCAGTGTCTTTGAGTTTCAGAAATTCACCCCTGGGCCCTTGTCGTCCAACAGAGAGGGGACCGAACTCCCAGACCCGGAAGCCTCTCCAAAAGGGCCAATTGCACGCCCCGAAGGCCTTGTCACCCCCAGCATTGCTTCACTCCCTGCGCCACCGTCCTAGACTCCAGATTCCTCCTCCGCCAACGCCCACCGCGCGTCCTTCTCCTCATCCACCCTTTGTTGTCACCCGCTTTCGATTACGCCGCTCGTTTTGCTCTTCTCACTGATCCTGTGAATCCGCCGCCATCGCTCATACCCGCGTCACTTGGGAGCCAACCTTTGACAGCTAGCTCATCCAACAACCAAAGTCGCCCAGAGCTTCTCGTTTTAGGCTATCTGCCACCCGGCGATCAGACACGCTGAACCACTCCAAACTGCATGCTGCCGACACAATGGAGCTCTAGCATTCGTTACCCGCTCCTTCTTCGCTTGGTTTCTCCTTAAACCTCTCGTCCGCTATACGAAGTTTACATTTTAGTCCTCTTTTATACCCTCCACCGACGCTTAACATTACTTCGCGCTCCCCGATCCCGATCCCGACCCTCGACCGCCCCGCGCCGCCGGACCTCGACGAGGAGGGATTTCGTTCGCCGCGGACAAACCCTCAACATGGCCGTTGAAGAGGCAATGAGGAGGAGCCTGCGGGAGGGATTCGTAGAGCTGCTGGTGGCCAGCCTTCGTCCCGCGCTTGAACCCCGACAGGACCTCCAAGGCAGTGTCGACAATGTGAAAAATTCGTTCTCGAGTTGGGACAATTGTATGGCGGCGACGTATTGCAAGTGAGTTCTGGCCTCCCCGGCAAAAGCAAATGCGTCGTTGTAGACCGGTTCCGCCAGGTGTGGGCTTTTACTAACTTTCAACGCTCAGATGGCCCGTCATCGCGATCATCATCGTTGGAGGATTGATCGTCTTTTCGGTTGTCTGGTGTGTAATTCGGTGCGCCTGCTGCGGTCTATCCTGTTGCTGTTCGTGCTGCAACTTCCTGAAATGCTGCGGCAACTGTTGTGGGTGCTGCGATCCTCCCAGGGGCAAGCGCAGCAAGTATCTCGACGAACCGTATATTCCACCAAACCAGGGGTACAAGGTACAACCTCCAATGAACCCGCATTTCCCGCCCGTAGTCCCGACCATGACACCAGCGAATGGGAGTTTCACGGGCGTGACCACAGTCGGGGCGACGTCGAGCGCCGCGACTGTTCCGCCTCAGTATGCTGAATTTGCTCATTTCGATGTCAGCAAGCCGAAAGGCGGAGAGGATACCCTACCCGCAATGCCGAGCTGGGAGGGCGCCGGGAAAACGAAAGTTCTAGTCGAGGAGGAGGAAGTCGAGATGGATCAGCTGAAGAAGCCTGAAGCCAGCGGACAGAGCGGAGCGCTCGGGGTCACTGCCTTGCCAGGCGCCGGTACGAGCCCTGTTGGCTCTCCGGGCCTGAACCGAAGCCCGTACGGTCCTCCGCCTGGAGGCCCCACAAACAACGGGTACTTCCCCGCACCGGTCGGGACCGATCCTTATGGCTCGAATGCCCAGGACTACTCTGCAGCGGGAAGCGTGTATGGACAACCCTCGAATCTAGGCGTAGACCAGGGTTATGGGATGGCGGGTGCGGCCATGGGGGCGAGCGCCACCGGCCAAGGACGGCGATCTCCATACAACGACGGCGGCTACAATGGGCAGCAGCAGCAGCAACAGGGCCGCGGATACGCATCGCCAGCGCGGCAAGACAGCTACAACACATATGGCTCAGGAATGCAACAAGGCGGAGGAGCATACAACGACTACCATGGAAATCAGGGCTATGGTGGCCAAGGGAATCAGGGCTACGGCATAGGAGCTCGGCGGTCACCCCCTAACGAGCTGGCTGCGGACACTAGTTATGGTCAGCCCGTCGGAGGCTACGGACAGGAGCCAGCAAGGCGGTCGCCGGCTCCACAAGCAGGCTATGGGAATTATGATAACGCGGGCTACGACTCACGCCAGTACTCTACCGAATCCACGAGGCCACTACGGCCGCCTCCGCAGCGCCAGTATTCTCGCGACACGGCGCCCCAGAGCGTCCAGAGCGATGCAGGTTTCGACTTTGGGGCGTCATCTTACAGTCGTCCAGCAGCCGGAGGCGCTGGTGGATATAGACAACCCAGTCCACCCCAGCAGCAGCAGCAGCAGCAGCAGCAACAATCAGCAGGGTATCCGGGTTACAAGCCTTATTCACCAGTCAGCTCGCAACCACAAAATGGTAGGGGGTGGTAATGACAGTTATCACACTAGGGGGGTTACAGAGACGAGTTATCTTGCATCATATAGATGGTGTTCTGTTTATTTCTATGTTTTTACTCCTGCTTTTCAGATGCTTCGGTGACCAAATACGGAACGTCAATCTGATCCTTGGTTGGAAGGAGAATCTGGCGAACTAGAGAGACAGCAGCACAACATCACCAAGGGCATCTGTGACTTGACCAAGAGGTCAACCACATCGTTCAACGCCTTCAAGTTACCAGCAAAGGCGCCCGCAACATACGAATTAGACGGCCAAGGTGAATCTCCTGTCTTTTTGGATTGATTTATCTTCTGCCACCTATCTTCATTTTCCTCAGCGCGCGGGCCAGCATGTATTCGTGGTTTTGTTTTTCTGGAGAGTGCAGGTAATTGCGGCTGGTCGTGGATGGCTGGGGCAGAGGCTGTGATATAAAGTTCTCATCGTCCAAATTTTCTTGTTTAGCTATGATACCCTCGGCTTACAAGTATAGCTAGGGAGCTAGTACTCGCTGGATAGCCACTCCGAATCAAAAGGATCTATCCATTGACCGGATCTTTGTAGGCGTTGATGCTGTGCCCCCCTTCTCCAACTCGGACTCGATGAAGAGCGTCCTAGTCAGCAGCTGGCTTTGATCCGAAATGTGGTGCGGTGAGTCGTCTGAGGCGTACGTGTAAAGTGTAGTATGGTATTCCACTATGCACAGAGTTTTTTGCATATACGGCGGTGATCTCGGCTGCATCCGTATATCGGATATCATTTGGATTCGAGTTGAGATGAATTACGAGCACACGTTTTTGGGACGCACAGCTGCCGTGTGGTATGAGATGTCCTGTGGCAAAAAAAACGACATGGCAGTGCTTTTCTTTCTTTCTTTCTTTTTTTTCCTTGCGAGACCTACCAACGCAGTCAGTTGCTACAAGCCATTTGCCTGATAACTACAAGCTATTTGCCTGATAACTGACGACGGTCACAAAAGCTGAAAGGGGGGTTTGGGATGGTCTCAATAAGATGATAGGCAGGTAGTATTACCGTTTCAACTTCAGGGTCCAGTCTCGCATGCCGCACACAAGCACTCCTGACGCATTCTGACGCCCCTTTTTTACGCCGCAGCGCGTGCAGATGGATGTGAGTGCGAGTGCCGAATGGCAGCCTCGTGTCTGACCCGCGCGCTCGGCGGGGTTCTCGGTAGGACGCTTTTATTAGTAACTTTTGGGATGTAAGAAGAGCGAAAGAGGCGGGGATCCCTGCAGGTAATGCATGCTTAGCTAATGGTGGACGGGTAGTCCGTCCGCTTCCTACCGGGAAATTGTTGAATGGGAAAAATGACGTTTTTCAATTCCCGGTTTGTTTTCCCACCCGCCCGCCACCCGTGGACGGGAGATGGCTGTCTCAAATGGCTGTCGCCCGAGACACATGGAAGACCCTTGAGCGGTGTTGAAACGAACTTTAAGTTCTTTGTAATCTATTTTGATTTCTGAGTACCTGGAGTGATCTGGTGTGGCGGAGGCTGGCCAGCAAGCTGGCAATGCAAGGGAAGCCTTGCGGGACTGCGGTTGTTGGCCCGTTGGTTCCTTTAGGACGACAATGGTTCCAACTCTAACGTGCAAGCGACACGGAGACTGACACGGTGGACAAGCGCTGCCACCCAGAATTGCTGGAAAAGACGGCATCCAGCCAATGCAATGCAAGGTCGGTCTGCGCCCCAGCCAGGGCTGGCGGCTTTGGATGGCCAGAGATCGTCACAGACACACTCAAGGGGTCTCTTACGTCGTTGCCTTCCGTGGGGCACGTTTTAGCTACGGATCCTGCTAGATCTGGCCTAACTTAATGGCGCATCGTCTACTTCCATCGTCGATTGTTCTCACGTTAGCATCGCTCAAACTGTCTATCGTTTTCCCAGCCAATTCGCCGTCTAGCTGCCCGTATCTTCCAGACGGAAACGCAACAGCTCTGCGATCGTCGCTGTCTTTGTGCCCCCGGTGCCTCGTCATCCCAGGCTTATCCTTCCACTAGGAGATACGCGTACGACTTCGGAATCCACACTGGGGATCCAACCCCTCGAGCTGTCCCCGCCTTGTCCTACCAGCATCGCGCAGGGTTAAAGACTGCGCAGGTTCTGTGGAATTTCTTGCGTTTTGCTCATCGCAATTTGGTTCGCTCGTCATGGCGTCCAGTAAGTCTTCTTCTAAGGGCCTTGGCCTTCCTAAGAGCGCTTCTGCACTTCGATTCCCCTCATTCCACCGCGGGAGAAAAGAAAAAGAAAAAGAGATTACGATTGTGGTACAAGAGGCCCAAGATGATTCGGGATCGGCGGGCGGTTCTAGAGCAGCATCGCCGACCTCCGAGTCAGACCTTGGGGGTTCCGAGACGGCCAGCGGCAGCCCTCGTCGTGACACGACGGCGCGCATACAGCCGGCCTTGAAGCCCAAGCCCGAAGAAAAGAGTGCCAAGCTAGAGCGGCGGAAGTCCATGTTGAACATGTTGACATCTTTCTTGCCGACACTTACCTCCTCGGCAGATCCCACCGCCGTGGCCCACCCACAGCAGCTGCAGCTGCAGCACCAGCAGCAACCCCCCCACAGAAAACCGATTCCCAATCCACAGCAGGCCCCTGGAGGCTATTGGCAGCCCGTCACGCCCGTATACGTCGTCAACGGCCCTATTCCGGTTGCCCATGGCTGGCCATCGACCGCTGCCTTCCCTCCCGCTCCCCTTCAACCACCTCCACCTCCCCCCAAGGAACCACATTCGCACAACCGCAACGCCTCTCTCCCGACAATGCTGAGGAAGGAACCAAAGGTGGTAGCCGCGAGCCCACCGCATATGCCCGTCGTCACGGCCCCTCAGCCCTCTCCGCCTCTAAAGCACTCGCAGCAAAGGGGGAGGAGCGCATCACCAAGTCCTCGGGCCGTGAGTTCCAAGCTGCAGTCCAATCGTCTGCAGCCCCGGCTCCCGTCAGGCTCTCTGGCCCCTCGAGGGCGCAGCACCTCGGCCCAACCCCCAATCGACCGTTCCCTAGCCGCCGAGCCTCCTCGTACCGCCTCGAACCCTGCCAACCCGGTTCCGCGATCTTCAGCTTCAAGCGATGGTAGCGACAGTCCGAGTACGAAGACCAAGCGGAAGAACTGGCTCCATGGAGGAGGATCAAGGTCCGGTTCCAACGATATGGATGCCCAAGGCGGCGTCGGCGCGTGGATCATGACCCCCAGCGGCCGGGTCGACTACAACCCCTCCATTCTGGCAAACGGAGAGAAGGTATATGCTGCCCAGTTCAGTCGCCATAGTCTGTGCCCAGTGCTAACCGTGAGATAGGTCCCCGAGCTATGGAGCGAAGCCGGAAGCGTTTGTGTCTATTTGCATCCCAAGGAACGCGGTCTGGGACCGTCTTTCAAGGTCGCAGATCACGTACTCGGCTCGTCCAGGATCCTCAACGAGCGTCTACTATCCGAGAATATGACGGACAACGCCCGAGATAGTCCCTTTTTGACGGCGGACGATGCCGCACGGCGCCACTCTCCGTCTCGGACAGCTCCCGGAGAATACCGACTCTATCTTCCTCTGGTCAACACCAATCTGGAAACACTGGTGGCAGCTCGTAATCTGTTTGCATTACTAACGAACCAATCGCTTGTTGGAACCAAAGCAAGCCCTACGCTCTTCGCGTCCCTTCTCCAGGTCGCGGCTCTGCTTCGGGCTTTTGCGTTTTCCAGTTATGACGGTTCTTCGTTTGGAGAGGAGGTCAACACAGCGGTCGGTTCGCTGGTAGATCAGATGGGTATTGCCGATGTGCGGAGCAGCCGGGAGAAAACAATCGAAGCTCTTGTTTTGGCAGAGCAACTCCGGAACTGGAACCTTTATAACGAGGCCTTCACTCACGCCGTCGGTAAGTACGACGACCTATTCGAACTGGACTCCCCGCTCTTCAGCAACATATCGGTTACCACGCGGAATCGTATGGAGCGAGCTCATCTGTCTCTTATGAACTGTGAGCAAAACGTCAACATGCGGCTTTCATCTTTCGAATTCCCCTCGTTGTTCGCCGGAATCGCCAGCTCGACTTCGCAGGAAGAGTTTAAAGCTGTCAACTTCAAAGAGTGGAGAAACTCGTTCGGCAAGATGCGGAACTTTGTGCTTTCGTACTACAAGGACTTGTTCGGCAACTGGCCGCCCAAGGCTAAGAGCAAGAAGAACCAATTTTCTCGCGGCGGGCTCAACCGGCAGGCCCTCAAGATCCTGTATTGGGATCTTTGCTCGCTGTATGACCTGCTGGTAGACCGTGAGTCAGCAACGACACGCGCAATCGACGACCAGCTGTCTGGAGAAGCTGAAGATGCGGCGAGCAACCCTCATATATCGGCGTTGCGTAGGGTCCTTACCGAGTTCGACCACTCCTCACCGCCCGTGTTGCCACCCATGCCTTTCGACGTCCCCAAACTGCCGACTATGGCAACGATCCGCGAGAATTACAACGACTTACCGTCAAAGGAGCAAGCCAAATTTGACAAGCACCTCCAATCCAACGAGCTGCTTCTCATGCTCATTAAGTCCCGCAACATTGATACAGACCTTCTGCAGCGCCCCTTTCTCAACGCTTTTAAGGACTTTGAGCTCAAGGAGGCGCGCGCCGCTCAGCCCCACGATATGGCTGATCAGCGCATCGGGCATTGGCTGTTCCTTTACGTCGTTCTGCAGTCACTACCCATGCTGGTTGTCGATGCCCCGGATCTGGAGTATACGGACGGCGTCGAGTATTTCCTCTGCCAGGCACCGCAGGGCAACCCCCCTTGGAATGACGACGCTGGCGAAGTTCGCAAGATGTGGTACCGTGCCGGTGGCCAGAGCTTAGTCGAGCTATCCGCAGATGTTGTCATGTTCAGCGTCGAGGGCATCTATACCCGCTCACACTGCTGGATGGCCGCAAAACGTTGGGAGACGCGGTCAAGGCCGACATCTGCCGGAAATAACGGCCAACCGACGTATGATCAGCCACCTGCCGAAGATGGTGGGCCCACGCCGCTTGCTCCACCGCGTGCCGTGTTCCAAGATATGGACCCCGTGTCCAATCCCCATGCCGGCGGGACGTCGCCGATAGGCACATCGCCTGCAGGCTCGCCTCTCCTTCGGCCTCGTAACGTACCCACCCAGCAGCATGGCCGGAGCGGGAATCACGCGTATCGATGGAGTGTATCGATGGGGTTGGAGCCGTTAGCTATCGGTGACGATAGGGGATCGCGTGTTACGAGCGGGGGCTCAGGTCACGGCTCAAGGCAGAGCAGCATCTCCGGGCTTGAGGCGGTTAGTGCGCCGCATCCCCGACAAGGCGCAAGGAGCCCGTCCATTCCCGGGCAGGCGGGGAGTGAGCTAGCTCCCGCTCCAGGACAGGGGCAGAGTACATTTGACGACATTTTGAAGGGGATGGAGAAGGAGAAAAAGAAGAAGCGTTCCTTCTTCTGATCCTCTCCGCATTCACCCCAACGACCGGAACGAACCAATAATAGAATTTGGAGAGGCAATACTGACATTGTGGGTATAGACAGACTTTTTTATGACACGATACCCAGCCAAAAAAAGACGATGGGCTTGCTGGCTTTGTTTGGCGATATTTTCGTGATCTTCAATAGCGAGCGGATCTGGGAACCTAGAGGCAAGAATGCCCTCTTTGCATTTGGTAGCTGGCATATTTTATTCGATATTTATTGTACTTCAATGTCGCACATCTATTTGCATATTTTCATCAGAGATTGGAAGCTCGCATGTGTGGATAGGCATGGGAAATAAATAAGCATTGTCTTTTGCTTAGGCAGCATTTAATAATGACGCATAGATAGGTGTGGCTTGGGCAGCTGGTATTAAGTTGGTGCGTAGAAGATGGCATTTGGAGCATGCGCGTGTGGTTGTGGAAAACGAAGTAGGGAGGATGGGAAATGGGTGAGAGTGGGAAAGGGAAAATTAATGAATTCTGCAAAACTATTTAGTATGGAAAATTTTACAAATCGACTTACAGTTATACAAATGAACCACCTCGTCGTACAATGAAAAATATCCATAAAAACAACCCCTTTAACAACAGGGCACTCTAACCCTAACCCTGAGAATAACAATTGCTAGTTAGGTTAAGAGAGTGATTTTAGAAAATGGAAATTTTATAGGCTTATAAGCGCTATAATACAGGGGATGACCCCCTGTAATTCCTTTGTAGGGTACGCAGGCTATAAGTGCAGGGTACGCAGGAGCGCTATAATCTACAATGCTCTAGCTAGTAATGGCATGGAATGAAGGCTTATAATAGCCTAACCCAATGGAGCCTACAGCTTATAAAGGCTATAGCCTACAGGGCTAGTAAGCCTGTAGGGCCCTGTAAGCCTCTAGCTTGTAACAGGGTTGCTTGAATTACACTAGAGGGTACGCACTAAAGTGGTGGTCCTGTGACGACTCCGCAAGCCGTCACCAGGGCCGGGGCGGCCCGACCGATCCCCCGCACCAGGAACCGTGCACACGGTATTGTGCACTGGGCTAGGGGTGCAAAGACTCGAAGCCCCTACAACCAACCAGGAGTCGCTCAGTCTTGGCACCTGCGCTCAACTACTAAGCACTCCAGGAGTCACTGAGCAGAGGGTGCTCAGTGACAAAGTGCTCAGTCCGCAAGTGAGTAAACCTCACTGAGCAAGGTACGAGGTACTTCTTAGATAGCTAGTATAGATAGTCATCGTGACTACGATGGACGTGAGGGACTCTGGTTCCTCACGCTAGTATTCAATTGTTCATTCGTGTCCTACTATTCAGACTCACCTCTGTGCATTATAGTAACAACGACCTACAGTGACATTGAACCCCCGTCTAGGAGTGCTAGCTCAACAAGCCGTCTTCAGAACGCCCACCAGTCCTTGGCGTCCTGCTATACGTTCTATCTTAACCTGACCAGTCCTTCGGGTCTGTGCCAGGTGCAGGTCGTAATAGGTCCCTGTACTGCCTATAACCCTCTAAACTGGAAGCCTAGAGGGCTTATAAGGCCCTATAACTGCGTATAGTTTAACATGACTCATAAGAGCTAACGGAGGTTTAGGTTTGCCATTACTGAGCAAAACTATAGATTACGTACAGTACTTGTCAGTACTCACTTATAAGTAAGGTACCTTTCCCACCTCGTCTCCTGTCAAAAACCGCAGCAAATCTTGGCTAAAAACAATGGAGAAAACTTGTGTTGGATTCTCCTCTGCTCCAGCCTCCAAACTTAGTGACTTAAGGCTTTTATTTATCTCTAATCTACTGCTTTGAACCCTCATCTAAACGCCGTCTTCGTAACTTCAAACGTTTGAAGAAAGGTAGAAAAAGAAGAAGAAGAAACTGGATCTGGCAAATACTGGAAACAGCTTGTGTGGGCGCTGGAACTAGCCGGTGGCCCCTCATTTTGGCTCCTGCTCAATCTGAAAATGGAATCTTCCTCGTGGGGCGTTCAACAGCTCCCAACCTCATCGCAAGACTCCAATGCTTTTCCCGCCCATTACTTCTTCACACCGCGGCATGCGCCATCGACGCGAAAATGGCAGCAGGTTTTCATTTCTTCCCCCTTCTCCCGTGGGAGCTCAGGGAGAAGATCTGGAAACTCGCAACCCGACCGGTTCTCCCAGGAGCGCACGTTTTTAGAGTTTACAATGCCAACGATTCAGAACACACCGGCCCAGAACACGAAACCTCTCGCGATGATTACCTGTGGATCTCGAAATCACGTCTTGCCGCGCCGCGGTGCCTGCCGAGGGGCGTCGACTTCGACCCGGCCATACAGGCAGCAGCCCCGATCTCATGGACGCTTAACAACCCATCAACCTACCTTATCGACAGCGGTCTTTGGGCGGCCTGCAAAGAATCACTACTAGCCATTGAGAATGAGTTCCAAACTCCAGCACGACGACAAAAAGTATGGAGCCTTTCAGAGGTAGAAAACTTCCGGAAGAAACGAGGCCGCTTCACTCTGCCGGAGACGGCCACGTATACAGCCTCCGATAACTCCAGACGCCGCTATCTCACCGTCTTCCCCGGCCAAGATCTTTTTATCCTGCAACCACACGATGTTACAGCCCTTAACTGGGACCTTGTATGGGATAATTTCCCTACTTACAGTTTTCGTGCGGGAGATTGGAGACAGATACGCTGGGCTGAAGGTGAGCGCCACATGGCCCTGGAATACGACCCCGCGTGGGATAAGGTAGCTCATAATACCCGAGGACCCGCTTGGGACTTTATCGTCGACATTGTTGAGAGCACTGCTCTGGCGGAGTCATTCTCTCTCTGGTTTATCGACTACCGCATTAAGCGCAGTCCGAGATACCAGGAACCCACCAAGGAACAGGCCAAAGGGCTAGGAGACAAACCCCCAAGAGCCTTCTATGCGAGCGATCGCCGGTTTGTCGAAGTGAAGAAGGAGCAGTTTGGACAGTGGGCTGGGCATGACCGAATGTGGGATGCCGGTTACGAAGTTCCAACAGAGGATCTCTGCTTTTGCTGTGGCTCGCATGAATCTGTCCAGCGGCTCAGAGACGAGCTGGATAACAAGTGGGACTACGACGAAAATGATTGGCATGGGAGCCGTGGCGTCAATTGGATCGAGTATGGGCTTCTTGCTTGCGAGGACCTTTGATAATAGATCTTAGCCGCTATTAACGTGATCCGGGGCCCACAAGGCCAACCTTTCCAAGCACGCTGTCGAGAAACCGTACCCCCTCCCAGAAACCAACCGCGGGTGCTCTCGCTTAACCAATGGCCATTTCTTTCGTATTGGATGGGCTGCTGGACCGGCTTCCCATAACTATTGTACCACAAACTAGCGCTCCAACAAGCCCTAACAATGTATCGAGTCGATCCGGTCTGTTGTGGCGGTATGTGTAAGAAAGGCGGCCGATTGGAACTGGAAGTAGGTGGACGTGATGCGCGGGGGTCGAGTTAGTAGGTGCTTTATCGTATCCGCAAGCTTGAGTTTGGTACTTACAAATGTGGAATCGAATTTTTGAGGTCGCTATGTTGCGTCTCTGCACTGGCTCTGGTCACATTCAAGACCAGGTTCCCAGGCGGCACCACGTGGAGGTTGCAGAGGCCGGCTTCGCCGCCCGGCCGGTCCGTTACCTATTAACATGGGATCAGGAGCCGACCCCCCGCGAACGAGGATGCACAATAGGTAAAGCCCGATCAGTCGGATGGCACATCGCACTAAACAGCTACGAGGCCATCACTCCGCACAGCAACGGGCCTGATCAGACCCGAAGGTCCATTGCACACAGAGAGCCCCTGGAAGAATGAAAACAAAGCCCCTGAACGGACAAAACCAAGATAGCGCGACAAGGAAAGGTGGTCGACCATTAAAAGTCGATGTCGTCCCACTTTCCATCCCTGTAGAAGCTCGGAAACGGGTTCAGCAGTCGTCTCGCCTTGTCTGCATCTCGCTTCTTGACTGTACCCTTCGAAGGGTCATCACCACCCCGCAGGTGGAGTCTGACCCATCCGTCGATGAGGACGTGGAACTGGTCTCGCTGCTCTTCCGTGATTCTACCAGCAAGAACATCAGCTTCCAAGCTCGTCTTCTTTTCTTCGCATTTCTTTCGGATGGAAACCCAATCGATCTTCCCATCGTCTTTGATGTTATTCTCGATGGTTGGTGGCGGGTCATGTACAGCCTTGTTCAGATCCGAGTATAGGCGTATCGCGTCGATCAGCTTTTGCCGCGATATGCCTAGTGACGCAGCTAGATGTTGGATCCGATCCTGGTGGTATGATCCGTCAGTGTGTTTGTCACCCCTCAGCTCAGGGGGTGAGGAGTATTTGTGTCAAAGAGCAGTGTCTATCTCGATAATGACTGGAGCAACAGAATGGGAATAACAAATGAAGACACATACTAAGCCCGGGCACTCTGGTTCCTTTCCCGCTCGTCGACCTTCAAGGGACCATGAGCGGATACGATCAAGTTCTCCTTCGAGAATAACCCAGTAATCGGGTGGCTTGGGTTCCTTTCAAAACAAGCCAATTGTCGAGGTTTTGGACCATCTTCGCAGCGTCATCCGCAGACGATCCGGTGGCCTTGAAATGCGTCTGAAGTTGCACTTGGTGGTCATTTTTGGCAACTGTCTCCGCGCTCTTAGCGATGTTGACAATGCCTGCCGCCCAATCTCCGACGTCAGCGAGGTACCGATAGCGCTGAAGACTCTCCGCCATCGTAGTGGCCCGCCGTTCGAGGTCGACCATTCGGGTCAGCATCGTGGATTGGTGATGCAGGTCATTCCGATCGATGGTAGCGTCAGAAAGAGCGAGCCTTGCCCTGGCGATGATCCTCTCTTTCAAAACCTTTGTCTCCGAACAAACGTCGTCCGTGTCTTCGTACCGGTCGCTCGTTGACATGCTGATGGATGTTGGAGATGATGGTATCGTCCTTTCGCAACGAAGTAGAAACTGTCGTATAATGATCCATTGATGACAGTATTTGACTGAAGTTCGACGTGTGCTCCAAAAGAGAACGATGATTCAAAGCAATGCGTGCAGCTGGAATCAGTTTGGCGCGCGTCCTGTTGAGATCTCCTCGAAGCTACTGAGTAGTTCCTCCCCAATTCTATATTCCTGTCTAGTCCCGTAGCCGGACCGAGTGCGCCTTCCTAGACAATGGATTGATCCCGAGGACAAAGTCTCGAGTGGTACTGCAAGGCACTGACCCAAGATTCCGGTCCTTGACAAGGGCATTGTAGCTGCGAAGGCCTGTCTTAGCAAGGGCACTTGAGTTGGAACTGGTCTAGGACAGATACACGTAAAGATCACGGCGCAACCTAAGCGTCTAGGCACTGGGGAGCGATGGTGAGGACAACGCCTTCCCCACATCCTAGATCTTAGCCTCGATGTGCGGTAGAATGTCACCCTACATCGCCGAAAACGAATTGGCTTGTTGCCGGCGCACCTCTTTTCCAGCGACTGGCGGGGCAACGGACGCCTTTCCACCGCGCGAGAATGATAGAATAAGGTGTATGGGGTGTCCGCAGGAGGAGGTTGGCCGTACCTCGTTAGAACTCTCCGAGACAAGCTACCGAATTGCTCGTCGTTCTTATGTCCTCTTATGTCCGATGTCATCAGAGGGAATTTCCTTGAAGGTAGCTGCTGCTTTAGACTGTTCCGCCCAAGACTTGCGGCGATCAGGTCGGAGTTGGCTGAGGGAAAGCGCAAAGGCGTGGCTTGGCGCGGCCCTCCGAATTGGTAACCGTCGTGGCCCTCGCGACTCGT
>Ga0247758_1000028_pt1 | contig 94278 bp, 110 predicted proteins | sample UWRJL156409C4_FD_180950 | JGI IMG/M metagenome (GOLD analysis project Ga0247758, IMG submission 180950) | Plant litter microbial communities from Arlington Agricultural Research Station in Wisconsin, United States - UWRJ-L156-409C-4 | ecosystem: Environmental > Terrestrial > Plant litter >... | reverse complement strand
GTTTGGTGGCGTGTTATTCCCCCCCCCCTCTTTCAGCTCTTTTGTGTCTTTTCGTCACTAACAAGCCATAAAAATTAGCATCGGCCCCGACCACCTCCTCACTTTCCCACCCGAACCCACCGGAAGCACATGCACCCCCCTAACCGGCACCTTAAGCCTCGACTCAACCTCGTACGTCGTGACCAGCAGCGACCAAACCACCCGCACCATCTCCTCCTCCACCACCGCCACCAGCGTCACCTGGACCGCCTGCGGCGCCACCAACACCGGAACCAGCACCGCAGCCACCTCGACCGCCTCCTGCGCGCTCATCCCCACCAGCGCCAACCAACCTCGAGCTCGCTCCGCCTTACCCACCGGCATATTCTTTGGAATGTTTTCCGGTTCCAGTTCCCGTCCCAGTTCCCGTCACAACAACGAACCCCTCGAATCCCGCCAAATCACCTCCCCTCCCGACCTCTCCGCCCTCAACTTCGACTGCGAGGGTCCCTCGGACAAGAAGTATATCATCTACATCAAGTCCTCCCAATGGAACAACGAAACGGCCGTGGCCGAGGTCGAAGACCTCCTCGAGCGACGCAAGACCCAAAACTCACGGGGTTACGAGAAAGTCGAGGGTCCCTCGCACGTATGGGCCTACATCGCACACAACATGCACGTCGACGTGGCCAAGGTCTTTGGCACTTTGCTCGCCGTGGAGGGGATCCCCGGCGAGGACTTCGAAATCAAGATGAACAAGCGTCGGGCTGTGCCTGAGCCTGAGCCTGAGCCTGAGCCTGACCACACAAGATATGAGTGGGAAGATGGAGGAGGCAAAGTCGTCAACGCCAGCGTACAACAAAAACAACAACAACCAGAACCAGCCTACGTCCCCAGTCTTCCGCTGGGTCGCAGGGCGGTGCAGACGGTCCCTCTCGGCCAGGCGTGGCATCTATCGCAGATGTCGGTACCCGAGAACGTTCAATGGCTGGGCAACGGAGCCTATGTCAGGCCGGCGTGGGTGGCCGGCCCCAACCAGCAGATGGTGGCGGGGGAGGAGTACGTTGGGTACTGGGACGATTCGTACGGCCAGGGACAGTGGGTCTACATCTGGGAGGACGATGTCTACACAGGGCATAGAGTAGGTCCTGCATCCTTTTGCCTTTCCCTTCTCCCATTGTTTTTGCCAGCTCTGACAGGCTGCATCTTTCTAGGAGTTCCAGAGAAATCAGCCTGATGGATGGGTTGGGACTGCAAACGCGATCCCGCCGTCCTGGACCGGCGTTATAGACAACGGCCACGGCACCAAGGTAGTGGCGTCAGCGGTGGGCGGCTGGCTTGGCGTTGCGAAGAACGCGAAGTGGGTGCTTGTCAGGGACGTTGCTCACGGTAAAACCCCCCCCCCTTCCCCCTCTGTTTTTGATAGGTCCTAACATTACAGCCTCCGAATGCGTCGCGTTGTTGGCCCATGTCCAGACCGACGTCAGAAGTAGGGATGCTGTCGACAAGGCGGTGCTCAACATGTCGTTCACTTTCGACGACTGGCGGTGGAACCAAGTACCGAACCGGGAGCAGTTTCTCGATCGTCTTGCGGCTATGTTTAACGAGCTGAGTAACCAGCAGGGGATGGTACTGGTGGCGGCGGCGGACGCGGGAGCTGCGGGGCGGATTGGGCACGAAGCCGAGGTTGACCAGTTGTTGGAGTACCCGGCGCACCACGCCGTCACAGAGCGTCCCGAGCGCCAGGTGCCGGCCATGATTATTGTCGGCGCATCTTCCCGCGATGGGCGTCGGGAACCCCAGCAGCCGTGGAACCCTGCTATCACCGTCTTTGCCCCGGGCAAATGGGTCAGCGCGGCCATTCCGCCTACGCCCTTGTCCTATTCCGTCGGCAGCGGGTCATCCTATTCCGCCGCCTTTGTGTCAGGCCTCGCCGCCTACCTGCGCGCGCTGCCCGCCACCTGGGCCGGCGGGCCCAACCAGAACGCGCTTGCCAGACCGCAGGACGTCAAGAATCTGATCATTCGCCTCAGCCGTTATCTCAACCCGCCCCCATTTGACCCAGTCCTGTCGTCGCACTACGCGGCCCTCGGCATCCCAATCCCGGAGCTCGTCCCCATCGCGTGGAGCGGCGAGAATGGTGGCACCAACTGCATGATGAACCCCGGCCGCGTCAACCCTCCGCAGCAGGCCCCACCTCCAGTCGCACTCCCTGTGCCTCCTCCTCCTCCTGTCGGAAAGCGAAAGGTGCGCCGAGGCGACAGGAGCCTCAAGAGCAGGAGCCTCGAGAGCCTCAAACGCCAAATCCAGATGGAAGAGGGCCTCGCCTGCCCACTTCTGCCGGCGTCGCCCGGCGACCTGCCCAAGACGCGCACCTATGACCTCCTCCCAGCCAACGCTCCCGACCCGACTTGGTTGAGCACCGCCATAACTCCGACGTCTACTGCAACATCGACGTCATCGTCGTCGTCGTCGTCGTCGTCGTCGTCCTCATCCTCCTCCTCGAGCTTGAACTGCATCTTCACCACCACAACCACCAACTCGGCCGGCTCCGTCTCCACCTTCTGCACCACGCCGCCCTCCTCTCTCTTCCCGACCATACCCCTTACCACCCCAGGTCCGACATCCTTCACCACACCCTCCGGCAGCAGCTGCGCCGTCACCACCACCACCGGCACTTGCAACCTCGGCGTGCCCCCCGGCGTCACCGCCTGCGTGCAGGGCGTCTCGTGCGTCTCGTGGGTGGCGACCTCGACCTCGACATCCACCACCACCCCCCCGCCCCCCACCTGGACCCCACCCAGCCCAACCGGCGGCTTCTGGCTCTCCGAGATTCTCTGGACCGACGATCCCACCAAGCCCCCCGAGGAGTCCAGAGTGCGCTACCGCTCCGTCCTCGCCCTCCCCGACGACCACACATCGTGCGACCTACACAAGGGCGGCCGCAGCAATATCTTCAGCTACGTCGTCGGTAGCGACCCTGCAAATCTTGCTTGGGGACTTGACAACGCGCCCCCCAACATCGACGAGCCGTTGTCCCCCGTGCGCCACGGCATCTTCACCCTCTCCAAGGCACTCAGAAGAGACGGGCCGGCTGCCTACCCACTTTGCAACGCCGGGACCGACAAGTTTGGGATCGGATTCGACACGGTCAGGCGCGACGGGACGACGTGGAACGATTGGCTAGCGTTCGAGACCTATCTCAGCGACGGCACCGGCGGGGAGCCCCTCAGGGGGTATTGCAAGTTCGACCCCGGCGACTACTGCGGACCATGGGGACCTGGATACCGCTATCGGAGGCTGTGGCATTGCATGGTCGAGAACGACTCTGCCTGGTGCAATAGCTGGGAGGGGTGAGCATGTATCGAGACACCTTCGCTTCGTTTCCTTTCTTCCCTCCCCTTTCGGATCTTCCTTTTTGTGTTGTTGAGTTTTGGCTTCGAGGACCAATCTGGTATCTTTTGCATATGTGATGTAATCGCGGGCTGAAAAGTGCTAGAGCTGACTGCAACAACCTCCTTTCAGAACAATTCTATTTTGTTTGCCAGAAGAGACGAGGGCCTTCCATGGGGTGTCAACGAATGAGTGCATGGTAAAACAAACAACGGCGTAGTCAGAACTAACTGACTGTCCTCAAAAAACCTCGCTCAGATCTCTTGATTTCCCAACCCGCCAGCTTACGTCCGCCGGTCCACTATCGGCGTCTGACCGCTCCTTCCACTTCCACCTGAAAATACTTTGCTTGCCGTTCTCAAGCACGTCCTTTATCCAACCGCCAACAAGCGGAAACATTTTGAACGCGTGTCCCGAGTCCCCAGTCGCAACAATCAAGCCCTCTGTTCCAGGAACAAAGTCGATGATGTATTCCGAATCAACCGTGTCTGCGCACCAACAGATCTTATAGCCGACAAGCGGCCGGTCTGCTAAGCTCGGAAGATGCACCCTCAAGAGTTTCCTCACAGCTTCCTCCTCGCCCGCTGGAAGGAAACCATTTTGCTCCGTTGGCAAAGAAACGCCGTCGACATAATTCGTGAAGCCCGCGCCGCTTGGCGATACCTTCAACAGCCCTGTCCGATCCGGCTCCATGAAGAACCCCAAATCCCTCGAGTACGTCACTGGAATTCCCTTCAGCTTCTCCGCCTCCTCCTCGGTCAGTTGCACATGCGCAATTGTCCACGACCTCGCCACTAGCTGCTTCCCAAGCACCGGTAGCAGCTTCGCGACGGATGCACCCAACGTGACAACCGTCACCTCAGCTACATACCTCTTCCCAGCCTCCGTCACGGCGCCAACACACCTCCCTCCCTCATACTCAAGCGAAGCAACCGCCTCTCCCAATCTCACATCCACACCCATCCCCTTCACCTCCTCATACATCCCCCTCAACGCATCCGCCGCCCTCGCGTACCTAGCCAAAGCATTAAAATACCCTTCCTACCTTTCTATCTCTCTATCTAATCTAGGCGCAACACGCCTCACATCCTCACGGGAGGAGATCTGAGTAATCTTTCCCACAAAAGCGGGATGCGTCTCAATCGACGACAGGGCCTTGGCAAATGAGACCCTACTCTTGTCCGGCGCAGCGGCCGAGTTCCCAAGGAGGTATCCTACCTGCCGGAAATGAGGCGCGAAGAGGGGGTCGGAAGACCAGGCCTCGATGGTCGCGAGGGCGAGGTCGGTGTAGAAGGGGTCTTCGTACTCGGCGCGGACGATCTTGTTGAGGTCGTTGGCTGCTGAGAGGGGGGAGGGGATTGTGAGGCCTTTTTCGAGGAGGGTGATGGAGATGTAGCCTGCTTTGGCGAGGTGGTGGGCTGTAGAGAGACCGAAGGTGCCGGCGCCGAGGATGAGGATTGGGGTGTTTTGGGTGGGCATTCTGCTTTGAGCAACAATTTACAAATTGTTAATATTGATGGTATTTCTATGATACCTGTGTGAGATGGGGATATTCACTGGCGCCCTTTTGAGATGATGGGATGTCTGGAGAGTAGGCGGCGGAAACATGATTAACGAGCCAACGTGAGATGCGGGGTGATATGCACGAGGGACGCCCTGACGTATGATGGGGCATGTTGGATTGAAAATCGTCATAACAATCAATCAAAACGACTTATTCGACGCCTCTCAAGATATTTACAAACATTATGATGATTGTTGACAACCTTTTAAAAGGGGCAACTTTGAACGACACAGGCCAGAGAGGGATGCACATTGCCCCTAAGTCATACGCCATCAGAACTGTTCACGCAACTGCTAACCCTGAAATTTCGAGCCATTCAGATACCCCTGGTATTCAGATTCACATTGGTCTCGGGGAGTGTGACTCTCTGGGGGAATTCTGCTCCGCGGTGGAGCCTCTGCCCCTGGTGCATGGATGGAGCCGGATACGGAGCAGAACTTTCATCAATCACCAAGCCTGATTAGCTCAGCTGGTTAGAGCGTCGTACTAATACAGATCTTCTGTATCAAGTCATGCGAAGGTCAACAGTTCAATCCTGTTATTGGGCAATTCTTCCTTTTTTGCTTTTCCTGATAGGTAGCGTGAATGAGTGAGTTTCTTTTGCCATCTGACAGCTTAGATCTACTATCAATTTTTACCCATTGGATTCTGATGCGGCATCTATATTTCGTCCTGCTGACGCGGCCGATCATTCGAACCACATTCGCTGACACTTTTCTGGATCCCACGCTTCCCCTTCCATGACTCCATGAACATAACTCTCCCCTAGCATCTCCCATTTGCAGCCCTTCTCCCTGACAACAAAAGGCATATCCGACCCCTTAATAAGAGATACAAAGTCTCCAACACGGGTCGCTGCCGGTGCAAGCCCGATGTATCCCTCGGAAGTCCTCACGAGGCGCCGGTTCATGACAAACGCAAAGTTCGGGTTCGCCGTAAAGTCTCCTATTCTGCCCATAAGTCCATAGATATCCCTCTTGACCAAAAGCGCCCTGAATAGAAGCACCGAGATATTGTGTGGAGTCAAGAGCATGATCCACGGCCAGGCGGGAAGGCCAAGGCTCTGCAGCACTTTGGCACCATCTTTCGAGATCATGTCGAATCTACGGAACTCCTTCGCTTGTGCCTCTTCGTTTTCCGGGCTGACGTGGCCACCGAGGAGGGTCTTCCAATGGGCATCGAGCATCGGCTCAACGCTACGTCTGTAGCTTCCCCTTGACCGAGCTTTGGTGACTTTCTCCCACTCGAGACACAGCTGCAGGAACTCCACCATGCCTTCCATGCGTGCCTTGTATGTTTGGTACTGGGTGAAGGTCCACGTTGACGGCGGGTTCTTCTCCATCACTCTGCTTGTTTTCTCGATGTGATCGAAAGCAAATCCTTCAGCGCCGAGCAACGGGCTCTCCTGGTCAACTAAGACTTTGACAGAGGTGTGTTGACTTTGGGATGCGTCGAATGACAGCTGATCCATGACGAGACACCGAGGCTGTCGGTCAGCTTCCCAGTCAAGGATCCAAGATGGCCATCCGACTCTCTCCTTGGGGTTTCCGACAGGACCGCTTAACAGCTTGAGGTTGCCAGATTTTGTTAATGATCGCAACGGCTACTTGCCGAGAAAGCTGCTCGAAGTTGCAGCCTGTGTATTCAGGATGGGCCAGATCAAGCTCCTCCAGCTCGGCCGGCTTGACAAGGCCCAAGAAGGCATATACCCTGTCCATAGGATCAGTAGCCTTGCAACTGCTGTTGCGGAGAAGTATATCCTGGAGACTTGTTTTCTGCTCTGCAATTTCCCGTCGAAGCCTTTCAATGACAACAATGCGGCTTGGAAGCGGCAACCCTCCCAACGGGCGAATCGGGATTGAGGGTACGCAGCGCAACGCCACTACGAGCTCGTTCCAGGGGATGGAGTAGTGGCCGCACACAACCGTGACTTGGCTCGGCAGCGTAGCCTCTTGGACAACCCAGGCGCGAGAGAACCATTCTCTTTTGACGAGTGCCTGTAATTCCTTCCAACACAGACACATGGACCACTTGACTTGGGCGTCGTCGAGTTCAATCAGTGTTCTGAAGCTGGGCTTTCCGTAAACCTCAATGCTGGAACCACCGTCTCGAACATCAACAGCCTGACTGTTGCTGTCCTGTTGCATCCTCGCCGTCTGGTGATAGGCCACCTTGCAAAGCCAGAACGCCATCATGAAAGCCCGCTCGGTATAGTCTGTGGATCCTCGCAGCCAAACAATGCCCCTAGAGCACTTCTGATAGACGTCGCCCATGAGCCGGACCTGACTTTCTCTCTCCGGAATATCGCCTTGGTTGATGCAGATGGCGTCAGCCCAGACGATCCTCGTTTGACCTCTAGTCTCATGCATCAACAAAGGCGGGTCTTGAATCTCAACACCATCCCCACTCTTGTTCTTCTTAACAGAAACACCCTGCATCCCCAGCCGTGAGCCGGTGTCTCTACTAGGTCGGTATCGCAGACATTTCAAAGCGGCGTGGAGGTCCTCGAGAACAGGCATGTGGAACCCCTCTAGCGTGATGGTTTCTGTCGAAGTTGGCAATCCCCATGTGTACGACAAGGCCTCGTACTGCGGGGGTGGGATGGAGTCGAGAGAGGCAACTAGGATGGAGCACTGTATCGAATCTTCGGGCCTTCCAGGATGGAGTCCAAGGAGACGTATTTCTCTCGGCCCGAGTGGGCGGCGGGGTCTTTAGGGGCGCTCATCGACTTGACGTAAACGCGAATTGCGAGTTGAGATTTGGGCGACGTAGGGGCTTTGGAGCTTGGGATATTTAGTGGATTGTCAGTTGAATTCGAAGCGTCGAAAACTAGGAAGCCTAGGAGATGGTAAACTTGGGAGACGGGAAACCTGGGAGAAAGAAATTATGAAATCAAGGGGAGGGGACAAATAGGATGCCAAGCATTGGGCCTGTGGCCTCAAAACTTGATTGCTTGCGCATGTTCCACAGCCTGAGACATTTGGAAGCGTCGAAATATGCATGATAGGCCAGTATTGGCTGCTTATATGCATTCACCCCAATGTATTGATAACCACCTCCTCTGTTGGAGGCCACAGGGTACTCGTCTTGCGAGCCCACAGTCACAGTATTTCTGTATCCCGTTTAGCTTCAAATCGTCGTGGCCACAACTGACGAGTCAATCGACTCATCCTCTGAATATTCTTGACCCTTAGATTCAAGACCAAGGGGATCACCTTCATCGAGACCTCCGGCGAGTGCACTGTCAAGTTGGTAGTTCGAATTTGCGCTCCTGATGATGTGGTGATAATCAGGCCAAGATGCACACCCCACATGGTGTTCTGGGGGATCGGGGAATGGAATTCTGTGCACCTTGCACAGGCTTCGACCCCGCACGTTTTGTACGCCGGGACCTCACCGACCTCGCCCTCACACCGGACCCATTCAACCCAAAGTGATCCCGCCGCACCGAAGTTCTATTTGATGGTGGCTGCATTTTCGCTTTCTTTGCCAAGAAGCTTTCAGTCGCAACGCCCAAGGGTTCGCCCAACACCAAAGTTCCAAAACGGCCGAGGAGGACGAGAAACTGCAGTTTTTCAGATCCGACACCACGCCCACTCTGTCTCCCGCTTGGAAAAGGCCATGACTCAAATTCGTAGTCTCAAGGCAATGCCCGATTGTTTTCTCGGCGGCATCAATGACTGCCAGCCTTTGGACGAACAGCTGACCCCACTTCTCTCGCTAATTGTTTGGTGCCGTCTTGCACACTCCTAGAGAACTTCTAACCCCGGGAAAATGGCTGTGCCGACTTTCCTACGGACATCTGAGATGGGTAGAAGCAGTCGTCCGAGTTGAATAGACACCTGCCAAGAACTAAACTATATAACGCTCCTAAGAGAGCAACACGACCTTCAAGCTGTTTCCCAGAGAGCATAAAGAAGAACAATGACTCTCAATTCATATCCCCTCACTCTTCGAGGAGTGCTGGGGGAATTTCGAGAAAGACGTGGTAAATACATGAAGAATCTTTTATAAATAGGTACATGTACCCAAGTTCGGATGGAAGCCTGAGTGAGGGCATCGCCACCATCCTAGGTATTCACCAGGGGCAACAACTGATCAATATCTAGGTAGAGAGTGTAAGGTTTACACAGGCCATTCCATCGGCACCTGCGCCCAGCCCTGATCCAATACCCAAATTTAACCAAACTCACCCATCCTTCACACTTGACCCCGAACTGACATGTATCTTATCTTAAGCAACTCCGGATGAAAAAGGGGTAGATGATGGCCCATCATATTTACTCGCAGCGCTTATCTATTGGTAGAGACTGGTCCTATTGTCCTCGAGTGGGATCGTTCACTTCTCTGCCTCGTTTTGCAAGAGGCTTGCATCTTTCTTCCTTTCGTCTCGAAAACTCTCCTGTCTTTTCTCCCTCCTACAATCAACAACATTTGGTACGACCTTCGCTTTCTCTCCCGCTTGCGATTGAGGTGGCAGGCCTCAGTCTATCGGCGACTTGACTTCTTTTCTCACACCTCCGACGAGTCGCTCGCGACCAAATGCAAGCACAATTCTCATCGGGAATCAAACAACCGGCGATGAATCCAAGCCACTTGCGTGCCCTGGTCCAGTCTTATCCCAACTCCAAGTTGCTCATCGTGCGAAGCAACCACAGTTTCAATCGGTGATCGAAAACCAGCGACCAATTCAACACACTTGCGTGCCCTGGTCTTCTCCTGTCTGCTAGTTGCTCGCCGCTCGAAACAACAACAATTCTCGTCGTCGATCGAAAAACAGCCCTCGATTCAACACACCGCCTTCCGTGGCCAAGTTTCAGTTCCGCCCCGACAGCAACACAGCTCGCCGGCCTAAATCCCCACCTCAAAAAATGGCGCAAGCGGGGATCGTCGTCCAACCGGCCAGATTTGCAACCATAGGCCACTCCATCAAGCCATGCGTCGTTGCCAGGGTCAAGATCGAAGGTCTCCACATTGACAGCAAGCCTTTGATTCTGGCCACCGTCACGCTGTACCAGGCCGACGGATCTGGATGGGTCAATTCGACCGGGGAGGAGGGAGATGGATTGTGCTCTCCCCTTTCATACTATATTAACCATCATGGTTTTGACTCGCGTCGCCGTAGGTGTTAAGATAGGAGGAAAGGATATGAACAAATATTGTTAACAAATGCCAACGTCAGTCTCCAATGCATTAGGGCCGGAGAAGAGACTAAAGAAGAAGTGGGATAACCAAACAGTTACCAAGAAAGGGGACGCGTTGCCTATACTTTGTTCTCAATAACCTGTTCTCCGCAGGACGGGAAGGGGTGTTCTGGGCGTCAATATGAATGTTGATGGCCTCTGGATGTTCGAGGTGCGAAGCAAAGATTTTGAAGTTGTAATGAAAGACACAATCATCCCAGATCTCACTAAGTCAAGGGCCCAAGAGAATGAAATCAATCGAAAATAGGTGCAGTCAGTGCAACGCTAACTAGTCTAACAGTTATATCCGATCAAGTAGTCGTCAACTCCCTTGAGAAGGAGAAAGTCGTTTCGTATGGACTCGCGACAAGAGCACAATGGTGAGAAGCCCAAGGCCTCGAGTAGGTGAGCTAAGCAATAGCATCTCAGTACCCAGGCCTCTGCAGCTATGTGGCTAGCTATGATGTGTCGATATTTGTGCCCGTCTCCTAATCGGAGGGACTGTAAAAAAGGAAACGACCACGGGACGGGATTCCTCTGTGGTACAAAAAGTGATGACGTCGAGGCTGTCTTTGCGCGGAATGGATAGAGAAACCGGTGGCTTGTGGGGCTGTAAGCAATGCAGGAGTGTTCCGACGGTTTCGCGATCTTGCATATAAGGGTTTCATTCTCACTGTCAAAAACAGGAAGCAATGCAGGAAAATGGAAGATAATGAGAAATTTAGACATTCGCCATGCTCCTCAAACCCTAGTTATGGCGTGGAGCTTGTCTTAATGCCCATGGAGATTTGGAAAAGCTGGGAGAATGCCTTAGTAATTGCGCTGTGCTCATATCATTTCTTGCAGTCCACCTAGATGTCAACGTCGCAGCTTGCCCCTTTTCAGTGTTTACTCCCACAGTGCGATTAGTTAGCGCATTGACAAGTGGTCTGTGCCCTGAGGTAGCCCGCCCGTGCGTTGATGACTCGAATCGCCGAATTGACCTCTGTCATAACCCCACCATCACGCCGCGCCTCGAACCCCGAACTCAACAAAGCTTCAGCTTCCCAGATAAACAACCGAAAATCGCAATACTTGCGACAGCACGCTACATTCTGCAACCTCTATCCTCGAATAGCACCGTCGATTTGCCACAATGAAGATCGACCAGTACATGAATCTCTGCCTCGAGCAGGCCGCGCAGTCGCCGCTGCATCATCGCCACGGCAGCATCGTTGTCAAGGGCGGCAAGGTTGTCGGGCAGGGCTTCAACGACTACCGCTCCGGCTACGATGGCGGCGCGCTCAAGACCGGCCGCCTCCCTGCCGGCTCGTTCCCGCTCGAGAACGCCGTCGCGTCCAAGCGAAAGCCCGAGTCGAAGCTGCCCGACCGACCGAGCGGCGCAAGCACCTTCGTACCCTTCGAGCGCGGCTCGGGCGGCGGCCACCACGCGAATACCTGCTTCAGCATGCACTCGGAGATGATGGCCATCAACTCAGCCCTCGCGTCGTCAAGCACCCTAGCCGCCAGCACCGCGTCCTACATCAAACCGTACTTCAAACTATCGGGTCGTCACGCCAAACCCAGCCTACTACGAGAGAACGACGCTGTCAAATCCTACGTCGAGCGCGTCTGCCTCGAGGCCATGGGACCAGAGTTCAAACAACGTGCCGGCGCGCCTCAGGGCCAAGAGTGGCGTTTTGAAGCCGGTGCATCTCGATGCAACGCGCCAGCGGAATACGAATCCCACTCAGAATCAGAATCAGAACGAGGACAAGAATCAGGGTCCGAAGAAGAACAAGAATAAGCACGATGCGCGAGACAACAAGCAGGCAAGATCTGCCAATCGGAGTACACCCCCCACCAAGGGACAGTCGCTCGCGGTCTCGCAGCAGAACAGACAGAAGCACAGCAGCACTTATCATAATGTTGGAAAGGTATGTCGCGGCGCCGCTGGTGGAGTCTCTGCACTAACATGGCCGCAGAAGCAGAACGTTGTCCCTGCACGGAATCACATCCTCCTGCCAAAGGGCCGCACCAGGCAGAACTCGCGAGCGATCCGCGAGAGAATGAAGCACCCAAAGCTCGTCGGCGCCGATGTTTACGTCGCCCGCCTGGCCAATACTACCTCGTCCCCAGTGAAGCAGCCGGAGAGTTCTGCAGCGCTTTCGCGTTTTGTCTCTGATGACGTCCCCCTCTCTGAGGCGTCTGCATCGACAGGCTCGCTGCACGACGAGTTGACATGCAAGCCTTCGATGCCCATCCCTTTGCCATTGGCGCGGTTTTTGCCCACTCGAACGGCTATCGACTCTCGCCCATGCTACCGGTGCGTCTGCTACATGCATAGTGTCGGAATCAAGCGCGTGTTTTGGACCAACGGTGAGGGTAGATGGGAGGTAGCCAAGGTCCGCGATCTGGTAGACATGCTGGAGGGGTCTGCATCCGGCAGCGGGAGTGACGCGGTTTCGGGGCTTGGAGTTTTCGTCACTAAGCATGAGGTCCTCATGTTGCGGAGACTGTTGGGGAGTTGACTGGTTTCTAGGCTTGACCCTGTTTCCCGCGGGACATGCCGTGACACGACGTGATATCATGTCTCATCTTCACCGCTGCCTCCTGTCTTCGTCGGAGAGTTTAGCCACGTCAAACGATCAGCGCGCAAATAGAGCACCGTGCCAACCAGAAGAAAGCGTGGACAAAATGGATAAGACCCTTGGCAGTGATCGAAGGGCCCACCCTGTTCTGGGCATCGTCTGGGCATGCATTAGTGTCCAGGTTTAGATTTTCCCCGTAACGCCACTTGCGCCTGTCAAACTTGACGGCAAAGTGGGCACGCGACACCTCCTCTGTCTGCGTGCTGCTTCGGCTGGATAGCATCGGGAGGTGCCATTGCCAAGTGCCGCGTGCCGTGCGAAGTGCCCGCCCCGAGGCCCTCTCGCATTTCCTCATCGGGAACAGCCAAGCGCTTGGGAGGGAGAGTCCCGGGTTCATGACGCGAACAGCACTCAAGGATTCCCAGTCTTCCCAGATTGGCACGAATGTAAAAGCTCTGCGGTAGCATCCTGGGAGGCGACAGCCGCCCTGATGAGTTCATGATTGAGCGACCGATTGACGAGGCAAAAACTGCTCAAAGTGCCGAATCTACCTCCGCTCTCGCAGTAAGCTAGACCCCGAGTGTCCAACTGAGGTCAGACTTGCAGACCTCCTCGGTCCCCAACCGCAATGGCACAGCTCGGCTCACCTACGCCCAGAATACCAAGCATACCAAGCCCCTCTAGGCCTCGCAACGGCCCCTCCCCTGGGTCCAGAAGGCATGCCCACACACGCGGCTCTGCCTATGGCATTGCTAGAATCCAACGCATGTCTCGCCGCCCCTTCTTGATTCGTAGTTCCTGCGTCGTTTCGTGGTTGCAGGCCAAGATATACTAGCAACAAAAGTTGCTCAGCCAAGATGTGCACTCAGCGACATGATGGATTGACACCGAAGCCATCATTTTGGACAGAGAAATTATATTTAACATGAGATTTCCGTTGCGCTTTTGGGTTGAGAGAGCTTGCCATCGTAGCAATTGAAGGACGCACTCTTGTCTCTTCCCCATATCATCACATCCTGGACACAGGACTGCCCGCTTGTGCTTGAGCCCAGTGGTCAGCACACTCAATCGTCAAGATGGTGTTCCTTCACCAGTACGACTACCTCTTTGCCATTGGCACCATCTTTGCCTTTGGCGATGCTTGGGGTATCGGTACGTCGCCCAGACCCCCCTCTGCAGATCTGAGAATATACTGACGTACATAGGCGCCAACGATGTCGCCAATTCCTGGGCAACGTCTGTGTCGGCACGGTCCGTGACCTACGTGCAGGCCATGTGCATGGCCACTGTCATGGAACTTGCCGGTGCCATTGGTGTCGGCGCCCGCGTGGCTGACACTATTCGCACCAAGATCGTCAAGGTCGATGAGTTCGCTGAAAGCCCCGGCGTGCTCATGCTTGGCATGGTCTGCACTGTCATCGCATCTTCTACCTGGCTTATCTTCGCTACTAAAATTGGTTTCCCCGTTTCAACAACCCATACTGTCCTCGGCGGCGTGCTCGGCATGGGCATCGCGTCTGTTGGCGTCAATGGCATCTCGTGGATTGGCACTGGCACCGGCACCGAGCTGATCAACAGCGGTGTGGTGTCTGTCTTCCTTGCGTGGATCATTGCGCCGTGTCTGGCAGGTATGTTTGCGGCGATTCTGTTCACAACAACGAAGTACCTGGTCATGTTGCGCAAGGATCCCGTCAAGTGGGCGTTCTTCTTGATTCCTTTCTACTTTGGCATGACGGCGTCGCTTCTTACTACTCTGCTTCTCACCAAGGGGGGCACCATCAAGTCCAACCTCAGCGAGGAGGGCACCGCGGGTGTCATTGTTGGTGTTGGTGTAGCCGTTGCCGTCGGCATTGCCGTCTTCTGGCTACCATGGCTCTGGCGTGTTGTCGTCAAGGGAGACTGGCAACTCAACTACTTCCACGTCTTCCAGGGGCCTCTGCTGCTCCGCCGCGGCGAGGTCCCGCCTGCCCCTGCATCCCACGTTGGCATCATCGACTACTACGCCGGACATCTCACCAAGGAGGAACTCGACATCAAGCGCGCGGCAGAGGGATCTACCACCGCCACCGCCGACCCGGAAATCACCGCCGTGGTTGAGAAGAAGGCTGACGGTACCGAGGAGCCCGCCAAGCCCGCGCCGGTCGTCGTCCGCGAAAACCCTCCGCGCAAGTCTCTCATTGGCCCCAAGCCTGCCGGAAGCAACTTCTCTGGAAAGGTCATCTTCTGGTGGATCAAGTTCCTCCTCTTCCGCGGCGTCGACCTCGACATCGTCGCGCTGCAGAAGGGCAAGAACGACTTCCTTGCGGGCGATCTCGAGCTTGCCCATGCGGGTGCGGCGCACTACGACAACAATGTCGAGCACATGTACTCGTATCTGCAGGTCATGACTGCGGCTACCGCGTCATTTACCCACGGAGCTAACGATGCTGCTAAGTATGTGCCTCTTTCCCCTCTAGTCACATCTTGAGTTGACTTGAGATGCTAACACCACACAGCGCTGTCGGACCATATGCTACCATCTACCAGATCTGGAGCTCCGGCGCCGTACCCGGCGCCGGGTCCGACATCCCCCTCTGGATTCTCGGCTTCCTTGGTGGCGCTATCGTCGTCGGCCTGTGGACCTACGGGTACAAGATTATGACCAACCTGGGCAACAGAATCACTCTCATCTCTCCCTCCCGCGGCTTCTCGATGGAGTTGGGGTCCGCAATCACGATCATCATGGCCACGCGCTTTGGTACGTCCCTTACCCCCCCTACCTTGTCCTCACAGTATCAAGGGTTTGCTAACTCATTGTGATTTAGGCCTCCCAATCTCAACAACACAGTGTATCACAGGCGGCACCGTCGGCGTTGGTCTGTGCAACGGTGACTGGCGGACTATCAACTGGCGCATGGTGGCGTGGATCTACTTTGGCTGGTTTGTCACAGTGCCAGTTGCGGGGCTTTTGTCAGGGCTGTTGATGGCGATAATACTTAATGCGCCGAGGTGGGGGCAGATTTGAGTCTCGGGTTTATTAGTTCTGTCTGGATTGGGGGTGTGAGCGTTGCGTAGGCTTGGGTTTGGCGTGATTGGGTTTGATGGGGTTTGATAGATGGCGTTTTGGGTTGGAAAATTGGTGGCGGTACTCTGGATTCTGGATAGAAGCTGAGTTGCTGGTGGGTGGCTGGTAGTGTGATCGGCTTGCTTTTGCAGCCTGGTATGTGGACGGGTCTTTGTGCCCCTTGCGGATTGATGGGGTTGGCGAGAGACAATTGGCTTACTGCTATTGAGAAGCTCTCACCAAGGTTCTACGAGGTTACGGGAATTGGGGGGTGGCTAGATATATGGATCACACTTCTCACTGCAATTTTAGTCCCCAAAGAGGGGTTGTTCGGACAAAGTTGCCTCAGGCTCAGCTCAGCCCCAACACCTCATCACAGTTGCGAGGACTCCCTCCCAACGAAAATAAAGGCACTCCAAAAGAATTGCCAACTTCAGGCTAGACTTCAGCAACAACAGGAAAGTAAAATATTTCCGAATAAATTCGAGTCGCTCTTTCAGTTCATGCAAATCCCCAGAGCACTTCAAATTGAGGACCTCACGCCGTACTGTAGCCTGCATCACTCTGTACTGTACCCCACTGCAAACCCCATTCAGAACCCTAACCCCCAATGCACGGACGCAACCACGTAATTGATCCGAGTCATTCGCTCATGGCAAAAAGCCACCACATTGATAGATGCAAGGTCGCAGAGCGAAAATAACGCCGGAAACGCGATTTCCGCAATAAAACTCAATTGAATACGTACAGTTACTCTGACTTAGCCCCTGCGACCACGCGATTGGTAACAATTACCCCCTTACTCTCGGAATCTTCGCGGTGCCGGTGCCCTGCGGGTGCTCTTTCGAGTGCCCACCACTCCACTAATACTCTTCGTGACTTCCACTGGTGTTGAAGCCGTTACCATGGCCGTTGACGAGGGCGTACTGGGGATAGCCATGGGATTGCTAGACACTAGCCCTGCGCCGGGAGTAAGGGAGACCGTCGTCTGGCTCCTATCAAGGTTAACGCCCTCCCAGCTTGAGTGGCGGCTGGCGCAGAGATTTTCCGGTGTGGGTCAATTACGTGGATGCGACCGTGCATTAGGGGTTAGGGTTATGTATGAGATTTACAGTGGGGTATAGTACAAAGTGATGCAGGTTACAGTACGGCGTGAGGTCCTCATTATATTTAGATGGACATTAGGCTTTTGGTTGTGAATCGTGTTTATCCCATTTTTGGAGCAATGTATTAAATGTATGCTGATCACTTATTTGTATGTGCCTTTTATTTTGTCGAGGGGGAGGAGGCCTCTGAACCTGGAGCACGTGCGACACCACACCCTTATGGTGCGACTGAAGTCAAGAGCTACCATTATAAGCCCAGGTTATAAAACAGAGAATTTTTGCCTTGCAGTTTGAACCAGCGATTTGCAACGAGGCTGGCAGGTCATTTTAGTCATTCTCCAGGCAATCATTTGCAGTAAGTGACTGCCGATGAGTGATGAACCAAACCTCAGCGTGGCAGCTCCCCACTACGTACATCGTCTGCACCTTGCCAGCACGCCTCGTTTAACCTGTGCAAAACATTTCTTATCTATTTGTCAGGCCCCTTCTTAGAAGCTTACCCTATGGACAAGGTGTATTTCAATGGTGAAAATCCCCAGATGTGCGGGTAGGTCAAACAGTGGTGTTTTTAATTGTTTCAAGGTGCACTCGGCTCTTGGTTTGAATATCTACAAGCTACGGGGTTTTGTGTTTAGGTATAGCTTCCTTAGACATGGGTACGATAGAAAAAAGTTTTAGGAGGAAGTTGGGGAAGGGTGGACGAAATTTTGATAACGGATCTTACCTGGTCTTATCAAGTTGAGCCCAACTTTTTTATCACTGCAATTTTTACTCTAAAAGAGGGAAGGCTGTCCGCCAGCTGCAGCGAACTATAACTAGCCAATTAAAACTTGGAATCCCCCTCTTGTTCATTTTACTTATAAGTTTGCCTCTGATGAAGCGGGATGGACTACCTACTTCATTTGCACATCGTGCTCAGCTCCTAGTACTAGTACAAAATCCAACGAGATGGCTCCCCATATCCTGGTCTGGATTAGGTCTAATTTTACAGGGCATCCCCTCAACTACACTAAGACCACCTTGATGGAAGACAAGGAATCAAGAGGCAAGGATATCCACTGTAGGGCCATTGCTTTGTCAACAGTAAGGGCAGAGGGTGATAGAGGGGGTAATTTTAGAGCCTCAAGCTCGGCAAGTCTGAAAATATCAGGCACTCGTCATTTGCTGACGTCCAACCCCCCAGGCCCTTAATTGTCTCGCCATTTTGAGAGGAGGGCATCATACCTACCTAAACGCATTTCACAGATTTTGAACTTGCCCCAGTCTGTCTAGCAGCGCATATTTAGCGCCAAAACAGCTCACATGTTTGCACCGAAGGCACAACCTCCGCTAAAATTTCACTGCAATTTTAGCTGCGAACGAAAGGATGAGGCATCTGCCCGAACCCCAACCCTGACAGTTGAATGCAATGCGGGGACTTCAAGAACACCAATTTCTGTCCACTCTGTTGCTTACGGAAGTTGACCTCGAGGAGCAAAGTCTTCCATTCAGAATATGTCTGTTTCTTCTCAGCTCGGTTTTACTCACACGGCGCAGTTTTGATCGGAACCCTCAGGCTATCACGCCATGTAGCCCCTCTCCAAACTACTAGGTCAAGAGCATGTGCAGCCTGGCCTACCAAAACGCTCCATCTTGATTCCCCCCCTTTTAACCTCTTCTCTCAAATGGCAGCGCCCCCATATCCTCCATCCACTGCATCCACCATCCACCTCCTCTGCAACGCCGTAGCTTGCAATACCTGGCAGGCTCTCCATCAAATCATCGGGCGTGTGGCTCAGTTGGTAGAGCGTTCGCTTAGCATGCCTTCACCGCATGCGAAAGGTCCTGGGTTCGATTCCCAGCTCGTCCATTGAATATCCTTATCATCTCCTCAGAAGATGATAAGCATGACTTTTTGCTGATCGACAGGTTGCTTGGCCTTTGTTAACAAAGGCTGGACTGCATGGAGTGGAATTCTCTAGAATACCCACCCCTCACCCCCTTTTTGAATCGCAGCACAACCACTCCCTACCAAATGCATCCACTCACCTCCACTTCGCAACAATGTAGCCCACAATACCTGCCAAACTCTCCATCAAATCACAGGGGGTGTAGCTCAGTGGTAGAGCGTTCGCTTTGCATACTCTCATCAGTGTATGCGAAAGGCCCAGGGTTCGATCCCCTGCTCCTCCAAGATCATCTGATCCTTCATTTTTTGATAGTTTGCGGGATTGCTTTTTGCTTTTTGTCATGACTGTGCAGAGGTAAGGAAAACTTCTAGCTGTGTCTCCAGCTTTTGCCAATCCGCGTCTCCGGTGCCGATATCGTACATGAGCCCACGGGCAGAAGCCGCGTCTGCGCCTGTTGCCTCCTGGACGAGCTTGAGGCATATTTCCAACCTGTTCATCTCATTCAGCGCAGCGATCCAGATTGCCTCCCAGATGTGCGAGTTCCTTGTGAATTCCCAATCTTCGCTGCGCTGCATCGCCTCTCCCATAGACTGGTTGTAATGCATCCGGTAGCGGTGCAGTTCGTCAGGCGAGTTCTCCAAACATATTTTAGGCCAGCCGTGCATCAGCGGATCCCAATCGCGGGTGATCCAGCCTGGGTAGCGGGCGTATCCAACACATCGAGGCATTGTCTGGACGAGATCCCAGTCGATGATGCCAGTCAGGTTACCCTCCTCGTCGACCAAGATGTTCTGGGAGTCGAAATCCGGGACGGAGAGGACGAAGCCCTGAGACGACGACTTGAGGGACGGTAGATATCGCAATGCCGCTTTGGTGACTTTCGTTTTCGCAAGCTTCCATGGGCTGTTGGTGTTATCGCTTGCGACGACATGGTCGTGCAGGTACGCTGCTACTGTGTCGTACGGACCGGATGCGATGACGCGGTAGCTGCCGTCTTCGTTCTCCTTCCAGTCGTAACATGGGCCGATTGCTAGATCGCTGCTGTTGTTGTCTTTGTGAAGGGACCCGATTTGGAGGAGGGTGAATTGCGCGAGCTGGGGTAGGCATTCCGAAAGGGCGGTCAAGGTTCTTAGCCGCCGCTCCTCGAGAGGTGTTGGGAGGGTGGTGTCGAACCAGGCTGTTGCGAGAGTCTGACCGGGAAGGAAGCTCATGCAGATGTACGGGGCGTTGATGGTGTTGTTGCTAGTTGTGTCGAATGCGTAAACCTGTGGTACTGGAATTGTGGTCTTGGAAGCAATGAGACGCAGCGTGGTGACTTGAGATTCCATTGCCTGCGCAGCTGTCGCAGTCAACCCGAATCCCCAGCCTGTTGCTGGAATGCGGATGATGAGTTTGAAGCCATCGTCGAGTTGGATGATGTGCACGAGGTTGTATGAGCCGCTGACGCGGTGGATGAGACGGCCTGATGAAGAGGTGATGCCCAGAATGTCGGCCCTGATAGTCCTGGCGAGGTTGACGAGTGAAATTTCGGGGATGGATAAAAGCGGTCCGAAAGTTTCGGCGTCCAACTTATCGCTGCTCTGTGACGACATGGTGGATGGTTAGGTGCCTAGGTAAGATTCGATTGGGAGAGGGTCGAGCTGAAGCTTGCTTGGGCCGATGTTTGCAATTGAGAGGTGTTGCCGTGTTTTGTTCTAAGCGCCCGGCGCCTGACCCCTCAATCCTCTATTACTCAGCAGGTTCACGTTGGCGGTTACGGCTCCAGATAATCTGACTACTTGAACTTTTGTCATTGCTGTACCAGCGCTGGAAAACGGGGAGGAGATGAGCACCTGAACTGAAAATGCGACGGAACCTGTTTTTTGAACCGACGGAGAAAGCTGGAACTTCTGTTGATTAATTGCTTCCAAAACCGTCGTCCGGCTGAATTCCCCCAAAGGAGATCTCCCCTATCTTCCTCTTTTTCGAACGGACCAAAGCTCTTTGATCCTTCTTCACCACCGTCGAGCCCTCGGCGGAGTTGCTGCCTGAGAGATCGTACATTGGCTGAGCTGTGGTGTTCAGGATAATTGCCAGATTTCCATCCTGAGAGCTAGGTGCGTGGACACTGACTTTTGTAAACCCTACCATCGAGTTGGGGAGTGATAGTAAACGCTGCACTTCCTCTGTTCCAGCGACATGCCGAACCAAGTTGACTCCGTATCCGAAGAGACCAGCTCGGGAGGCAGCCGAGATTTGCTGGAAAGCCATTTCTCCACTCGCCGTTTGTGGGCAAGTTTCGATGGAACCCTCGGGCGTGTCTTTTGTGACCGGCCGGGTCAGTGGTGCCAGGAGCGAACATAGAAAGGAGCTTTGGATTCCACAGCATTAGGGTAGAGGCGGAATCTTACCTGAAATGAAGTTCCACAGTTTGAGACTTTCCGATAGTATCGTGACGATGCTTAGCGCCTGTAGTGGCTTGGCAATGTCTTTAGTCTAGAAATGGGACTCACCAAACTTTCTGTCCGATAACAGTTCCATCGCAGCCTCCACTCCCCTCAGGTGATCGCTCATTGTGCGGCATAGCAATTCATCCTCGCGGTATTTTGCCCACTTGCAATTACCTCACTGCATCCTCAATGGTTTTCTTCCCTCCCGGCACTTATCTCGTCTCCACCACGATTCCCTTGCCCTTCGGCGCACAGGTCATTGGTGATGTCCTTAACCGGCCGCTGATCATAGCCTCGTCGGGCTTTATCGGCCTCGGCGTGCTCTCGACGGACGAGTATACCAGCGGCGGCACAGGGACTGACGGATTGGACCAAGAATATGTAGGTTCCTCCCTTTTCGAGCGGTTTTCTCTCCCGAGGCACATGCTGATGATTGCCATAGTTTGTAAATACGGCCAACTTTTACCGGCAGATCCGCAATGTCATTATTGACGTGCGCAACGCGCCCCCCACCGAGATCGCGGCGTGTCTGCACTGCCAAGTTGCACAGGCCACGAGCCTGCAAAACGTTGAGCTCAGGGCTGGGCCTGGCAGTAAAGGCGTGGCGACAGTCGTGGCCGACAGCAGCGGGACGGTGCACCTTTCCGGTGCCGGCCAGTCCCTCATCGACCAGTGGATGCAGGGCCCGGTCTGTAAGTGCTTTTCTGCCCCTCAAATTTCCCAAACCGGAGGAGATGAGCTGGTGCTGATGGATAGTTGCAGACTCTGGCTCGGCCGAGGCCAGCGCCCGCTCCTTCTCGACCGGCGGCAAGATCGGGCGATACCGCAGACAAGGAGGCCTCGTCGACCAGAACAGCCGCTACTTCGAGCGCCCCAAGCCGCAGTACGAGGGGCGGGCTGTGGGCGACTTTCTCCACGTCAAGGACTTTGGTGCGACGGGTGATGGGCAGACTGACGATAGTGACGCCTTGCAGAGGGCGATCTATGCCAGCCAGGGCAAGATCCTCTTCGTCGACGCCGGCTCGTACATCCTGACCAAGACGGTGGTCGTGCCGGCCGGCGTGAAGATTGTCGGTGAGACTTGGTCGCAGCTCGTGGCTTCGGGACTTGCCTTTTCCGACGCGACGGCACCTATGGTCATGTTGAAAGTGGGCGCCACGCCTGGCCAGGTCGGTAACGTGGAGATGCAGGACCTGACGTTCACAGCCAAGGGGCCCACGGCCGGCGCCGTGCTCGTCGAGTGGAACATGGCTGCTGACGCCAAGGGGTCGGCTGCCCTCTGAGACTGCCACGTCCGTATCGGCGGCACTACTGGCACAGGCCTGACACCAGCCGAGTTCCCGGCCCTCACCTCGGGTATTGCCCCAGGCTGTAACGCCGCCAGCCTGATGATGCACATCAGGCCGGGCGCGTCAAGCTTCCTCATTACACGGGGGCCACCTCGGTGGTCAACTTCCCGCTCATGACGGTCAGCCAGGACGCCTGGACAAACACCATCACTTTGCCGCCCCTGACGCTGTCCAACCTGGGCTTCGAGCTGGTGACGCTGGCCGTGCCGGGCGCCAGGGGGGCTGAGGCGCCGCCAGACTGCCTTTGGCGGAATCTGGCCAGTCCCCGCCACGACCACTGGCTGGCCGGTCGTCGTCTACCAAGGCCCGGATGGCAAGCAGTCAACAGCCAGCATATGAGACATCATGGTCTCCCAAGGCCACACCTTTCAATACCCTTCCAGTGCAGGCTCCAAGGCCCTCCAACTCCTGTTTCCAAGCTTAATAGCGCGCCAAGTCCTGCGCTTCACCCTCGTCAAGGTCCCCCGGACGGCCGCCCCTTGCCGTTCAGAAAGGTCAATGTCAGTCCGACAGCCTCGTTTCTATACATCCGAGTTTAACCTGAGAACTCACACATGCACACCCCCGAATCCATCAGCTTCTATCCCAGCACAACCGGCTCTCGCTCCTCGGAATCAAATGCGGTGGTCTCCAAATAGTTGTAAACCAACCCAATCCGCCGGTACATGCCGTTCTCCGCCGGGACCAAAACCATGGACAGTTTCCGATACTCACGACCTTCCTCATATCCCAGCAGGAAGTAAAAGACCTCCTTCCCACCATACTCAACAACAAACTGCCACTCCATCAGCTCCGGAGATCGCATATCCCAACTAAACCTCCACGACCCTCTCTCGCGGACAGGTACATCGTGTCCCCTTCTCACCAACCCATTCAACGCGAGCCTATTGTCTGGCATAACCGACCAACAATTCTCATCCACCGGTTGGAACCCCATAAAATTCACAGCAAAAGATCGCGACGCCCACGACCATGCCGGTGCACACGGTAAGATATCCTCATCCTCCTCCCCCCTCCCCAGCACATTAGTGCGGATCCAAGCAATCTGCCGGACAAAGCTCTTATGCCAGGTTCCAAACGTGCATTCGTCCTCGAACAGGGGTTTCAATTCGTTAATAACACCCGTCACAGCTGCCAACCGATCGCCACGAAACGACAACTTCCGGTCCTTATAGGCAGACACAACCGTCTCCCAAAGCGAGTGAGCCGCCCCGGGAGTGAAGGGCTGTGCTACCTCGAATGCCTCGCGTGGCAGGACGGCATAGTCACGATAACTGGTGAGAGTACTTCCGGGGAACTGCTTCGAAGCATCGGTTTGGCACCGCCAGACTTGTTCCCTTTCGCCGTAGGCTAGCATGCGGCGGGAGAGGAGGCCCTCTTGCAGAGTCCATCCGCGTGTGTTGAGGGGCGACATGTTGTCGTGTCCGTTGTCGCTGCAGAATATGAGCCGCGCGGTTCCCATCTTGTCAGGCCCACCACAGTAAAAGGGAAGTGGGTAGGATTGCGGAGGGGTTCTCGTGTGGAGAAATCCTTCAGACACGCCACGGGCTGAGGCGGCGGCGATGGTGACGATGGCGTTTTTGTATACCTGGCCCATGGCGTTGACCTCGCGGACCTTGTCGGTGTTGTCGCCTTCTTGGACGATGCAGAGCGCGTCGAGCCAGAGGAATCGAATGCCGAGTCGTCGCGTGACTTTGATTGCGTCCTGGAGGGTCTGGGGGAGATGGGGGAAGGGAATGCCCCTGGCCATTTCGCTCATGTTTGTCGTTGTCAAGAGGACTGGCTGTGGGCCGCCCCAGCAGTAGCTGAGTGCGACGTATTCGGAGCGCTCTGTGGGTCTTGAGATGTGCAGCCTGACGTCGTCGTCGTCGTCCGGTGTTCCGCTCCCAACGTCGACGACGCGGGTTGGAAGAGGAGGAGTCTCCTGGCGGGAGCAAGTCGGATGGTTTGCAGTACAGGTATCCAACCATTGCCTGGCAGTGTTGAGAGCAAACTCACTTCCAACCTCGGTGACCACGGGTCTCTTGGGAATCCAAGGGGCAGCGCTATCGTCTACAAAGATGAGTCAGCCAAACGGCCTTTCTTTCTTTCAAGCGGTAATAGTTAGATTGCAAGCCTTACCATGCGCAGCAAACACATTGAACGAGGTCCCCCAGTTCTGATCTACTCCATCCCTATACGCCCGAGCATCGATCTGATCGAACTGATACGGGTACGACACCTGCACAGCCCAGCTGCAGTTCTCCTCGACCGTAGTCTGGCAGCGCTTGCCCCCAAAAGTTGCCCAGAACACTAGTCTGTCATTTTCCCGAGCCGTGCCCGTCGTCAAGACGTTGACAAGCCGCTGGCAGATTGGGCAGCCAGTGGCGGCTGTCTGCTTTACCTCGGCGCCACTGACGTGTGCATATCCTGATTTTGAGGCGAGTGCTTGGAGAGCAGCTGCGGTCGAAAAGAACCCAGAGCATTTGTTGCAGGGCTTGCCGGGCTGTGGCTCTTGTATTGTTGCCATTTTGGTTCTTGGGGGATTAGACTTGGTGTGAGGGAAATCTGGCGTTGGGCTGCAGAGTGAAGCGGGGGCGATCAAGACAGCCAATGAAGCTCTAGTATCTCACCAAAGGTGATTGGGTGCCCAGGAAGTTGATGAAGCATTAAGACTCATCTCTGTCGCTATTTCGTGATGTCGGCCCATTGACACCTGCGGACGTATCTCGGCTGGCAGCTTGCAAGGTTAACGGTCGGGAGATCAAGAGCACCTTGAACATGTCGGTGTCGTGGTATCGAAAGAAGGGGAAATTCTCTGTGAGTTCGATCGAGAACATCGTTGAGACGAGGTTTCCGACGGCGCAGATAGAGGAGGATGGCAATCCGGATTCAGGACAGAAAGATGCAGTTGCTCGGAAGAAGTTGTGTTTTTCGGGGCGGGGTGATTTTGTGGCCGGAATTAGTAGCACAGAACCCATATGTCTCCGGACCGGAACCCCAATGACAAGAAATGCCTTGCTTGGGACCTCAGAAATGACAATCGACGGATTTCGAGCACAGTGTGATTTGACCTGATGTCTGAACTTGCTTGGCACCCCGCGTTTCCAGCACCAGCAACTGGGAAAGGTCGGTGTTGGCCGATGATGAGAACGGCGAATCGGAAATTAAAAGACAGCCACTGCAGTCATGACCGGTCGAACTCTTTCATGTCGAGCCATGGCACGGCAGTACGCATCTGACAGACACTAGCACCAAAAAGTTCCGCGGCGGCCGCGGCCCGGGAAGGAAGCAACGATCCCGTGGGAACTAGGTAGCACCAGATTCACTGTTGCCGAACTTTCCCAGCTGCCATCTCGTCTTCTCGCAGAAAAAGCCCATTTCGGTCCACAAAAGCGAATGAATTCGGAAAGCCAAACACAAGGACCTCCCGACACCAGCATTCCTTCTGCACGAGAATAACTCTGCTCCTGTCAGCTTATATAAGCAATTGGAGCCATTCGCGGATGTAGCCGGCTTGGCAATAGGGGACCCTGCAGGCCAGAGATTCTCTTCCACAGAACAACAATACACAACAATCACCACAATTGGCCATGAGTGCTAGATTCTGACAGCTCCCTCACTTGTGCTACTTCCTCCTCTCAACCAATTCGGCTTCGGCGTCTAGATTTCGCCAAAATGTCGAAACCACTTGCCCGAGGATTCGTTCGCGCACGGCTTGACCGTCTTATCGGCCAATACTCTGGTCTCCCGGCCGAGAAATGCGAATACACCAGCACGGCGGTGCGCATCCCCGTCACCGACACGGACGGCTCAACCTTCGAGCTCGCCGGTGATCTCTACCAGCCCAAGTTCGCCAACTCCTCCGAAAAACCATGTGGCACAATCCTTGTCTTCGGCCCGTACGGCCGCGGCATTGAGACAAACATCACCCTCGTCACCATCTTCGCCACGCGCGGCTACAACGTGCTCTTCGCCAGCTGCCGAGGAACCTTCGGATCGGGCGGCACGTGGCTGCCCTTCCGCACCGAGACGCACGACGGCCGCGCAATCGTCCATGCACGGCATGTCGTACCTTGGCTTCACACAGTGGGCCATGCTCAGCGACCCGCCCAAGGACATGGTCACCGCCGTGCTGGTGGTTCCCGTGCATGACTTCGGCCAGTTCTGCTGGGGCACGGGCGCGCTAAACATGGACATCATGGTCTGGAGCCAGAGCTCCGCGCACATGGAGAAGCCGAGCTACTTTGGCCCGTTTTACCGGATGTGGAATTTTCTCACGTCTCGCGGTCATCTCAATTCGGTCTTTGATGGTGTTTCGCTCGTCGACAGTGCGCGCAAGCACTTTGGGTTGATGGCGCCATGGGTGCATGAGATTATCGCGCGGCCCGACCCGAAGGATCCCTATTATGAGCCGATGCAGCATCGTCGCGCGTTGGAGGTGGCGAATATTCCTATTCTGCTGATGGCTGGTTGGCACGACATCTTTCTAGACCAGACGCTGGAGCAGTACCGACGGCTGAGTGAGCGCAAGACGGAGGTTGCCTTGATTGTTGGCCCGTGGTCGCACATCTCAGTCGATGGTGTCAATGGCGAGACTTTTGCGTGGATGGAGACTCATCTCGCGGGGCATCCGAAGGAGATGGAGCAGCAGCGGCAGTGGGACGATGGCGTGGTCCGCATATTCGTTGGCGGTGTCAAGGAGTGGCGTGTGATGTCGCAGTGGCCGCCGGCTACGAAGCCGCTGGAGATGTTCCTGCAACCTGGCCAAGGCCTGTCCGAGGAGATTCCTACCCCGGCTGAAGACCATGACAGCACGTCTTCGTTCACGTTCGACCCCAGAAATCCAACCCCGTCCGTGGGTGGCCCGATTCTCGGAACAGATGGCGGATGCGCCGTCGACGATGCCCTTGCCTTGCGTTCGGATGTCCTCACATTCACCACCGACCCTCTGGAGCGCGATATTGAGGTTCTTGGCGCGCCGTCCGTCGACTTGGCACACGAAAGCGACAACCCGTACATCGATCTCTTCGTCCGGATCAGCGAGGTAGACACCGATGGGCATTCCCGCAACGTCACAGAGGGATACCAGAGACTAGACCAGAACCGCCCCAAGAATGAACCAGTGAAGCTCACGATCCGCGAGTGTGCCCATGTTTTCCGGAAGGGAACCCGTATGCGGTTGATTGTTGCTGGTGGATGTGCACGGATCTACCACCGGAATCTGGGAACCACCAATGACGCGAGTAGAGCCGACTCGCTGTTGTCTTCAGAACATACCCTTCATCATGGCGGAGACAGAGTATCGAAGTTGGTATTACCGGTCGCGGCAGTTTGGGGGCACTGAAATTGTCGGAAGTGCCAGTGGGATGTAAGATAATCGGACGAGGGGACAGCCCGGAAGGATGAGGGGTGCGAAGGGAACGAAATCGCACAGGTAGACAGCAGAGAGCAACTTTTGGTGATTTCTGATATTTTGCTGATGGTGCTAGCCAGGCTTAGTGCCAGCTGCAGATAGCAGGTACAGCCTGGTTGTCTCCGACAAATCTGGGCATACGAAATTTCCGTTTAGTTTGTAGTTCTGAGCTGGGGTGAGCTGTGGCTGATTAGTCCTAAGCTTTCCCTAATTCTTCCCTGAGCTAGCCTAAATTCTGGCGAGCAGAGTATAGCCCAAATTTTGGACTGTTTATCGTATACTAGTACAGGCGTGGGATGTTATATACCATCCTGGTTTAATCTATAACATGGTATAGAGTATCCAACTCCTCCACAGCAACTTCGTGTGTCTAACAGACAACCGTCACATCTATCCACCCTTCCAGATCCCCAACCTCACCCCCATCACCAGCGGTGCATAAAACCAACAAGTACCAAAACAAAGCCGTCTTAAAAGATGGAGAATCTCCGCTACAAAGCCCTCTCCTACACCTAGGGGGAACCCTGTCTACAAAAGCCCCATCGCTCAACACTACAGCCGTCAAGGCAGAATCAACCATCGTCGTGGGGATCTTACTGCTGCTGCCACTCGGACATGTAGGGTTCCATGTCGGCCCACGAAATCTTAACGTGCCCGCACAGACGAACGGCGTCATGGTGGCCTAGGCCCGGATGGGCATCATAACCGCCGCCGCTGCTGCAGCGATTGGGTCTTCGAGAGCGGCAATCTCAGAGCACACAATGAATTTCGTACTCTACTGCTAGCTAGTCTGTCTTTTTTAGCTCCTCAACTTCTGCCTTGCTTGGGATTGAGTATCGAACCACCATCGGTTCCTAAATGAATGGCATATCTACAGCGAGCTAATAAGCTAAGGATCAAGCATCTGTGCCGTCTGATCTAATTACCGTTGTTGAAACGCTAGGACCTGACGACATGGCTAGAGGGCGCAGCGTGACCGGGATTCCCAATGCCTTTCTGAGACCGTCCTGCATCTCATCTAATAACACCTTGATTGGTGTAACAAAGATGATTCCACCGAGATCAAGTGCCCATTGTGCTGGAGGATTCATCAACACCGGAGATCCATCGGTGTTGATGTTGGTGTAGCCCGGTACAAGGCCGCCCCAAAGCATACCAACCATGCGTCCCTTTGCGTCACGGACGACAGATCCCGAGTCGCCTTTACGAGAGAATGGGGCATCTTGAGAGTAGCTGAGGATAGCCAGCTCTTGAGATTCGATAGGAATAGTATTTCCAGGAGCAACCTCGACCAATAGACGAATAGTAGCGAGGCCAGCTGTCTTTCCCAAGGTAGTGCCGGTAATACTGGTTTTCACAACCAATTTGTCTACCTCAGCTTCTTTGAAGAGGTGTCTGTTTGCGAAAACAGCATTGATCGCTGAGGAGCAAGGGTCCTTGAAATTGTCAACATTGGGGTTTATAGGCGAGGGACGATTGCTTACGTTTGTGACGGCATCGAATCCCGGGAAGCGAGCATTATCATCGATCGAGATCAACGCGAAATCGAGCGCATGGTTGCCGTCCTTCGAAGTTCTGGACAATCCCGATGTCAAAACAACCGTGCCAAGCTCGCAATTGTAAGATCGAGCGCGGTCAAGAGCTGGATGTGTTAGGACAGGAATGTTGCTCTGGTGCTGTAGGGCCTCTTCAAATGATTTGATCTTGGGTAGATGAGCGAGTATGGCTTGAGTTTCCATCTCGGCGATCAATCGGTCTCAAACGACGGATGCTGGAGACTGAACCGTGATGCTCGGGAACACAAGGGGCTCAGCATTATCTGCGCCAGTTATTAGACAGAAAACGCTAAAGCGGGAAGAGAAACAAAGGGCGGGGTACCAGCAACGACATGATGGCATGTGACGGCAAGGTTCTCATCGGCGTAATCTGGAGCCTCCAGCTTGACCTAAAAGCCTAAGGTTCCATACTTGGCCGAGGAGGTGGGCCCGACACTCGTACCAAGGCGAGGCAGGTTGGGAAAGACAGACGCAGCGAGTTCATCGATCTGGCGATAATTCTCAACACGATGACGAGCGTGGGCTGGGGTTCCTGGCTTCCGACGGCGACACCGAAAACCGATATCAGAACCCAGTCATGGCGATCCTGGTTCAGTAGCTGACGGACGGATGTATGAAGGCCATCGATGAGCTCATGATTGGAGCCGGAAACAGAAGCGAAGATGCCAGAAGAGAGGGGAGAGAGGGCGCGGCGTCCCTGCAAGGTAGAGAAAAAACCCGATGCATCGGGGAAGAGGTGAGGAGGCCAGCGGGCAAAAAAGCCATCGCCAGCAGCGCCCTCCTCGACAAGGATATCATTGGCGTGCTGGACGTCCATGATGACTGGTTCTGCAGTTGGTTTGGTTGCCATTTTGAGAATCCTTAGCGATGATGGTTGGAGAATTTGTGTTGCAGCCCAAACAGTGCGAGAGGTGAAGGTGCAGGTTCTCGCACGTTGATTCGCACGGATCGCGTGGGAAGCTGTGTGTGCTGTTGCTGTCACATGAGGTGAAGTGGGGCAGCCCCGTGCAGATAAAAGATTAGGGTTGTGCGTGCTGTCACATGATGTGCACCGGCCTCCCTCTAGACACCCGTCCGTGTCCAGCTGGAAGCACACGGGATTATTGTAGACCCCCTTGATCCGGCAGATCCCAGCGTTGCAGTGGGTGCCCGTCTTGCAGTTGATGCAGCCCGTGCTTAGGATAAACCCCGCGCCGCCTCCGGAGCTGCCATGGCTCCAGGCGTGGCACGACTTGCAGCTGACGACGTCGATGCAGACCGATTCCGGGTGGCTCCGTGCCTACAGCGCCCTGCGTGCTGGTGCAGCCGTCGGTCCTGAAACATGTGACGCAGAAGGTGTTGGCGAGAGCTAGGAAATCAAGGCCTATAAAGAGGAGGACAGAACGCACCTAACTTGTAGACTTTCGCTTTCCGAACTCATAGACCTTGTTATCTTGTCGCATAACCTGCCAAAGAAGAATCTTGTGGGGGTGGGTGCGCTATATGATTCCTGCAGACACCTAGCCATGATTACTTGAATCCTTCAATGTTAGGGCCTCTATAATATAATAATTTAAACAAACCGATATTAATAGTGTAAAGTCTATTCCTTCCTAACTGTCAAATAAGAATAATATTTCTCTCTTCCCATAACTTCTCGTTGAGTATATGTATAACATCACCTAAATATACAGACTGTTCCTCCTACTTTGAGATTAGTTTTAAGTACATCCCGTATTATATCCTTTTATAAGATTTAACCTGCTAACCCGCCACTGGGACGCGTTGGTTATCAATCCGAATAGAGTAGGTGCAATCCACATTTTCGGCAGTAGTGACCTCAGTCAGCGGCTTGGTATGGCAGGTCTGAACCATGGTTGGGTGCCTCGTCCAAGCGGCGAGCACAACATTCGATATCTCAGTGTGCCACCAGTGCTCCATGTCGGCCTCGGTTTCGAGTCTCCAGAACCTCGGGTTTGGTGAGGAAGCAGGTTACTTAAAGCGCTTCTCTTCGTCGTAGTAGGAACACCGGATCAAAGTTGGCGTGAACCAAACCGCCATGGCCTACAGTGGTGTGGACGATGAAGTTCTACATCTGGGGGTATGGCCGGGCCGATTCTTTATCAGTGTAGGATCCGTATTCGGGATTCTGAATTTCGTTCACAGAGTGCTGAAGTATCAGCTCCCACACCGATGCCATCGGACCAGCTGTAGTTTGTCCTTGGAAGGCAACGGTTGCTGGTGGGTTGGGAGCTGGGATGGCTTGACAAACTCAAGTGCGGGGCTCGATGGAATGGCCGACGGCATGCATGTCCTGATGAGCCCAATCTACCCGATACAGTTAGTCTAGCCCAACAAGAGGGACCGTGCCGACGAGCGGCCCGCCAAAGGAAGCCTGGAGGAACTGCGCTGGCGTGCCCTAGGCTTTTCGCCGTCCAATCGCCTGGCGCACGAACATTTCTCCACCAATCAGATGTGGCCTTACTCTGTCGCTGCCGAAGAGCGCGCTTGTTTACCTCATGACTTCAGCCGCACGTCGACCTCAATTTTGTTGAAGAAAGGTTCTCAAGCCTTCTGTCACCAATATGTGTAGACAGCCGACCTGCTCTGACAATGCGCCTCCTAGAACGCAACGCCGCTGGCGAGATCCGCCTGACGAAGGACTTTCTTGACGACGAGATCCCCCTTTACGCAATTCTTTCCCACACATGGGGCAGCGAAGAGGTCCTCTTCAAGGACCTGACGGACGTCTTCACAGTCCTGCCAGACGACACAAAGAAGAAACTCGGGTACGAGAAGATCCGTTTCTGCGGGGACCAAGCCTGGCGCGATGGTCTACACTACTTCTGGGTCGACACGTGCTGTATCGACAAAACAAACAACGTTGAGCTTCAAGAGGCTATCATCAGTATGTTTCGCTGGTATAAGCGTGCGGCGAAATGCTATGCCTATCTTGCCGATGTCTTAAAATCCTCCTTGGATACCGATGATGGCGAAACCAGTCAATCGCTGTGGAAGCCGGCATTCCGCAAAAGCAGATGGTTCACTCGTGGCTGGACTCTTCAGGAACTCATCGCTCCAGCTTCAGTCGAGTTCTTTTCGAAAGAGGGCATACTCGTGGGGAGCAGGAGCTCTCTAGAGAAAAACATCCATGAGATCACAGGAATCCCTGTGGACGCCCTTCGATGTCGCCCTCTATCTAGATTCAGTGTCTCTGACCGAATGGCCTGGATGGAGGGACGGAATACTACACGTGGAGAGGACCGGGCATATTCGCTACTTGGCATCTTCAGCATCCAGATGACGCTTCGCTATGGCGAAGGTGAAGAAGAAGCATTCAAACGACTCTGGGCAAAGATCAACAAAGCTTCAAAGATGGAGCTCCCCCAGGTACCCATTGCAGAAAATGCTGGATTCGACTCCCGCGCCGAGGAGCACAACGCGCAGTGCCATCCCGACACCCGTGTTGACCTTCTTCACGAGATAGACGCATGGGCAGGCGATCCCAATGGGCAGTGCATCTTCTGGCTGAACGGCGTGGCTGGAACGGGAAAGTCGACCATTTCTCGCACCGTGGCCACCCGCTTCACGCAGCATGGCCTCCTTGGCGCCAGCTTCTTTTTCAAGAGAGGCGAGCGTGATCGGGGGAATGCAACGTTGTTTATCACAACGCTAGCTGCCCAGTTGGCATTAAAGGAACCGCAAATGTTAGAGTTTGTCAGAGGGGCTCTCCATTCGGATCCGACCATCGCCACAAAAGCACTCAGGGAGCAGTTCGAAAAGCTCATCCTGCAGCCACTAAACCAGGTTCGTCGCGGCCAGGAAACCCAAACGCTTGTGGTAGTAGTCGACGCCCTCGACGAATGCGACAATGATGACGACATCAAACTCATCATCTACCTCTTCTCGCAAGCACATGGGTTAAGCTCGATACACCTGAGGGATTTCATCACAAGCAGACCCGAGCTACCTATCCGTCTTGGATTTAGAGACATAAGCGGCAGATATCGAGACGTAGCTCTCCATCAACTCCCGGAGCCTGTTATTGAACACGACATATCTGCCTACCTGGGCCACGAGCTTGCGAAGATACGAGATAGCTACAACAGCCAGGCCTTCGACGACCACCAGCTGCCGGCGGACTGGCCTGGCCAAGACATCATCCGCACATTAGTGCAGATGGCTGTCCCGCTCTTCATCTTCGCAGCAACGGTCTGCCGATTCATTGCAGATGAAGCATGGCTCGACCCGGAGGGCCAACTAGCCTTAGTTCTCGACTACCAGGGTGGTACTTCCAAGCTTGATAAGCTTGGCTCAACATATCTCCCAGTACTTGAGCAGCTGGTTGTCGGAAAGACTGGTCCCGCTAGGAGCCGCGTCCTGAACGAATTCCGAGAAGTTGTCGGCCCGATCGTTCTCCTGGCCGAGCCTCTCTCGGCCTCGTCTCTCTCGCATCTGGTCGGAATATCTATCACGTCTATAACCCGTACGTTATATCGCCTCCATGCGGTTCTTGATGTCCCATCGAGGGCAGATTCTCCGATCAGACCGTTCCATCTATCCTTCCACGACTTTCTCACCGACCCCATGCGTGAGACAGACGAATTCTGGATCGACGAGACGAAAATGCATCGGGACACCGCAATGAGCTGCATCCATCGTCTTGGGTCACATCTTAAGAAAGACATCTGCAACCTAAAGCAGCCTGGAAAAGCCCGTGTCGAGATTGATATGAACGACATTGATACACACCTGCCGGCACATATTCAATACACATGCCGATACTGGGTATTCCACTTAGAACAAAGCAAGGAGCGCATAAGAGATGAAGATCAAGTCTACGAGTTCCTCAAATGTCACTTCCTGCACTGGCTCGAAGCATTAAGCCTCATGGGAAAGGCAGCAGAGAGTATCGTGATGGTTAATATATTACAAACGCTTGTCGAAGTGGGTACAGTGCAGTCAAGTTCAGCTGCTAGGCTGACCAGCTTGCAGGATGAAAATGATAAGTTGTCAACCTTCCTCTATGATGCAAACAGATTTGTTCTGAACGGTATCACATCTATCGATACTGTACCTCTCCAAGTTTATTGCTCTGCGATCATTTTTTTCACCAGAGAGTAGTGTGATCCGTAGCATGTCTAAAATCCCACAATGGATTGCAGCTAAGCCTGACATGGAATACGATTGGAATCCTTGCCGCCAGACGCTCGAGGGCCAATTGCATGTCAACTTCGTCGCCTTCTCGCCCGATGGCAAGACTCTCGCGTCGGCTTCAGGGGACAACACAGTCAAGTTCTGGGATGTGACGACAGGTCAGTGTTGCCAGACACTTGAGGCCCACAAGAAGTGGGCTTACTCTGTCGCCTTCTCCCCCGATGGCAGGAGCGTCGTATCGGGTGGAGGGGACGGCACAGTTAAGCTTTGGGATACGGCGACAGGTCAATGCTGCCAGACACTTGAGGGCCATAAGGAATTGATTAAATCCGTTGATTTCTCGTGTGATGGTAAATCCTTAGCATCCGGTTCTGGGGACGGCACGGTCAAGCTCTGGGACGCATTGACAGGATAATGTTGTCGGACATTTAAGGGCCATAAGAGTTGGGTCTACTCCGTCGCCTTCTCACCCGATGGCAAAACTCTCGCGTCGGCTTCAGGGGACCATACAGTTAAGCTTTGGGATATGGTGACAGGTCAGTGTTGCCAGACCCTTGATGCCCACGAGATGTGTGTCACCTTCTCGCCCGATGGCAGGACCCTCGCGTCGGCTTCAAGCGACGGCAAACTCAAGCTTTGGGATATGGCGACAGGGCAGTGCTGCCAGACGTTCGAGGGCCATCAAGATTGGACCAACTCTGTTATCTTCTCATACGATGGAAAGTATTTTGCGTCGGGTTCTAGGGACGACACAATCAAACTCTGGGACACGACGGCAAAACAGTGTTACCAAATTATTGAGGGCCATAAGGATAAGGTCAGTTCCATCAGTTTCTCGTATGATGGTAAGAATCTTATATCGGCTTCCTATGATAGCACAGTTAAGCTCTGGGACGCAGTGACAGGGCAGTGTTACCAGACACTTAAGGGCCATAAGGATTGGATCAACTCTGCCGTCTTCTCGCCCGATGGCACATCCTTAGCATCAAATTCCACGGACCGTACAGTCAAGCTCTGGGACGCTGCAACAGGGCAGTGTTACAAGACACTTAAGAGTCATAAGGATTGGTTCAGCTTTATCGCCTTCTCATACGATGGCAAATCCTTAGCATCGGCTTCCCATGACGGCACAGTTAAGCTCTGGGATGTGGTAACTGGGCAGTGCTGCCAGACGCTCAAGTGCCATAAGCAATTCATCAACTCTGTCGCCTTCTCGCACGATGGCAAGACTATTGCATCGGCTTCCCATGACAGCACAGTTAAGCTCTGGGATGTGGTAACTGGGCAGTGTTGCCAGACGCTCGATGGACATAAGGATTGGGTCGAGCCAGTTGCCTTTGCGCCGGACGGCCGCACGCTTGTGTCGGGTTCCTGGGACGAGACCGTCAAGCTCTGGGATCTAACGACGGGGCAGCGCCTACAGACGCTTGCTGTCGGCAGGATTTTATACAAGTTATCGTTTGATTCCACCGATTCCTCTCTTCATACCGATGTAGGGATATTTTCTCTTTCTTCTATATTACCAACTCGAACTTCAACAACAATCTCGACGTCCCAACAACCATCTACACCTCAGCAGCCTAACATGGGTTATGGCATCAGCTCAGATTGCGCATGGATCACGTGGAACTCGGACAAACAGCTATGGCTGCCACCCGAGTACGGGCCATTAAAATCCGCCGTCGCAGGTTCGACAGTTGCACTCAGTTGTTCGTCTGGCCGCATTTTGATCTTTCGGTTCTCGGGAGAGCCATCGGTTTCGTCACGAGATGCTTCTGTGCTGGTATCCAGCATTGATGTTGCGTGTTAGGATGGCATTGGAAACCTTTCCGGAGCGACACTGAGAATTCTGAGATCGGAGGACAGCAATATTAGCAATACGTCCATGTCGGACAGTCAAAGAAGGCTTAGTGCCGTGGGTCTCTCAGCTGCTTCCAGTGGCCGTAGTGACCGCTAAGCTGCGACTTGAGCGGGATTCCCTAGCTCCAGCTTCTATGACCACAGTGTTGACTCCCCGAAACAATATTCAGACGCGCAAGGTTTCGACGGTTTGAGGCTTCTTAGCCCTTACTGCTTGCTTATGCACAGCAAGCAAGTTGATTGGGTGGTTATAGGGGTTCACTCCAGCTGGGAGCAAAAGCAAGCACATACCATCCGCTGGTACGCCAGGGCCGGAACCTGGCTGTCACCCTCAAAGGACCAATTATCCATCTCTTCCTCGTTAATAATAATACCAGCATAATGAGGATTGTTTACAGACAGCCATCGAAGTGCTGCTCGGAGGGCTCTCGGCCTGACACTGAGTAGCTTGCTCATGTCCCGCGGTGTGGGCCGCTCCAAGCCTGACCAAATCACATGAACTTGGTCAAGCGTTGATATGAGAGGGTGCGGCAAGATCGTAGCAGCCAGAGACTCCACATCGTTAGGTAAAACTATAAGATGACCAGCAATATGCTTCCAGTATGTCGGACCAGTCTGTTGGCCGCGTTGGATGTTGAATTTGGTAATGAATCCGTATGCCGTATAAACAGAGATACTTATGCTCACAGCCTATAAGCGTGGTGCTGCCCATACAAGCATCAGGGACTCGGCCTCAGTCAAAAGCTGTGCGACAGGCGTAACAGATCGGCACTTGGCCTCCTCATCTCCCTCTGGAAAGCATCTCCAACATGCCAATACTGCCATGATAGGCTGGACCTCGACTGGGATTACTCTGCGCCAGTCAACACGGACCAGCTTCCTCTGGATATAGCAAACAGAACATGATGCTATTTCCATAGTCTCCTCGTCATGGAAAGCGTTTAAAATGCCTGTACGGTATCGACCTTTCGTTGTAGAGGTATGGGATAGCACCAATCGCGACGGGCCGAGGCCGCTTGCTTCTGCTGGAACGACCGATCAGCTTCTTGGAGTAACCGGTTTAATGCCTCCTTTTGCTGCGCGAGCATCTCCGTAGACGTTAAATCGTAAAAGATAAGCTCCCTTGTCGGTATCATCTTAGGAGGTTCATTTTGCCTTGGCCGACGACGTCTTCTGGTGGACCTAGTGTTACAGATTACTGGATGGTAGTACGAGTTAGGTACATTTATTCGCTGGTAATTATAGTGGTGGTGGAAGTACCATAAAGGTACTGAGTCTCTATTATTTTGGAAACCGCTTTGGGCGGTTAAATCTGAGCAGTTCACGAACATTTGTAAGTTGCAATGCCTTTTATTTCACTAGAAAGTGTGAGCACCTTCCGGACTAATTAGAGTTCCTCCAGGAACTGAGCAATACTAATGATATCTGCTTGCACCTTTAGACTGGCTTGAACCATGGCCAGAGCTGCAACCGTGGGATTCCATACTCAGAGACCGGAGCATTGTCACAAGATCACGTGTTGGATCATGTGTAGAAACAAAAGCTGGGCGAGAAGTCATGGCTGCCGCAAAATCGCGTTCCGGCCCCGAATAGTTCGGTTGAAATGATCCCGAGACTAACGCGAGACCACGTGGTTTTTGCCGTAAACCCAAAGCGGTAAAAGACTTGGCCCGTGCTTTTTTTGTTCCAGGCAAAGCTAGCGATGAGGAACCTTGTGGAACTTCGCTACGCTTTAGAATTCCTCCAGGCACATGCCCAATACGCTCGACGCATTTCGTGTTTCCAGCCGACCCTGTGTATCTTGGCGCTTATATGATGGCAACGAGGGCGTTATCTCGAGGTCGCTGATTCGAGTGGCACTTTTAAGGGGAGTTGGCGTCTTATCTCATGATAGGTACCTTCCTGTGGTGATGCCTTTCATGGCAACATCGCTGTTGTCAGCCGCGGGGCCGGGCCATACTATGACGCCCGTGGCTTTCCCGTAGATATCGCCCATTATGGCAACCTGTTGGCCTCTCTCGTCGGGGTTATCTTGGTTGATGCAGATGGCATCGATTCAAAGGACCACGTCCTCATCTGGTCCTCGAATGTCAAGCAAGGCGAGCTCAAGGTTCCGTTGCGGGGGGCGGCGGTGAGCGCGGTGACCGACTCTGAGCTGGCCCCTAGTGTCGGTATTATCCCCCCATTTGTATGACAGCGCTTGATAATCTACGTCCCGGATCCTGGTGTGAGATAGAGTGCATTCGATTGGATCATCTCTGAAGCATGCGTGGAGCTTAAGGATGAGAATTTCGGCTGGGTCTGACTGTAGGGGCTCGTAGATTTGATTGCACCCTCCCTCTCAGGGCCGTGATCAGACATTGTGTGCTGCATTGCCGAAAGTTAAGTGTCTTCCAGGTTTCTTAGTGGTACGGGAGCTGACGGGCCGCTATCGAGACAGGATCTGCGGGGTTGCCATCTCCTTCATTGCCTGAGGCAGGATTGCATGACAGCACACCCAATCACCCCCACGAGCCTTCCCAGCTCGAGGTCGCTGGGATTCGTTGCTAGCCCGAGAGCTAAAATTGCAGTGCTCGACAAGCTATTGGCTCCCTGCCATATCTGATGGCTAGGTGATGGACGATCTATGGACGATATGATTGGTCAATACCAAAAGACACCCGAGAAAGCTGTCCGGTCTTGCATATTCGGCATGAGTTCATACCCTTAATGACCAATCCCGTGTGTTCCTCGAGGTCACGGTCCTCCTGATGTTCAACGGTACACGGATGTGGAGACCAGCCCCTATAAAAAGTCGGCGACAGCAGTTCGTGCAACGCGGGAGTGGCGGGCGCCAAGGACGGACCCCGCATTTTGAAACAGTTCACAAATTTTTATGGCGTGCTTTGCGAATTTGCGAATCCCCTCTGAGTGGGGCCCGGCTTGTTCCGGGCGACCCGGGAGACTGGGTGTTCAAACTCTTGTCAACCCAACAATCGAGACATTTTGTCCTTAGCATCGGTAACCTTTACCTCACCTTACCTTCACAAAGACCGATAGACAGCCGGCGCGCTTACCTTGTCGCTTTGATTCCCAAACGGTTCTTTGGGTCCACCAAGCCCTTCCTTCCTTTATTTGCACCCGCCTCAAAATTTGAACTTCAAACGGTGCATCTGCGAGTCCGGCGCCGCATCACCGGGCAATCTCCCAACTGCAACCCACAGCCCCGCAATCATGCCCGGCCGCGCCGCCCTCCCCTCAACGGCGCTCGCCGCCCTACGCTCAACCCTCGCCTCCCGCAACATCCGCCCCTCCCTCCTCCGGACCTTCGCAACCGCCACCACAACCACAACCCCAACCAACCCCCCAGTCCCTACCGTCTCCCACACCCACAAAGTTGTCCTCATCGGCGGCGGCACCGCCGGCCTCACCATCGCGCACCAGCTCCTCCTCACCGGGAAATTCACCCAAGACGACCTGGCCATCGTCGACCCCTCCTCCACGCACGACTACCAGCCCGGCTGGACCCTCGTGGGCGGCGGCCTCAAGCGGCGCGAAGACCTCCGGTACTCCCTGCCCTCCCTTCTCGACCCGAAGCTCAAACTCTACCCCACCGCCGTAACCGCCCTCTCGCCCACCACCAACTCCCTCACCCTCTCCTCCAGCCAAACTCTCACCTACGACCACCTCGTCATCTGCCCCGGCATCCGCATCAACTACTCCTCCATAAAAGGCCTCCCCTCCGCCCTCGCTGACAGGTCTTCCCTCGTCTCCTCCATCTACGGCTACGACACCTGCGCAAAGGTCTTCCCTTCCATCGCACAATTCCAAAAAGGTTCCGCGATCTTCACCCAGCCTGCTGGGCCAATCAAGTGCGCCGGCGCCCCGCAAAAGGCAATGTGGCTCGCGCTCGACCACTGGAAGCGCCAGGGGGTGTATGATCCGGCGAATATGAAAGAGTCGCCGGTGAAGATCACCTTTGCGACGGGCACGCCGACGATGTTTGGGGTGAAGAAGTACAGCGATAAGCTGGATGAGCTGCGTGTGGAGAGGGGGGTGGAGGGGCTGTTTGGGCATGATTTGGTGGAGGTTGTGGGGGGGGATCGGGCGGTTTTTGAGAAGGTCGGGAGCGGGGAGAGGGTGGAGAGGAGATTTGATTTCCTGCATGTGGTGCCGAAGATGGGGCCGTATGAGTTTGTCAAGGAGAGTGAGGTTGCGGATGGGGCGGGGTTTGTGGAGGTGGATGAGAGCACGACGAGGCACAAGAGGTTTGGCAATGTGTGGTCTGCGGGGGATGCGTCGAGCCTGCCGACAAGCAAGACTGCAGCGGCGATTACGGCGCAGGCGCCGGTGCTGGTGGGGAATTTGGTGGCGGTCATGGAGGGGCGGGAGCCGACGGAGGTGTATGATGGGTATACGTCGTGTCCGCTGACGACGGGGTATGGCAAGGTGTTGCTAGCGGAGTTCAAGTATGGTGGGGTGCCGAAGGAGACGTTTGGGGACTGGTTCGGGATTGATCAGGTGGAACCGAGGAGGGTGTTCTATCATCTGAAGAAGGATTTCTTTCCTTGGGTTTACCTAAAGTACATGGTCAAGGGCGCCTGGGGCGGACCGAAGGGGTGGATCAACTGAGGAGGGTTGAGGTATGGCCTGTTGGTGGGTGGTTGATGGAATTGGATGGAAGGTTTCTTGGGCGGTAGTGTAGGATGAGGTGCATTGATGAATTTGGTGGGCGGAGGGCCGGACACGACCTCAACAAGAGCGCATGGCGAGCTAATTCATTTCTTCAATTCCTTTCGTTGGCGTTGCTGCTTCGCATTGGGGAGGTCGGATCACGGCGCAGATCGTCTGCTGATCTTGTTTCTGTGTCAATGGGTGTGGTTGATGCGAACGCTCGGCTTGGCACCGCCATGCTCTCGTCTCGGTCTCGATATTGCGATGCTCAAGCCAACACACAGTAATTTTATGCGCACCACCAGCAGGCAGAAAATCCAGGTTGTCACGTCGCTGCGTCGATAGTGGCTACCCGCTTTGGGCGGCACTGTTCTTCGACTTTCCAGAACGGACCAAGGAGGGCGTACTTCGGGAATATCGGCGCCGCGGACCGTCATATGCCGAGCGCCCACAGCGTGCCTACGATATACAACTCGGCACCTTGAAACGGGAGCGTGCCAACCTCGGAAGCAAGCCGAACCAGAGTGCGCGCATTTCTTTCTGGTCCTAACGACTCGGCTTTGCGTGATGCCGCGACGTCATTTCCTCGCCGGGGCCATCGCTCGAGATTCGGCCTTACTCTAGCCTTCGCTCGCATGCGTCGCGCGCTGTTGTCTATGCGCGGCGGAGGCTCGATATTAACGCTGCCGCGTGCCGACAGGCCTTCCACCAGTCCTAGGCTAGCAAATCCATCATGTGTATAAAAGGCGCAATAACGGCCAGCATGGGGCGCAATTAGCCGGGAGACGGTAGATCATCTACCGCTCTGCCGCCCCGTGGGCGCCGGGGGTGCAGAACCTGGGGAAAGCTGGGGAATGTTCCCTCGCACACGAGGTCTAGATGTGCGTGACTTGGTTGTGTGGTGTGGGGTGCAGTGAGCCTGTTCTGGTGGTAGGCTGTTGATATAAAGTCAATATTTCGCTCCTCCTCTCCCGGCCTGGCTGCCCTCCCTCCCTTTCTCTTGGACCCCAAGCCACACATCCAGTCTCCTCATTTGATTCAATTCTTTTTCTGTTTCCGGTTCAGATCTTCGATTCAGGCAATCACCCATCCCAAAAATGATCTTCACCTCCGCATTCGCCGCCGTGGCGCTGCTCGCCGCCGAGGCCGCCGCCCACGGCGCCGTCACCAGCTACGTGATCGCCGGCAAGAAATACGAGGGGTATGTTCTCTCCTCCTTTCCCCCCCCAAATCAAAAGAACCCAAACTGACACCCCTCAGATACCAAGGCTTCTCCCCCTCCAACTCCAAGACCGTCATCCAGCGCCAATGGTCCTCGTACGACCCCGTCACCAACGCCGCTGACGCCAAGATGCGCTGCAACGGAGGCACCTCTGCCGCGATCGCCGCCACGGCCGCCCCCGGTGACAAGGTCCAGGCCATCTGGGGCCAATGGACGCACGCGCAGGGCCCGATCCTCGTGTGGCTGTACAAGTGCGCGGGCGCGCACTCGTCCTGCAGCGGCGACGGCGCGGGGTGGTTCAAGATCGACGAGGCCGGGTTCAGCGGCGACGGCGTCAAGGTATTCCTGGACACGGAGCGCCCATCGGGATGGGAGATTGCCAAGCTTGTTGGCGGAAACAAGGAGTGGACCAGCACGATTCCGGCCGGGCTCGCGCCAGGAAACTACCTGATGCGCCACGAGCTGATTGCGCTGCACCAGGCGAATGCGCCGCAGTTCTATCCCGAGTGCGCACAGATCACGATCACTGGATCCGGCACTGCCGAGCCCGGTGCGTCATTCAAGGCGGCCATTCCCGGCTATGCCAAGCAGAGCGACGCCAACATCAAGGTGCCCATCAACGACCACACCATCTCGCAGAAGTATGTCATTCCGGGCCCGCCCGTCTGGAAGGGCGCTGGCTCCGCCAAGAAGGTCAGGGAGTTCTCCGCATAAAAGAGGCTGTAGAATCACGATGAGAGTTCGTTCCTTTATAGCATAGCCGCATGGATGAGTTGGTTGGGTTTTTATTGTATATATTTCGACTTGATCGCTAAGTATCGGTCTTAATGAGCTCCTGCGATTCCCATGGCGTGAGCGAGCTCTGATAAACTAGAAATGACGCGCTTGTCATCCGACGGGCGAAGTTTCCAAAGGAGCCAACAACACGTGTGTGGGTACTTGTCTTCTGATGAGGACGGCAAAGCTGACGCTAGGACAGCGGAAGCCATGTCGAAGAACTAGTCTTTCAGACACAAAGGCAAGAAGCCGAACCAAGCAGCGGATTAAGAACTGTTATAATGAAGCGTGGTATCAATGCTATGTTACACAGATAGGTACTACGTTTCCGCGGCTGGTCAAGCTTGGGGTGTTAGAATGAGCTCCTGCAATTCCCATGGCGTGAGCGAGCATTAGGCTTACCGGCCTTGGTATATTCGAGCAGGCCTTCGCGGCGACGGTGGGGCACCAAAACTAGAGGGCTCTCATCAAACCCCTCCGCAACGAGAATGAAGGGCTTAACAAAGCATTCGTTCGTGCGGGACATAAAGAATCAGTTTAAGCACACTCCGTATTGACTCACAGCTGTCCATACAACTTGCGAGTTCTATGCACTTCGGTAATGGTCACACGGCATCATGTAAGGCGCGAGGATCCTGCTTGGAGGGACAGGAGAATTACTTTTAAACCCCACTATTTCCCAACAAAAATCTGCCCGTACGTTTCTCCTTTCCATGAGCTCTGTACTCTCCCAAGTCAAGTCAGACTCCAAGATGAAGGCCAGCTCACACGTCCAAGCTATGTTTGGCTGCCAGAACAGCCTCAGGGCACCGGGGGGAATTGATGGCTCTCCGCCCGAGTGCTTCAGCTGGTGCAGTGAGCGATACTCGAGTTTATTTTTCCCTGGAAAGAGAACTCCCACGTCTAGGTACTAACAATGGTGGCCGCTGCCGCAAGATCAGGCTGATATCCTAGCACAGTCAACAGGCGAGACACCTACATTGCGCCAACCAGAAACGGGCTTCAGAAACGCCTACCTGGCGTGCAAGGACTGCGCCATGGAAATGTCAACTAATCCAACTTCAATGCTGAACTCGTATATCAACCCAAAGTACGGTCAGTATGTCAACTACTGCAGCTGGGTTTCAACGACGACGGGGTTTCCTTTGGATACAGCCACCCCATTCATCAGTTCAGGCATTGACACGGCATCGCTTGAGTCCGAGTGGTCCTCCATTGGGCAGGTCGCTTCTTCAATGGCGTGACTTCATTGTCGTCACAACCGAGACGACATCCGTTGCGACAACTCTTGCCGACGGCCGTGTCATCAGCGTCCTCGCGACTCAAACCACGGCGATTCCGAACCTGTAAGCCTGGAGTTTCACCCTACCAACCACCAGCACCGGAGCACTTTCTGCCCCCCCCGACCGGGACGCCCCGAAGCGATCAGCAACCAGAAAACAAGGCTTGGATTGTAGGGCCTGTTTTCGGAGCGATGGTAGCTGTTGCAATTCCGGGCTTTGCCGTGGTTTTCTCTTTATACGGTCGAGACGTCGAGTCGCGGCGATGAAGTTGGCTAGCCAAGAGGATGCAGAGAAGGATATGTCAGAGAAACCACAACTACATTCTGACAGTGTCCCGAAGGCACTGCCGCAGGAGATGGAAGACGGGGCCAACACGTATCCTTAGCTGGCAGTGAATGAGGTGCCTGCGGTGGAGCTACCAGCCGAAGATGTTGTTCAAAGTCCAAGGGACGTATCTAGGAAGGATGGGTAGTTTTGTAGCGTGTGGGGGTAATGTGAAGATGTAAAAGCTGAGTTGCTGAATGCGTTTCGTAGATTGTATATCTGTCGGCAGGCGGTTTGGCACCAGCAGCCCTTTCACGTAAGCCCAAGTCTCCGCATCGCCACGACAACCGCCGGCCCTCTTCGTCGGCCGTTCTAGAGGAACTGCTCCACTTAAACCGCCTCCCCTGCTGAAAGTCATTGCCAAGTCTCACGATCAGCCTTCATGCTGACTTCTTCTGCAGCTTTCAATGGCATGGGACCTTCACAGGCCTCCCAGAGGTCGTTCGAATTTAGTGGGCTCGAGATTCCCACAGCCGCGGCGTACAACTTTGAGCCCGAACCTGAGTCAGAGCTCATCAAAGGTTTTGATACCGCTGGGCAGCCGCTCCGCGTCTCGAAGCGGTCGACCAAGCTCGTTGCCAAGCTGGTCTTCCTCCCTGAAATCTCGCTTTTTTGCAGAGGCCCAGTAACCGTCACTATCTTTCTCCTCGTCAGCCTTCCCGAGCATTATACCCTACAGATTGTCAACTACCGATCTGAATGCGCGTATCAAGAGCAGATTTGGACTTCTCGTGGCAATTTCAGCCACGTGTGCCAGTTTCATGAAATCGCAGACAAGAGGCACCACTTCCGGTACAAACTTGGCCTGTCCTAAGGGCGAGTATCCTAGACTGGACAATCTCGGCAAAGAAGAGGCGAAGGAGACTAACCCCGCCAGCCGACACCTTCACCATCCGAAGCAACCGGAAGCCCTCTTCCAAATACCACGCCGGCTTGATTCTCTGCATCATGGGCCAGTAAAGCTCTTCTAGCTCCTCGGGGAGATCATCTAGTCTTCTTCTGAGGTCATCGCCCACATGTAGTTTCCAAGACCGTCGAGAAGCGACCTCACGACAGGAGTGGTCAACTGGAAACGCAGACCTTGACATTGGGGCGCTGAGAGATCGCTTTCAGAATGTCGGCGATCTCTCCGTGCGATCCCGAGTACTCGTCCAGCCCGTCCACCAAAAAGGCGTATTTGAGGTCAAAGAATTTCTGCGACACAAGCCGCTCTAGTTGAGCTCGGTTTTGTTTATGCTTTCTGTTCCGGAGAGGGCAATTGGTATCAACTCGCGGTGGTTTTTGAGGCAGGCGTATAGGAGGGGCGCGTATCAATCCGACTTGTGACCGTTGTAGCTCGTGTCCGCTGTGCCAAAAGAAAAAGCTCGAGAGCAGCAATTTGGCCCAGCCGGCCCATTTTTCGAGTGCTGATTTGGTTTTGTCGTGCATAATGAGATACTTCATCAGCGTCGACTTGTCAGACCCAGCCTTTCCGTTGATCCAATACAACCGCGCAGAATTCTCACCGACGAGCCAGTCATGGAAGTTACTCCACGAACGGTCTTTACCGCTGCCCCGTGACTAGGCAAAGATCCAGTCAAATGTGGCAGCCTCGGCCATGGCAATCTCTGTTTCCCGGTGGGGCATTACGGAGAATGCCAGGCTCTCAAGTGCATCCTCTTCATTCTGGACGAGTCCTCCCGCGTAGCTGGTGGCAAGTCGCGATTGGACCGTGTTTTCTTCGCCGAAGAGGGCCAGTGGGATGGGCGGTTGCGGCGGCTGTGGCGGTGACATGACGGAAGGGAATTCCGGGAGAGATGTCATGTTGGACTGGATGAGCCGAAACAAAATTTCAGACACAGAGGTCTGCAAAATCTCAAATTGGTCCTTCTGTCGCGACTCGAGCAAGTCGGGGCTCTTCCTGCGGGGCCATGAGTTAGTGCTGTGAGTCAGGACGCGGATGGGTAGTGGCGATCAGCTCGCCTTCTGGTACATACCATACCTACCTTAATGACACAATAACTGTCCATTGCAGTTCCTTCCGAAACCTGGTAAGCTTCTGTTCTAATTCCAGGAGCTCCGTCTCCCTCCAGATTGCCTTCACCGCGACGAGGATGGCCTTTCGTTTCCCGGTTTGCTTGCTGCCCAGCTTGACGCGTTCCAGACGGCCGAGAAGATCGGCCGCAACCTCCCTACAGCTCTGTATGACGGTCTGCATTTGGCCATCCGCGTGGCCAATGCTCCTATCGGTCGTGATATCGGTGCTCAAATAAGCACAGTACTTGGCCAGATCTGCCGAAATGGCGTTGAGGCCAGAGGCAAAGCTATTGACAAGGGTTTTGGTGTCAGTGTTGTCCTTGGTTGCGCCGGTTGCCGACCGGTAAATTCGTGAAAACGTCCCGCATAGTTTCTGGCTGAAGTCGAGGAACTGCACAATGTTTCCAGCGATGCCAAATGCAGCCTTAGCCTCCATCTTCGGTGGTAGTAACGTGAGTCGCAGCACTCAATTAAGTCGACAAGGGGGGGGCGTCCTGGAGGCGGGAGTGGCATTGCTACCACTGAGGTCGAGACAGCCACAACGCCGGGGTGCCACGGAGGGATGATGCGGGACAATCTCAACGTGGAGGATGAGACCGCCAGCGGGAGGTTGGCACGCAGGTGCTGCTGCGTAGCTAGAGGCTCACGATTGGCCACGGCCATGCGGGGAATATCCGCAACCTCAGAGACGCCCTTTCCCAAACGCGCGTCCCAAGCTGATCGAATCTACCGGGGATGCCTTCCCTCGGCCCTCAATTTCAAGGGGTTCTGGATTTTGAGCTGCATTATCTCCTTGCAACGAGATAATATTGTTTGGATCGGGGCTAGCCGTAGTAGCTTCTAGGATCTTGGTGCAAAGAACTACCTTGGCGGAGCGGAAGACTTGTATCTTGACGAGTTATTTCCCGCGGCTGCAAGCACAAAATTGAGAGCCGCCACCACTTTTGCTGAAGATGAGGTGATGCATACGAGTTTTCTCACGTGTGGCCCCGTTGGGGTCGCGGTGGGCCTGTACGTTTCTTTGTTGGCGGTCAAGTGTTGAGGACCGACACTGGAAAATCGCAATTTGTGTTGAAAGCAGGTATTGGCGTGACCTGGTCGTCATTTTTCACGCATTCCCCCTTTGTATCTATCGTGCGTCAAGTCAGCCACCACCACACCAGGTGACTGCGACATCACGAGGCATGTTAGCTGCTGCTTGTGTTTGGACTCCCATGATATAATATATACCCCCAGCTCATTTTGGGTATCCTTGCTTGCCCCTTGCCCAAGACACCTACTTTCCATCCTTCAACCAAGGACTACCTTCCTACATCCCTCCGCGAAAAAGCCTTACAAATGCCCACTCTTCACCATACCTTGTGAGATGCCGGGCGACGACCGGCAATACGTCCCCGCTCGGATCGGGAACCAGTACGCCATCACAGAACTTGGGAGTCGAATGGAGGAAACGGAAAATGGAACACACCCACTACGCGCCAGAATACACGGACTGGTTGGAGCAATATGAGAAATGGATCGAAGATTGGATCGAGTTTGAGTGGAGGGACAGGCTGGCGGGTTACGAAATGCTCGGACCCCTCGATATTTACGGGCGTGATTACTACAGCGAGCTGGAAGATGTCCAGAGGAGGATAGTGAAGGCGTGGGCACCCACCGTGTATGATGCCTGGCACATTTTGTGTTTGGTGGCCAGGTACTACTTCGAAGAGCTCGAGGCTTGTGTTTGTTCCACAAGAACAATGGAGGTATAATTTGTACAAGTCCATTATGTGGCAAGAAGCTCTTGATGAATCTATCGCCCTCGTAGACTTTACTTACTGCCCTACTTCACCGCCGGCAGAACTTCGCTGTTCTCAATCAACTTCTTTGTTCTCCTTCCGAATTGCCTCCCCTCGGTAGTCCTAATCGCCGGATTCTGGACGCATTCGGGGTCGAGCGGAACTCGACTTCGTCTAGTGGGAAGAGCGCGATTGAGAGTTGTTATCGGGAGCTGCGAACAAAAAGGATAGGTCAGATCAGATATGTAGAACAGAAGAGCGAGGAGTAGGAAGAGCTTACCACCCTTAGCAACCTTGGGATTCGTGCGGCTGGCGGCGAACTAGGCCGCGAGACCGCACGCCATGGCGCTGATGCCAAGTGCGGCGGCTGGCTTCGCGACCGGTGTGCGGTGGGCGGCGCGCTGGACTTGACTAGCTGCGCGGTGGGCCATGAAGGTGTTGAAGCGCTCCGCGCGGTATGCGCGGTCCTTCTCTTTCTCTGCTGCGCGATACATGCGATCCTTCTCCTTCTCTGCTGCGCGATAGGCGAAAAAGATATTGAGCTGTGCGGTGAAGGCGTTGAAGCGCTCCGCGCGGTATGCGCGGTCCTTCTCTTTCTCTGCTGCGCGCAAAGCTTGGAGCTTGCTCACCCAGGAAGTAAGAAGTAGCATACGTGCCTTCTTAGCATCATTATCCATGTCTAAGGCACGAGCGGCCGCCGTCGCGGCGATGCTGGGTTCGGCATCCTTGATCATAATAGCGCGACCCAGGCCCAGACGGGCAACGGAGTCGAACTTGTCGATGCTGTCATTCTTCGGCAGTATGACTGCCCGATTTTTGTCAGATGCGCGCCAAACCAGTTAGAAAAAGTTCAAGACAAACCTTTTGCGACCGTAACCTCCTTGACATTCATCTTGCTGTTGTCAGCGGTTGGGAGTTCCCGGTAGATGGTGGTGGTTTTGGTGACGGTGTTGCGCCAAGGTGGGAGGAGCTCGATAAGAGGCGCCATTTTGGAAAGTCAAAATATAATTTTTTTTCCGCGGTGGTAAAGGCACGGAGACAACGTCGGCGACGAGGGGTGTGAGGCGTGAGAATTCCGGGCTCCGTACGATGGCGAGGAGGGGCAATTGTATCGCAAGCAGAACATAAAGTTCACAGGCTTCCAAGCACACTAGCACACAGACCACCCCAAACTGCACAGTTCGGACGAATGAATAAAGAGATGCCTTGATATTACGGTCTCATTTTCCAAATTCTACAAAGTGCGCTCTATGACCCGAAATGTCGGTACTCGGCCGGAGGGGAGAGGTGGGATTCAGATCTTTATTCAGCGACTATGACTTGTCGTCAATATCATACCAATGAGAAGCGATTGGGAGCATCTCCGTTACCCCTCTCTTTGAGCCTGAGGCTAATACCAGGTGGGACACATGCTCTTGCCAGTGATGGCGTGCATACCTAAGTTGACCTGACAGCAGGACCGGTCATGCCTTCCTGTCGAAGTGTCCGTCCTTCAGGCCTCCATTCCGCCCTATACACCCCATCTACCGGCTACTCCACAGCGGATCGATCATGGACGGTTCGGCTACTCAGCACTCCGAACTCTAGCTCGCCTAGGAGATATTTCCCTGGCTTTCGGCTCAGGTGACGGACCTCGCGCGGGTCAAGTTGAATGCTCGACTGGGGGAGCTCGGTAGACATCTATGCATGTTCGCCGAGACCTCCCGCGCCTTCTCGGATAGCCAAAAGCGACTTCTCAAAAGTGATGGAAGAATCCAAAAGCTGTTGGACGAACTGGAAAAGGCCTTGGCGTATACGGTAAGTTCCGGGCTGGGAGAAATAGTTCTACTGCAGTCGAGGGTGCTAATATCCTCAAGGGGACACGCGTTGCTGTGCGATAAGCCTAAGGCCTATCCTACCTTGATAGCGATTGCCTCGGCACTGCGTCGGGCGACCGGTGGCGACCGAGAAGTGACTCGGGGACTCTTGTCTATCCAAAACAAACTCCGAGCCGCGCTTTCAAGACGGAGGATCGACTTTGAAGCGATGTTCGCGGCTCCCAGGGGTTGCCGTGACGCCGAGCCGCGAGACAAGCAAGACGATCCCTCCGTGGCAGGCCTTGCAATGACAAAGCACGACGCTGCAGGATACACCAGTCGCGCCAAATTGCTTGCCAAGATCCTCGTCAACTGCGCCATTTGCAGTTGCCCCGGTTGTTAGGGTGAAATTGATTCGCATTGGACGAGACTGAGACTAAAACCAGTCTACGAGGCAGGTGTGGCTCACTGTTGTCTGTCACGATAAAGAACGACCGCCTGTTTTGTCTTCTGGATCCAACGGAACTGGTGGAACAGCGTCACAGCCGACACGACCACTTCCTGGGATTGCATTTTGGAGAAGTGCTAAAGAACTTCCGCATATCGTACGGAATACGGCCGGTACTCGCGTATACACTGGCCAAGGCTGTCTGGCACCACTACGACTCGGATTGGCTGAGGATGGGTAAGACTCGAGCCAATGTTTGCTTTTGCAAGCCCTACCTTCCGAACTAGCTTCGGCAGCTGTCAGAGGACCAGACTCCCAAATACCGTGAGGTACTGGGAATGATGCACAGATATCCTCGTATCCCCGCCCTTGGTGTCACCCTGAGCGATATTGCAACAGGCTAGCCGAGCGAATTTGAGGGGCATCCCGGTGACTGGAGCGCCAACACCGTCAACCAAGAGCTGTTGCGCCTCCCAAGACAGGTTACCAACTTCCGGTCATCGTTCCACGAAGACTGCAGATTCCCTAGTTACAGACGGCAATTACCAAATGCTTGGACCCGAAGCTTTTCATAGACGCTCCCTTCAACCCGAAAGGCCGGCCGAGAACCTCGAGCAGAGGCGCTCAGTTCTCTACGACAAGATTGTGGACCCCCTTCGTCAATTAGTGGAGGGAACAGGATTGCACACAGAGATTGACAGGTTCGAGCTCACGGCACTGGTTTCCAAGGACAAACCGAGAACTGCATTCCCCCACTCCGAAAAACAACAAACACGGCTGACCGTGGCGGAGGTTTCCATTGACGAAATTCACACCGTCGTCTCCGAAAGCGACTCAGACTCTTGGCTTGAAGAAATTACCCAGCTCAACAAAATGTTGAAAAAGGAGACACGAAAGTCTGGTACAAAGAGAAAGCCAGTTCGGATTGCCATTTTGGACACTGTGTATGACGAGAATGCACCTTCTCTTGACATTCGCGGCCGATCAATGCGCATCAAGAAGTGGAGGGACTTTGTGTCCAATTCACCGGGTCCAATCGACACGGAAATTGAGTGCCCCGCCGATAAAAACAAAATTGCTCAGGCAATGCGGACGGCTGCAACGGACTAGGATGTGGACTTTATCTCCATGTCCTCCGGATTTCCCCACCCAGTCAAACAAATCCAAAAAGCAATATCACATGCTATCTACGTGAAAGCTAATGCTATTGCCTTCTTCGCAGTGGCAAATAACGAGGGGCTCAAGAGCAGGGAGATATTCCCAGCCAGCCAAGGCGATTAGGTGATCTCCATCGGGGGGACAAACCGAGTTGGTGCCTTTGAGCCCAGGCTCAATCCTCCGCTAAGTAACGAAGGTTCCGTGTTTGGGGCTCTAGGAGTCTATGTCTTGTCGGACTGGCCTAGCGAGGATCGCGGCTGGTATATGTCTGGGTGCTCCGTTACAACGTCGATCGCCGTTGCGGTAGCAGTCATGCTTCTCGAGTATGCCACGGCACAGCCGAGCGATTCGTTTCGGTCGGACGACCTGAGGCTCATGCGTACTTGTCGAGGAGTGTTCGAGTTGCTCAAGGGTATGCTATTTGAAGTCAGGGTTCATTATCGGGCTCCTTGGTTCCTACTTTCTCTGGGATTTACTAACCCCGGTATCTCTGGCAGAAATTGGTGTGCACGCCGGGAATTGCCGGTATTACATCGCACCATCGGCTTGTTCAAGCTGAGCGCTGAGGATATATTGGTAAAACTGAAGTCGGCTATCGGAAGACATCCCTCGCGAGTTTGAGCCCAGGCTCACCTTGGATCCGCCGAAGACAGTTGCCCCCAATACCCGCTTACCCCTAGAGCTGCGGTGGGATGATCAAAACTTCATCGCCAACATTATCGTCACCGACTGTCATACACTCTTCGCCATTGTGACATTCCACCTCCTCCTTCTCCTCTTCGGACTCAGAGATAACATCCGAAATACTTGCATCCCCGACCTTGACATGCCCCGCCCCCTCGTCCTTCTACCGCCGCCGTTATCGCCAAGCATTCGCTCCCTATTGCTAGACCGATAGTCACTCAAAGTGAGGTCTTTCTCCTTGCTCCAGTCCGTAGGGACGATCCTGAGCAAGCGGTACGTCAGCACCACTTCGTCCAACACAGTAAAACTTACACCCTCGACCCGCTCCCTATGACCCTCGAATTCGACACCCACAGTGATTGGGACGCCGACAGCAGCGGCTAGGGGAACATCAGCCCCAATGTGACCCCCCATCTAGACGTCACGACTGCTGGCGTGTGTAAATCCCTTGGCGGCCTTTATCCTAGAGATCATGAAGAGCTTGCCGCGGTCCCTCCCTTAAAGCAGACGTTGCGCTCTACGCGAAGTGATCACCAGGTCGCGGATGGCTTCATCGGAGGGATGCGAGTTCGAAAAATCCCGTCATGACGAACGCAGCGCGATACACGACTAAGCTGCTGAGAAAGACGTTGGCGCAGAGGGTCGCCCCGGCCAGCTCGATGATGCGTGCGACCATAGAGAGTGAGCCGCCATGACCCTTGCCGCGAGTCGCGCACAGGTCTGCCTGGGTGATGTGAGACGTTGGGGGGAGGTCGGCCAGGCGAGGCGCGAACGGGTCCGAGAGGAGATCGCCGGGACGGACGGAGGACTCGGGGGGGTAGTCGAATGATGGGGCGAGGATGAAGACTTTCTTTGGGGCCTTGTTGGGATTTTTAGATGCTGCTGGACATTTTGCTGCTTTTGTAGGTGGACCAGATTGATGTTAGATATATCTTCGATTTGTTTGTGGTTCAACGCGGGAGTTGTTCAAGGTGTCAGTTAGACTAGAGTTTCTTATCGGGTACCTATCGGGGGACAGAGGCTGGTTGGTCAGTGTCCAACCAACGAGAGAGAGCCGTGGTCATGTGAGTTAGAACTGCCACGAAGGTCAGGTGATCCTGTTCTTCACGTTATGATATTGCCGAGCAAAGAAGTTCCTGGAGTTAGGGCATGGCTTGGGGGCTGGGTTTGTGGAAATGGGTTCTACGGGTTGGTTCTTGGGGTACTCGAGCACACTCATCACATCTTGGGGCGGAAAGCAGAAGTTGTTCTCAAGTGGTTTGCATCGAGAGTGTGCCGGGCTGTCGACGCTACAGCCGTGTGCCTACAAAGCGCGCTCAGCCCTCGGACCATTGTCAAAGTCCCTATCGTGTTCAAGAGACGGCCTTAGAATCCGGCGTCTATCTCAAGCTACTACCATCAAACCAGATATCTAGCCCGGGCATCCATGCTATCAGCCTTGCCATACACAAACTTGAAGTCCGCCTTTGCCTCCTCATCAGCAGATGCAGAGAGTTCAGCCACAACCTTTTCCAGACGGAAGACCTCTCTCTTCCGCGTCTTGACCCATTCACCGAACGCGCGAAGAGCCGTCTTTATCTCCTTGAACTGGGCCATCAGCTCCGAGTCATCATCCCCCGGCACCAGTCTCGGCCAGCCGTGGAAGCCATGCTTTGTCCAGTGGCGCAAGCGACGACGGGCAATGTAAATCGCCAAGTGGGTGTTGTACTGCTTGACGCGGAAGCGCTCGAAGCGGTCGTACTTCTCAATGGCCTGGCTAACATATGTCCAGATGTCGGCGTCGGCGTCGTCGAACTCGATGTACTGCATATCCGCCTTGAATCCTGACTTGTCGCAGGTGATGTAGCGGAAGGAGTAGTCCTTGAATTCCAGGGTTCATCAATGTAGCGGACTTGTAAGACCCTGTCCCACATGGCGCTGCCGTTCTGGTCGGTGAGGCGGCTTTTGGGGTCGTTGGCCAAGAGCTGGGCCCAAATGTCATTGCAAGCCTCGACCTGCTCGGCGGTGAGGTCGCTGAAGGACGAGATTGCGACACTGTCGTCCATGGTTGCCAATCTTCATGTTCAAGTTGGGTGCTTTTAACAGATTGCGCGAGAAGTGGCCGCGGTGAGCCCCAATGGGAAGAAGTTCAGTTATGGGAGGAGGAGAAAGGAAACCCACAAAAGAGCAAGGGCAGAAAAACTCTGGAAGTCAACAAACAGGTGCGCACGATTCACAAGATTCACTGACAAAAACATCAGACGGAAAGATCGCGATAGGAGATAATGTCGAGATCTTCACCGCCCTCGCCATCCGCCAGACCGCCTTGCGATGCTTGTAGGCCATGTATGATGTATTCCCTCAAGATTCTTGTTCGAAATGGCTTCGAAATGACGACAAGAGCAAGTCCGCAGTCCCCTAGCATTGGAGCCCGCGCAGCAGCTAAGTAGGTAGGTAGAGAGAAGAGACGCATACGAGAAACGCAACGAGAGTAGCCTTTGATAATTTTTTTTTAAAAAAGTTGATTTAAAAGTGGTGGATTTATCAAGGTGATCGCTTCTGTAACTCTCCAAGCAAAGTTAAAGGTTGGATAGTATATATTAGTACAGATGCTGTTTACAATGATCCGACAAGAGTCCCTCGCCGCCGGCCGAGCGCTCTCTGCTTCAATTTGAAGAATGGAGCAGTTGCGGGATGGTAGCGGGAAGGGATATCTTGGAGAGGGAAGAAGTAGCGAAGGAGGAGGTTGCCGGTTGCCGAGGAGTGGTGGTGATCTGCACCGAGGCCCGCTCCGCCAAGCAATGAGACGCGCTTTCCCCTGGCTGACTAAGACAAACCAGAGGTCGATCCTTCGGTCCACCCCTGTCTTCATCTCATTTTCTTGATGAAACATTCTTTCAACCTCACCTCAATCACCTCACGACCTGAAATCCCGCTCCTCGTTCCGCCACAAAAAAAAAGAAACCCCCCATCTTCCACACACCACGCCACCATGTCCCTCACCACCCTCCTCCCCACCGGCATCATCAGCAACGGTCCAACCTGGTGCATCAAAGAACTCTTCGCCTGGGGCCCTGACTACCCACCGTACAAATACAACACCTGTGGCGCCTCCTCCTCCTCCAACTCCACCTCCATCCCTCCCACCGACTTCCTCACCATCTGCTGCGACGGCCGCATCATCGACACGACCCTCGACATGTACGCCTACCTGCTCTCGCACAAAACCCTAGTCACCTACCCCCTCAACCTCTCCAACCTCCTCTGCTGCCGCGAGGCCAACGTCCGCCAGATGGGTGGCATCGGCCCCTTCCCCAACCCCACCAGATGCGACGCCGTCCTGAGACCGCACCAAACCCCCCTGGCGAGTCTGGCCGCGACAAACACGGCAAATGCGGCGCCGTACCTGGCCACGTACGAGAGCGGGAGGTGGGATACTGAGGTCAGCAGCAATGTGGATTGGATTCGGACGGAGACGCCGAGCTGCTTGTGGGTGCAGACGGCGCATCCGGAGGTGAGTGGACGGCTGGGGGAGGTGGTGGTGGAGGAGGCGAGGATTACGACGTTGCCGTTGGCGGTGACGGATGCGGCGGGGAGGACGCTTACGGGGACGATGACGATGACGGAGAGGGTGGAGAGGACGACGACGACGAGGGCGGTGAAGACGACGAGTTCTTCTGAGGGTGCAGGGGCAGGGATGAAGGGGTGGGGGATGGGGAGGGTGGTGATTGGGTTGGGGTTGGTTGCGGTGCTGTTGGTGTAAGGGGGGGAGAGTGAGAGCTTTGAGAGGGAGGGATGGGAGCATTGCGGGAGCATGGCTGAGTAGTAGAAATTTTGCATTAGACTTTTTGAACCGTAATTTGCATCGTTGTAAACAGCATCTATACTAATATATATATATCCAACCTTTAACTTTGCTTGGAGCGTTACGAGATAGAAACCGGGTACTTAGCAGCCTGTTGCACTTGACGGCCTGACTCGGGGGTAACTGTGTGTTAATATGACAGTGTCGTGTTTTCCCTCTGTGAAAGTAGCAGCCGGATGAGCCTGTTTTGGATTGTGTGAGCTGGGATGTCCAGGCGAGTAAATAGTTCGAGATAAAGTGATTCAGATTTAGACATAGAAAACTACCAACGAGTCATCGGCTCCTCTATCCAACCTAGTGTTTAATAAGCTTGACATCGCTCAGCGTCATATAGTCAATATGCGAGTACACATGTCCCTGGTCGTCACAATCCAGCCCGGCGAAGGTCAAGACGTTACCCGCCGGCATGATGACGGCCCCCTTCAGGCTTCCCAGGATATTGTCAATGCCAGCTTGCAGCTCATCATCATGATAGTCATACCAAGCCTTCGCACCGCCCTCAAACTTCGCCATCTCCTCCTTCTTCCCAAACACCATGAAGGTGTGGTGATTTTCAATCCACATCTGACATCCATCCCGGTTCCAGTTCCTCCACTCGGCCGGCTCTCCCTCGGGGGCGCCTGCCGACTCGCGGAACGGCCCGATGGTATTGACGTGCACGTTTGGGCCAGGGAAGGTCGTCCGCGCAGCGTCCTCCGCGATGGCCCAAATTCCGCCCTGGCCGGGCGACAGGGTGTAGCCGAGTTTGAACTGCGACCGCTGGAAAGCCGTGCGGCCGATCATCCACTCGCCAATGGCGTTCCAGAAGTCCCAGCGCTCCGCTATGGAGTTGATACCCTTGGTATAGAGCGAGAGGTTGAGCTCGTTGTATACTTTGATATCGATGTACAGGTTCCTCTTGAGGTCTCCCTGCCGGCGCTCACTCTCGCTGTATCTGAGAAAGTCAGAGGTGTAGTCGGCGTCGACTTCGTTCTTGCCTGTCGCATGTATGCTTGGTTAGCCGTCATTTCTCATCACCGATGGAGTGAAAGTTGAGACCCACCCGACGCCTCCCTCTTTTGCTCATAGGTCGACTCGCTCGGGCACGGAATGGTGTCGTACTCGTACTCCAGCCTATGGATTGCCGCGTTCTTGTCTGTGGAGGCCTCGAGCTTCCTGAGTCCAACAGGTGTCTTGTCCCAAGAGTGATGGTGCAACGTATGTCCGTAGGCGGCGGGATTGGCCACAAGCTTCTTGACGATGTGATCGTTGAGCCACATGTCGTTGAATATCTTTTTGGAGAACGCCATGATGCCATCGTGGCCTGCGGGCCGCCCAGTGCTGCTGCCGCTGTCGCTGTCGTCGTCACCGTCGCCGCCATCATTGCTGCTTGCACCGCCCCGAACGTACAGTTTGTCGAAAAAAGTCTGCTTGAATTGCCCGGCGTTGCGATCGTCTTCGTTGATGTGGATCAATGGCTCGTCGGTCATCTCACTCGGCCGGTATGTGAGCATGCAGAAGTTAAGCGTGCCGTCAGTGAATTCGTTTCCAACAGAGGGCGTCGTAGTACAGTCAACCTTGCGTGGTACAAAATATTGCGGCGTCTTGGACGTGTCAGCGTCCGGGTTGATGTCGAGGATGTCGGGCACGTTCTGGCGGATGCCGTAACCCAGGACGAATGGGTTCTTGCGCGACGGAAGGTGGGAGTTCTCGTCGCCTTTTGCATCGTCTCTCCTGTTCTGGAACTTCTTTATCACGAGCGCAGAGAGGATGGCCCATTTCTCATCGCTAGGTTTGGGTTGGCCGGGGGGTGGCGTTAGCTGGAACGTGTCGGTCATCTGGGCGGCCTCCATGACACAGAAGATGGACGAGGCCGTGAAAGTGTCGGAGGGGACACCCGCAAACTTGCTCTTAAGCTGCTCGATGGCTTCAGGCGTGACTTGGACGTCACTTTCGGGTGACTCGGCGGGGTTGATCAGCTCTGGGGCAATCACACAAGATTAGCACGACTCCGGAAGGAACACCCGCGACAGCCAAGAAACCAACATCCACATACTGTCAACGACGTCATCAATGTCCCGCTGCTCAACGTTGGCCTCCCAACTGAAGGTCCAGCCATTGAGAATGTACTTTTTCTCCACTGGCTTTTTTCTCACGACCGTCCATTGCCGGAGAACGCTGTCCTTTCGGTCTTCTTCCTCCGCTGTCTCGTCGCGGTGGAAAGTGATGGACATGATGACAACCCCGGGCTTGGTGGGGTGGAACTTGACCTGGGGACACCCAATGTGGCCAATCACACCGTCCATGTCCTCTTCGGCTAGCTCCTCTTCCTCACGGCCCTCCGCGCCTTCCTCCGGGGCCTCAGTGACAAACACCTTGAACTCGTGGTCGATGAAGTACTTGGGGCGCGGGGAAGGGCTCCCTTCGTCCTCAAAGCCGGGAGGGGGAGGAAGGCATTCCTGCGGGATTTCCTTGTTGTAGAGCGCCTGGAACTGCGCGTTGATCGCCTCGGCTGAAATGGACAAGACAATGTCATAGCCTCTGAGGGTTCCGGGGACATCAGCCATGATGTGAAGTGGGCAGGTGGAACAATGGAGTGAAACGACGAGAGAAGTTGGGAGTTTGTTGGAGAGGTAAGGCACCCAAGGAGGCCCGGGTTGCGATGGCTGCTGATGCGAGGGTAAATGAGTTGAAGTATGAGGCAGGCACGATCGGCTTTATATCCACAGGGTCTGGTTCGGTTTTCACTCTTTGTGTGCCCCAGCTGCTCGTCCAGTTCTTTCCACCTTGGCGACCACAGACAGCTCAAGATCACCGTTCGCCAAGTTCAGCCTACCGCGCTGCGCTTCCAAGCCTGAGACGTGAACCTTTTTTTCGACTCACAGTCACGCTTGCCCTCAGAGACCCCGGAGCCGAAATTCTGAAGCCTGAGGCCGGCCAAATCCCTCACCGACAGTGCTGGCGCCAATTGACAGAGGAGGATGTGTGATACTGTGAGCTAGATGCAGCTTCACGTAACGCAACTGAACGAAACAAGACTCAAGGTTCGATAATAACCAGCTTCCCCGCTTCTGGGCTGAGCTGAGTTTCGAAGATCGGCGTCTTCCTAAATCTAGTCTGTTATAGCTACTGTTTTAGCCTCTGCACGGTCGAGGTACACCATCGCATCCGGATGACGAAAATGCCAAGGCGCAGGAGCAGGCGAGAAGGATTGGGCCACGGCCCCTGAAGTCAACCCCTGACCATCCAGGGGCGCAACTCTCAGCTGGCCACTAACACAGGCACTAGCTACCTTGACTCTAGTCTATTGGCCTAACGAAAACCGCCAGTAAACACCGCCCGAGCTGAGACATTCCATCTACCCCCGCATCTGCGTATCTCGGACGAGAACGTGGTATTTGCCGTCATGATTGGAGAACAGATATCTGCGGCTCTGGGTCGGTCTACTAGACTCATCTCTTTGCATAAGGTAGTCCGCCCACTTCCGAGCCAGGACCCGACTGCAAATATTGTTAACCGCTCACCTTTTCTTCTTCCGCATCATCACCGCATCGCATGCAGACCTCGTCTTTCCACTCGGGGACTCGGATGGGCGGACAGAGCGGTAAGTGGCATTTCCGGGTCGAAGGACACAGGATGCACCCTTGGAACCAAGAACACGATCAAAGCAAAGGAGAGGATGGCTAGTTCTTCAACCAGGTATTAATACGGTAGGACGCGCCTCTCCCCTTGCTCCCAAGGCCATACACTGGCCAGACAGTTCAGACCTGGCAGCACTAGTTAAATTCCATCATGGCGAAAAGCAACCCCCACCAAAGGCTCACGCCGCCGATGATCAAGAAAACGACAGTCCCTTTCCCGGCCCTCGTTAGCAATCCCAGCTCGGCCGATGCCGGGGCTGCCACCTTTGAGCCCCATCCGACTGAGACGGTAGAGGTTGAGGTTTGCTCGGAGCTGACCACGGTCGTCAAGCAGCTTGACGTCTTTGGCAATGCAGGCCCCTCGGCCAAGGCGACGCAAAGGAAGTTGGCCCTGATCCACGATACCAACGGCCAGCCCATTGTGTTTTCTGTCTCCAACATGGCGGTTAGTCCCACCACCAGCACCTCACACATCCCCCCGTGCATGCGCGCTGCCTGGGCAAGACTAATCGTATTGCAGCGTTTTTACGCCGTCATGTACGTCAACAACGCGACGGCCGGATGGCAGGCGTTCGATGTCACGCCGCCCACAACCCACTCCACAGCTGTGGTGGATGCCTTTGATACCCTCGAGCTGGGCAACAAAGTGCATCTCGTTGCCAGTATGGAGATCCCCGCCCTTGAATCCGAAGGGAGCATGGCGCAGGAGGTCTGGTATGCCACCATGGACAGGCCCAACCTAAGCTGCGACGCTGGATCCCCCGAAATCAACGGCTTCAGCGACGACAGTAAGAACCCGCCTCCACAACCGCATCTTTCTCACTAACGCATCACCCAGCTATCAAATGGACACGCCTCCCCCACATCCCAACCGACCGCAACATCACATCGATTCTTTGTTGCCCCTCTCCCGCCACCCCCTCCGGCTTTCACATCCTCCTGGGAACCGCCGCCCACGGCCCTTACGCCGCAACCCACTACATCGCCGACCCACTCGCCACCGACCCTTCCAAGGCCTTCCAGCACCTCACCATGTCCGGCTCAGCCGCGCACCTCCTCAGCATGGCCCCCGTCTCTCTCGGTTCCTTCCGATCGACGACAACCACAACCCGCGAAGTCGGCGTCGCCTCGGTCTTCACCCAAATCGGCACCAACACTCTCCGCCCGTGCAGCATCGAAATTATCAACCCCGCTACCGCGTCCCGCGTGCGCAGCTACGTCCTTCAGACAGGCAAGCTTGGGAGTGTGAACGCCGTCTACTCCAGCGTCAACCCCTGGGGCTTGACCGACCTCGTGGTTGCCTCGGAGCAGGGAATCGGATTCTTCGAAGCTTCGGCAATCGAAATGCTCAAGGCCCCTCCCATCCTGCCTGGAATCTCGTTCAAACAGGCCGTGTGCTCGGAGGTGTACACCCCTGCTGGGAATGGCTCGAAGGTGGCATGTGGCAAGCTCGCAATCTTTGCGGTTTCAGAGCAAAATGGGCTCTACTTCGTCGAGGGGACGCGTCTGACGGAGGGAAATAAGATTTCATTCGTGGCGTCAGGGGTGCCGATACGTGGCGGCGTGGCGGCTGTGAGTCCGCAGTTCAATGCGAAGACGAATGCAGCGGAGGTGTTGTATGTGAGTGATGCTGGGGCGAACGGACTCAGACACTTGGTGAGGGATCCGGTGACGTCTCTCTGGAGCGAGGGCGCCGTGGAGGTGAAGATGGATCCCGATGGGGGAGAGAGGGGGTTGGTAAAGGAGCCCGTTTACATGACGACCATTACGCTTTCGAACGGGGCTGGCATGCCGGTGCACGAGGGGTATCCAGTCAAGATCACCTGCGAGCCGCCGATGCAGGTGACTTGCAATGGGAGGTCGTTCACGCTCAATGGGAAGCCCGTCGAGGTGCGCACTGCTGGGTCAGGTGGACAAGTGGATTTGGTGGTGCCGGTGGATGAGCTGATGGGGTCGTGCTTATTGAAGGTACAGGTCGGTGGGAAGGAAACGGTCGAAGTCGATCCGGCGCAGAGGGTCGTAAATTTGATGAGCGGGATCAAGTCCGAGGGCGATCTGAGGGATGCGAGAGGGCCGAATGGGGAGGTAATCTTTGCCGATGAGAGCAAAATTGGGGATGGTGCCAAGTTGCTGACCAACTTTGGGGCCATGAAATCCGGACTGTCGTCGGATGATGAGGGGGAAGAGAGCGAGAGGACGATTGTGGCGTGGCAGAGGGATGGCGAGGACGTGAAGGGCGGTGGTGGGAATTGGTTCGAAAGTGCCATTGACTCGGCCGGCCGATTTCTGGGAGATGTCATTGAGTGCATGAAGACAGTTGTTAAGGGCGTGGTCAAGTTTGCGGTGCGGATGGTTGGTAAGGTTGTCAAGTTCTATTTCTCGATTGCGGGCAAAGTCCTGTCGTTTGTGCTGAAAACGGTGTCTTCCCTCTTACGCTCCGTTGCGGGCTTCATGAAGGATTATCTGGGCATCGATTTGTCGGGGTTGACCAAGTGGTTGCAACTCGCTTTCAGCACTGAAAATGCATTGAAGACACAAAAGGTCAGTTTTTTTGGTGGCTCTTGCTTCGTGATGTTGGGCACTGACAGCGGCTATTTTAAAGGTTCTCCTCGATGTCTACCACGGCGCCTTTGGCTTCGCCGACGACTTCCTCGTCCAGAACAAATATCGCTTTGCCGACTGGATGTCAGACATTGAGAAGGATATGAATCGGTTCTTGCCCGACGCACGGTCCCCCAGGTCAGAGAAGAAGCCCGGCAGCAATGTTCTGTCCAAGATCATGAACAATCCTGTTATCAAAGCCCTTCTCAAGTTCAATCCCCTTTCGTGGATCCTAGAGGGCGCTCAAGAGGGTATCACCGAGACCTTTGGCCAGGTCAAAATACCGTCCGTCCAACCGATAATCGAGGCCTGGACCGAGTTTCTCGCCAATGCCATAACGGACAGCGCCGAGCTAGTGACAGGGCTATTTGGGGATATCTATGGAGAGATACAGAATGTTCTGAAAGACCCTAGTAGTGTGCTGGATGTCTTGCTCCGAATACTCTCGGATATCTTCTACACGGCTTTTGACGGAGTCAAGGGCCTCGTGCTGGGCGCTTTTGATGCTTTCATTAAGTCTCTTCGAGGCTTGAATGACCTGCTCACAGGAACATGGAAGCTACCTGGGCTGACTGACGAGTGGGAGGACTTTGCCGGGCAGGAGTTCTCGCTCATTGGCTGTGGCACGTACATCCTCTCCCTTTTCCTCAACATCGGGCACATGCTCCTCTCCGACGATGACGGCCTCCCGTTCGACACTATCCCGACCTTTGACTGGAAGGCCCATTCAGCTCCCTTCGTCGAAACAACCAAGATGAAGCACCTGGCTACACAACCCCCGGGACCGTTCGACATCGTTGTCATGACAGCATCAATTGGGAATCCCAAAGTTGACAAACTGGTAATTATGGACTTCTCCCACTGTTCAGGGTTTCATAGCTGACTCATTTCCTTCAAGGGCATCAAATACACCTGCCAGGTCCTCGGCAACGTGACCAACATCGTCCGAACCATCTTTGGCGTCATAGACTGCGCATTAGGCTTGCATGAAGGGCTCGGAGAGAAGAAGCGGGCAAACAATCGTAAAAAGGCCCGCAAGGCCGGCAAAGCACCCAGTACGGCAGACGTCTGGCCGGTTGACTATCCGGGCTACAGCAAGTGGATAGTCGTTGGTGTCGGCGCGGTTGGGATTCTGTTCAACCTGGCTAAATATGGTCTCAAGACGCTCGGCGCGCAGGGGGGAGACAAGGACTTTGACAGAGGCCCCGTAAGTTTCTCCTTTACCCCTGGGAATCTTGCCCGCATTGGACCGGCATGTGTTAACCCTATCCAAATGTACAGGCGGGATGGGGCTGTGGTGGCGCCGCGTTGCTGTGCCAGATGGCGGCGTGCTCTCTTGTCATTGCGTCGGCATTGCCGGAAGGCTCTACTAAGGCGATGCAGGTCGGAAATGTCATCATGCAGCTCGGCTACGCCATCAACTGGGCAGGCGAGATCGGCGACAACCAAGCGACAGGCACGAAGATGTTCTGGTGGGAGATTATGGATTGTACCTCGACGCTCTGTGGGATAGGCGGGGCTGTCTTGTCCCCCATGAAAAATCCATACGCGAAGATCGGTGGTGCTGTTTGCTTAGGTCTCGATGGCGTCTCGGCCATGGTTGTGTGCGGGACTGGTATGTGGCTAGCGCACCCCTTTTGATGCGATGATGGGCTAATCCGGTTTGCAGCGTTTGCTAACATCCGCGAAATTGTTGAGCCGCCGGTGCCGGCAACGCCGCCGCCACCGCCGAAGAGTGAGTGATGAGAAATCGGATTGGAGATCGGGTCTGCAGGGGACTGTAGGCGGTAGGACGATAAAACACATTCCGGAGACCTAGGAGCTCATGGGAAGCTGAACAGTACAATGTCACGATGAGCGCAGAAGCAACAATTGATCTGGTTCTTGATGAGAGCATCTGCCCCGAACTAACTGGAAAGATGTAATTCCATGGAAGCCAGCTGTTAATTCTTAAAACCACAAACCATCCTACATTCTTTGAGTTTTATCCTAAAGCGGCCTCTAAGACACAAGGCATGGCGGCAAGTTCCATCTTGGAAAGCTACCTCGGTGTATTGCGACTTAGCAGTTGGGCCTACCAAGGAGGATCACGACGCATTGATGCTGGGCCCTTTAGCGCGAAGCATGGCATGCACGCCATTCCTTATCACGCTACAAGCCACAACCAGGTTGCGTAGCTGCTCTTGGCCTTGTGCGCCAAGGAGTGCCAGAGAAACTAGTTACCTTAGAACTAGGCCCCTGTCACGGTGTTGAATAACCCCCTCCAAACTTTGTAAGGCAGATAGATACACGTCGTAACTAGGTAGGTAGCTTCAACTGAGGTTGAACATTGCTATTGTGTCCACGGTGGGATGTGCATCGAAAATGCTACTGTCGTCAGTTATGGGACATATTTTTCCCCTACGATTTCGCGCCATTGTAGTTGCAATTGTTGCATGCTTGGACCTTTTGTGCCTGGTTGGCGGGAATTTGATGCATTTCTGGCCAGTTGCGAAAATGAACACTCTCAAATAAGTTGGGAGGACTAAATTGCTGACTGCCAAGATGCTGTTGGTTCTTTTCTTCAACGGCGATATCTTCGGGTTGAATCTCGCCGTAGGTGCGGCCATGTGCGGGTCGTCGTAGCCGTTGTATGCCTTGAGCGGCCGATAGGATTTCTTGGTAGGGGATGAAGCACCTACCAAGGCGGGACCAGCAATTGAGGGTTGGACTAGGGTCGTGTTTGGAATCCTAAATCCACTACCAATTTGTCACGCGACCGACGTTGAAGGAGCCCCAAGCGATATAACCAAATTGGCACCCATTGCATCAGTTTGTGTAAGACTGGTCTCACATCAGGTCCAGCGAGCACGACGGGGTACGGTTGTATTCAACCTCACGTAGGGCAGAATGACATCAATGGAGCCATGCTGCATGGAGGCAAAGCGATGGCTTTGGTGCTCCTTCGTATCGTTGTTGTACTATATAACTTGGAGGGGAAGGTGTTGAAGGGGATACATTTGCACGCCGTCAATTGTTACAGTTGTGGACAGCCACTTTTTGTCCCTCTGCATTCCTTCATTTTTTCTTGGCAAAAGCAGTTTCAGCTGAATACCTCCGATTTTTGATGATGGGCCTGAGGAATGCCCTCTTGGGCATCGCCCTGGGCTTCGCTTCTCTGACTTCGGCGAGCTCCCCGAATGAGCGGAGCTGTTGTCTCACCCACTGCCGCCAGGTTGGACCAAATCCCAGCAAATGGCTCGCATACTACAGCCTCGACGAGCTCGCAGCATGCGACTTGAGTCTGTTGCTGGCTTCTCCATCTTCGACAAAGTCGACGAGCGGACCAAGGAGCATGGCATCCGAGCCTGCACCCTCTGGGGAGCGGATTGGGACAACGAAACCACCCCGAAACTTCACATCCGCGCCAACGAGACGCTCGAAGCTGGCACGCACAAGCTGAATTCGACATACCACATCGGCTGGTGGGATACGGCAGGTGGCAACGACACCGCTAGTCCCGAGCTGGCGGTAGTTTCCCATGTTCGTTCCTTGGCGCTGTAGGCGCGTGAGTACCTCTCGCATGGCCACGGGAGCCACGATGGTAAGAGCAGCCCGATTTTCCTTTTTGGACGCTCCAACGGCGTTTCCATGGGCCTCTACGTCGTAGCGCGGTTAAAGACCCAAGAAACGCTCAACCGGCTCTGGACTCGCTGATTGCGACAACTTTGACGGCGCAAAATGGCTTGAATCTCACATCGGGCGGTGTCGCGCTGCAGGTGTGCGAACCTACTTCCGGGTCGGGCCATGTCTTTGGATTTTTGGCAGTCGCGAACGGAAGCTTCAGCGCCGTGCAAGACGCCGTCCAGTCGTGGAACAGCGGGAAATGCCTCGAAGGATTTTCCAAGACTACTGCATTCCCAGCATTAGTTCTTTCCACGACGGGAGTGCAAAGCAACTCGACGATTGGTCCGGGCACCAATACGACCTTTTCTGGAGTCTCGAAAAGATATCTGGCCTCGAGAGCGGACTGCCCGACCATTGACGTGGTAAACGAAGACACTTGCGACATGCTCGCCGCGCGTTGCGGAATCTCGCGCGAGGACTTTTACAAGCACAACCCCATCAAGAACCTATGCCCAGGACTCCAAGAACCTATGCCCAGGACTCCAGGAATCCCAGCGCGTTTGCTGCGGCCCCCAAAAGCCAAACACTCCGAAGCAGAAGACTGGGACTGACCTTTCGCAATTGAACCCCTGCCCGCTGAACACGTGCTGCTCTATTCATGGCTACTACGGAACGACAGCTGAGTTTTGCACCATTGCCAAGGAAGGAGAGAAAAAGGTCTGTCTCTCAAAAACTGCGGCATGGAGCTGAAACAAAGCAGCCCTCCCGCTGTGTTCCGGAAAGTCGGCTACTTCCAGGGCTACAATCTTGGCCGGGAGTGTCTCAATATGGACGCTACGCAAATCGACTCGTCCAAGTATACGCACATCCACTTTGCTTTTGGGCTCCTCACACCTAAGTTCGAGGTTAAACTCCCGGATGAATCAACCAAATTTCAGTTTCAACGGTTTAAGACCTTGAAGGTTGTCAAGAGAATCCTAGCGTTTGGTGGGTGGGATTTCTCTGCCAGCCTTGCTACCTACGCCATTTTCCGCAACGCCTTCACGGGAACCAATCGCGCCACGACAGTGAAGAACATTGCTAAATTCATCAATGATCATGGCTTGGACGGCGTCGATATTGACTGGGAATACCCAGGGACTCTGGACATCCCCGACCTACCACCAGGTGGGGCCCTTGAAAGCCAAGACTATCTCCGAGACCTTTCCATGCTGAAGGACGAGTTGAAGGACAAGTCAGTCTCGATTGCTGCGCCGGTTTCCTTCCACTATCTGAAGCAATACCCCATCCAAAATATGGAGAAGTTCCTCGACTATATCGTCTTTATGACATACGATCTGCATGGACAGTGGGATTATGCCAATAAATGGACCTCGCCAGGTTGTGCCCAGGGCAATTGCTTGCGCAGCCAGGTCAATATGACAGACCATGGATGCTCTCGTAAGTCTAGGCTTCCCATATTGATGTCTAAGCTCGAAATTATTACCTTCAAGGTCATGCTAACTAATTCAAGGCAATGGTCACCAAAGCAGGAGTCCCGTCCAACAAAGTTGTTGTGGGTGTGACTAGTTATGCTCCAGTCTTCCAGATGGTGGATCCAAGCTGCTACGGCGACATGTGCCTCTTCACAGGCAAGCTATCCGGAGCTTCACCGGGCCGTTGCATAGGTGAACGCGGCTATATCTCCGATGCCGAACTCCAAGAGATTATTGTGGACAAGACGCGTGTCCAGCACAATTACATTGACAAGGGCAGTGAATCGAACGTTCTCGTCTGTAAGTGCAAATTCTTGCCAGCTTTCCTTGCCAAAATTTAAAGAGACAAGTTGCCACTACAGGTACTGACAGGGTATTCCAACTAGATGACAACGATCAGTGGGCGAGCTGGATGGACGGTAACGTGAAGGCGGCACGGACATCACGCTACACCGGTCTGAGTCTGGGAGGCACTTCAGACTGGGCCGTCGACCTGCAACAATACCATGCGAGACCGCCCGTCGCCTTGAAAAAGCGTGTCAGACGATGCAGCCTGGCTTAACTACAAAAGGGTGGCCAAGGCGACGGGCGATAAGAAGGCTGATTTCTATGGACCTCAGACGGGAAACTGGACAGAGCAGCCTTGCGATGCGCCTGGCATCGAATTTAACACTAAGCTGAATCCCCGCGACCGGTGGCGGATGCTCGACGGCGATCACGCCTGGGCCAATGCGATCAAGGAATGGGAAGAACTTAACAAAGGGGACATGACGTTTAGTACATCGATCTTCAACACATTCAATGGGCCGCCAATATCTGGTTGCGAAACGGTCTTGATTGCAGGTTGGGATACACCAGTGCAGTGTCATATTGGCAAGCAGTCTGGGGCTGTTGGCTTTGAGGTGCTCAACTCGCTCATCTTCATACACCAGGTATGTCATCCTTCAGTTATCTTGTCCTCCGTCGGAGTGCCACAGAGGAAAATTGCTTACAGTCGCTGTCCAAATAGGCTTTCAAAAACTACCACAGCGCAATCCTTACGACCGGTGGTATTCTTACTGGTAGGCTTGGCGCTTTAGCGGACAACTTTGGCAAGGTAGCGCCTCCTGATGAGAGTGAGGCGCTATCTATCCTTATGGATCTGATCATTTTCGGTGCTGTGACTGGCAGTAGCGCGTGGTTCAATGGAGGTAAGTCTTTAAGTTCCTGCTTCTTCAAACTTGACGCTGGAAACTGACGCTTTCACTTCGAAACACATAGTCTTTAAGTCGACACCTTACACCTTAGCCAACCCAAAGAATGCCGACAACATCGAAGACGGGGCTTTGGCAGCCGTGTGGCAGGCTGGTTCAATTGCTAAGACCGTCTTGAGTAATCATGGGGGTGGCGAGTACGTGATAGCAGCCCCTGACGGACCCCTTTGCCTGCTAACCTAGTAATGTTACAGAGAAGCATGGTCGCCCGAGGCCAAAAACCAATTCTTCCAGTATCTCGGTCAAACCATCTTCGCGTGGAGCGCTTCAACCGAACTCGCCGTACACAAGCTCTTCGACGGATCCCCTGAAAGTATTGACGCCCTGACCAGAATGATTTCCGATGGAAAGCTCCTTGCCGGATCCGATGGAGGCAATGGCAACGGCGGTCCGCCCAAATTCCCGTCGTACACCGCTCTCCAGAACACTATCATCAAAACCTACCACGCCTTTGCCATCCCCGCCGTGTGGGCTGCCTCGCACATCAACGCCTTTATCATTGACACGGGAGTCTCATGCGACAACCGTGATCCGTTGTCGCCGAAATACCTATCATACAATACCGCACAGAAGAGCGGGGTTTGCTACAACAATCGCATCTATTACCTCGCCCACCCCGAAGGCGAGGCCTTGGAATGCAACATGGAGATCTGTGATTCTGGCTGTATCCCAACCCACGCGTGCTACCAGAGAGCCTTCAGCATGGTTCCTAGTATGGACCTCTTGAATGGCAGGACGCCGTACCAAGTCAGCAGGGATGATGTTCTCATTGGGTAAGCCTTCCCCCCTTTGCAGTATTCACACCTCATACAATGGAACGGAGTCTAACAAGAGGAATAACAGCACCATCCGCACGTGGGAAGCCAACGGGAAGAAGAATGGAGCCGGCAGGGCTCGGATCGACAACGAGCCTTCGATGCATGAGCTTTTCGAGGACGACGTCTGGGCTCCTGGGTTTGTAACAATTCCTGTTTGCAGTGCCCAGGAGGCGATGAATAACTGGGATCTCCGGTTCCGGAAGCCGGATAGGCATGCTACGTTCCCTTGTAACAAGGTTTAGAGGTTCTGGGACCAGCAGTTGTATAAGACGAATGTAACACTACTGTAGGTAGTGAAACGAGACACACTACGCAGGATCCTGTGGAACAAAAACAAAACCGCCACAGACTGTTATGAACGGGTCTGGGTCCACGCGTGCATCATCAGCAGCCTGCATACGTTTTCCCTGCTGATGTTGGAAGGACGGATCGTCAACACGGAAGGTCTATCATCCCTGAACCAATGACTGCGCATTGTATTTCGGACGTGGGGGAACGTCTGCCGGCTTTCGCTTTCGCCTCCTTATTCCGCCTTAGCGTCTTGTGCAGCCAATCCCGCCCTCACCAGCCAGAATCACAGGCACCGCAACATCCCCCAATCCACAACAACGCAACCCCCGCCAAACTCCAGCCCCCCTTCGTCCTCCACTACCCCTTGCCCTCCACCATAATAGCCTCATACAGCTACACCCTCAGCCTCAACACCTTCAAGGTCTTCCACCTCTCCAGCGGCGTCCTTTCGGATAGTAATAAACTACCCATCCTCTTCACCGTTTCCCGCTCCACAGGCCTCGTCCCCCACCTCCCACTCGGCACCCGTCCCGGCATAATCCTAAAAAAGGCCCCAACAAGGAAGACGCCGTGCTTGCGGCGGCGGGCGCCGAGTCGCGACATGCATCGCGCTTTTTGGCGTTCAATCCGCGATCGGTGGTGATTCTCCCGCTGGTGGAGCACGGGCCGGATGTGACGGCGGGACAGATGACGACGACGGCGATGGCTGCGAGGAGGGTAGGGGGAGGGAAAGGGGTTGGGTTTTGAGTGTCAATGGTTGTTGCTGATTTGGAAGGAGGAGGGGGTGGTCATTTGCGCGAGGAGTTTGAATGGCGGAAGATGAGGAGTGGGAGCGGAGGGGGGAAGTGGCCGGCGGGTACGAATTGCTGAGGCTGGCGCCGCCGGGGACGGAAGATGAGGTTGTTGCTGTGTTGAGGTGGCCTGGGGGGTGGGAGAGGCTGACAAAGGATTTTATGCTGGAGCTGAAGGGAAGTGCGCTGACCGGGGGGCTAGGGGAGCGGGCGGTTCTGATGATTGTCATTACGGCCTCGCGCATCTTCTGGTTGCGGCAGGATAGGCAGACAGGCAAAGGCTATGTGGCAATTGCGGACAAGACGCATGGGAAAGAGGCCTTAATTTTATCGATCAAAAAGGGCTGTTCGATTATATAAGAAGTTGAGGCTTCGACGATTCGGCCTATCACAAATGTGTGTAGCTGACCTTCGCAGTAGAAGACCTCACTTGCATGATGAGAAGCTTTCATTGAATTCATCACAGCGCGCCGGACAATGCCGGAAAGCCATTGGGCAATTCACAGGAGCCTCTGTGGAATATAATTCGAGCTGTCTTGAAACGAGAAGGCCCATTCAAGTTCCGCATGGGGTATATCTCACGATTTTCGGACGCAAGCAACCTAAGTGAAATGATATTATTGATTCTTTTCTAGTCAACGCTGGAACTATCAAAGTATCACTATCTATCGCTGTCGTAGTAGTATCCTGACCACCAACCGGTCCTCTTCGCATGTTTCCCGATGCACCAGTTATCCGATCGCTATGCTACCCCTTTTTCTTTTTCCACTGCGTCTTGCGTCCGAAATTGCCATGCTCAATTTCGGAACTATTGTGTCCTTACCGCCCCTTTTAATTCCCCTGAGCTCCCCCGCCTCCCGTGCCCAACGCGGAAGAGGACTCGGTGTTTGGCGGGCCGAGAATGCCTTTCAGCACCATGGACGCAATCCGATCCCAGGTACCCGGGCGACCGGCGGTATCCGTCATGACCACCACAGCAATCTGCTCACTGGGAACGAGCAGCAGAGTTGAGCGTGACTGACCAACCGTCTTGGTGAAGCCACAGACAACAACGTCCGCCTTGCCGGCTGGAGGGAGGATCATGGGCATGGGCGTGCTGCCTTCCTGCTGCGCATCACCAAAGTCCACGACGCCGGGTAGTGTGTAGAATTTGAAGTGGGGCGAGCGGTGCTCGGCTTTATCCTCGGTTTTGACGTCAACGTCCCGGCAATGCATGTCGTGGAACTGGCCACGGACCAACTTAAAGTCGAATGGTGAGTCAGCAACCCGCTTGCGGTTGTACGCTTGCATCAGTCTGTTGGCGTAGCTGAGCATGTCGTTTGCGGTCGTGTGACAGCGGCTGGCTATATAAAGTGATTGATAGCCGGGGTCTCTTGGTGGGATTGACACGGTCGTACGGACCATGTTCAACGCTGGAAGAACGCGTTGTTGCAAATAGTCGTTGAAGGTTCCCCCATCCACACAAGCTACCGCTTCGACGAAACCTTTGCAAAAGCCGCGACAGAACTGCGAGGGGAAATTGTCTGAAACGCAAAACCTGGAATTCCATAGGACGTCAAGGACTCTGTCTGGCGAGAAAACCGGGGCACTGATCAGGGAAGGGGAAAGAGAATTAAACCGAGCGTGAAGCGTGGTCTGGTCTATCGTGGCGTTGCAGTTGGATTGTTGGCTATTGATGCTCGTATGTTGTGTTCTTCCGCTCGGTAAGTCGATGGCAGCAAAGATGCGGGCGAGTGTCTGCAGTGAGAAAGATGAGAGGTGGTTTTCCCGAGTCGCAGTCGGGGAAACCGATTGTGCTGAGAAATGCTGCAAGGCCAAGCAGCAGTGGAGGATGGCGGAGTGCTCCGACCAGAGGATTCAGAGGAGGCAGGAAGAAGTGGTGTTTAACCTCAGGGAAGAGCGGCGTCATGTTTTGAGGGGACCGTTTACGCTTTCCCCAAAGGCCTCTGACTGAATGGGCCGACGATTTCTACCGCAAACCACCACCACAACTGCTCCAAAGATGGCCGTGGGCTCGAATACCGTCCGCCGTGACATGTTCTCAACAGGCCTGTCGCATTCTCCAACAGCCTGTTTCGGTCGTCTCCTAGGGTCCATGGCAATCATAAAAGGCCCGGCTTCATGTTGCTTCTGCTGCTCCTGCCCTGATGCCAGCGACGCCCGATTATACCTTCCTATGGGGATCGGGGTTGCCGCCCACGCCCCTGGCTCGATCCTAGTTGCACCTTGCAGGTCGAGGCGAGTAGAAGCGTGCTTGCTGATCGAGGGCGTCACGAGAAATGCGACACGGCCTCAACTTGAACCCGCCCAAGGGACGGATCCATAGATTTCGGCAAGCAAACGGGACGGCCCGGATCTGGGTGGCACGCGACAGGATTTTCCAGCCATTCGGGGGCGTGAACGTAAGAATTCAACGTTGGTGCGCAATAGGTCCACCAGTGGCTTGCTGGTTTTGGTGTGAAGATGGTGTCGAGATTGCCGGAGGCAGAAGGCACATCGGCCATTGGCCCGTCGCGAAATGACGCCGAGCAAATCTAGACGAGCGACATGCAGTGTGGTCCAGCGGCGCTCGTCAATGGTTGCTTTGCCCCAGCCACAGAGCGGGGTCGAGAAGGGAAAGCGAATGACAGTTGCCGTCGCAAAGCCTCGTTCTAGACTTGCATGACCTGTTGCATCACCTGCCGCCGGATGCGCCTGCTAATATTGCCCTCGGAGGTCCGTCCCACAATGCGGCTCTGGAGTTAGCGCCGTGGTTCGTTGAAGATGTCTCACTTGTGCAGCCATCTTGATGGGCGCTAGTTGGCGAAGGTGGCATGAATAACTACTAGTGGGTACTAGTACCCTTTCCTAGGGAGCTTTTGCATGTGCCGCTTGTCATCGAGACCTGGCACAAACTCTCCGCATTTGGGGTCCTTCGCCATGGCCGCAAACGCCAGCCCAACCGCTGGGAAAGCACCCACAGGGGACACGACTGCCGGTCAGGCTGTGATGTATAGTAAGGGCACTGCCGAATGGAAAATATTGAATAGAAGCCTTGGATACCCAGCTCCTAGGGCCCGAAGAGCCGACGCGCACCAACCGACGACGAGAGAGGTGTTCACTAAGGCCATCGAGTTCTACGGGAAGGTTGTCCCCGAGGTTGACCACGGTGTGCCGTTTCCGTACTCCAAGCTCGACAAGGAGGAAATCCGAATTCTCCGCCTGTACCCCAGCAAGCACCCGGACGATCCGCTCAAGGCTGATCTTTTCAAGCGGAAACTGGACGAAGTGAAAATCGAATACGAAGCGCTCTCATATTGCTGGGGAACAGATGGACCGACCCATGAGATTCAAATTCGAGATCTGAATGCAGCAAGCCCGAGTGTCAGAGACGCGAACCCAAGGAAAGCAGGGCAGCGAAGTGCAATAGCCAACACGTTGAAGGAGGCAGTTGGCGCCATCACCCACACCGAGTTCAAGATCCGAAAGAACCTCCATGACGCCCTGAAGAGGCTTCGAGGGAAGTACAGCGACGTGTATATCTGGGTAGACGCCATATGCATCAACCAAAGCCCGAGTGGCGCCAAGGAGAAGCAAGGCCAACTCGCCATGATGGCCCGTATCTACAACTGCGCCGCAACGGTGTCAATCTGGCTGGGCGAAGACCACGGAGAGGCAAAGAACGCATTCGAACTCGCGGCGGAAATCATGAATTACAAAAAGTTCGACAAGATGTTCCAGGATCCTCACAAGATGGCCGCATGGCGAGACCTCACGACGATCATGAGGGCCGACTGGTTCAGCCGTCGCTGGATCATTCAAGAAATTGCGCTATCACGCAACGCAACCATCCACTGCGGCGAGCACAGTCTCCATTGGGATGACTTTGCCGATGCGGTTTCTTTGCTGGTGGAGAACATTGAACTTATGAGGGTGGGGTACAGGGACGAGCTGTTTGACGACGTGGAGATCAGCAGCGCTTCCATCCTCATCCAGACCCTTGGAAACATCTGTCGCAAATCAGATGATGACGAAGATCGGGGCGAGATAACCAGTCGCCTTCTCGACGTCGAGACACTTGTCTCTACGCTTCTGAACTTTCAGGCTACGTACCCGCGGGATACGATCTACTCCATTCTTTCTCTCGCGAAGGACCCTCCCAGAATTAAGGAAGATTGGCAAGAGCTCCACCTCCCCCAGCTCCAAAAGGTCCAAGACGATAAACGCAAGCGGATGAAGAATGAACTAGATGAGCTGAATGAAAAGAAGGCCAGATGGGAAGGGGACCTCAAGGATGGGGAAAACGTCCGAAGGAGGGTCGAAGCTCGGCTTCATGACTTGGAGGAGAAGCGAAGGCAGATGATAGATGCCAGTGCCGAAGACCGTGAGGAGGAAGCAAGGCGGTTAGGTCAGGCGATTCAGCGAGTCCGCGAGGATGAGCTTCAGGCCATGGATCGCGACTTCAAAGACCTCGATACCGCCCTCGATCAATGCCGTGTCCGGATCAAACAATTGGTGCTGAAGTACAATCGCACGAAGTCCGAGGTGGACGACAACCCCATCAGTCTGCTGCCCAACTATACTTTCAGCCCGAGGGATCTCTTCATCGCATTTGTGACCCGTTCCATACAGCGGACTGGCTCTCTCGACATTATTTGCCGGCACTGGGCACCGGAGCTCAAAAGCGTGGAAGACGGAGCCGGTGAGATGCCATCTTGGATATCCAGTCGGTCAAAGGCGCCTTTTGGTCTCCCTGGAACGGCACGTGGCAGGCAAAACGGGGAGAACTTTGTCACCTACCTGCCACACGACCAACGGAGAAGGTACGCAGCGTCAGGGTCAAAGGTAGCGAACATAGAGATGTTGCTTGACCCCCGTCTCAGCCACGACGAAACCTCGACTGAACATATCGCCGCAAGCTCCGCCACTGACGTTTCGACACCATCGAGTCGGCCAACGACGCGTGATTCAGGCGCTGCACCGCCGGTACGGACAGAGCCGTCCAGTACTGGGGAGGGAACTTTAGCGAACGGGGAGGCATCCGCAACCGCCGAGAGACCCACTGCCGCCACGGCCATCAATGGGGAGGGCAGCTCGAGCCACCCGGCGGGCGTGTCCGAGCGGGATTCGGTAAAGATAAAGCTGGATGGTAGTTGGCTAAAACGACTGTCCGTACGGAGAGCTTTAGGACGGCTTGCTGCACTTTTGGGTGGAGAAGGGGAAGGCACACGGAGCCAGGATGACCTAGTGTCACCCGCCGTCGCGGAAGTCGAACCCCCAGTTCGAAAAGAAGCGGACACTTCAAACGACTGGCGCGAAGAAGGCCAGCGGAATGTAGACGGGGATATTATGGCCCAAGGTCAGCCGCAACCAGATGTAACAGCAGTCCCACCAGCTGCCCCGGCCGCCGAAAAAGGGACCAAAAAGCCGTCGGTGGGAGCGAACTTTCCGTCGGCATCATCGTGGACACCTGGGCCGCACCGATTGAGCGGCATTCTTGTCGTGAAGGGCTTTGTCCTCGGGGTTGTCAAGTCGCAGTCGGATGTGATGCGCGGCGGTATCATCCCTGGCGCATGGGTGTCGAAATTAGGATGGAAAAAGGGTCGTGAAAACCACGTTCCCGATACGCTATGGCGCTTGCTCGTCGCCGACCGTATGTCGCAAGGCGCCCGACCTCCCCTTTGGTATAAACGAGCATGTCTGCACGGTCTTGTGGACGGACGAGTCTCGGACAATGCAGGAAATATCCACCCCGTGACGCCCGCGGACAGGAAGATCTCGGAGCTGACCACCATGTACTTCAAGCGAGTCGAGTCGGTCGTGTGGAATCGGCGCGTTATTGAGCTGGCAGCTCAAGAGGATTCGGGCGAAGATGCACACGCATCGACAACTCAGCCAGAAAGGACCAAAGCTGGCACGGCGTCCGGACAAGTGGTGGCGGCGGTGACGGAACCCGCCGCCAGATCATTCGTTTTGCACGGGCTAGGTCCCGAAGGAAGCGAGGTTGGTTATATCCTCTGCGTGCTGTACGGTTGCTCCGTTCCTGTTGTTTTGAGGAAGGCTGGGCAGCAAAGGGTGAAAGACAAGATTCTGCACGAGGTGGTTGGCGAGGCGTATGTCCATGGAATAATGGATGGTGAATTCATGATCAAGAAGTGGACGGACAGAGAGCAGGAGTTTTACTTGGCCTAGAAAATTGAAGAATATCTGTGGAGATTGGGAAGCCGCGGATGGGCGGTTCCGCCGAGGGAAGCAAGCAGGGTGGTTCTTCCTTCTTCAACCGTCAACAATGTCTTTCGCTCGCAACTCGGATCCACTCTGGCTCCTCTGGAAATTCTAGTTTCTTTCGTGTCCAACTGTGCTTGGAGTACGCATTTATGCCACAGATGATCATCGTGATCGATTACGTCCTTCGCCAGGTGGCATCAAGTGGAAGCCAAGTGTGACGACCGTCGATGGCCCGATTCGGCAACGCAGCATGCGTCGGCTGCCTGATCAAATCACGTGTTGATTCGCCCTTCAGATCTTCCATGGGATTCGAGGCCTTTTGTGCTACCACACTTAATGTCGTCCCATCCACTCATCAGGCACCCCGCCGCCGTTTTGCAGTGTCCTGATGTTTTACCCTCACAACCCAATCCCGCCACTACCAGCGACGGATCAACCGATTACTCACGCGCTCAACATCCAGGCTTTTCGTCAGCCACACAGAATGGGCTCTTCCGACAATCGCGCAGCTGCGCAACCCGAGGATGCTAAACAAACTGCCCTGGACACTTTCCAGAAGGCTCGCGCCCAGTGCGAAGTTCTCTTCTACGCGAACTCGTCCAAATCCACCAGCAGGGCTATAGCGAAGTGGGAAGCAGCGTCTGTCAAAATCCTCCCCCACGTCGGCCACGCCATGTGGATGGACTTCCAAAGGGAGCTCATTGCTGCGCTAGAGAGCAAGAATCTCAGCGATGCGGCGAGCAAAGTCCGTAAACACATGTGGGACAACGCTCCAGATGATGAGGTGTTGGATGGAACGGCCTCGCCTTCAAGGATGTCGGACGACAGACCCCGTGACTCGATTGGCGCGGTGCCGAACTCACCACCACAGATCTATGAAGTGGAACTGGATCGGATGGTGAGGTGCAGCCGCGCTGAGACATTTGGTCATCATGGCCCGCCCTCGCGACCTACTAGACCGTCTTTCGACGAGAGAGCCATTACCGCACCGCCCGACGTACAATCATCAAGTGTCGAGGGAAGCACAGCCGTCGGCCAGAACACCAGACCAACCGGTTATACGCAACGTGCAAGCACGGTTCCGCCTCCTCGAACAGTTTCGCCTCCAATCACGGTTCCAACTGGAAGTGACGTGCCACGCACCGATCAAGATCAGCAAAAACATTTTGGGTGGTCTGAAAAGATCCACAACCTTTTCGGGAGGCACTGATGTGAGGATTCATGTTAGGGGACGGAACAGAGGGGTAGAATTGCATGTCAAGTCGTAATTTGGGCGTTCTAGGCCAGGGAGTGAAGAAATTGATACCCTGTGAGAGAAAGTGTCGATACCTCCTGCGGTTGAGCAGCAGGCAATCCTCGCCTGTAATTTCTTTCTCAAAGCATTTGGCAATGTTTTCCGAGGCGGCAACGAACCTACACTTGGCAGTGCTGAGCCATAGGCTTTGCGTAGAGGGTTTGGGCTTCAAAGCGTTGGACCAGGTGCCCTGATGCCGCTACGGAGCGATTGCTCAGCATTACGGAACTCATTGAATCGCCGCGGTCGGCTGGAAACACTTTCCCCGTTGAAACGCTTCCTGTTCGCTGCAGCGAAAAGAAAATTGTCTTGGAATCTTGCATCTGATGGAAGAGCCGATGGAATCTAAGAAAATGCAGATAAAGTCATTCTCACCATTCATTGCAACCTAGCCCGCGATCTTCGACAGTGTGGGGTTTCGGTGCGTTTGTGTTCACGCCAATGTGGCAAATTAGTCCGTAGGTAGGTGGACAGCATTTCTGCATTTGGCCTCAGGCAGAGACCGGCACCTTTCTTCACTGAAAGGCATCCGGGGCCCTGATTTGGATCCTGCATTGCACAGCTTGAGCAGCCTTGGCTCGGCGAAGAACTTGAGCACCACTCTCAGCAATCCTCAATTGAAGGTTACACAGCATATGCCCGAACGCAATCCCGACCGAATCAGACACGACACGCGCACACATCGGGCACCAGACCCGCCGAGAGAGCTCTGGTGTCCGCCAATAGATTTCGCCTGGATTGCAGCACGTCTTGTCACCACCGGATTTGCCAGGGCCTGTGTGGGCGCAGCGCAGAAGTCGACAGACGCCACAGGATCGCGTGGCAGCAATGACAGGTCGGTACTTGGCCAATCTTCTGAGTGCCAAACCGTCCTGGCAGGCGGGCTTCTAATGAACCGAGTCTCTTATCATGAGGGGTAGCATGCTTCCCTTCAAACATTGGAAGCTCCTTCCCAGCGAGTTTCACCCCCACATCCACGTTCCTGTAACAATTGGGATTTCCGCGACATCTTTGTGGAGCATGGAATGCTGCGATGGGCGACCCGCAACCATGCCAGAGCACGCCAACCGCAGAGTCGGACGAGAGATTGAACCCCGAGAGCGACCCGCAACCCCCCGTCTCGTCAGGAGCGAAAAGACCCGGGCTATTTCCAAGTTTCCCTACCGCCATCTTCGGCGATCGGTCGTCACACAGGAAGCCATCCTTGAGCGTTGCCCCTGAGAGTCCAGAACCTGCTGCGCAGCAGCGGCGGCAAACTACCGAGGCGAACGACGGCAAGGAGTCGAAGGCGCCATCGCTCCTGCCTGAGCCACTGCTCCGAGCCTCCGATTTCGGACTGCAAGTCTTTCACGCTGATGACTCGATTTCTCAGTCAATTTCTGTGGATATCATCGCCGTGCATGACCTGGGAGAGACATCCGCTGAAGCATGGACCGACGGGGTTGGGCTAGCGCCGGGGAGAATTAGGGAGATCGTGCTCGGTCTCGGTCGCGGCGGGGATGCATCACCGGGCGGCCAAGACCGATGGCCACCAGTGAAAAGGCGAACTGCAGAGTTCCCGGCAGAATCAAAGGGGAAGAACCCAGACCTAACTCAAACCACGCCAGACATGCGGGCACATGGCATCCGAAAAGAACCCAAAGACAGGCTACGGAGCGCCGAAGGGTCTGCTCGGTCATCTTCTGAGTTCGAGAGGCCTCATGCTGTCCACTGGCTGCGTGACCTGCTCAGTAATGACATACCACAATCGCGGATCTTGGCATTCTCCTATCCCGCACCTGATTTCGAGAAGAAAACCGAGAACTGGTTGGCCTACGTCGAGCGTGTGGCCGGCCAACTTGTCGAACTTGTCAGTGAATTTCGGACAGCAACAGACCCGGAAGGGAGTCCAATCGTGTTCATCGGGTACGGCTTCGGTGGTGTCATCATCCAAAAGGCAATCGAACTTATCGTGTGCGGGACGAGCCCTCCAGAAGGGCACGTTGAGGCAGAGAATACCCAAGGCAACGCTGACAGTGACCCCCACGATGGGCAAGGACAAGATGTTGGAAGCAGAGACGAAGAGGGCGGTATCAGCCCCGGCAATCAGCAACTGACAGGTTCAACTGACGCAACGACCCCTGACCGGAGTGGACTTCCGGCCCGAGCTATCTATCAGACTCTCTTTCTCGACACACCCTTTCCCGAGCCAGAGCACGAGAACGAGCATGAAGAAAGACTATTCCCAGCCAATACGAATGTCAGGATGTGCGATATTATCCGGCAGATAGAGGAGCATGAGAAAGACTCAGGCATTTTGGAGAAGGTTTGGGCCGGCTACCTTAGCGCTTATGATAAGACAGTGCAGGCCATCGACGTGACATGGCTGTACTCGCAAGCAAAAACGCGACAAACTGACTTACAGCCCTCAGAGCTGGTGACGGTAAGTGACTTCCGAAGAAACCCCCTCAGCCCACAGGTTTTCTGACAAAAGCGTCCCTATACAGGACAAGCTCACCGTAACCGGAAGAATTGTTATAACCATGACGCCCGTATCAACGTTCCGACACCGCCGCCTAGCAGTAATACCGGACGCCGACGACTACATCTACCATGCAATACGGTCCAGAATCCAGTCCACCCTGTTATTTCAGGGCATCTACCTCCGGAACGCTGATCTTGTTTTCACTATTCTTGGCTGCCCAAATCTAACAATCATCTGGGACCTCGAGGGACATCTTACTCCCCTCCACGCCGCCGTGCAGCTCAGGCCCCCGAATGAGCAAATCGTCACGCCGCTAATCAACCAACGACAAGATGACATAATGCAGCGAGATGACGAGGGCCGAGTCCCACTTCATCATGCGATAGAAGCTGCTTGGAAAACGAAACCACCGGAGGGCGAAGTTCGCTCTGAGTTTGCAAACGTTATCAGATATCTGATGAGGAATATGCAAAGAACCGACTTCGACATCAAAGATGACAGCGGAAGGTCGCCATGGTACCTTCTATGTGACCCTTCAAATTGCACTTGCGGCTATCCAGAATGTGCTGCTAGCTGGATTCGGGAGCTTCGAGACACCCTCGAGCCTATTCGTGGGCCAGCGCTAGACGAGAACTCGGAAGGCCCGTCCGAACCTGTGGCTCCGCCAGAGGATTCAGCGCAATACCGCGCGTGTGTGACCACGGATGGCACTGTGGGCGAATTCTATCATGCCTATGACGAAAGATCGAGGAGAGTGCAGGAACGTATCAACCTGAAGACCCCGAGCATCTACAGGATGATGTATGACCCACGATACGGCTGCGCCAAAATACTGCAGTTCTCTAGAAGGAGGGAAGGTTCTCAGGACTTCCGGTGCCGATGGATCCACATCCCTGCAAATAATGTACGTGCAACCAGCCGGCACGAGCCAACAGAAAGACTAACTGAGAGCAGGAACAATGGCTAGCCGTAAGCTTACACTCTCGATAGAGTTGCGAACTAATACTAATATCTGCAGGACTTGATTCTCTCACTCGGCGTTCGAGATGATTCAATGGATGACCAACGTCATGACGGTACGTCTGTATTGTGCACGCAAACAAACCGTTTATCCTCTTGCTGACTTCTTCCGCTTTCCTCGGGGATAGGGCTCTCGGTTTTCAACCGGTACATGAGCCCACATGCGAAAAAATACGAGTTTGAGAAGATTGTAGAAATTATTCTAATCATCCAATTGGCTAATAGTATCGACCCTTCTGACAATGCTGGCAGACTATTCCGACTCCCGAACTACCATCAGCCAGTACCAGCTTGCGATTGAGCACGGTGCCTGAAGAGCCAGCTCAAAACACAAACGCTGGACGCAGAGGAACCCAGCCAACACCGACCGGCACAAGAGTAAACAGCCAAGGCTCGGCCACCACCCGGGCATCGTGGGCATCATTGTGTCCGATTCAAGACTTGTCTGGAAACAAAACGGTGGCAATGTTTGTAAGTGATGCCTCAGATACAGCTTTGCTTCAAACAGGTTTGCTGACACATCATAGATGCCGGTTTTGGCGTACGAGAGTTACGAAGAATGGCAAAATATCTTCGAAATCATCAACCGAGAGTCGAAAGAAAAGGCTTTAATTGTGCAGTCAGTGGATCGGGGCAGGTATTACAGGCCCAGCACTCCTCAGAGCGACAAGGATTCCGCTCTTATCGAAGGCTACATCTCTCCGCCAGAAGACACGAGACCGTTGCACTGCCGCCGAACCTTGGATCAATATTCTTACTATATGCTCGAAACCACCGAACGTCGTGACAGGGACCAGGTCACATATCGGTGGGCAAAACGGCAGAAAGACACAGTATCCCAAGGTCCGACGCCGATCCTCATGGTTGACCAACTTTGGCTTTGGGTTCTGCCGGACGGTATTTCACCCCTGTCCAAAGCCAACCGCTCCGCCAACTAACGATCACAGGGACGGTAATTACAAGTTTGCCCAATACACACAGACCATCAGAGAAGTACAACATCAGGAAACTTCTCAGTCAAGAGATTGAGAGTAACAAGGCACGGAATGTCATCCGAGGCCCTGAAGATCTCGTCAGTCTTGTGTTGGAGATCTGCCTGACTATCATGACGAGGGAAGGTCCGGGCGGCGTCAAGCTGCAAGAGTGTTTCCAGTCATCCATCAACGCAATTGTAAGTGGCTCACCATCGCAACCCATGGGTAGCTCTGCGCCATATTAACAACCTTGATAGGCTGAGGATGAAGCCATGGCCATGGATAGGTTCCTCGCTACGGTCGACAGACTTGCCGACGCGTCTGATCCGTTTCTCTTGACAGCTGATATCGACAGCTTCTCCAAAATCTCGACAGAGTCCAGGCAGCTTATCGAAATCATCGACATACGAGACGAGTTGGATATCGTCAAGTCTGTTTTGGCTGCGCAGAAAAAGGTTCTCAAGCAGCTCAGGGAGATTATTCGGTCGCAAGGTAGAAATTTGACGTCGGGTAGTCACGGCGTGAAGAACCCTTCAAGCGTAAATGTTGATGTCGACTCCGGTAGGGCATCTGGAGATACTGCCTTCAAGAGCGTCGGGGTGGTGGATGATGCAATCCGGATTGTGGAGGATAACCTCAATCGTGTTGAGGAGATGGATAATTCGGCGACGAGGGTCCATACTGAGGTGAGTATCATCGAAATGGGGCTATTGAGGAAGCAGGATGAGATGGAGGTTCTAACACACATGCCAGCTCAAACAACTTCTAGAGTTTAAGCAACAACAGGCAAGTGGGTGGGAGTCTCGGTATGCGAAGAAGCTATCGGAACAGGGGCAGAGGCAGAATACGGTCCGTTACCCCCAACACAAGGAGCTACAAGCTCCCAAGCTCTGACTAGTACTGACAAGCTGCACGATTCAACAGATCATGCTCGTCTTTACGATTGTCACGATTATCTTTGTAAGTGCCCCTCAACCGGCCAAAACGAAGTGAAACTCACAACTCAAACCAACTTACAGTTACCCATGTCATTCATCGCGAGTTTCTTTGCTATCAATATCCACCAGTTTCCCAAGGACCAGGAGTCTGGCGAACCAGACTGGCCGCTTAGCACAGTCGCCACCTACATCTGTATGCTCTATCGTTCAACGCTGCTTTATTGTCCGATGCAAACTATCATCCGCGTACTTGTCTAACATCCCACGTCTAGTCGGCATCTCCATCGCCTTCTCCGGCGCCATCCTCATCGGCGTCGGCATCTGTTTCCTCCGCATGGCGCACAAGAAACGTCGGCGCAAGCAACGTCAAAACCATCTCCATCCGCACCCGCCGCACCCCCAGACAGCCACACACACTAGATCAACATACCCCCACCATAACCGAGCCCACCCTCCCTTCGAACCCGACTACCCTGATGACCATCCAGACCATTCAGACTCCTACTCCGACAGCGAAGCCACCGTCGACGACGACAGGGAATACGCCCTCCTCTTCCGTCGCTGGAACTGGCACACGCGCATCCCTTATATCCGAAGACTGTGGGAATGGAAGTTGTATACGGTCCGCCGCCAACGACACCGCATGCGCCGCAGCCAGGAGGGCGTAGAGTGGGATTACCCGCTGAGTCGCTGGCGGTATGGCGTGATATGGCGGCTGCACAGGGCTTGGAGACATCAGAGAAAGGTGAAAGGGGGTAGGAAGAAAAATGGCATTGGCGAGAATGCTAGGGCGAGGGAAGAGGATGAGTGTGTTAGTGATGATGAGAAGGCGAGGAATTATGAGTTGGGGCTGGAGCATAGGGGGAGGATGAATCTGAGGAGGGAGATGGTTGCTGATGCGGCGAGGGCGGTTGGGGCGTGGTTTGGGTATATGGGTGGGGACAGGAGGAGGAAGGGTGAAGACGGCGAGGAGGAGGGAGGAGAGGAAGTAGAGCAGTTGGGTGTGGATACTCAGCAAGGGGTGCTGCCGTCGCTGAGAAGTGTTTTTCGGAGGCGGCAGAGGGTGGTCGATGAAGAGATGGGGATTGGGCGGGCGGCTGAGAGTAGTGGCTGATGATATTGAGCCGTTACGTCTCCTTGACTTTCAGTACTTTCAGTTACCGGCATCCCAACGCCCATCGGTGATTTTTCGCCGTTTGATTTGACCATGAGCTAAATGCCATCATGATTCCCTTATGTGGCACTCTTGTACACCTTACGGCAGGACAAATTATGGAAGAAGTTGAAGAGGCGGTGGCCGTGTGCGGCTAGGGGTTGATAGTGGCGGCAGCGCAGGGGTTGACTCTCCGAAAAGTGACAGTATTGTGGCTTGAACTAGACTTGCTCGGACTGGGTTCTGCATGATATTGACCCGGCTCCACGATATTATTGGTGACTGGATGGTCCGTGTTCAGGTTGCCTGCTTAGCGGTTTTGCCAGCAGTTCCGGTTTAAGGCACGGGAGTTCCCTGCTCGCAGAAAAGCACGGGCGACACCTCACTTGATCGGCTTCAACAAAAGAAACTGTCAGCGGCTCATTTCCCATTCTTTGGCCACCCGGCACTCGAAACTCACGTCACCCCGGCCGGCGAATACAACGATGGGCAAACCTGAAGACCCATCAGGGGTGATAGTGAGTAAACCCCCAACAATTTTCTCATGGTCTGACGTTCCCAACAACCTCATTGGCTGGCATCCACTTTACCTGCGAAGAAATCACCGCGGCGTTTCGGCTGGACGGAAAGGTGCGCCATCTGACCCTCTGTCCCGTCCCGTACAATCGCTCTCCCAACTCATATCCGATGCCACGCAGAAGCAAGATCCGACCCCTATATATTGGGATCGAAAACGAAGCCAAACAACCTATCCAGCGTAAGGTTTCCCAGCTGCTGGTACCGCAGTGGGCTTCCTGAAGGCTTCAGGCTCAACCTAACACTTTGTGCACAGTTAGATTAACTATACCCTCGGAGACAATGAAAGCGATTGGATATTTCCCTGGCATCTAACTGAACCTAAAAAGGCTAAGTTCAGCGCGGTTCTTTTTGAAGGGAAGACCGAGCTGTGGGCGTGCCTGGGGGCCGTCCATGGGCTTAGAACTATTGGGGGCAGAACTAGGGTGGATGTTTCACTTCTTGAGAATCTAAGTTGCCATCTGCAGTTCTTCTTGAGGGGGTTGTGGATGCTGATTGAAAACCAGATCCAAGATGCGTTTGGAGATGGTAAGGGATTCCTGCATTATGTCCGACTTTTCCTACCACGATGCTAAGGACGGAGCAGCGGTTCTGACAAGACCCTTATCAATCCGCATCGGAGTTGCAGACTGCGGGTTATCAAGGCCGATGGAGGATACACTGCTTGACATCTTCAGGACTGTGACGGACAAATTCCGAGCTGTGATGGTAAAGCTAGACAACAGACACTCGAGTCTTCGTTGGGCCCTCTACAGACAACCAAAGGCGCCGAGCCTACCTCTCGGGACCAGTATTAAATTTGTCCAAGTCGGCGCAAGATACTCGGTCAGCAGGAAGTGGGTTTTGAGTATGTGTCGGGCAATTGCTAACAGAGATACAGCTCGAAGATCAATATCTAGTAGCAGCCTCCACGTCAAGCGAGTTGAGACTGGTGTGCACCCGGGCACCGGTCGTGAAAGTCGGAGTCGGGACTGAACACATTGCGTCACAAGTTGGGCACTTGATTCTTAACAAATGCGTCGATATCATCGTCGATCAGGACATCAGGGTGACTGCACTCGAGCTCCTGCGAGCCGTTGAGAGAGAGTAACTGAACTTCTCTCAGCATGTTAGTTTTTCAAAAGCATCATAGCCGCACAGGGACTAATATGGCCATGTCAAATACTCAGCAGCCACAGCACCGACAAGACTAAGAAATTCAAAAGTCCGTCACTTTTCCTTCCTACCAGCGTTCCAGCAACGCTACCTCCACCATCAAAAGGACTGATACATGTACCTAGTGCGCCTTCAATGTCGAGACGGAGGATCAAGGAGAATCGAGGTCTCGATTACACCTGACGAATGGTGCGAATAGATTTACGAGGCTGTTCTCGAGACTATTCAAGATATAGTTTTTAGAATGTCGCATCTCGAGAAAGTCGTCCATCTTTCAGGATCACTCTTCCAGCTCGACCACGTCATGCGATATGTTCGGAGCTTTGCAGAGAGATTTGGTGTTCGGTTGCTACAAGGGATGGGCATGGATGAGTAGGTGCTAGGATGTCCACGAAGACGTACCTGTACCTGTACCTGGCTAGCCAGGTACATTGAATGACACCCGACGCTAACCCCTGAGTACTTCAGATCTCTCGCCGGCGCGTTTGGGCTCACGATTTACGCTACACCGACGATGCCAACTATGGTATTCCACACTCCGGAGGCCACATCAACCAACCCGGTGACCAAGGCAAAGGGCGATATGCGCCATTTTGCTACAGGGTCCCTCGCTGTGTCTGCCATCATGAACGAACTCCTAGATGACGCAGGGGGCTACGATGCAGCGATAGAGCTGGCCAGAAACAACTTCAGGCCACTGATGAGGACGATACTTCTGCACGCACTGATGCAGGGCGGAGGGTGGTTCGTGGGCTACCGTATTATAAACAGATTAGAAGATGTCAAGATGGTTTTAGACCGTGACATGCAGCGGCTCCAAAGGCTGGGCTTTTACCGCTTTCACCGCTTTCACCGCTATTACGATCAAGTCGAAGATCTCGCACACAGTTTCGCGTCTGCGTACTTCTGCGGCAAGCTAAGCGGCATGTCTTTACATTACCAACTACGGTCTCTGTCCCCGCCCGTTCCGATCTCGCTGAACGACAAGTCCTCTTGGCTCGCCAACCACGAGTCGCCAGAGATGCGGCACATGGGCGCCCTGCGTTACATTGCCGTGTCCGGTGACCCGATTGCCCTAAAGATTGGCCTCCGACATGGCTACTCAACCATTTGGCCCGAATGGGAATGCGCCCAACCCGACGGCCTCATCTCCGTCGCCATTGCCATCGCCTCGTGGAGCACTCTGGAATCGATCGAGCATGCAGGGGCAGAGTGGGTTGACTGTCTACACTGGGCGATGCACTGGAGAAACCCCGGCTTCGTCGACCAAATTGCGACGGAAATCTCCCGCACCTACTGGCCCCTTGGTTCTCAAGGGGGTCCTCTATCCAAGGGGCCAAGCTGGAATAGAGATAAAAAACCCTTGAGCAAAGCAATCGTTGCAGGAGCCGAATTTGTTCAGGCGCTCCTCAGACACGGCGCTCGACCTCGACTTTCTGACATTACCTTTGCCATCGAGGCCAACGCCGAGGATGGTGTTGTCAGCCAGCTCATACAGGCCAGGCTGGGTCCCGAATCTGAAGTCGAGTACTACCAGGGGCTTAAGCTCACCAGCAGAGATAAGTTCTTGGGAGTATGGGCGGACCTCCTCCTCACAGTTCACAGAACAGGGCGGTATCAGCGGGCCTTGCAACATGCGCTCCGGTTTCGCCCCCGCTTGTCGCGGGTGTCCTACGGCTCGAGTGGAGTTAGCTTTACATTCAATTTCGCCTTGGAGTTGCTGGTCTGGGCCGAAGCCAAGCAGCGAACAGATATCTCCCAACTGGTGCGGCAAAACTTAGGCCTGTCGACCCTTACCAATGGTACCGAAAGAAAGCCAAGAGAAACCCCCCTGCAAAACTCCCCCAATAGCATAATGGGTGGGGCAATGGGTAGCCAAGGAAAAGAGACGTTATCTATCCCTTACCTAGACATGAGGTGAGTTCCTCCTTGCACCACACACAAGTTGCTACCAGAGAGAGGTATTTGAACAAATGATGTCCTCTGACCCATATCAGCAGGTTCGAACTCGAAGGCTAGCCGCAGGTCCCATTCCATCGCGAGTCCCCTACTGGCCAACACGGCCTGCAGATGTAGGGAATTGGCGCCATGTCAAGACGATGATAGAGCTCTGACTAATACAAAAACATCATCGTTAACAAAATGTAACTCCTCAATCCAAGTGAACGTTGCATTCCTGCCCACTGCATCGGGGTAGCGGCGGCTGAAATGACCTTTTGCGCCGAGCCGAGGGATGAGGAACCCATTGCACTACGGAAACCTAGGTACCTAGTTATGAAGTATTCTTGACTTTTAGTTATCAGTAGGTATCCCAACTTCCGTCGCTTATTTCCCGCCCCTTGACTCGACCTTGTCTCGAACCACGACACTTGACTCTAACGCCCCCTGTTGTCACCACCCGACGTTTAACTAAGAAAAGGACCATTTCCCCCCGTATCTTGGCAAGCCCGATCATTCCCACGGAATGATGTTCCACGCACCTCGCGACGATGGGTATCGGTGGCAATCGGTGCTGTTGAGTAACGTGGAGGAGGCAATACAAAATTCGTGGAAAGTTTGTGTTTTGAACGGTACCTACCAGAGGCTGCGGCATGCAGATTGGACCACGGCTGCCTGGATTTTGAAGGCAGGGGTCAGGGGTTCGCACCTGCTTGCTGGACGAAGCGGGCTTTCCTGCCTTCGAGCAAGCCTGACAACACGTGCCCTATGTAAGGCACCGAGAGGAGCGGGGTATTTCTCCAACAATTTCTGCCTCCGCACCTTTAGGTCTTGCACCACCACCGAGCCCGGGCGTGTCATTCTTCCCTTAGAGACTTGGACGATTGCGACAGGACGGTCGAAAAAGGCACAACCTAGAGAGCGGGGGAAGTGAGCGAAACTCGACGATAATCCACGACGGAAGGCGCGATGACAGCAATCCAGGATCTCACTGGCACTGCCATGGCTACCAGACCGAGAGATTACGAGTCCCGGTACCAGTATTCGCCTTTGTCTGATGGTTGCATCCGCTTGCTACGGCTGCTGCCAAACCGTGACGAGCGTGCCCCGGTTCAATGTCGTCTGGCTTGAGGAAGCGGGGGTGGTGGACGGCAGCCAGGAACACGGAGATGCTATCACTGATGGCGGCCCTGCACTCGACATTTTGCAAATCGCTGCAAACGGGACCCAGCAACCGGAATATCAACGCCAATCGGATGATCACTGGCCCACAAAGCATGGCCGGGCCAGCAAGGACGAGGTCGATCCAGCAATCATTACGCTGCTTCAAAGGTCATGGTTCCAAAGGATTTGGGTAAGGCGACCTACACACGGATGATAGTGGCTACAACCTATTTACTGATGAACTCGTCCCAACAGGTTCTTCAGGAGGTCGCCGCGGCGCGACGCATTTTAGTCATGTGCCAGTCCGCAGAAATTGATGGGACCGTGTTCTGCCAAGGTCTACGCACACTAGATCTCACCTCTTTAGATTCTGAAGTCCAAAGTCGCGTACATTCAGCCGCCGACCTTATGGATGGGGCGACCCTACGGAAAAAGTACGCCGCTAGTAGCCCGGACAGACTTTCTCTCGACATACAACCATTGCTGGCACTGATATACACATTCTAGGACCGCAAGGCTACTGACCGCCGGGATAGGGTATATGCCTTGCTTGGAATGAGCACAGATTCCCACATCCGGGCCAATCTGATGCCCGACTACCAGGTTTCATGGCAAGACATCTTTCATCGCCTTTGCAAGTCTGTTGTCGGAGAGCAGGCACCTGTGGAGATTCTGGATGGAGGGGAAACTGCAGTGATCCGAACCCACGCTAGTATTCTCGGCCGGGTGGTGAGCACGAACCGCAGTGAGAGGGGCAGCACACAGAGTGTATCCCTCGAGTTGAACGGTTGGGACAACTTATTGAACTTAATAATGAAGAACCGGAAATTGACCCTCTCAGTATCAGCGAACAAAGTCGAATACGGAGATGTGGTTTGCCTTTTAGCACAAGCATCTACAGCTATGATAGTCAGGCCTTGTATGGATTACTGGGCTATTATCGTACCTTCCATTCCCCTTTCGGGCTACGAAGAAGGAGGAGCGTTGTGGTCAAAGGAGGCAGAGTTCGGTTATGATTTCATTGCTACCTGGGACTGGCAAAGGTCGTGGGAAAACCGAACAGTCAACGAGCACTACGAAGAGATCGTCATGGGTACACATCTGCAGCTTACAGTTGAAGGGGCCGAAAAACATATGGATCGACTGGCCAGGGTCTGGCACATGGTTTTGACTTTAGGGCGCGAAGGGCTACGTTGGGAAGCGTGCAACCGAGTTTGGGACATGCTGGACATCAGCAAGATGCTATGAGGAGAAAATGGGGGAAGGGATCTCGCACACGCTAACAGTTATCGAAAGCCTGACACAGATTTGCAGCGTTGAAGACGACACCACCACATCGACATTGCGCAGTACACTAACATCACAGCTGCAGCTCATGGCTGAAATTGTTGGGCGAAGCGGAGAATTTGCCGAAATCACCGAAAAGGATACGATTTGGATTGTGAGTGCAGATGTTGGGTTCTTCAAGGACTCCAACACGCGGATGATGGAACTCTTGCTGGACTGGAGAGGGGACGAGGTTCAGGTTGCTGAGGCGGTGGTGATCGCTGCTTTTGAGGGAATCGGACTCGGCGGCCCCAGCCCGGGAATGATAGAACTTCTCCTCGATCGTCGTGGTGGGGAGGTTGTGATTACCGAAGGAATACTTAGCGCGGCGGCGCGGAGTTTTACAGCTGGCGTAGATGTGATGGAGCTTCTCCTCCGTCACTGCGGTGGCAAGGTCCGGATTACAGATGCGATGATCAAAGCGGTGAGATATAAGGGTTTTGGTATAGGCGGAGCAGTGGCGGAACTAATTCTTGATTGGCAGAGACGCGTGGAAGAATGCGCCCCTTGAGCTACTGGTCCTTCTAATTCATTTTTCTGTATGCTCGTTGAATGAGCTTGACCAAGGGGCCAGCATCACAGCTCCAGTCACTGCGAAATATCGCGTGGCTTTGGCTCTGGGCGATAAACTAATAATATTTTAATCATTAACGGAACGTAACAGTGAAGGTTACATGCCCTCTGGCATTAGGTAGCAACGGCTGAAATGAATTTGTGCGCTGAGAGAACCACTGGGTGCACCACAAGCAAGCCACGAACAATATAGACGCGCAACCCCCAATCTCGGCTCCCCACTCCTTAGGGCACCGTAACAGTAAGCGAGCCACGAATGATAAAAACTCACCATCACCTCTCCCTCCTCTCATCACTCTTCACCTTCATCTTCACAAACCATCACAATGTATCTTCCCCACTTCATCGCCACTTTCTCAACCCTTCTCACAGCAGCCCTGTCCCAGACCTCCCCACCAACCAACTACGGCCACTGGCGACTAACCCTGTACGAAACATGGGCCCCATCAGGGGTATATAGCAAAACAAGCACCCGCTCTGAGTACTGGACGCCACAAGGCACCCTAGGCAACATCGTCTATTGCGCCGACGAGCGCATACCGGACAGTCGCGGACATGTCGTCACGCCTTGCAATGACACGTCGTTTTCGTGCACGTTGGTGAGGCAGAATTACCCGCCCGAGAGTGAGTTTTGCTTCTGGAACTGAGTGCTCTCAAGGGACTGGGGCTGTGCTGATGGTGATTCTGTGCGAAGCGTATCTCTATGAGGTCAGGCAGACTGTTAACCTGGGAGGGGAGAGGGTCGAGCTGGTGGGATGGAAGAATATGACGAAAATAAGGAGTGGGGCGGGGACGACTTTGCAGGCCGATGATGTGGTTGATGCGATGAGGTTGGAGGCGGGGGTTGTGCCGGTTTAGGAACACTGAAGGATAAGGTACACGACCAGAAGAGATATCTAGGTAGCTAAGGTACCTTAGGTATGAACTGCTAAGATGCTAACATAGTATCATGCCCCATCCTCCAGTATCCCGCGACATTGTTGGTTGCATAGCTACCGAGTCCACGAAAGTGTGGTTGTAAATTTCGAGCTATCGTCCCAGCAGGTTGTACTAGGTTGAATCGGCGTGTTTGTACTGGACGGAGAGTTTGTCGTTGAAGACGCATTCACTGCAGGAAATCCTGTGCTAGGGGAGCTAGAAGGTGGCACGATTGGGGCGAATGAACTCTGTGATACGGAGCTGCGTGTTGCAGTAGTAGAACTTGAAGGAGTGAGGGGCGTTGAAATCGTCGAGTTGCCAAGCGGGCTCGGGTGCAGGTTTGGGCATATGTTCCTGATGGAGTCGAGGACTGTCATGTTGAGGCCAATCTCGGTGCACCGGGCGATTGTGCAATTCGCTATCGTTTCCTCGAGCTTTGAACAGCTGCAGAAACCTGGGGGAGCGCATCCATCATGTTAGCTGGGGGTCAGATTGGACAGCACGCTCGACCTACAGCTAAATTTTCCGAGCTGACATTCGCAGGACTGAAATGCAAAGGTTGCGCATGTTTGCTGCCAATGTGTTAAATCTGGCTGGGCTGTGCTTGATCGGCGCCTTTGTACTCACTGCGCAGAGAGGAAACTCGCCAATGTACACCGCTGCGCTGGTTGGTGATTCCGACGACGCAGATTGTGCATGCGCACTAATCGCAAAGAATAAGAGCATAGAGAGAGCTTTAACAGCGATTGGCGAGTGCCAGGTCTGGTTGTCTCCATCCTTTAGGTGAACGATGGTGCAGGAACAGATCGGAGTTATGCTGATGATGTGAAGCAGACTCAGAGGGATCACCGTCAAGGGATGGACGGCTCAATAAGACCGCCACACGAGATCAAATGCCGTTGTAGAGCCTTGCCATGCCATGATATGTGGCAACACCCTTGAGAAAAAGGGGAAAGATGGGTGTGAGAAGGGAAAGCTGTGAGTGGCGGAAGGACGCCACAATCCTCTTTCGTCGACAATATCTGCACGCTGTTTCAGCTGACCACCGCATTGTTGGATCATGAGAATGGAATTTCAGCCATGCCCCATTTGGGAACCAGGTATCCGCTACTGATGCACGATACCCAATGTCAGACCACAACGCGCGAAATGTATCTTCTTCAAGCGTAGAACCCCCACCAGACCTGAGCCGGGCGTACCGACCACAGCTCAGCTCAGAGGTGCTGCTGGTATTGCCCAAGACGGGGAGACGGCCCATTCTCTGCAACTCTGCCCAGGTAGGCACACCACCGCAGGACTCCCCGACTCTGGTGCTCAAAAGGGGAGTCAAGATTCCACCCCTTTAATGTTTCCAGACCCGCAACGACTCAAACTGCTCCTCCAAGCACGGCACCGATACCTTTTACCCACCAGCTTCAAACCTGCCTTACCCAAGTCAACGATCAACAAAGCTGGAATCCACAATGTCATTCCTCCTCCTTCTCCTTGCCGTCCTACCCACTTCCCTCTCCGAACCAACCCCCTGCGGCTCGCTAATCACCTACCGCCAACTCGACGACCTCCTCGCCTCCGCCCCTAAATGCCTTCAGTCAAGATGCCAGCTGCCAAAAGATTTAACCTCATCACCCAGCAACATCCCCCTCTCCCTATCCTCCGCCTGTCCGCCCCCCTCCCCCTGCGCCCCC
>Ga0247758_1000027_pt1 | contig 94345 bp, 117 predicted proteins | sample UWRJL156409C4_FD_180950 | JGI IMG/M metagenome (GOLD analysis project Ga0247758, IMG submission 180950) | Plant litter microbial communities from Arlington Agricultural Research Station in Wisconsin, United States - UWRJ-L156-409C-4 | ecosystem: Environmental > Terrestrial > Plant litter >... | reverse complement strand
ATCTCGCAGCCAAAACCACAAAAAAAAAAAAAAAAAAACCTCTCTCCAACCTACGTACCCACAAACTTGACACATGCACACATCACAATAGTACGCAGTAGCTCGCAGCTCGTCCAAAAAAATTGTAAGACACAACAAAGTATGTACTGTGTATTTCACCGCAGTGGCTGATCGTGATCCTGGCTCTGCTGCTGGCTACTGTCGCCTTCCTTCTTCCCCCTCTCCCCCCTTTATCCCACTTACACACACCGACACCGATACCGACACCGACCCAGGAGGTAGACATTTTGGGCAGCAGCAGCAAACTTTTTCATCAATTGCCCCCCGCCCCTTTTTCTCCTTCCTCTGGTAAGGTACATACACTACAATCCGGACCAAAATATACCCGTTTCATGTTTCCCGGGTATACAGGGTACAGTGTCCCGTCGCCCCTCTTTTTCCATCCCACCGGCCGGGGGGGAAAGCGCGGCCGCCGAACAGGCGACCCACTCCCGCCGCAGCAGTCCGTCCATCCAATCCATGCCATGCCAGGCGCGTCCCGCCCTTCACGGACGAAAAAGGACAAAAAAAAAGCTTTTCAATCTGATGATTATTCCGCTCGAATATGCAAGGAGGCTCTGGCCCCAGGCAGAAAACAAAAGGAAGTTGTCGACGCTTCAGAAGCGAAGAGAGAAAGAAGAAAAAATAAGGCAGCTCACACCGGAGTGGCGAGCTAGCAATAAAATTTGGTAAAAGAAGAAAAGCAGGAAGGAAACGCTGAAGGTCGTCTGGCGTTTGCGGTATCTTGGTTGCGCACTGGGGATATCTTATGCCAGCCGTGACGACATGAATGCGAAGCGTAAAAAGATGCCCAAAAGGCCGCCCCGAAACTCCGTTATGTGCATGTTCGAAAAATGTTGATGTACACGATGATGAAAACAGGAAAATGGCAATCTGCAGACGTCTGCCGACGGATATGTCAGGCTAATAGAAGATAAACAAGGATGCTCTTTGAGGAGTAGACGTGTAAAAAGGATGGGTCTTAAGTGAGTGACAAGAATGGGTATAGAAAACATAAAACATTTATCAAATGATTGTGTGTGGTCGGCCGTAAAAAAACCATTGTGATCAAGGAGCGTAGAGTCAATGTGGACATGACGTGAGGATTTCGTTGAAGAAAACGTAGAAGAGGGCGTGGCTGCTGTAGTCCTCTAGGGCGAGGAGTAGGCCAAATAGTGAAATTAGTTGGTAAAAGCGCGCTATGGCTTGAAGACGGCGCTGGTCAAAAAGATCTCTTCACTGGCAGCCGCCGGCGGGGCCGTTGTGAGAGGAAGGACACTGCTGGACCCTGACTTCTCATCCGATGTCAGAGCAGGTAGTGTGACTTTAGAAGGAGAGCCGTTGAGCCGTTCATGGCTGTGCTGTCGGTGAAGCTCCTTCTTCTCGGAGTCCGACAAAGATTCCTCTTTGGCGGGCGAGAGTTCGGCCCCTGCGCTCATCTTAGAGATGGCTTGCTCCACATCAGCGAGCAAAGCGTAAACATCGTTGGCTGCGTAGATGCGGATGGTCTCGGCGCGTCGGATACTCGCAGCATCGTCCTCTTTGGAGATGGCGGTACTGCGGACCGAACCGAGCTCCTCAAAGAGAGGATGCTCAAGAATCGTGGATGGAACTTGTGCAACCACACGGTGGGGAGAAGGAGAGGAAGAAGGCGTGTATGAAGAGAAGGAATGCTTGGTAGGGCTGCGAGGGGGGGTTGAGATGTTGCCGGGGTTCAATGGGCGGACACCCATCGCAAGCTGGAGGCTTTCGCTCACACCAACCACGCCTCCTGGGGAGATGGAGAGAGTGGCAGCGGCGGCAACGTGCTCAAGAAGCTTTTGGCGAACCCGAGTGCGGCGATTTTCGGCCTGCTCGAGCTTGGCAACCCAGTCATCGATCGACGCATCAAGCTCAGCGAGAGCTTCCTCCTGCTTGAGGATGGCATCATGACTGAACTTAGCAGTACGTGGAGACCGGAGATACTGGCAAATACGAGTGTGAAGGTTGCGTCTTCCAGCGCGGAGCGAAGTATATGTGCGACGGAGATACTCGGTCCGTTCGTCGAGTTGGCGGAGCTCCTAAATGACAGTTAGATTTGCACAGGAAAAAAGACGGGAAATGAGATGCGTACCCGTGAGAGGCTGTCAACATCGTCCTTCCTCAAAACCTCAAATCGTGCTGCCTGTTGAAGTGCCTGCTTCGCCAACGAGGCGACCTCATGTTGACTCAACATGTTGGATGCCTCGCTAGCCTTCCACCCCTTCGGCAACTGCTCGAAGGCCCGACGCTCGGCACTCTTGCTTCTCTTGGAACCCGATCGCTTCAGGATATCGGTTCGCTTCCGCGGCCGACCTCGCTCCATTATGCTACCAGTGTCCGACTGGTGTCTGCGGTGTCCAGCGGGTGGTGCGCTCTGCGGTGGCTCGGGGAGGTCAGTCTTGGGGGTGACGGACGCTTCCGAAGCACCCTCTCTAGGTGTGCTGAGAACAGTATAGTTGGTCGGCCTCTCCCAAGGCTTGGGAGAAGAGCGAGACTCAAGTGGCGCTGACACAGGTGTGGGTAGGGTCGAGGTAGTCATGGTTGACGTTGCGGCAGACCTAGGCGTGAGTGCCGCGGAGAGGGGCGTGAATGGTGTTCGTATTCTGGGAGAGTCATCGGTTTTGGCCGAGCGGATGGCAGGCTCTACTGGTGTGCTTCCTGATCTAAGGCGGTTGAGTGATATTTGTCGAGAGAGTCGTGGAACAGCTGCGTTTGGGGCGGGGATGACAAGAGGCGCCAGGCTCTTGGGCGAGAGTGGCTGTCGAGGCTCGTTCTGGAGTCGCTGGGTCTGGCTCTGCCCGGCATATCTCAACTCAGCCCTCTCATCAGGGGCCTGGTCCCTGGAGAGCGACATGAACTCGGCGAGGTGGTGGTGCTTCCAAGAGTTCACCCCCGGGGCACTGATGGAGCGTTCATGAAGCGGTGGCCGTCCTGGGATGGTAGCTAGGAGATATCAGCCACAACAGCTCACACGGCGAATAATAGGGTCTTGATGCTCGACATACGAGAATCCATTGCAACCTCCTGGACCGTCGTCATGGGCCCCAACTCAGGAACGCTGACCTTCCGCCTGCGGTTGAGATTGTGCTCTTTAATTCGTATCCTCAAGCCAGTCCCAGGGTTCGTCTTGTCCCCCTTCTCGCCGTTCTGGCCCATTGCCAGAGCGAACGCCTGCTCAGGGTCTAGAGACTTGCCCGCCGGACAAGCAGGGAGCTGCTTCCCCGTGGGGAAGAGCTGGTACTTCCGATCCGTCTGGTGCATCCTCCACACAAAAGGCTGCTTGTCTTCCAGAGACGGGGAAGCTCTGCCTAGCTGGATCCGGGTTATAAAGGTAAGCTTGGGCCAACGGCAGCTGGAGTTAAAGTGGTTGCATACCGACTCATCGGAGGCTTGTGGGGAGAGGGTCTTTGCTATATAATTATTGAGGCAAAGGGCGAACTCGTCCGCATCGGAATCAAGCAGGCATGCGGCAATGTGAGCCATGGGTGCGGGAGCTGGGCCGCTTTGTGTGAGAGGTAGATGGTCACACTGGCCCGGAAGATGTGGTGCGGGTGAGGGCCAGGAGGACGACGTTAAAGCTGTTACGCTATAGCAGGTGATAGGCTACCGGCCGGGCCGTGGTGAGGTTATATATGTATGCACTCACTTCGAGAGCGGACGGTCTAGGAAGTGCCTGCTTTTGAGTCGAGCCCAGCGTGCTCCCTGCTCCTGGTCTGGCCGCATGCAAGCTACTCCGGAGTGGACTCTCAACGCCGCTGGAGACTGGGCTTGCTCGTTCTCACTCGTTGCCAACAGGGGCAGAGTGGCAAGCGAGCAGGTCGGTCAGAAGAACAGTGCCAGACAGGGGCCAACGGGCACATGGCGCCCTGGCCGCAGCCAGCTGCCCAGCACCGTATCGAGGGTCCCGATCAGAGACGGTGCAGCCAGGTCGGGCAGGGGAGGGCCATCGGCCTGGGTATCTCGGAGGTAGCTTTGGGTGCCTTCGACACGAAGGTGACAGGAGCAGGGCCTGACACAGAGCACCGCTTGTCCTCCAAGGTATCGGGGGCTGCAGGGGTCGGTCGGGAGTACGCGGCGCTGGCGGCGCTGCCAAGGCGCCCTATGGGGTATTCAACGCCCCCGGACGCGGCCAGAACAGGACAAAAGCGACAGGCCAGATACCTTGGTGTGACAAGCCCGCTGGGGAGGAGAAACGTTCTGCAGAGGGGGCAGCAGTGAAACCGCTTAGACCCTGCTCGCTCTGCCAGCCTTGACCCCAATCCCTGCCTCCCCGTCAGTACGTGCAGCCGCGACAGGGTTTTCAGGCGTAGCCCCACTACGGGCGTGCGCAGCAGGGGTTGTCGCCGCATCCTTACCTGTCGATATCTGAGCCTGCTATGACATCCTTCGACCGAACCCCCACCAGGAAGCCAATGGCCTTGTGCTGGCTAAATGAAGGGCCTCTGGTACAGCTGGGGTGCATCCGACTGCATTCGAGGTGCTGCCTCCGCACAGAACGCCAGCAGCAGCAACGGCAGAAAACCTCTCGGTTTCGACTTATCAGCATCATCGAGACATGCAGAGACGGGAAAACATGTATGAGGGGCTCCCAAAGCGGCAGCCGGCAGAGGCAATCAGGGGTTCTCTCTCTGCTGTCACAGGTGCCGCCAGCACCAGCACGTCGTTGTGTGCGAGCTGGTGTCGAGCTGATCTTCCGTCTGCTCGAATAAGCTCCTGGCCTAGATGAATGATGGGAGGCCTTGATTCTCGCCTGCAGCGCTCCAGTGTCACAAGGAATCGGGGTATTGCTGTCGATGGTGCGGCAACGCACTGGGCTGGAGGAGCTGGTGGTCTGCGTTTGGGTTGATGTCGCAATACCCCGCATCTACCAAGAGGCTCGAGAGCCCCGGCCCCTCCAACCATCAACTGCGTTTTAACAGAACGATTCGAGAAGCGCTTTAGCGGACTGCTATTCTTGCCCGCTACATCGTCTTCCCGGTGATTTGGCAAGCAAGTTAGAGCCATCGCAGTTCTCTTCTCCCCCAAAATATCCACGAGTTCGGCGTCCTGACTTGCTCCGAAACCTCAACGAAGGCCCCGCAACTTTCGGTCGGTGCGGTTCTCTTTGCAGGACCGGAGGCAGAGAATATGTGCTCCTTTGTGGACAATTGACGGCTTGCACGCACGGACAGGCCGATTTCGTAACGACGTTCTTGGAGCTGCCCATTGGCCGAGAGTCGGATGAAGGAAGCTCTAGAGCGAATTGGCTGAGCACACTGCTGTACGAAATGATGTCTGAGAGCCGCTCGGATTCTCAGTCCCCAGTGGAGGAAACAAGCGCGGGAGTCGCCTCGCGACCCCGCGTTATATCGAGGCGGGAACCTCATCAGGCCGTCCGTACCTATATCTTGCCTGTAGATCTTAACTGAAGGCTTCGCATATAGCCCCCTCTTCGTGCGGTCCTGTGTGGCGCTACTCTCCACACATCGTGTTTTGGGGTAGCTTGTGGTGGTTCTGGGAGCGAGCCGTGATGGAGAACAGTGTGGGTGCCGACGGATGAAATTGTGTCAGGTGGATGGCGAGGCTCGAACGCACAGCACCTTTAGGACGAGTGGTAATCTGCGGAATGGTGGCATCCGGAATAGCAGGACTCGAGCGCTGGAGAGTCCACAGGGGAGATGCTCGGTGAGTCTGGAGTGCCTGGGTGTAGTGCATGAACGACTTTCCACAGTTCCCCACAAAAAATCTGAATAGCTCCGCCAGCTGGGACAGTGCATGACAGGAGTGGCAAGACGCAACGTGGGCGAAGACCACTACTGAGAAGATGGGTTTTCTGGGCGTTCCCAGGACATTCCAGGCTCTCTGTACGGGTTTTGAACAGACTTGACCCCATTGAGGCCCGGCGTAGTGGCAGGTGTCAAAGGTCCCGCCATGGATGGCTCAAAACCCCTCCGGGCCGCCCGGCGTTGCCTGTCGCCACTGTTATGCCGCCTAGCCCGCCCCCGCAGACAGAAGGCATGACCCGAGGACGGGGGGGCTTGTCAGCCCAATTGGCCACCAAACGGTGCAGCTTCCCCAACAAACCCGCCGAATGCGCACCTGCCGAGGTCATTGCATAACATGCACCGGAACTGAACCATTCTACAAACACTGCTCAAAGTGGAATTTCGCAGCTCTGGAACATCAACTCAAGGCTCCATCTGGACGCTTCGGAGAATTTCTGTTTCACTGACTACCGACATTCTGACCAAACTACTTCACTTTACCCATCCACCCGACCCGATCTCTGATTATCTCGCCGACACACCGTCGCGCCGCTTTTGCCCAGCCTGCCCTACACTCCAATGCCTCTCTGCTGTTTCGCTTGACAGCGGATGCGGCTTCCGTCCCTGGAATGCCCCCTCGCAGTGCTACATGACGGCCTCTCACTGTGGCTGGGAGACGCTCGCTTGCTCGGGTGAAACCCGGTCGTTTTCCCAAAAGAACAAGAACAATCTCGCCAGGGAGAAAGCTCAAGGTGAACACTATCCTCAGGAATGAAGATAGAAGGTCAGTGCGCCAACGGCTAATTCGATGCCAACCCCCAAAGAATGTCCCCAAAACTGTTACGACATCTCAGCTCAAACCAGCATAGTCATGAGGAGCAGACCCTCTTTTAGGGATGCCCAAGATACCCTCCTGCTGTTTACGGCGTGATGTGATGCATCTACGTACCGACTGCCGGTCATCGGCGGAGGAAGCCTTGACCCATGCATGCAATGCTGCAATTTCTCCTGTCCAAAATGTATACTCGAATCCAAAGCTCGGGAAACAGCCTGCGCGACAAGCGAGCTAACGGATTCTTGCCTCGTCCTCCGGAACCTCGAGGAGCTTCCGCTGGGCCACGGGAACCCCTGTCTTCACATACTGTCCCCTGGCCGACACCTCTTGGATACATGCAAGTTGACAGACAGATGCCGTTGTTCAACGACACATTACGGCATAATGTCCGATTCAGGCCTCTTGTTGAAGGATCTGCGGCGTATTTTTATCCAAAGATATTCAAGAGTTCTTGCCAATGGGGAAACCATAAGCAATCTCTCCTGTCTGGTCTTCAACGGCGGTTATCGATAAGACGCCGGGAGAGGCGGGGTGATACCGGCTTGCCCTGAACCAGGTTTGACTGATGTATCTGCCGGATGCAACAAGTCTCAGCCGGTAAATTGACCTTCACCTCTCCTTGGACTTTTCTCGGCGAGGGCTATCTCGATACTAGACTTGAGGCCCTCACCCGGCAGCGGCATAACGAGAGAAACACCGAGGTAGTGTGGCGACAAGTCTGTTGAAACGAAACACTGCCGACATGCTTGGCGGTTCATCTGATGTTCAAGGCGAGCCAATCGCATTCTCACCTAGATTAAAACATCCCGATGCGACGTAATGACGGCAATCATCGCGCAATACGCCTCACCGCTAGCAAACGCAGACAAGTTGCAGAGAACGTGGGGGATCAGATATGTCGCCAACGCAACGGCGTAGGGTAACTCGAAGGCACATCATTTGAGTCCGTATTAGCTGCAGTGCGATCGACAATCGTCGCCCGGTTCTCGCTATCAACAGCGTCGTCTGGAGGCGTGACCCGCATGAGAGCGTTGCATTTTCAGCACCAAGTTGCATTCATCTGGCGGTGAGCACCCTCTCCCGAACAAATTATGCTCACAACTGGGCGAATCTTAGGATTCGAGCTAAGCACCTGCTTCCCCTGTGGTATCTCCAGCAACAGTGACACCCGGCAGGTCTGAGACCACCTCTCACGGTGCAACGTGAACCTGCTGAAGTGGGTTGTCACAATGTTCCTCAACCACCTCAACCACCTAATACAATTTGGCTACCGGTCAATTGCCGCTTTGTATTCCTGTGGGTTCAAGCAGTCCAGTCTGCTTCCCAAATGAACCTCACCCAGAGATGAACTGCAGGGTCCTGGAGGTCCTTCACAGGACGAGCTTAATTCGACGAACCGGTCCAGACTTATGGCCCGTGCCTGAATTCGACCGATCGCATGCAACTTTTGATTGAATGCGCAGGATTTCAGGAACCATCGTGCAGCACTATCTGAAGTCTCACAAATGGCTTGCATGCCCGTGGTGGACAAAGCTTCGTTGCCGCTGCGGACACCATGCCCGTAGTGATGCTGTGCCTCGAACCAGCATTGTTCTGGGACCGACGCAGTCAGCTATCACTCGCAGACGGACCTGCGCACGTAGACAGGCGGCTGCTCTAGGTTTCCATGCGATTTGTTTCCTCTGTACTGATTTCAGCATCTTGATCTGAACACACATCACTTGTTGACTTCCTCACTTACATTCTCAACGTTCAGGCGAAGTCCGCCCTTCTGGCTCGCACTCGACTTCTGGCCCCCAAGTCACCACCACTTTCATTCCCGCCGATGTCTGGTGTTAGCCGAGCTCCCGGGAACACCCCGCCCCTTTTGATTCGAACACTGGTTGTGGATCCGCGATCTTTCCGAGATCCCCAGGGGTCTCCCCATTATCATCGCCGTTATAGCCAGGGCCTCGCAGGGGCCTGTGCTCGGCTCCTTAGCCGTTAGTTTCTGGTGTCAGAGCGTGCCATTCGCCTGTCCCCCATTTGCACTTCAGGCCTCGTCAGAGATTTTTGTCTCCACGATCGAATTCTATTCATTCCACGGAATAATGGACGGGCGACATCTATACAGCGGAACCAAATTCTCAACTAGATGTCACGCCAATACCGTTCCGCCTTCGCTGCTGACTCTCCAACTTGGCGGACCCCACAAGCACCAGGATCACGGAAGGATATCGAGACAGCAGAAACAAAAAGCCACAGGCACCGTGATATCACCAGCGGTTGACGACGATACCCGTCGATAGTTGAACCGTGGTGACAGGAACTCCTGGGCAACCCCGAAAGTGCGGGGCTAAAACGGTGTTTCATTAGCACACGATTGGCAAAGCCGCAATGCCATTCGCCAATTGGAGAGCCCCGATAGAAGAGCTTGTCAAGCTCCCTGCAAAACGTCGACCGCCAGCCCCTTTTCTCCGTTGCTGCCACAGACCTTCCCCCAAGCCTTCCCCAGATTTCCCCCCTCATACTGTGCTGCTTATTAGTCAACCTCAGAAGCGAATGCCCTCACGAATTCCAGGTACGGGATATAGGAAAACACTGATCACCACGGCACGAGATGAACTATTCAAGCGCTTGGACCGCATTGCGGCAAGGGAAGGACTCTTTACTTTCTACGCGGAACGACAAAAGAGAATGCAATTCTCGATCGAGTGGATACACGTGTTGCGCATCTCGGCCATCTCGGCCGTCGGGATTCCCGTCTGTGCCGCTCGTGTAGGCTATCTACTATCCCCGTGGATATCGGGCGGCAACAGATAATGCAAGCACTTTAAGATGAGTTTTGGGGGAAAGAGGTCTGAATGCCGTCTAAGCCGCGTGTGCGTGAGAGGGAGATTGCCTCACGGCCGCGATGCGTTCGAGCTCTGCCTCGCCGTGGTGGAGAGGCTCGCCCTGCGGTGGCAACTCCCTCGATTACGAAGGGGAGTGTGGGTTGCATCGTCTTGCGTATCCCCGAGGGTTCGAGGGAAGGGGGGAACTCCAATGCGCACTACGCAAAGTAGGTTCCCCCCCCTCATCACACAAGCAATCGTACGATGTTGGCGGTAGGGGTGGTTGTGGGGTAGAGATTATTATTGTCCTGCGCCGTGACAATAATATGGCGTGCTAAGGCTTAGGGTACCCAACGCCAGAGTAGCTGTTGGCGTTCCTGACTTGCGTTTCTGGTAAGCCGCCGGCGTTTCGTTTGGGAAAGGGTAAGGTAATTGTTTGTTTGTGGCTGATATGATCGCTGTTATCACTGTTATACGAAGTTGGCTCGGTATTGTTGGGGGTGTCATCACACCTCTGACAGCACCACAGCTGCGGCATCGGAGCGGACAAATTTCCGTCGAGGCCGAAGGCGACGGTGATGATCACGAATTCGTTGATCTCCCCCGCGACGATCATGGGCGCCCGCGGACGACCGACGCTGAAGCAGAACATACTGCTGACCTACATACAGGTGCTGCACAGGCACCTACCTTGCGCAGCATTGTGATGGGGCACGCAGTGCGACAGCGCAGACTGGACGAGGGAACCTCGAGAATCGTTGGGGAAGTGGGTTTGTGCCAAGCTGTGCTGTGATGGACTGAACCATGGTTGAGCGGTTTGTCGCCGCTGCTAGCTGTCCCAGGAGGCTCTGGCGATGGCCGTGATCATCAAAGCTGTGGTCTCCTTTCTTGCGGATACCATGCCTGTGGGGGGTCTGAGGCTCATTCTCGTTCTCGTTCTTTGTTACACTTGGATGGCCATTCGGCTGCGACGCGCAACGACTTACAGGACTAGTCTAGGCAAGTATATCTGTAGGTCATGAGGGCATCGTCAGTTTTGCCCGACGTGAGGCAGGCCCACCTCGCGTAGAGCCAAGCGAACTACTGCACTGCAGAGCTTCACACGTGGAGTTAAGAGATCTATGCTCTGTTTCACAACGAACCGAGAACTTCTATGATGCTTCTACCGTACTCGTAACTCCTGACATTGCCAATCGGAAGAGGTCAAGTCACTGTGTGTCCTCGTTGAACAGAAGAAGCAGGTCGATAAGAAAAGGAGGGGCTGACAACTCAACCAAGGGGTTGGTCCTCACTGCACTGGCAGGTCAGGAGAGCTCAGGGGTTATTTTGGTCTTGACAACCAGTGGCGAACTAACTACCTATGTGGAGACCCCAACATGTGCTCGCCCATCGTCGCGCGTCACTTCCCGGCTTTGCGGGGGCGGGAGCGCCGCTTTGATGTCCGGCCTCGTCGCCGTCGAAGTTACAACCTCATCCCCTAATAACTCCTCCCCCATAAAGCGGCGAGCGGGGCGGAGAATATCATTGATGCAGGCGCACAGTACACGGCACGGCACGGCACAGGAGCGAAAAAGGTGTTAATGGTCATAGGAGCAGCTGCGCGCAGCGGAGGGATTTGGAGATACGCAGCAAGTTGGGTGGTTTGTAAGTGAGGTGGACCCTAGGTGTGTATGTCCAAGTTAGGTACCGTAGCAGTTGCTGGGGAACCTGATGCAAAGCACCGACTCTTCGCAATCCTCGATGGACGCGCAGGCGGCTGCAAGCACTTAGCACTCGCACCGCGCTTGTCTCCTTTCAGGCGTAACTTGATGGACAAAGACACTTACTAGCCACGAGTAGCCCCCCCCCCCCCAAAAAAAAAAACAAGCCACACGGGCGTTTTCTCGGCCGTGTCTTGTTGAAGAGGGCTCGCCTGAACAGCGCTGACTTGGCTGGGTAACTATTGCGCTTCTGCAGCAAACCCCAGCGCAGCACATACCACCCCAGCGCGCCAAATCTGCACGCTCAGGTTCGCTTAGATGCGCGAGTTCCCCAAAGTGACCGACGCAAGGTTCCTGAGACAGCATCCCTGAACGCTGTCGATTCAACGTTGGAGGAAAAAGAAACGCCAGGGCCGCGGACCGGTCCAACGTCCCCGTCCCAGGGCCCAGGAACACGAAGTGATCACCAAACTCTATCCCAGCCAGCTCCGGTACTTGAACGGGAGGACTGGAGGCGAAGCAGCGCCACTTTGGCTCCTTGTCCCGCCCCTGTCCCAAGAAAGCAAAAACAGGAAAAAGGCCTCTTCGCGATGGGCATGTCTCGAATACAACGGCACTGTCCTCCCGCCGTCCTGTGCATGTAAGCCCAGGCCCTGGTCCCCGCTCGGAGGGAAGATAGTCAAGGAGCAAGTGAGTGACCAATAGGTAGGCTGTGTTGAAGGAGCAAAAGATTGGACGAAACACCTCCATGGTTCTTCTCGCTGGAAAACCTCCGATAGACCCTCCACTCGGTCTCGGCCGACCGCTGCTGGAATCGTGCGCTATCTCCGTTTGGGTGCTCAGGTGTGTGGCTCAACTGCGAAGCATGCGTAGTATTGACCATACTATCCCGAGTTCAGCGGCACATCGCGCTGGAGGTTTCCGGGGGGGTTCTTGTCTCGTTCTCTGACGAAACGCGGCGGTGCTCACAATCGCGGAATGGCCTCCTGAGAACCCCACGGCTTACTGATTTGTGTTCTCCCTCGATAACGTGCCCAACGATGCTCTTTACTGTGTAGGGGCATTCGCATTGCTTGCATCACCCATTCGGCCCTTCACCCTCGCCCGTGACCGAACTTGCCAATCGTTGCTCTCCCGCCTCATCAGCCTGACGTCGAGGCAAGCATTGTTTTTCCCAGCATCGAATTGAGAGATGCCACAAGATTACAGCCCGTGACACTGCGAGGTTGCGTTTCGACTACTATCATCGGATGGATTATAACCCAACGCATATATCTGTGCAGCTGTCAAAAAACCCTCCTTTACGGCTCGGCGAGAACCGGCACCCTGCAATTTTATCTTTGGCGCGGGGTTGCGATGATCAGTGTTTGTTGAACCCGTGGCCTTGGGTTGCGTGCTTTAACATTTCTTAGCTCGGCGGGGTTGACGCGCGAACGGACTCCCTCCTCGGACACTTCCTCATTAATAACAGGGAGACAATAGGACTTGTCGGGAGTCGCACTCAAGACTGCATTCAGCATGGATGTTCTTCTGTCACTTTGACAGACCTCAACACTAGCAGGTCTTCATTTCGTTCCGCTCGGCAAAGCTGGGAAGCTTCAATGCGCCACGCTCCAGCAAATGCGCGAGATGAACAGCGCATCGGGAAGGTGACAGCTCGGGAATGAAAATAGGACAGGCGATGATACCAAACCGCTAGCGTAAAGGGGCCCTCGACACTCGGGGGAAATGGTGGCTTTGGTTGTCTCCTGCTTGAACACTGATCCTTGGGCCGTGTTTCGTAGATCAATGTGTTTGACGTTTCTTAGGTGCGTGGGTCCCTGACTCGAGTTTCTTCACATGACATGCCCCGACTCTGTTGAGATGACGACGAGAGGCATTGTGCAATCTCCCTTGGCCATGAGCTCGGAGAACTGGTTGCGACAGTGTTGACTTGGTGTGACATGCCCTAGCTTCAACTCCAGCATGGCGCTGAGCCCCAGCCAGGCGTCAACCGTGCTTGCGGTGCCGATTCCAATTGTCTCCCAACGGCGGCAGATGGGATGAGCAGGACCAAGCTGAGGCCCAGCCTGCTTCGAGCTCCGCGATGGTAGTTATTGTTGCCCGGCAGTTGCGTCTCGCCTAAAGGGCAACTGCGTCCGGTGTGGGCCATACCGCAGATCTCCCGGTGACGAACTTCGTCCCATTGGGTTTCGCGACAAACAAGCTGCCACAGAGTGGCACAGTTAATGAGGTGATGAGACGACTTCGTCCGTGGCCAGCTTCATCGGATGCCAGAATCCATCGCAGAGCCAGAAATGAGAGCCAACTCCTTGCACACTTGTGGGTGGAGTTTCAAAATCCCGTTTCGAGGCCGCTAAACCCTCCTGTCGAGATCTCATGGGACCGTTGCGCCCGGCAATGTTCTGCGTTGACCAAACCATCCACGCTGTCAGCGCGGGCGTTTCCCGAGCGGTTGAAACATGTTTCGCGTTTGGGGTTTGGGACCGTTGCAGTCTGGCCCTACTGGCGCCGCTCTTGCTCATGAGAGTATAAAAAAAAGAAGGCCGAGATTCAATATGGAGGCAGTAGATACCAAGCATCTAAATGAGGTGATGAAACAATATGCATTGCCAAAGATGTGAATTTGAGCTATGATGAGAAATGACCGGAGCTCGAATCAAAACAATGAATTTACGTAGCTCCTGTCTCGTGATATTGCACGTGACTCACGCAACGTCATCCAATGCGCAAGCTTGGCCTATCAGAACCAACATACGAAGAGGGAAGGTGTGAAGCACTAAGTTGGGCTTCAGTAGCCACAAGACGGATTCTATGTGGGGAGTTTTGCGTCTTGTTGGAAGGGCCACGTTTGCTCGAGGAAGCGCCAATTCCGGCATCCAGAAATCAACACTATCGCGACATCGTTGGTTTGGCTTGAGAACCGCAGCCATGGCCGTCAGAGACCCCAACACCTTGTCCAACTATGACGCCTGGAGAACCAGGCACACGACAGCAAATCTGAAAATTGAGTTCGAAGACAAACGTCTGCGGGGATCAGTGGTACTGGAGCTGGAGTCCCAGACGGACAAGGGCAGCAAGGAGATCATTCTCGATTCCAGCTACCTTGCTGTATCTTCCATCAAGCTCAACTCTGTGCCGTCGGCATGGGAGATCAGAGACCGCATCGGCGCCAATGGCTCGCCAGTTCACGTTGTCGTGCCTGAGGGTGTGGCAAGGGGCGACGTCGTCAAGCTGGAGATTGAGCTGGCAACGACTGACAAGTGCACTGCTTTGCAATGGTTAACCCCGGAGCAGACCAGCAACAAGGAAGCTCCGTTCATGTTCAGCCAGTGCCAGGCTATCCACGCGCGCTCTCTTTTCCCATGCCAGGATACCCCGGATATCAAGTCTACGTACGACTTCAACATCACCAGTCCCCATGTTGTCGTCGCTTCTGGTGTCAGCGCTGGCACCGAAGGATCGGGATCGGAGACACTTTACAAGTTTGAGCAGAAAGTTCCCATCCCTTCCTACTTGTTTGCGCTGGCGTCTGGAGACATTGCCACTGCCAAGATTGGCAGGTGTTCGGCCGTTGCCACCGGTCCGAACGAGCTTGCTGCCTCCAAATGGGAGCTGGAAGACGACATGGACAAGTTTCTGGATGCCGCCGAGAAGCTTGTTTTCCCCTATAGATGGGGAGAATACAACGTACTCGTTCTGCCGCCTAGCTTCCCCTACGGAGGTTCGTGTCATCCCAACCAGTTTCCAGGACCATGACTGACATACGTTTAGGAATGGAAAACCCGATTTATACCTTTGCAACACCAACTATCATCAGTGGCGATCGCCAAAACATCGATGTCATTGCTCACGAATTGAGCCATAGTTGGAGTGGCAACCTTGTCACAAGTTGCAGCTGGGAGCACTTGTAAGTCATGTCTTGCCAGGTGTATGCGTTGAGAGGTTGCATGGGGCCCACATCCTGACCTTGTTGATAGTTGGCTGAACGAGGGATGGACTATGTACCTTGAGCGTCGCATTTTGGCCAGTATCCATGGAAGCGACGCTCACTTCCACTTCTCCGCCATCAGAGGCTGGTCTGCACTTGGTAAGCAAGCTCCTTCTCGAACCATTATTAGACCTTGGAACTGATCAAACGGCGGTACAAAGAGGAGGCAATCACGTCATATGGCAAAGACCACGAGTTCACAAAACTCCTAATCAGCCACAAGGGCATTGATCCTGACGATGCGTTCAGCACTGTGCCCTACGAAAAGGGATTCCACTTTGTCTATTATCTTGATTGCCTCGTCGGGAGAGGGAACTTTGACAAGTTCATTCCACATTATTTCACCAAGTGGACAAACAAGTCTCTGGACTCTTTCGAGTTCAGAGATACATTCCTCGAGTTCTTTGGGACGCCCGAGTATGCCGACCTCAAGGAAAAGATTGCATCCATCGACTGGGAAGGTCGCTTCTACACGCCTGGTCTGCCTCCCAAGCCCGAGTTTGACACCTCACTCGCCGATGTGTGTTTCGAACTGGCGGAGAAGTGGAAGCAAGAGGACTTTGTCCCGAGTCCCGAGGACATTTCTTCTTGGACGGGTAACCAAATCCTTGTTTTTCTTGACACCGTGCAGGATTTCCCGGCACCCCTAACGGTGGAGAAGACAGTACGTCAACCCTACCCCTACCCCACGCATTCATTGTGAGATCGCTGGTCAACTAACCCGACAAAAGCAAACGCTTGGTAAGACATATGGTCTGCTGGATACCAGAAACGCTGAGCTCAAGACGGTCTACTATCAAATCGCAATGCAGGCAAAGGATACTAGTGCGTATCAAGGCGTCGCAGACCTCCTCGGTGAGGTTGGACGAATGAAATTTGTCCGGCCGCTCTTTCGGAACCTGAACAAGGTCGACCGTGACCTAGCACTCAAAACATTCGAAAAGAACCGCAACTTCTACCACCCTATTTGCCGCCAAATGGTGGAGAAGGATCTGGGGCTGGTAGCCGCTGCTTAGACAACCCGGAGGGTCCTCAAGAGCAACGAAGAATCGTCAGTCTCAGCTCCATGTCTCAGGTCTATGAAAGCTGTGTCGGGTTTCGTTAAGGAACAGAATTGTACAGGTTAGCGAATCAGAAGCTTCAAAATATGTCTTCATACTTCGTGCGTGTATTCGACGCGTGTACAAGAGGAACCGATTTACAAAGACAGCCCGGGCTGGACTGGAACTCTTGTGCCTCGATAGACGTGCATCAATGGGATTGTTGGGTTGTGAACAAATCGTCATGGAACAACAAGGACATTACGTCAACAGTTTCCATGAAGCCCCTGAAAAAAACGCGAAAGACACACGATAGACTCATCTTCAATGAGTTGATCTCCCAATAACCGAAATCTCAATTCAGGCACGTACCGTAATTGCGCACTCTCGCCCATTTATGCAGAAGGAGTGGTGATTGACACGTGAAGGAAGCTTAATTTCCAGCTATGACGAAGTGTCTTCCATCCAATCAGAGACTGTTCCCGCTAGAGCACATTCCCTGCACCAGCGGATGTACACCTGCGTGTGCTTCGCGGGCCTCGAAGCGGGCGCGCCTCGCGTCTTCCCGTCGCCCCAAATTTGTTGACAGGCCCACCCCAACTGGAAATTCAACCTCTGGAGTCATCACCACGTCTGGCATGCAACACCTAGCAACGACCTCGCCAAACATCGCAACTTGCGTATTTACCTACCCCTGAACGGCTCGCGACAACAGTATTGCACTTTCTTGGATGTTCGCGACCCAACTGCTGACCCCTTGCATCTCGGGCCACGCGCCAACTGGCTCAGGGCAGCACCCACCGGCAATCTCGATTAGCGGTTAACTTAGACTGCACACTGTCCACCGCACACCGACACCACGAGACGCACCAGCCCGGCGTTTCCGTCTGACAGCGATCTTCTCCGCGACGGAAGGGATGCACGCGCGTGTCGTATCACGGCCGTGGGAAATTGAGGGCTTCAAAACTGCGCACCGCCACGAGCGCGCTCGAACGACTTGCCTGGTCCGGAGCCTCGGGCTCTAAATCGACCGTCGCTGTGACTCGTCACCGCTGGTCGCAAGCAGATCAGGGGCTGCATCCTGGTAGCCCTTCACCACCTTCACCCTCAAGCTTGCGACCATGGCGCCTGGTACCGCTCCGGCAGGGGGAGGGGGAGGAGGAGGAAATATCAAGGTCGTGGTGAGAGTTCGCCCTTTCAATGGAAGAGGTCAGTGCATATCTTGTCGGTCTGTGTAGATGGGGGTGGGGACTGACGTAACGGGCTGTTTAACAGAGCACGATCGCGGTGCAAAATGCATCGTGGAAATGAAAGACAACCAGACGATCCTAACACCGCCGCCCGATGCCGCCGAACGAGCCGGAGGAAAGCCTGGAAAGGAGTATGGCCAGAAGGTCTTCGCCTTCGACAAGTCGTATTGGTCTTTCGACAAGAATGACCCCAACTATGCTGGCCAGGGAAGCCTGCACGATGATTTGGGGAAACCGCTCCTCGATAACGCCTTCCAGGGATATAACAACTGTATTTTTGCATATGGACAGACAGGATCTGGGAAGTCGTATTCGATGATGGGCTATGGCAAGGAGACTGGTATCATCCCGAGCATTTGCGCAGATATGTTCAGGCGGATAGGCCAATTGCAGTCCGACAAGAACTTGAGGTGCACTGTGGAGGTGTCATACCTGGAAATCTACAACGAACGAGTGCGCGATCTCTTGAATCCGGCAAATAAGGGGAACCTGAAGGTCCGAGAACATCCGTCCACAGGTCCCTATGTCGAAGATCTGGCGAAGCTGGTTGTCGGGAGTTTTGAGGAGATCGAACATCTGATGGATGAGGGCAACAAGGCGAGAACGGTGGCTGCGACAAACATGAACGAAACCTCGAGCCGAAGCCACGCCGTATTCACTCTAATGCTGACACAAAAACGATTCGACCCCGAGACCAAGATGGCGATGGAAAAAGCTGCCAAGATCAGTCTGGTAGATCTTGCAGGCTCTGAAAGAGCAACCTCTACTGGCGCAACTGGTGCTCGTCTCAAGGAAGGAGCTGAAATCAACCGATCGCTATCAACACTCGGCCGTGTGATTGCAGCTCTAGCAGACCTTTCTACAGGCAAGAAAAAAAAGGGTCCTGGTGGCACGCAGGTTCCCTACCGAGACAGTGTGCTCACTTGGTTGCTGAAAGACTCCCTGGGAGGCAACAGTATGACGGCAATGATTGCAGCCATCAGTCCGGCAGACATAAACTACGACGAGACGCTTAGTACGCTTCGTTACGCCGACTCCGCAAAGCGCATCAAGAACCACGCGGTTATTAACGAAGACGCAAACGCCCGGATGATCAGAGAGCTCAAGGAGGAATTGTCCCTCCTCCGCAGCAAACTCGGCGGAGGCGGCGGCATAGGCGGCGCTGCTGTACCTCAAGAAGAGGTCTACGCGGAAGGGACACCTCTGGAACAGCAGATCGTCAGCATTACACAGGCCGATGGCACCGTCAAGAAGGTTTCGAAGGCGGAGATCGCGGAGCAACTCGATCAAAGCGAGAAGCTTTTGCAGGATCTAAACCAGACCTGGGAGCAAAAGTTGGCGAAGACAGAGGAGATTCACAAAGAAAGAGAAGCCGCGCTTGAGGAACTCGGAATCAGTATTGAGAAGGGGTTCATCGGCATGTCCACGCCCAAGAAGATGCCTCATCTGGTCAACTTATCGGATGACCCACTTCTGGCCGAGTGCCTGGTATACAACCTCAAGCCCGGCACTACTACTGTGGGGAACGTGGAGTCGAACGCCGACCATCAGGTCAACATTCTTCTCAACGGGTCGAGGATTCTTCATGATCATTGCTCCTTCGAAAATGCACCGGATGGAACCGTGACGGTATATCCAAAGGAAGGAGCTGCCGTCATGGTTAACGGGAAACGAGTGACAGAGCCTAAGAGGCTTCATTCGGGATACCGTATTATTCTGGGCGACTTCCATATCTTCAGGTTCAACCATCCTCTAGAGGCACGGGCAGAAAGGGCAGAGCGTGCGGAGCAGAGTCTCCTGCGGCAGTCGGTCACGATCAATCAGTTGCAAAACTTGGATAAACCATCTTCACCATCGCCAACCCCCAGTCCCAGACCGGGGCACGAGCGGAGCTATAGTACAGCCGTCTCGGACTTTGGAGACAGCCGTCCAGACTCGCCCGCCGGGTTCCAACGGAATGGCAGAGAGTCCGACTGGTCGTTTGCTCGCAGAGAAGCTGCGGGTGCGATTCTCGGGACCGACCAAAACTTCGCAAAACTAACGGACGAGGAGCTCAATGCGTTGTTTGAGGAAGTGCAGCGAGCTCGGGCCGAGCGCGTCAACGGCCGAGATGAAGACCTGGAGTCGATGGCGTCCTTTCCAATCAGGGAAAAGTACATGTCGACCGGGACCATTGATAATTTCTCTCTCGACACTGCGCTCACGATGCCGTCAACGCCGAAGCAAGGCGAGGCGGAAGACAGGTTACGTGAGATCGGAGAGGAGATGCAGAATGAACTAGAGAAGCAAAAGGATAATTTTAGGGACCAACTGAAGAACGCCGAGGTGGCGAACGTAGAGGTAGAGGAAATCAAGAAAGAGAAGGCCAAGATGGAGGAGACGTTAGTACAGCTCAAGGTCGACATGCAGAAACAGCTAGAGGTCCAGCGACGAGAGTTTGAGGAGAAGATCGAAAAACTGGATCCGCTCAAGAGGCTTAAGGCGAAGCCCAAGTTATCAGAGGAGGAAATCGACCGAGCAAAGGCGGTTGCCAGACACTGGAAGGGCCGACACTATGTGCAAATGACTGAAGCGGTGTTGCAACATGCAGCCACGCTGAAGGAAGCACAGATCATGAGCCACGAGCTGGAGGAGAGCGTTGTCTTCCAATTCACGGTGGTGGATATCGGCCATGTATTGTGCTCGTCTTACGATATGGTTCTCAATGGACTGACTGGCGAGGGGGACGACATTGCGCTCGAGGAGGCGCCAAAGCCGTGCATCGGGGTCCGCGTCATCGACTATAAGCATAGTGTGGTACACCTTTGGAGCATCGCGAAGCTCCACGACCGGGTCAGGCAGATGAGGCAAATGTACCAGTACCTGGACCAGCCAGAATACGCACGGCATCTGAGCCTGGACAATCCATTTGTGGAGATGTGCATGCCACAATTTACCTTGGTCGGCGAAGCAGATATCCCGCTGCGGGCTGTGTTCGAGAGCCGGGTTCAGGATTTCACTCTTGATGTCTTTTCGCCACACACATCACACGCCATCGGTATCATCAAGCTAGCACTAGAACCGTCCAGTGCGCGAGCACCAACGAATATGCTCAAGTTCAACGTCGTGATGCACGAGATGATTGGCTTCGCAGAACGCGAGGGCACAGAGGTACACGCGCAGTTGTTTATCCCTGGCATCTCGGAGGAAGATGGGATCACGACCACGCAAATGATCAAGGATTTTGATGAAGGGCCTATACGGTTCGAGAGCGTTCATAGCATGAGCGTCCCGTTGTTTGCGCCGCCCGAGACGACCTTGAGGGTAGCTATCTTCGCCAGGGTGTCGGTGATGCATCTGGACAAGCTCCTTAGTTGGGACGATATGAGGGACGCTGTGCCCGCCTCGCAGAGTAAGCCAAAGGGTGCGAGGATCAACGAGTCGCAATTCTTCACTGAAGAGAAGCACGATCTCCTATCGCGAGTGCAGATCTTGGAGTTGAATGAAGAAGGAAATTATATGCCCGTCGAGGTTGCGCAGACGAGTGAGCTCGACACCGGGACCTTTCACCTACACCAAGGACTTCAAAGGCGAATTGCGATCAACCTTACACATAGCTCTGGCGACGCGCTGCCATGGGACGACGTCACATCGATGCGGGTTGGGAAGATACAGCTCCTGGACAGCGCAGGAAAGACACCCGATATGAGCTCTGCCAGCCCTGACCTGCCCCTGAAACTATCGTCAAAGCCCGTGTTCCGCACCAACGCGAACGGGACCCGGAGCATCACCATGATCGGCCAGTGGGATTCCAGCTTGCACAACTCTCTTTTGCTCGATCGAGTCACAGCGGATAAGTACCGCGTCCAGATGACGGTGTCGTGGGAGATAAGCTCAGAAAAGCTCGCCGAGCCGATGAAATTTTCCATGAACGTGTGTTGCCAGATACTGTCGCGCTCTTTTGTCCGGCAGACATCGGTGCTCTCGGCACTGTGGCAGAGTATCCGGATCGTGCACTGCTCGACATGCATTTTTACGCTGCAAATGCGGCCAGCACCCATCAAGCGAGTGGGCGACCTGTGGCGGATGAGCAGCCAGCACGACTACGTCAAAGGAGAGGAAAACCTTGCATCGTGGACGCCTCGTGGCGTTTCGCTGGTAGCCGACTATATCGGCTCCAGAAAGAAGAGGCAAACCATGTCCGACATTGCAGTTACGCAAAACTTTCTCCGAAAGATTGGCTTCCGCGATGCCAATGATGGGGCCAATGGCACAGAAGAGGCTGAGGAAGACGACCTGCCACCTCCGCTGCCTATGAGCGACAGAGACTCCATCGCCGAGCTGTTGAACGATACCCCCGAGGGCTCGGAAGGTCCCTCCCCACCAGCCTCTCCACCCGCATCCGAGGACGATACTCTCAAACCATTCGACCACGACCAGCCATCGCCAACACCAGTACCGGGGCACGAATATACAGAGGAGCAGACGGCACTTCTGAATCGTTGTCTGAAGCTCTGGCTCTGTTATCCCGACCCGATGCTCAAGATTCTGAGCCCTGCTAACACGGATCCGCCGGCCAACGGCGTGACGGCCGCCGACTCGCCACCGCCCACACCCGAGTTCATCGCTACGGTCATTCGCGTACCCAAGAACCCCACGGTGCTCAAAGGTGGATATCTCCTTGTACCGAGCAGTGACGCCACGCGGTGGATCAAGCGCTTCGTAGAGCTGAGGCGGCCGTATATGCACGTGCATAATGTCACGGATGGCGAGGAAGTAGCAATTGTGAGCCTGCGCAACTGCAGGGTTGACAGCCAGCCGGGCATCCTGGGGCTACTCAACGGCGGCGGAGATTACAGCAATGGACAGGACGGTGGAGACGGACTCAACGGGGGAGGGACATATAGGCCGGGACACAGAAGGACGGCCTCGGGCAGGTTGATTTCGACGATCTGGACAGGCACGGGACTTGGGGGCGGAGGGGGCGGAGGGATGCAGAAGCTGAGCGAGCGGTTGCAGCAGGGTGTGTTTGCTGTCTACGGGACGGACAACACGTGGTTGTTTGCCGCCAAGAGCGAACGAGAGAAGATGGATTGGATCACGAAGATCGATATGAGCTTCCTGGCGACGTCGAGCGCGGGTGGGAGTGGTACCGCGAGTCCGCAGCAGTTTGGAGTCGGCGGATATCCGGAGTGAGTTGGTTGCAACATCAAGAGAAGAAAGTTTAGCATTTAGGGCAAGGGATACCCCGGGCAAAGAAGAAGAGAATATGATAATGGTCCATGGCAGTAAGGCAACGCAACGTAACGCGAGAACAGGCCAAGGCATAGAGTCGGGGGAGTGAAGAGTGCAGCAGGGCATGACTGACATGAGATTATGGATTTCCGAGATTTTTTGGAGGGGGTTCTTCGTTTCGGGCAGGAGGCGAACTCTACTCTTGAATCACATATTTCTTTTCTAGTCAAGTATATAGCTTCATAGACGGAGGGCGGACAGACGGAAGGCTGCTTTTTGTCTTGTTCGTGGATCGTGGGGAAGGAGGGGAGGCCAAGGGACGCTCACTGACTTGAGACCTGATTCTTTTGTTGCCCATTTGGATTGGTGTGCTTGTAACACTATGTATGTGTTTTTAGGTAGCTGGCTCGGATTATACCCCTGGTTGAAGGACACAAGTGAGAGGGACGAAAGAGGCTGGGCGATACCCACCGAGATAGATTGCCAGGGTGACTGGGTGGTGTAAGTAGTTAATGAAGTCCGACAAAGGCTCGGGTCCAAAAAAAAACAACAAAAAAAACAGCAGGGTCAGGAGTAGCTGGGGTGAAGCTTTGCATTCTTTCTCGAAGGGACTGCTCCTAGTTGATGTTTTCTCTCGCGGTCGATGGCTGAAATCAACGCTGTCTTAGGAAGTCGAGATATTGACCGTGCAAGTTGCTAACAGGCTGGACATGCCCCCCTCAGAACTTACATGTCACATGTAGCAAATGTGGCGATTGATAGCAAGCCTGCAGGACATGGTCATCTCACACGGACATCCTTCTACGGTCATCGTCCCAGGTACGAATACGTAGCCAAGCTAAAATAGCTACTAGGTAGTCGATCACTCCACTTACATACACCATTGAAGTCGGGGAAGGTCACATTGATTCGGCCGCTTCCTTCCCGAACCGACCGTTGTGCCAAGAACTAAGTCACTCCTCACCAAGAAAGCGCCTCTTTACACGTCAATGGGCCTAGGCGGACGTCCAGTATAGCCGGATGCAACGACGGACAACCCAACCTCGCGATGACTTTACCCGGCCAGCAGCCCCGGCGACCAGCCCCGGCCAGCCGCCTTGGAAACGGTAATTACACGCTCCTGGGCGCCATACGGCTCTCCTGGTTCGGCTGAAAAGACAGCATCCATTTTCGGGGCGCGGACCTGGGAAGCGCTGGCCCAACAACATCCCCTCTCTTCCCCTCCCAAAGAGGGGAGCCACTTCGGTCTTGGGTAGCCGCTGCAGGTACGGCCGCGATGGTTAATATGGAATGATTGCGATGTGCTCCCGTCCCCATGGAGCCGGGTAAGATTATGCGATGGGAATATAAATGACGCGCACCCCTCGCGGGAGGAGAGAAAGATGGGCTCCTGACCGACTGTGTGCGCGCCCACAGCCAGCATCATCGCGGCATTCTTCCACCTTTTACCTTCGAGACCGAGACAACCAGCCCAGCTTCACAATGAGGTTGTCCAGCTGCGCTCTGGCGGTGGCGGCGGCGGTGCCCCTGGCCGCCGGCCAGCTCGACCACTGGGCCAAGAAGGCCGGGCTCCAGTACTTCGGCGCCGCCACCGACACGCCCGGATTCCGCGAGCGCGCGCCCTTTCCGCAGTCGTACTCCAAGTACGACGCCATCCTCGCGGACCCCAAGGAGTTCGGCCAGACGACGCCAACGAACGGGCAGAAGTGGATGTTTGTCGAGCCCCAGCCCGGCGTCTTCAACTTCACCGAGGGCGAGGTCGTGTCCAAGATCGCCAAGGACAAGGGCAAGATCCTGCGCTGCCACGCGCTGGTGTGGCACTCGCAGCTCGCCCCCTGGGTTGAGACGACCAAGTGGACGCCTGAGGAGCTCAAGGCCGTCATCAAGCGCCACATCTTCGGCGTGGCCGGTCACTGGAAGGGCCAGTGCGCACACTGGGACGTGGTCAACGAGGCGCTTGACGAGGACGGCACCTACCGCAAGTCGGTGTTCTACAATGTACTTGGCGAGGAGTACATCAAGCTTGCCTTCCAGTGGGCCGCCGAGGCCGATCCGACTGCGAAGCTGTACTACAACGACTACGGCATCGAGCGGCCCGCATCCAACAAGACGGCCGGCGCCATCCGCATCGTCAAGCTGATCAAGGACGCCGGCCTTCGCATCGACGGCGTGGGCATGCAGGCGCATCTGCACGCCGACAACCACCCGACCGTCGCGGACCACATCAAGACCATGACAGCCTACGCCGAGCTCGTGCCCGAGGTCGCCTTCACCGAGCTGGACGTGCGCATCAAGGTCCCCGTCAACGAGTCCAAGCTCGCTTGGCAGAAGGAGAGCTACCAGTTCGTCGCCGAGGCCTGCGTGCGCGTGCCTGCATGCGTGGGCATCACCATCTGGGATTTCTATGACCCCTTCAGCTGGATCCCCGATGTGTTCCCCGACAACGGTGCCGCCCTGCTGTGGTTTGAGGACTGGACCAAGCACCCCGCTTATGATGGCTTGATTGAGACTTTCAAGAGCCTGGCGAAGCTCCCCGAAGGAAAAGGAAAAGGAAAAGACACCGAAGGAAAGGGAAAAGGGAAAGGCAAAAAGAGGGCAAACCGCCGTGTATACTAGCTCCAAAAGGCACTTGGTAATACAGGTATCTGAACCCAACCAGAATATAATCGATCTATCTTGACAGCTGTTTTCTCCCATCCCGTCGTTGATGTGAAAGTATGTAATGCAGTTGAGGGAACTCGAGTACGCCTAGGACTCCCTGGTCGGCGCCTTGTAGACTCCAGCACAGGGTCTAGACATGTTGTCGCACTGCTTATATCCAACACTCCAACCTCCAGCGCAAGAAAGTCAACGGGAATCTCACACAGTATGAAATTCTCTCCTTGCGAGACACCAGATTCTCTCTGTCTCGATTTCCCTTGCCCCAATAATAACCCAGAGATAGGAAAACAATATCTTTTATGGTGCTGGCCAGTTCAATATTTCTTTATGTCTCTCGAAATGGCTCTGCACAACCAGGGGGGGTCGAGAATCCCCTCGAAGTACCAAAATTCAGTCATGAGTCAAGAAGTAGACACCAGCAAAAAGGACTCGACTAGGCTGGGATTCGAACCCAGAGCCTTTACCAAACTGAATTGAGGTCTCTGTTGAGGATCTTGCACCGGAAAGTACTGCGCTAGCCATTGCGCTACCCGGCCGACGATGTGTTACATATGGTGATGATGGGCAATCTGACTCTTTGTGGGTTGAAGTGCGGGAAGCGGAGACACATTAGGGAAGGCCCCCTGGCTCGAGTCAGCGAGTATGGGTGTCACGGCAGGCGAGACCCGCTCATGTGGCGCGCGGGTATGAACGTTTCAATAGATAGTGCTGCGGATGCTATGCTGATGTCAGAGAAGCGGAAGGGAGAAAGAAAATACCTCGAGTATCTAAAGATATGATCGACTCAAGGGGTAGGCATTCCAGCTCGGTATGCAATAGTTAGTTGAGTTGTGGAATTGCTCGTATTGGTGAGTATCTAGGTAAGACTGGCTTAATATACTCTTTCTAAGATAATATGTCTTCGGATAGGATCTAAAATTCTAATAGGGCAGATGGATATAAATACCTAGTCTTATTAGTTAACATCGGGTCGACGTGGCCTGCTGAAGCAGTAGAACCTCCACGGGCTGCTGAACTGACCGCTGCGCAAAACTGCAATGTATTGATCCTCATACAACCTCCAAGGCTCCAAACATCGAGGATTGTGCGACATCGTCATCCTCAATGTCTTCAATTGGGTCTCCACCATAATTCGGAAGTGCTCTGATATCAGCTCTGCCATCAAGGGCTCGCTTCCTCTGTCGGCCTCTCCGCTTCCTCGCAAAATTGAGCGGCACAGCGGCTCCTGTGGGTCGTGTTACTTGGTTAGGGGTCGAGCGGCTGCCGACGAAGAGCTTTGGTGGGGCGAATCTGAACTGCTGCTCAGCTCCTGCCACGGATTGGGACGGTTCAACCGCTATTGAGGTCACTACTGAAGGTGCTGCTGAGGGCTGGGTGCTTTGGACCTCCCGACCGTTGCCCCCCAGTTCCGTGGAAGCGGTCGAACAGGGATCGCCGTTGTTGGTAGAACTATCGACCCCTGGAGATATGTTGCTAACCGCCTCAACAACGATTTGGGAGGGTTGGCTAGCGGCATGCGGGCTGCTTGGTGTCAGATCTGACGGCGTCTTCGCCGATGATGGCGCGTATGTAGCTTCCCGGCTTGCAGAAACAGCGGCAGATGACAGGCCGTTATCTACAGTATGGGTAGCTATAAGGCCGGTGAAGGGTGTTCCCGGTACGACAGCTATGCTGTCCAACTCAGAGACTGGTTCCTCAGTGATGCAAGTCGAGCAATCGGATGGTAGCAGATCTCGAGCCGCCTGCTTCTTAGCTTCGTTGAGGGCTTGTTCCATAAAGTCATCTATGTTCTCATCTCCGAAGACGAATTGTTTCCACGCCTCGCCTGGGTCCGCTTCGGGCTCGGCTGGAACCCGAGGTATGGCTGTAGGAGTAAGACAGATAGCATCACCCAGCGTGGAATCCGTCTCCGAAACAGTGCCACGACTCTCCGGAAACTGAGAATGGGGTTCTTCCAGGCCAAAATCTTCGTGCGACTCACAGGACTCAGGCAGCATCCCATCGTATTGAGTGAGGATCTGTGAGAATTCGCTTGGGCTCGCGGTGTCTAGTAACCCTCGGGTTTGGCCGTAACTCTCCTCCGTAGATTCGATCGGGGTAATGTCAGTCAAGGCTGAAAGGGTCTGAGACCACTCTCTCGCGGCCCATCGCTCGCTAACCCCCAGGCTGATTTCTGCGCCCTCCGATGGCATCCGATCACCAGTTCCGGCTTCTTCGGTAATTAGAGATGCGGTAGACTTTCCTAGCCATTTTGTCCCTCTGAAATTCTCCTCTATTTGAGAGAGTGAAACAGGAGGTATCGGCGGCCCGACCTGAGCAACAACGCTTCCTGAGTAACCAGATTGGGGCCGGCCGAGGATGTGAACCTGGCTAGAAATAGCCCGAAACGGAATTGGGTGAACCAGGTTCGGGTTTTGTTCCTGTGTTTGCCTTTCGAAATAGCTAGACTTTGTATACTTAGTCGTACGTGCGTTGGCTTTGCCGAGCACGGGTGGAACAGGTTCTATGGGTGGAAGCTCTTGACGGCGAGTATCCCGTTTCTAGCGGCCTGGAAAGAATGTTACCATACGACGAAGGCTTGGAGAAAGGCGGTGCAACGTACTACTCGTGTGTTCCGCCAGCGGCGGCAGGTTTCTTGTGATCTGGCGGGGCTCGGGCTGCGGAACTACCACGTCTGCCTTGCTGACTACCAGGGCCTCATCAAGCGGTTTCTCGCAGTTTTTAGCTTGGCTTTGCTCCGTGCGACGAAGTCTCCGTAGCCGGTGCATACGTCTTAGCTTTTCATCCATGGAAGGCTTGCTAGGAGCCGACTTCTTCGCCGCATTCCGGGCAAGTTGAGGCAATCTGGCTGCAAACGCACGGCGAGTCCGCAGAGGAGCAGGTCGTGCTGGTCTGGAAAGATCCCGGCCTCCAGAACCTTCCCGTGTCTGCTGCTTCTGGCTTTCCACATTGTTCTCCGGTATTTTCTCGAACGCTGGATCTGTGCGTTGGGCTAAGAATTCGCTAACGCTTTGAAATGGATTTGGTGAAGGGACGGGAGTGGGCGCCAGTCGCTTCCTGATATCCTCAGCCCATTGCGGTAAAACCTCATCGGGGCGTCGCCGGCTGGAAGAAAGGCCGGATCGACGTGAACCGTGAGAGTCGTGAGAACGTCGAGAGCCCTGAGAACGCTGCGAGCTGTAAGAGCGGCGAGACGAAGCAGGGCTAGAGTGATCGGGAGGATTCGGAGCTCTCCTGATAGGATCCCCTGACTCTACTGCACGAGCATGAGCTCTGGCGAAGTACTCTTTCTGTCGTTGGCGATCCGCATTCGGCTTTCTGATGCTTCTCCGACTGTGTCGGAAGAGCGTGCCCTCTGTCCAATTCATTTTTATACCCGCAAGGGTAACGGTGCGTTACATAGCAAGCTGGAAGAATGGGGAGATATGGCGTCTCAATTGGCGATTCTCAATAGCTAAGGTAAGGTTCAAATACGTAGTGCATATAGTAGTGTGAGATTTTATCTGGGGACCCGGCGCCATCAGGGTGTGTTGTTCGCTCTTGCCAAGGAATCAAGCCGTTTGTCGATGTGCATCTGCGTGGCGTTAGCTACCCCTCGCTGAGGCTCACGCTAAAGCCCCTGTAATTGGCCAAGATTAAGCTACGGCAGCCCCGCATCCCAATGACATCCCATTGACATCCATTCCCACTCTCGGAGCAGCTATCGGAGCACCGGAAGAAATGCGATCAACAACCTGGAGGGCAGTACGAGCCCTCACCTCTTCATTGCTATCTTCACACCGGCGACTATACACACCAAACCTGCACCTCGCCCCAGCGTCAGCCGCTTTCCGCAAAATGGCGACCTCCCCCGCCTCCCCCCTCCTCAAACAAAAGGTGAAGCTCGCCTGCATCCAACTTGCCTCGGGCGCCGACAAGGCCGCCAACCTCAACCACGCTGCCGACAAGGTACGCGAAGCCGCCGTCTCCGGCGCCAAGATCGTCGTGCTCCCGGAATGCTTCAACTCGCCCTACGGGTGCGACTACTTCCCCTCCTACGCAGAGCCCCTTCTCCCCTCGCCTCCCTCGCCAACATCCTCTCCCTCCTTCCACGCGCTGGCCGCTATGGCCCGCGACAACGGCGTTTACCTCATCGGCGGCTCCATTCCCGAGATCGTCATCTCTTCCTCCGACGAAAAGACATACTACAACACCAGCCTGACCTTCTCCCCGTTGGGCGAGCTCCTCGCAACCCACCGCAAGGTCCATCTCTTTGACATTGACATCCCGGGGAAGATCAGGTTCAAGGAGTCAGACGTGCTCTCCCCGGGGGATCACGTCACCGTAGTCGACCTGCCCGAGTACGGCAAGGTGGGTGTAGCCATCTGCTACGACGTGCGCTTCCCCGAGCTGGCAATGATTGCGGCGCGGCGCGGATGTTTTGCGCTCATCTACCCAGGCGCATTCAACACTACGACAGGCCCGCTGCACTGGCGGCTGTTGGGACAGGCGCGGGCGGTGGACAACCAGGTCTATGTTGCGTTGTGCAGCCCGGCGCGGGATGTGGGCGCGAGCTACCACGCTTGGGGGCACAGTTTGATCTCCGATCCTATGGCGCAGGTCCTGGTCGAGGCGGACGAGAACGAGATGATTGTCAGTGCTGAGCTGGATGTGGACAATATTGAGGAGGCAAGGAAAGGGATTCCGCTCAGAACCCAGCGGAGGTTTGACGTTTATCCTGACGTCAGCCAAGCGAGAGTTGGTTCCTGAAATTCCCCGAATTATGTCTATATACCCATTGCATCCTGAATTTACTGAGCATTGTGAGGGAACGTAATATATTGATGTCTCTATCATGTGAGAAGACCATCACTATATCCTATGGAGAGGAGAAGCTGCGGTGCAGCAGGCGGTCACTGTCCTTCCTGAACCACAGTACTCAACCCAGGTGTCGGCTCCCTTGTAGTGTCCACGTCGCCGATTTTGTCATTTATTGTCATTAGAGTTCATTACTTCTCATGACTCGACTCGCACGCTCATTGCAGAGCAATCTGGGCAAAGGTCGGCAGAACGAAGCTGGCCTTATGGATATCCGAGTTGTAGTACCTGCAGAGCTTGAGCTCCTCCTCGCGGGTGAAAGAGCGCAGAGGCTCCTTGACGTTGCGGCTGGCATCCTTGCAGCAGACCATGAAGCCAATCTGACCGCCGGGGTAAGTCGGGATGGTGGTATAAGCCCACTCAGCGACGGGGAAAACCTCTTTGCAGTCCTGCTTGAGCTTGGTAATCAGAGGCATGTGGAGCCACTGGTTCTCGGCTGTGAGGTTACACGGAATTAGTTGACTGCTAGATTCAACTCCCAAAAGGATGGATGCTCGGGGCCCAAAGCCGTCCAGCGTAAATTATTCACTCGGGAAGTCTCACCTTGCGTGGTGATGACACCACCCTCACGGAGGGCACCGCTGAGAAGATCAAAGTACGACTTCTGGAAGAGGGAGGCAGCCGGGCCGTCCGGGTCCGAGGAGTCGGTGATGATGACGTCGAACTCGTTCTTGTAGTCGTTCAAGAACTTGAAGCCATCGCCAATGTGAACCTTGACCTTGGGGTGCTCGTAGACACCGGCAAGCGTTGGGAGATACTGCTTGGAGAGGCGAATAACGGCCTGGGAGAGCGGTCAGCGAATGAATCCAAATGACCGGGGCCAATGTCGACTTGACATACCTCGTCGATGTCGCAGAGGGTAGCCGACTCAACACACGCGTGCTTGACAACCTCGCGCAGGACACCGCCATCGCCACCACCGATAACCAAGACCTTCTTGGGGTTGGGGTGGGAGTTCATGGCCAGATGGGTGATCATCTCCTGGTACGAGAACTCATCGCGCTCCGTGATCTGGATGGCGTTGTCCAGGACGAGGACCTTACCATAGGTCTCCGACTCGAAAATCAGGACGTCCTGGTACTTGCTCTTCTCGTGGTGGAGCACCTTCTTGACCTTGAGGGTCATGGCCTGGCCTGCAGCTCGCGTTAGGCCTCATTGGTAGATCGGCGGCGAGATGGGGGTTGTCGCTTACCAGGCCAGAGATCAGAGATCTCGCGGAACCAGCCATCTGTGCAACAGGTATGACTGGTTAGCAGATCCTCCAAGCATGCTTGCGTTCGTGGTCACAGAATGTACAAGAGAGTAGCAATGGCAGATCCCGAGTAAAGCCCTATCTTCTCAAGGCCACAGCTGGACCGGGCAACCACGAAAACCATGGTCTGGGTGGCATGCCGCTGTCAGGGGGCCGTGTCCATTCCGGCATGTTAGTGCCAGGCGCGGTGCCCACGCGGCAGTCACCGGAGCCCTAGCACCGACGACAACAAGCACGGCGTGGCAACCGCGCGGAAATTGGCCAAAACTCCGCGGGGCGTTATTCCGAGGTACCATTCGTGTAAGGGGTGATTAATGGATGGGGCAGGCCATGGATGTGTGGCACATGAGCTTTGCTTTTGGCGGGGTCGGGCGATGGAGGGGTAGTCGACACATGAGACGTACCTTTGATGGTTTCGTGTGTGATGTCACCCATTTTGGAAAATTGACGGAGGCTGTGTAGTTTCAAAAAGGGCGAGACGGCAAGACGAGAGGATGTCCTGGCGAAGAAGCGGTACCGGGAGAAGAAAGCCAATTTGAAGTGCAGGACTCGGGTATCTTTTTAGGGGCTCATACCAGCAGGTGCGAAGTTTTGGTCTTCAGAATTTTTTCCCACCCGAGCTTTCTCGGCGGCGATGGCCAACCAAGCTATGAGCGAATAAAAACGTGTGTCTCGGCCAGGTTACAGTGCCCAATGACGAGAGTGGGGAGGCAACGGACGGTGGACCGTCAAGATGCGAATGTTAGCAAATCGCAAAATCTCTGAAGCAACGCGAGGAGGGGCCTCTAGGGCATGAGTCCCGTACAAGCAGGCGAAGGCACGGCGTTCCACGGCGTGTGGAAACCTACTGGCATCCTCGTACCACCGTTTTCATGTTTCGCGAGCGGATTCATCCGAAATCGCAGCATTGCATCGCATCGGTCCGTCAAGCTTGTGGCTATTCTCAGTTAGTTTCGACATTCCAATCCCTCCGCCTGATGCGATGCGGGAGAGGGCCGAGACTGTAGTGTACGATCCCGCTCAAGGCTTGACCAGACCTGACCCTGTGCGCCTGGTTGCTTTCAAGCCAGTTATAATACCTTGCACGTGCGTTCCAACGCCTCCGGGTCTCTCTAATCCGCGCGAAAACACGGGGAAAACGTCGAGAACGTAAGACCGAACGGCAGGGCCTGGCTCGCATTATAGCAGGCCTTGCTATATCGTGATAAGCCTCGATTACGGTAAAATATGCTTTTAAAGGGTACGGCGTAAACATTGAGAACCCACGGCCTGCTTTGACGGAAGTAGACATCGTCCTCACTGACTTACCTTAGGTTGGATGACACATTCTTTTGGCTGGGGCCTTTGCATTGCACTTGGGGTGTTCGACCTTTTATGACCTCGAAGTCGTGTTCCTGCTGAAGCCCTGGCTGGCTCGCGCGCCTCAGCGTGCCCCGGGGGAGCGGTTGTCTACCGTTCCATCGGCCTGGTGATCCCCGAACTGCCGGAGCTGCGAACGGTGGTTGATCGAGATGCTAGCCTTCGGCGGGAGGCGAACAGACCTCTTAGTACTCGGACTGGTTCGGGGCGGCTCAAGCGTTCAATCCCTGAATTCAAGTGCTTGCGCTTGCGCCTATCGACACGGATTGCGAATTAACGAGCGGCTCTCCAAAATTGTGTGCAGCAGGTCGTCCAGGGAGGTCGCTTCCAAGGCTCAGCTTGAGCCTAGTTCCCCTGAGGCAGCGAAGCCAAGCTCGTTGGCCAGCAGCAACCTAACCCCGGATCCATGATCCTTACCCACCGATGAGAGCTTGAAATTCGCTGTGCAGATGGCTAGGAGACACTACGTGTATTCATAGCGGCGAGTGACCGAACAGCCGAAACCTGAGCACACCGGCATAGTGCACGCGACTCGTCGCGCAACATTCACGATCCCTTTCTCCTGTGCAGGATTCCAATGCTTTCTTCTTCTTCGAGGCGGATGGCGAATCCCAGGGGTTCTTACTCGCTCTTGTGGCAAAGGCGCGGCATATGATTTCGTTTTCTTCCTTCGTTCGCGACGTTGGTTCAGGATGTTACGCTCAAGATGGGGGACTATTCAGTCAGTTGTCATTCGAGGGGCTCCTCCGTGAAGGGGGCGTGAGGGGCTAACGACCTCAACCGAAATGTTGGGATATCCACTGCCGACTGATCAACATGATTACGCAGCACGTCTTGCAGCAAACTGCCCGTTGCTCGTCCTCTTCTCCTGATCAAACAAAACCCGGGATGCAGCAACCTGGAAGCCCCGCATCAGGACAGCATCCGGCTTGCTTCCGCGGGCTCTTGAGACTCTAGCGAAAAGAGTGGATTGGGCTGTTTGCCACGCAAGTTGCTGTACGATGCCGCCTGTGCCACGAGCGAGGCCGAGGGGTAGGTAACTTTTGGAGGAGAGCCACATGGCGCGCCAGTTGACAGCGGGCGGGTATGCCTCCATCCATCATATTTGATCTGTGCTCATTCGCTCCAACCAACAATTTCAATCGGTGCACGAGGATGTTTATGTGAGTCGGCTGCATATGACGGCGCGCAGCTCGTCAGCAAAATCTCGTGAAGGTGTGTCTGTGCTCCTGAAATTGGCCGTGCGCTCCACTATCGTCACCATTGACAGGCCCCTCAGCCCAGCAGCTATTGACGCATCTACACTAAGATGGGCTCGCAGGAGAGAGAGCGGAAGGGGGGGGGGGTTATCAAAGCTTTTTGGGACCAATTGTGATAGCCCAGGAACCCGCCAGCACGACGTACTAAGGTAGCTCGTCGATTCTTGAGCGTCATTCGCAGCGCAACACCTCTGGCTGTCGTCCAGCATGGTCCCATCGTGGGCACAGGCGGGACGTCGCACTGTTTCGTTGCATTGAGCAGCAGCAGGATCGGCCGTGCTCGGGGCAAGCCAAGCAAGCGGGCTATCGGCTCGTCAACGATTGGGCCACTTCATCCGCTTCGTGTATCATCTGCGCGCGTCAACAGTGAGAGGGAGGTGGGTGGCTGCGAACGAGAGGGGGAAGAACATCGAGACATGAAGTTCGAGAAGAGCACTGGGCCTGCTTCTGTGGCTGGGTCGGCAGCATGTTTCCAGGTTGCGACCTTTTGCTCCTTCGTCCGACGAATCCGCCCGGCCTGTCTTGGAAGAAGATCAGTGGACGCTTGGATGGAAACCATGTGGGCGGGAGCCTTGGGCTGGGCCTCCCATCCAACAAGTAGCGTGATTTCTTGAAGAAGAGCCAGCTGGTAGCGCCACCGAACCATGCTTGTCCCGGATTCGGTTCCTTTGCAATAATTTACCTGAAGGCCAAGGGTGGAAGTACTTGCATTGCACGAGTTCCCCACCCCTGCTCGGGGAGGAGCTGACGGCACGCTAGAGTACTGTCGCCGAGGCGGGGCCTGAGGAACACCTCTAGGGCGTGTGCTGCAGTCAAGTAATAATACCCGCTCTATCGACCCGACGCTTTTTGATGCTGTCTGTTCCAGCTTTTCGAGCACGGGTGCTGCACTCCATGCATTCTTCTCCTTCTCGAACTGCCCTACTTCCACCGCTGTCGCTTCATCCAGAGCCATCGCCAGCTTCACGCCCGCGCCCTCTATCTTGCTCAGTTGCTCGGCGATAGTTTTGCGATTGTTTCGTGCCTCGCTTTCCAGGCCTCCGCCGCTCGATCCTTCGGACTTTTTTTCTTCTCAAGAGCAGGGCCTGGTGACCACATGTCGATTGGTTTCGGGAGGTCTTCTGTCAGACCGGGAACTTGGATGGAGTAGGACGACACGATCCGGCCGAACTAGAATCGAACCTATCCCGCTGCGTCAACGTGCTCATCGCCCGACGACGGTCACCGATTTCGTCCTCTTGCCACCAGTAGCCATCACTCCGGCTGCGCCCCTTTAGTCGGCCCAGCTTCCCCTCGCTGCTGCCTCGCGACCGTCAATTGCCCAACTTCATCTTTGCAAGGCCGACGCGGTTCCTAGGCTATCAATCAGCTACCACGGTAGAACTTCTGATTATTTGACTATCGTTGAGTGTCGCTGGGGTTCTCCACCCACATATCCTCGGCCGACCGTCACTATGTGTTTTGGAAGTCGTGAAAAGGGGGACGAGACGGGCGTCGCCCGTTCCCGTGAGCTGGACAAGGTCATTCGCGCCGACGAGAAGCGCATGGCCAAGGAGGTGAAGCTTTTGCTCCTAGGTAGGTTCAGTTCTCGAAGCGGCCCGTTTTCCGACCTGCAGAACTGATAGACATTGGGATTTGATTGCAGGCGCTGGCGAGTCGGGAAAGTCAACAGTGTTGAAGCAGATGAAGTTGATCTACGCTCAGGGGTTCAGCAAGAATGAGAAGTTGGAGTGGAAGCCGGTCATCTTTGGCAACATAGTGCAATCTTTCAGGCTGATTTTTGACGCCATGAACGAGATGGGTATCAAGTTCGAGATTGAGGAAAACGAGGCAAGCAGCCACCCGTCTCCGGAGCCAATCACCAATTGGCCTAGAGGTCCCGCCACTGCAGCGGAACGCCATCCCCCTCCGAGATGTTTGCTAACCAGGTTTCGCTCCGCAGAAAAACATGGCGCATATCATGGTCGACTACGAAATGAGGGCGGATGAACCGTTGCCTATGGATTACCTTGAGCCGATAAAGAAGCTGTGGCAGGATGGCGGCGTGAGGCAGGCGATCCAGAAGGGCAACGAGTACGCCCTACACGACAACCTCGAATAGTAAGAATCCCCCTATTTGGCTGGTTGCCGCGGTGCGCCTGTGACTTATACCCTTGGCAGCTTCTGCGCAGACTTGGACCGAGTATGGGACAAGAACTACATGCCAACAGACCAAGATCTACTCCGTTCCAGGCTAAGGACTACGGGCATCACGGAGACCATCTTCGACCTCGGTCAGCTCACGTATCGGATGTTCGATGTCGGCGGACAGCGGTCAGAGCGGAAGAAGTGGATTCATTGCTTCGAAAATGTCAACTGCCTTCTGTTTTTAGTCGCTATCTCCGGCTATGACCAATGTCTAGTGGAGGACAAGGATGGTGTATGTTTGCCCTTTCCGGAGATTCAGGTATCCCACTAATCCCTGAACCCAGAACCAAATGAACGAGGCTCTCATGTTGTGGGAGTCCATCGCCAATTCGCACTGGTTCACAAAGTCGGCACTAATCCTCTTCCTCAACAAAATGGATCTGTTCAAGGAGAAGTTGTCGAAGAGCCCGATCACAGCGCACGGGTTTACCGATTATCATGGACCGCCAGACGACTGGAAGCAGGCCAGCAAGTACTTCATGGACAAGTTCCGAGCGCTGAACCGTAACCCGGAGAAGGAGATATACGGACACTTCACCAACGCCACCGATACCAACCTCCTCAAGATCACAATGAGTTCCGTGCAGGATATGATCATCCAGCGGAATCTCAAGCAGCTTATCCTGTAAGACAAGCCGATGTTCACACACCTTCGACCTGCACTTCTTGGCGGGGTCTGCTTTCAAAGGAGGTGGCGGCATCACCCTTCCCACGCAGGCAATCCTGCTCGGAAAAGCTGTTTGTGGGGATTGTGACGAGCCGGCCTCTTTTGCCATCATGACTATGCTTGAAGATGACCGTTCTGGACGCAATTAGCCTAACTTGGTATCTGATAGCGTCTGATGAGCATCTACCCGGCCCTGTGTCACGATACCCTGGGAGGCCCGATAGCGCACTCAGCCCTACGGGTCGGCATCCGCAACTACTATCATTATATCCTTACGCCTTCCGGAATGTGTATAATTACACTGTTATCGCCGAAATTTGGCTGTCTATACCCTCGAGCGCTTTACGGACGAATCCCCGACCAACGAGGAGCCGGCGGAAAATGCGAACTCACCAATGCGCGTGTCAAACTCCGAAAACTCCGGCATTCTAATGTTGAATCTTTATCTCTCTTCTTGGACCAGACGGACGGGCATTTGTGGTTCTGTTCTATGTCTTTATTTTGTTTCGATGCATCTTTTTTGGTTTGGACGGGGGAAGGGAATGGCGGGGATGCGGGACGACTGACTATAGGTATTCAACCTGAGCGGGCCAAGGTTGCGGAGGACGCCGACATTTTAGTTCCCTTCATTTCCGACCCATACAATGGGATATACGAACGATATACCCGCGCTGTTCTTGGATGGCTGGAAGGGCGGTACGCGCGAACGACCAGGAATGTGTTCAAGCTGCGCTGTTCAGCTGGGCCGTACCTATGTAGAAAGAATGGGATCCCCGCTATAGGGGCGAATGAATTGAAGCAGCTGCTCAACCACCGTGATCGTCGAGTCCGGAGTACGAATCCCGAGACACAAGTACCTATTGTTTCCGGTGCGACGACTTGTGGCAGCTTACTTGGCGTTTTCCAATATCCCACGTGGGAGTCCTCCGAAGCCTGAAGCAACGATGCGGCACGCCCCTCCGATGTTTCGGATGCACTGGGAGAACGGAAAAAAAGACTTGCAGAATTCGAGACGAACTATAGTCCTGTTCATGTGAGATGTGGCACGTGCGTAAGGCTCACTGCGCCAATTATGCCGCAGTGTCGCACGGCGATGCATCTGCTGGTGTTTGTTACAAAAAGGGGGAGCTGGGCCAGTGCGAAAGCTGGTCTTCTTACTGTCAGCGCAGACGATAGCCCTTGATGTTGACAGCCGTATCGCATTCTTGAGAGGCCGTCTTGCATTTTTCAGGCATATCAAATGGAAATATCTATTCTGATGCAAACAGGCCATTGATACAAGGCAGCCGCTTCAAGACACATGTAGGTAGTGACGCTCTGTTTACTCTAGAGGTTGACAGGACGGTAGGAAGTGCTTCTGCGCACTGGTCTGGTTGCCCTGCATTTCTCATGGGAAGTGGGGCACCACGTTAGTGGCTTGTTAGTGGCTTGTTAGTGGCTGCGGGGTCCCCACGTCTCGCGTTCTCCGCTCTCCTGCCAACGGCTGTTGCGGCTGACAACCAAGCAGATGATCGTCTGCAAGGGCCCTACGCGGCCCAATTGGCTGAAATGAAGTCTGCTCCTTCTTGTCGCAAGATGTGACCAAGTGGAAAAGTTGATCGCATGGTAAATACTGTACCTTGCACTCCTGCTTTTCCAAACCAAGCATAATACATAACTTTGTTTATACCCCTTCGGAGCGTTTCTCCGGATTGTGTTTTGACGGTCTTGGCCTCCCTCCTGATCGCGATTCAGAAACAAAGAGGGGAAGTACCTACTGTAACCAGCAGTTGCTTGCTCCTGGGATGCCCCTTGGCGCCACTTCCGAAGCAAGTACACGAGAGCTTGCTTGGGAGAAGGGCTTCGAGAAGCATCAATCGATCGGGCTAAGCGCTCCCACCCCTTGACTGCGCCAGGAACTCGATAAGCGAAGCGTGTTTCGTCCTGGTCCCCGGGATCGAGACCCGTCGGTCGGAATGGCCAGCCTAAAGGACGAAGGCGTTGGCTCGTCATTGTTGGTTGCCGAGCCTGCCGCGGGGGGGTCGTGGCTCACACGGAAACTTCCGTTTCTGAGAACACGGCGCGGCAAGGTCGTCACCGTCATCGTGGTGTTGTTGATCATTGGCGGTGGCCTTGCTGGCTTAGCGGCTTTGCCGAAAAAGAATGACCGCAGTGGTAGCGATGGATCGTCAGGGGTTGTGGCTGATGGTATCACAAGTGATGCCCATTTCTACGGAGAGTCGCCGCCCGTGTATCCAGCACGTAAGTCTTGACTCTGTGTTAAACACTGCCGGGAAGTAGGCTGAACGTGGGCAATAGCGGAAATGGCCGGTGCCGGCCCGTGGGCCGACGCCCTTGCAAAGGCAAGGAGTTTTGTGGCCAATATGACTCTCGCGGAGAAGATCAGTATCACCGCTGGCGACAGCTCCAATACCAGCTGCTCCGGCTTCGTCCCAGCGGTGCCGCGCCTCGGCTTCCCAGGGATGTGTCTTAGTGATGCAGGCAATGGACTGCGGACAACTGATTTTGTTAGCTCCTGGCCCAGTGGAATCCACGTCGGTGCTAGCTGGAACAAGGCGCTTACGACGAGACGGGGAGTTGGTATGGGAGGAGAGTTCAAAGTCAAGGGGGTCAACGTTCTGCTTGGTCCCGTTGTCGGGCCTGCTGGTCGAGTGGTTCTAAGTGGACGTAACTGGGAAGGCTTCTCGATTGATCCGTATCTTGCTGGCCAGCTGGTCTCGGAAACGGTTTCTGCCGTACAGGGTGTTGGCGTGATAACGAGCACCAAGGTATGTGTTGTCTACTCGTGTATTTCTGAGGCACGAAGAGTTGCAAAGTACTAATGCCGTTTACAGCACTTCATTGGCAATGAACAGGAAACAAACAGGAACCCTAGCGGCGACATCGAAGCAGTGTCGTCAAATATTGACGACCAGACACTCCATGAGCTCTATCTTTGGTATGGCGCCCCAACTGAATTAAACCTGTTGTCGGAAATTAACAGCTATAGGCCTTTTCAAGATGCCGTCCACGCAGGAAGCGGCAACATTATGTGCTCGTATAATCGAGTCAACAACTCTTACGGCTGTGCGAACAGCAAGCTGCTCAATGGCATACTCAAAACTGAGCTTGGCTTCGAGGGCTTCGTTGTGACGGATTGGGGTGCTCAGCATGCCGGTGTTGCCACCGCGTTAGCCGGGTTGGATATGATGATGCCAGGCCCGGACCGTTTCTGGGGTTCGAACCTGGAGACTGCCGTCAAAAATGGTTCAGTTCCTGAGGCTCGTCTCACTGATATGGCGACAAGGTATGGGGTACATCTCACACAACTTCTCACCGCGCGCTTTGCTGACAACATCAGGATAATTTCCACCTGGTACCAATTTGGTCAGGACAAGGGGTTCCCCAAGCCGGGGATAGGGATGCCTATCGATCTCACCAAAGCCCACCAGATTGTCGATGCGAGAAACATCTCTTCTCGGTCCACATTGTTCGATGGTGCCCTTGAAGGCCACGTATTGGTCAAGAATATCCGTAACGCCTTGCCCCTGAGCAAACCAAAAATGCTCTCCATTTTTGGCTACTCAGCCAAAAATCCCGACATAAACACACCCACAGGCGGGCTAGCACCATGGAATTTTGGCACCCAGTCTTTCAATCATTCTGAGTTCATGGGTGGCTTTTTCGGTACCGCTGACTCGGAAGGCAGCACCCCTATCGCGAAATACGGCACCTTGTACTCCGGTGGAGGCTCAGGGGCTACATCACAAGGGACTGTCGTCTCCCCGTTCGATGCGATTATGCAGCGCGCCTACGATGATGGCACTGCTCTATTCTGGGATTTCACCAATGGCGAGCCGCCTGTCGTCCCTGTGTCTGACTCCTGCTTCGTCTTTGGGAATGCATACGCCACCGAGGGTGCAGACCGTCGCGGAGCAAGAGACGATTATACCGACGGGTTGATCAAGCATGTTGCGGGCCGTTGTAACAACACCATCGTCGTGCTTCACAACGCCGGAATCCGGCTAGTCGACCAATGGATTGACCACCCCAACGTCACAGCACTCATCTTCGCCCATCTACCCGGAGAAGCATCTGGAAGGGCGCTCGTATCTCTTCTATACGGCGACTCATACCCATCCGGGAAACTGCCGTACACGGTCGCTAAAAATGAGACCGACTACCCTGTGCTTGGCCCAGACAAGCCGGATGGTAAATTCCTCAAATTTCCCCAGAGTAACTTTACCGAGGGCGTTATGGTCGACTACCGTCACTTTGACGCGAAGAATATCACCCCGCGGTACGAGTTTGGCTTTGGACTGAGTTATACAACCTTTGAGTATGGAAACTTAGCGGTCCAGAAGGACGGAGACCAGAGTAAATTCTCCGAGTTTCCCACGGGAGATGTTCGGATGGGTGGTCAAGTCGATCTGTGGGACGTGTTGGCCAGTGTTACGGCTGAAGTGAAGAACACGGGGCAGAGAGACGGGGCCGAAGTTACACAGCTGTATGTTGGAATTCCGGTCGCGGGACAGCCGCTGAGGCAGCTGAGGGGGTTTGAGAAGGTAGTGATTAATGCTACGGCATCTGCGACGGTGAAGTTTGAGTTGACAAGGAGGGATCTAAGTGTGTGGGATGTGTTAGCCGGGCGGTGGAGGCTTGTCAAGGGCCAGTATAGCATCGAAGTTGGAGGGAGCAGTAGGAACTTGCCCCTGAGAAGGACGCTGGTGATTTAATGATTGGTATTGATACATGTACTTAATTATGTAAAATTGCCAGGAGCGAGTGTGGGGTATTAAGCTTGTTTTAATAAGTATAGCGAACAAAGCGACAGAAACCTGTCCAGAGGCCAATATATCCGTTTAAAAAGGTAAAAAAAGATTAAAAAGAATAATAATTAAGGTTAAGAAGAGTAATCTTTATAAACAAATCTTATATTTTATTAATCTTATTTTATAAAGTTTATAGGCTTTAATTTTTAAGATTTACATATTTTATTTTATAAGGTTTAAAAGAAATAATAAAAAGAATAATAATTGAAAATAAATCTTTCCCTTTAAAGACTTTATTTTATAAAGCTTATAAGCTCTATTCTACAGGGTTTACAGGCTTTATTCTACAGGGTTTACAGGATTTATTCTACAATTTACAATTTACAGTTTTTTTTTGACTTTCACAAATGCAATTTGAACTGGGAACCTCTTTAATTTATATTACGCTGTTTACTACTATACTATTTCTATTTCTATTTGTGAAAAACTAAAGGTTTTTTTTAACCTAACTAGGTGAATTAGAGTAATAATTTAATAATTTTTTATTATAAGCTTAGATAATCAAATTATATATTTTAATATGCATTATATAATGTAGAATCCGATTTTCACATTGTTTTCAGGGTTAGGGTTAAGTAAAGGGAGATATTCATGTTTAAAGTAAAAAAATCATGACTTTCACAGTTATTATTTTAGTTTATAATATAGAAAAAGGTAGTATTATGCGTAGATTTTAACTGTAATTCTTAATCTAAGGCCTGATTTGGAATAGCTATTAAAACCAGAGAGATATTTAAGTTTATATTAATGTTATTATTATTATTTAGATTTAAACAGTAGTATCTTTATTATTATAAGCCGTATAGTAAAGAGAGTCTCAGCTCTGTATTCTTCATAATAAACTGTATAAGAAATGTAATTATTACTTCTTATTATGCTACTTATTGACAGATTATTATAATAATAACTATTATCATCCAACTTTAAACACTAATATCTTTCTCACTTTAAGCAGTACGGTAAAAATGATTCCAGTTCTGGATTCTACGTAATAAGCCCTATAATAAACGTAAGTAATAAAACTTATTATATTACTTAATAACCAGCTATTATTTAAATAATTATTATTATTAGACTTTAAACAGTAATATCTTTCTCATTATAAGCTTTATAGTAAAAGCACTTCCAGTTCTGAATTCTTCATAAAAAACTACGTATAAAACTATCTCATTCGGTTAGATCTGTCCCTGTTCTTGATTTTGAATACCCATTTGTTTAATTTTTTCAAACGCTAATAACTCCTGAACCGTAACCCTAACCCTAAATCTGACTTTAGATTTGGATTCCTGGTCACGTGACGTATCTGAAACCATATCATATCACGTGATTTGGGGCCCGAGCAAACCCACTTTTGATAGTGAGCCGACCAGTCCTAGGTCGAGTTGAATTTCCTTATCAGTTTTGACTGAATTTCCCATAGTAATTTTTTTTAGACCACCCTTATAACAAATTGTCCTCCGGACAGGATAATGAGGATAGTCAATATATGGATCTATGACTAAGGTATTTGTCGTATGTTTGAATGTCGGTTTGGATGACCTTCAGCCTCGACACGTTGCGTACCCTGGAACACCTGCTTTCAGTGACTCACGGTCAATCACAGCGCACGAGCCCCAGAATCCCGTCGCCCCGGCGGGAGCACATGACCCCCATCATCCAGCCGAGTTCCCCGCAGACAGCAACCTGAATGGACTACTAGTAACAACATCCAGAGCTCCGTGAGCCTCGGCTTATTCCCGTTGCGATAATGGAGGGCGATTGATGGTGGGCGGCTTCCTTGGGAGGGGAGCACCCTATCCATCTCCTTGCCCCAACATGCCAACGGACGGGAACAGAGCCCATCATTGCTTACTCACAAGAACTTGAACATCCACGCAGTATTCATTGTTGTCCGGCACGTACAAGATAGGTTCGTCTTATGATGGAGCCATCAAGTTCCAACACGGGATTCATCCAGAAACAACCCGTCCTCAAGAATCAATTCCATGACGATGTGAGCTTGCGACGCGTAGTCAAACGTACGTTGTCTCACTGCAGCATCCCTGTCTGACCCTTACGGGACTCATATTGACGGTTCTTACCTAGTATTCATACCGCCCAATGTCCTGGAAAAGGTCTCGCCCGAGATTGCCGAGCTGGGCGAGCAGGTCCTCTCGCAGCAGATACTTGATTGGGTAACCGATGCAGAGAAGAACCAGCCCTATCTGCGCGGGGGCGGGAGAGACGCCTTTGGCAAGCCCAGGAGTGAGCTCGTCGTCACCGAGGGATGGCGGAAGCTCCAGGAATTTGGCTTCCAGAAAGGGTGCGTACATGATCGGATCTGAAGCAACAGCACTGGGGACAGCTAGCTGACAGCCGTTTAGGGTTGTCGCCATCAACTACGACGCCGACTTTTCGGAATACACTCGCCTCGTGCAGTTTACGCGATGTCACCTCTGGGAAGCATCATGTGCGAACACGCTCTGTCCAGCGGCTATGCAAGACGGCGCAACCCGTCTTCTACAGCGTCACCTCACCAGAGCAGGCAGCACGATGGCCTCCACGCAGAGGCAAGTTCTGCAAAACGCCTACGACCATCTTACCTCTCGAGACCCGAGTAAAACATGGACGAGCGGCCAATGGATGACTGAACGAACCGGCGGGAGCGATGTCTCCCAGACCGAAACGGTCGCCACGTTCGACCCCTATCCCAGCTCCAGCGCTGCTCCCCTGGCCGACGCAGATGAAGGGACTCCTCTCGGCCCATGGTCCATCAGTGGCTTCAAGTGGTTCTCTTCCGCAACCGACTCCCAGATGACCATTCTCCTGGCCAAGACCAGCCCCGACAAGGGCGTCAGCGCCTTCTTCGCCCCGATGCGACGCTTCAACCCATCACTCGTCTCCCCTATCGGTCAGCACGGCGGCACTGAGCTCAACGGCGTGACAATCCAACGCCTGAAGAACAAGTTCGGCACACAATCCCTCCCCACCGCCGAGCTAGAGCTCAAAAACATGCGCGGCTGGCTCATCGGCGAGGAGGGCAAAGGCATCCAAGAAATCAGCACCATCCTCAACATCACGCGCGTGCACACCACCGTCTCCTCCATGGGTTATCTCGGCCGCGGCCTCGCAGTGGCTAAAGCCTTTGCCCTCGTCCGCGAGGCGGGCGCCTCCAAGGGCCGACGCCTCCCGCTTTCCTCGCACCCCTTGCATATGCGAACTCTCGCAAATCTCACCGTCGACTACCACTCGATGATGCTCTTGGTGTTCTACACCCTGTACATCCTCGGTCTGGACGAACGCCCCCTCCGCTCTGATGCCTCCCCATTCACGTCCAACTCCGGAATCTCTATTGCAAAACTCGCAACCCCTTCGCACCTCGTCGCACCGCTCTTGCGCGTCATCAGTTCCCTGCATAAGTCATACGTCTGCGAGAACACCGTCCCGGCACTGTATGCCTGCATGGAAGCCCTCGGTGGTGTCGGATTTCTTGTCAACTCTGAGTCGGAACACCTCAACGTCGCGCGGATCTTCAGGGATGCCTGCGTCGGTGCGATTTGGGAGGGCACGACAGATGTGCTTGCGAGCGATACGGTCCGCGCGCTGAAGCACCCTGCTGCTGGGGCGCTGAGCGTGGAGGCGGTGGATTGGGTGCTGCAGAGGGCGCTGTCTGTAACCAGTAGTGTTAGAGGGGATGCATGGGAGAAAGCCAGAGCGGCGATCGGTAAGCAGTGGGAGGCGCTAAAGACGAGGATTTCCAACGAGACGCAGGCTGAGCTGCTGCCCGAGGCAAGGGGAGTTGTCTTTCAGATGGCCGAAGTGCTGATGGCGGCGCTATTCCTTGTGGACGTCGCGTCGAATCCCGGGGAGGAGATTGAGGCAATGTGCTTGAGGTTTATGGTTAAGAAGGGCATTGTAGATGCGGAGGGAGGGAGTGTTGGGCGGAAGGGCCAGACGATGGAGCTGGACCAGGGGATTGTGTATGGGAGTGGGGGTAAGGAGATGGGCTCCAAGCTCTAGACTCAGGGGGGCTCGCGTGTGATATTCGACCTCTCTTGCCGGCCGTACTCTTGTGGTGTTGTTGCGATTCTCCAGGGTACAATTGATACCCCGGACTTAATTGTCGTCTTTCAGATGTTTACAGGACGCCCCCCGTGCATGTGACGGACGGATGGGCGGGGCCTGTTAATGTGGGGAAGGGGAAAGGTCGGGACCTGGCAACTGACGAGTTGGTGTTTGACCTCGGCCGAGGGCAAAGGCAGCCAATCAGGGGCCTGAGACTAACAAGAAGCCGCCGCAGTTGGGGGCGCTCCGCTCTTTGCCGCACGCGAGCGTTTCCGACGATACAATGACGCATCTTCACATGTTAGGTCCAACTCCACAAATATTTGGCTGTTTCCGACAATTGAAGACCACCTGACGGACTGGCGATGCAGAGGAGACACCATCGCAAAGCCCCTGCCGTCACGCCGTTTGAGATGCCAGTTTAAGTGCTGATGGCTGCAATTGGGACTGCCACCATTGCTGGATTTTGTTGCTCGCCCAGTCTCGCTGACGTCCCCCAAGGCGCAGATCCCCAGCTTTTGGGGAGACGCCTCTGCGGGGGAGGGGTAACCGTCACGCAGCTCCAGAAGCCGCCGAGCCCCGGCATTCGGTAATTCGGCCAACGGCGGGTCAGGGGTCGGTCAATCAAATCAACTGACTGTGCCTGCAGGGAACGACGAGCATCGCTCGGCTCACAGTTCGCTGGCGCAAGAGTCAGCCGCAGTCTGGCCATGGATGTGCCACGGGCCACGGGCCACGGTCGAAAGGGCCGGGACAGACCGGCCGAGGAACGGAGAGCCCTCCGTCGACTGCGCGCCCTCCTGCTCTTTCTCGTGACGACGGGGCCCGCCAGGGTAGAATGCCGCTGTCTTTCTATCCTGACTCGCCTCTTTACCCTCCTCTCCCCGCTCCCCTTTCTCCCTCTCTTTTCCTCCCATTCTGTGTGCTGCTCTCTCCGCTGTCATCCATCTTCAACCCTAATCCCGTCCCCATTCCAGTGACGTCTTCTCCCATCCCTTGTGTCTGGGCGTCTTTCTCTCCTCACACCCTCGGCTCCCCGCAACTCTATCCCGTTTAAGCCTATCCAACATCGCCATCATGGCTGCCAACAACATGGTGAATCCCGCCGTGGATCCCAGCCACGAGGACGAAATCTTTGCCAAGGAGGTCGCCGAGGTTAAGAAGTGGTGGAGCGACGAGAGGTGGCGCTTCACAAAACGCCCCTTTACCGCCGAGCAGATCGTCTCCAAGCGCGGCAACCTCAAGATCGAGTATGCGAGCAACGCCCAGTCCAAGAAGCTATGGCGCATCCTCGAGGGCCGTTTCCAGAACAAGGACGCCAGCTACACCTATGGCTGCCTCGAGCCCACCATGGTCACCCAGATGGCCAAGTACCTCGACACTGTCTACGTCTCGGGCTGGCAGTCGTCTTCGACCGCCTCGGCATCTGACGAGCCCGGTCCGGATCTGGCGGATTACCCCTATGTGAGTACCCCCGACTGGCTGTGATGACCTGTACACCGTTGCTTACACGCCGATAGACTACCGTACCGAACAAGGTCTCGCATCTGTTCATGGCACAACTCTTCCACGACCGCAAGCAGCGCCAGGAACGTCTCTCGACACCGGCAGCCCAGCGTACCAAGCTCGCCAACGTTGACTACCTCCGACCCATCATCGCCGATGCCGACACAGGCCACGGCGGTCTGACGGCTGTCATGAAGCTGACGAAGCTCTTCATCGAGAAGGGCGCGGCCGGAATCCACATTGAGGACCAGGCCCCTGGCACCAAGAAGTGCGGTCACATGGCCGGCAAGGTGCTCGTGCCAATCAGCGAGCATATCAACCGCCTTGTGGCCATCCGCGCCCAGGCCGACATCATGGGTAAGTGTTCAGATATTAGTTTGTACAGCAGGATCACTGACAGCTTTTAGGCTCCGACCTCCTCGCAATTGCCCGCACAGATGCTGAGGCCGCCACTCTCATCACCACGACCATCGACCCCCGCGACCATGCCTTTATTCTCGGCGCCACTAACCCCAACCTCCAGCCGCTCAACGACCTGATGTTGGCGGCTGAGCGTGCCGGCAAGACCGGTGAGCAGCTGCAGGCAATTGAGGACACCTGGATGGCACAGGCGAACCTCAAGCGTTTCGATGAAGCTGTTTACGATGCCATCACCGCGGGCTCGTACCCAGACCCCAAGGGCCTCGCAGCCCAGTATCGCTCCCGCGTGCAGGGCAAGCAGCTGTCCATCAACGAGTCACGCGCCGTTGCCCGTGGCATCCTTGGTGTTGACATTCACTTCGACTGGGACTCACCGCGTACTCGTGAGGGCTTCTACCGCCTCAAGGGCGGCTGCGATTGCTCCATCAACCGGGCCATCGCCTACGCCCCCTACTGCGACGCCATCTGGATGGAGAGCAAGCTTCCCGACTTCAAGCAGGCCGAGGAGTTCGCTAAGGGCGTGCACGCCGTGTGGCCCGAGCAAAAGTTTGTTGCCCCCTTTTCTCACCCGGTAGTAACAGTAACTAACATGTGTGCGGAACAGACTCGCCTATAACCTCTCCCCCTCTTTCAACTGGAAGACGGCCATGCCCCGTGCCGAGCAGGAGACATACATTCGCCGCCTGGCCAAGCTTGGATACTGCTGGCAGTTCATCACCCTCGCCGGTCTGCACACAACGGCGCTCATCAGCGACCGCTTCGCACGCGCCTATAGCCAAATCGGTATGCGCGCTTACGGCGAGCTTGTACAGGAGCCTGAGATGGAGCTGGGCGTCGATGTCGTCAAGCACCAGAAGTGGAGCGGTGCCAACTATGTGGATGAGTTGCAAAAAATGGTCACCGGTGGTGTGAGCTCAACGTCCGCAATGGGCAAGGGTGTGACAGAGGACCAGTTCCACTGAGTTAATGGTGTGTGTTTGTGGTTGTAATTTTTAGTTTGGCAAGTTGTAGATTACGTTACCAACGTCAGTGATATCATATTTGAACATTTACAATACATCCCGATTACAACAAAGTGCAATGGGGATGTGAAAGATAGCTATTTGTACCGTACCCTACAACACCCGCCATCCAACCACACAAAATCCTTGTGCTAAGGAAAAAAGAGGCCTTCTTACTGTCAAGGTAGGGAGTTTTAGGTTGATACAAGGCCTCCCGGCATTCTATGACGGCCTATTATAATATGGTGGAGGCCTCTCAGGGTGTGAGTGAGGCCTTTCTACACCCGTTGATGACCTATTATGATGTGGTGAAGGCCTGTCATGATGTAATTAAGGCCTCTCATAATGTAATTGAAGCCTCTCATGATGTCAGTCAAGCCTTCTGCTATCAAGGCAGGCCACAAACCTCGCTGTTATAGGCCATATCCCCAATTTTTTGAGGCCTTCCTGCATTCCCTGACAGCCTATTCTAATGTGGCGAAGGCCTTTTCATCATATATATACGTAAGGCCTTCTGCTATCAAAACAGGCCATACGTCTTGCTACTATGGGCCATATCCCACTAGAGGCCTTCCAATATTCACTAAAGGTCTTTTGTGACCTAATTAAGGCATAAAATAGAATAGTTTAGGCGTTACTGTTTTGGTTAGGATGTATAAGGAGCTCATAAGGTCCTACTTTTGTACGACGCCCGGTATTATGCAAGTACTATTTTGCGATTATGATTATTACTCTGTATCAAAAGATGATAGGCTATCTCTGTTCCCGCTGTTTCCAGGTAGTTACTAGCCCTGTTCACTCAAGGCCAACACCAACAACCTGCGAGGCCAAGGACCCTTAGTGCACCAGCGTGCTGTTTTGTGTTGGGCCGAGATCAATACAATAGCCAAATGCTTCGGTTCTTGCAATGCCAGAAATCTCGAGGATCTGCCGCCTGGATTTGCCTGGCAAATAATGGCCTGGTCAAGAACCGATGATGGTTAGGACACTGCTGATCGTGGCACCACAGCATGTCGCACGTTTTCTCATCACCATCAAGCTCATACGACAATGAAGAGGAAAGTATCGGAACTGCTGTTTCCTGTGATTTCAAGTACGGGCCGCATATTCTGGCCCCGTGACTGGCCTCGTGAAAACGCTCCAGGGCTGTGGTGCCTTGGGAGATGGCTCGGATGGTTGCAAATCGCCAGTCTAATAGTCCCCATCTTGTCTGATCTGAGTTTGACGAGCTGATTTCTGGCCTTTGAGACAGCTTCCCACCGTGTTATGTTCGCACAGTCTCACGCTCCCTTCGTAGCCGATACATTTACGAGCATATGCAGGAGCGCGACGCTGACGAGCCGAGAATGCGAGTGCGGTGTGGTCGAGGTCGCAACCCGAACAATGTAGGTGCCTGCACGTCAGCGCAGAGTACTTCTTCGTCCAGCGCCCTCGAGCATGTATGTCGCGACAGGAAGAGCATAGATGGCTGATTCGGTCTCGCTGTAGGGCTGAGTGTAGCGCCGCCGTTGATAGGGGCGCTTCGAGATGGGCGCTGGATAGGGCCCATATGCTGGGGCACACTCTGCCGATCTTATTGGTGTTTTGGTAGTGCTTGAGTGCGGGTGAGAGGAAAATGCGCGAAAATAAACGGTTGATGCGCCGGAGGCACTCGACGCTTAACGGATCGAGCAGCAACATGATGTCCAGAAGCAACTCCTCGGGTAGGCCGCACAGGGGGGCACAGATCTGGTTGTGGAAGCTCGCGGCAAAGAGGGGATGCATCTCTAGGCGCTTCGATGCGATATCTTGATCTGTGTAGCAGCGGCACAGCGGCTCGATGATGTCCTGATGCTTGCGCTGCCATGGAAACAGCGTTGGGCGTGCTGCCACGATGCCCCTGATGAGGTGCCTGAGGAAGTTGACGATGCTAGTTAGAAATGTTGTGGCCCGGTAGGTCAATTTCCAGAACTGGTGGAAACCCATGGTCTCTACTAACGGAGTTGATGCGACAGATGGGACAGACGCAATAAAATTAGGTAGACACAGGACGCAAACTTTATAGATTTGATGGCTGTTGTAAAGTTGTTGATGAGTGGGAGCGGTCCTCAATTGGAACTTTGAATCAAATAAAGTACCTCTAACACATCGACGAAGACGCGGCAATAGCTCATCGGGTAAGCGCGTTTCAATCGTGACTGCCATCTAAGATAGGGGCCGGCATGGAGGTCCATTAGCTCACGTTATCGAGGAGGCGGTTCTCCTCAGGGGCCCTACTTAGCTCCTTATCATCCCCCCACTGCTACATTAAGTCTTCTTCCATGACCCTTATCGTGACAAGACAGCGTTAACTCTGTACGAACTCAATTTATCCAATAGATCAAGGGGTATGTATGACTAGTCTATGATAAATACCTATATCCAACCCCAAATATCACTTCTTTTCTCTATTCCCAGTCTACCAAGTAAACATCATCAACGCCGGATTCAGCAGCACCGGCAGCGCAAAGTGCGACAACACAATGACCACCAGCGGATAAATGCTAAAGAAGAATGTGATCCTCCACGCATAAGGAAACACATACACCCCGCAGATCATCAGCGCGCTGCACGCAATGCAGTAGCAGAAGGTCCACTTGAATTTGCGCAGGATGCGCATCACCTCCGGGCCGAAATGGACCGTCTCGATCTCCTTGGCGGTCGCGCCCCAGACCATGTCGATCTCAAACATGTGGCACAGGATGGCCTGGGAGACGTGGAGGGAGATGCCGCCGAGGAAGATGGTGAACATGGGGACCCACTTGATGTTGTCGACGATGGCGTGCAGGAGCGAGGCCTGGTGGGTGCGGTAGCGGAGGGCGGCGAGGGCGAGGTTGCCGAGGCCGTTGAAGACCACGACGATGGAGACGTAGATGGCGAAGGAGTCGAGGTAGTATTTGTCGTAGAGGCCGTAGAACCAGCCGGTGATGAAGTAGTTGACCAGGCAGAGGATCCAGGCCGCCGCGATGGCGTAGTAGGTGCCGATGTAGGCGCAGATGGTGACCTTCTTGGCCAGGGGGATGCGCGACGTGAGGATGAAGGAGCGGAAGAGCGGCGTAATGGGGCCGCGGAAGAGCCAGAAGCGAACGGGGTGGAAGAGGAGCTCGCTGCTGCCGTAGGCGTACTTTTCCCAGCGCGCGAGCTCGTCGTAGACTGTGAGGCTGACGCCCTCTTTGAAGCCCTCGCCTGTGTAGGATGCGAAGCGTAGAGAGTAGCCTGCCACCTGTAGGCGTAGAGACATGTCAAAGTCCTCGGAAACGTGCGACTCTGACCAGTATTTTTCGTAGCCGTCCTCGTCCATGTATGTGGCGGCGTCCTGGATGGCACGCCACCGCAGAATGGCGTTATGGCCCACGAACGGGCAGGCGTCACCTGCCGCAACGGTGAATGTAATGGCCGTGTAAATTAGGTTGGTGAACCAAGTGACGCTAGCAAGACAGAGTTAATGTACTCTTACGAAGTAAGGGGTTACTAAATAAGGGGAAGTAATGACTTGCCCGTTTTCAAAAAAAGAGTCTGTGACATTCATGACTCCCGACGAAAACTGCATGATGGCCACATCAGGGCTTTGCTCCATCTCACTGACACCGTCTAGCAGGCAGTCACTAGGAACACGTGTGTCCGAGTCGATCAGCAAGATGTAGTCGCCAACGCGGATGTTCCCCTCGGCCCAGGTGAGCCCTTCGTCCTCCTGGACCACATCCGCCAAGCACCTGTAGTACGCAGCCACCTCGTGCTGCTGCGTCCACCGCTGATTCTGCCGGTTGACACCCTCGAGCCTATCCTCGACGCGTGTGCTGACATTGAGGGCATAGTTCATGTTGCTGGCCTTCTTGAACTTGCCGCGCCGCAGGAAAGGGGGCTCGTGCGGGCCGGTCATGGAGTTGTGCGGCGGTCGCGCGACCCAGCCGATGTTGTGCTCTTCGTAGAAGTCGCGGCGTGCAAGGCCCTCTTCTTCGGAGAGCAGCTGCATGCCGTCGTCGTTGACAAATATGTTGGCCTTGCCGCCCTGCATCTCGTACGTGCTAATGGCCGCCTTGATCGACAGCACTGTTGGCTTGATGACGCCCGCTAGACCCTCCTTGTACACGGGCATCTGGATCGTGACGTGTGGCAGCTCGCCGTGGCTGCGGTTCAACCTCGGTGGCGGCTTGCCGCTGTAGTACTTGCTGTTGGTGGACATGTGTGAGTTTGGTCCGAAAAGCTGAAAAATGTTGCCGATGATGGTCTGGAAGAAGAATATAGAGAGGAAAAACTGCACCGGCCCGACGCCGATCAGAGCCAGCCTGAGGTAGGATCTGTCCACCACGCACTGGTACGCCAGCGCTCGCCAGCCCAGGCCCAGACAGCAGATGGACAGCGTCATGGTCATGGATACCATTACGGCGCTCTGCAGCTTGACTGGGCGTTTATCGTTGGCGAGGGCCTCCTCCAGCTCCTCCGGGGTTAACTCGAGCTCGTGGATGCTCTCCATGGGCGCCTTCGTCTTCGATCTCGATCTCGATCTCTTCCTTTTCGTGCTCTTCTTCTTCTTCTCGTCCAACGGCGCCTCGTCGTCCTCGTCATCATCCTCGTCGCCGCCGCCATCCTTCTCCTTGCCCCAGATGATCTCGATGAAGCGCAGCTCGAGATCCTTGGCGCGGGCCAGGAGCTTCTCTGGATCATCGTCCCACACCACCAGCAACTGAGCGTCCTCGATGAAAGCGGCGAAGTGGTGCTGCTGGCCACGCGGTAAATCGCCCATGGTATGTAGGATCTGCACTTGCAGGCCGTCGGGCAGCGGCACGAACCCCAGATTCGTGCGCGCGGAGATGGAACCGAGGAGGGCACGCACGACGGGCGTGTTGACCGTCATGGCGCAGCGCACGTTCATCTGCGAGACCATAGCGAACAGCGACTCGGGGATGGCGGCCATGTGCGGCGGACAGCAGGTGAAGTTGCCGCGCGACTTCTTGAGCACCACACCCTCGAAAGGGTCGTCGCCCGTCGCGTACTGCTTGCGCAGCTGCTGTTCGTACAGCCAGTTGACCATCATGTCGTTGCGAACCTCGTTTAGCGCATCGACGTCGGTGTTTCTGTGGTCCCCTGCCGGGAAGATCGAGGGCGCGTACCGCGAAGCACTCTGGCTTCTCCTTGCCGCCGCCTTGGCTGACATCCAGTCCGGCGAGGATCCTTCATGCTGAACTCGGGGATCGAAGGCGGAGGGGTCCGAGGGCGTGCTCCCCTGGGACGGTGGAGAGTCGCTGGGCGAGGGGAAGTCAGGAATATCTAGCGCTGGGCCCTGCATGGACCTCCTCCCTCTCTGCTGGAGCGGCTGCAGTGGGTAACCTTTCTCGGAAGCTGAATGTCTCCTCCGGGTACGGCCATTCGTCCCCACTGAGGCTCGCCTCACCGGGCCCTTCTCGTCCCCGTCATCCGGCATGGTGGACGAGAAGTAATCATTGTAAGAATTCATAGTGACAAGGATATTAAAACAAGGTGGAGGACTGAACCGGGCCGCTCCCGCCTTTCTCACGAGGCCTGAAAGCAAGGGACGACAAGGGACGACTCGTCCCGAGAAGGCACCTTGTCAGTCTCGGCTCGGGGCCGGGAAGCTTTCCACAAATTGCCTATACTTTCTTGGCACGCAAGGAAGCCGAGAGGGATAGAGTTCGGTAATATGACCCTTCGTCCTCTGCACCGTCCATGACAGACCGTAATGCGAGAAACAGATGATCGGAAGCCAGGTAGCGCGCAAGAGACGCGATGGAAATCTGAAAACCTAAAGGCCTTCCCTTCTAATATAGCTAGCTGACCAAGGATGAGAATCCGAGGGTTTGAAGGCTATATTTTGGATGATATCCACATCCATTTGCAAGGCGCCCCTCGCCATGCCAAACATCTATACCGCGCTTACGAAGCTTTCCGTTCTCGATGGTAGTCTCCTGGGCCACCTCTGCTGATCCATGACCGAGGTAGCGCGTACTGTCGACACTTGCCGACTGAACGGGTCGCATACCTCAAGGACTAGTGTTGATACACCCAGCACCCCATACCCCAACACACAATATCTCATGAAAGAAATTAGAACATCGTGAGGACTTTTTGAGTCGTGGTGATGTTGGCGAGCTAGAGTTGGGTAGATATGGGTGTGTTGTTTACGGCATGACCGGTGCCACGAAATCAATACCCCTTCACTCTCCACGAGCTTCAATAAGAACAGAAATTGTAGCCTGTGGTGAATTTTACGGTTAGGTAGATGACCCTGATCACTGATCTGGCCTTCTGCAAGCTGCTATGACCCTTCTCGAGTACCGTCAAATCCCTCTGATAAGGCGGGAAGCCGAGTGGACCCCATCTCGGCCGTTGTCGATATCTGTAGCTTGCTATATGCGCAAAGATGGAACAGTTGGGCTCGGGTCTTGTCCAGGGGCGTGCTTCTCTGAAGTGTCAACCGCCTTCGTACATGATGGCAGAAATATGTCTCGCTCCTGATCCGCTCTGCTCGCCTGTGATTTCTGGTAAGGGAAACGGCGGCATAGCACTAACACCCAAGGATGGCTGCGTCGACTACCTACGCAGGCCTAGGCCGTCACAAGACTTGAACTGGACGGCGCGGACACTATCGCACACCATGTCGAACAAACGTGATGGGCGTGGCATATCAGCCTCGGTGTGATGTCCTCGTAGGTAGCCTTTGGAGAGAAAAGGCGGTGTGTTCAAACTCGTGGGGGACAACGATGGAGGCAAAGGTGAATTCGAGAAAGGGGGAGATCACGAGATCTCAACCGGCGCAGGATATCCCACGCCTGTTTGTCCAGCCCATTGGAAATAGGAAGACAATGTCATGGCCTTCAGGTAAATTCTGCGACGAGGACGCCCCCGCGTACCATGTCGACCCCCTGAATCTGACACGAGGACGGAAAAATTGAGTCTGAGGGAGTTCGAAAAGAGGTTGAGGGAAGGTGCAGTTTGAGGAATTGAAACGCGTCACATGCCCACCTGTCTGCTGCCGACGAAGGAAACAGCGAGCCTGCAGGCGGAAAAGCTGCACGCAAGTTCCAGGTTCCCCGCCATTGGCGCGTGGGCGCTGGGGGGTGCTCCGCCCTCCCGTACGAAGACGGACTGGAATGTCCAATCTGGAAGTTCCAGAGGTCGACGGTTCATCCCTCGGGCTCTCTAACCACCGCTACCTACAGCTGTAGCACGTCAAATGAGCATCAGACCATGTCAGGATTTTCTTTATTATGATGACTCGCCTGCTTTCCAAACACACTTTGTGATGCATCGTTGAGAACCTTTGTTTCGTGGTCCCTTACCCCTCCAGTTTCCTGCACAGGTGCTCTCCTTTTCCGACGTCATCCTCCAGACCATCGCATCCCGAGTCGCCAATTCAACTTCTGAACTCCAGCCATGGCGATATTTGTAGATTTTGAAGAGGAGGATGTTGAACCGCCGCAAGATGGCCAGCCACCCCAATGGAGAGAGACTGTCACCGTGACCGAAGCGCCGGCCCATGCGGCCGAGAACGAGACGGACGAGCAACGCGAAGAGGCGAGCAAGTCAGTCGTCAGGGGTGATGCGAATAAAACCTCCGCGACAAAGGCTTTGGGATGCTATCCGTAGGCGGAATCACTGGCTTCATCTTTGGTTATCTCCCCCTGATCCAAAGGGGGGAAGAGAAACCGCCTACTGACAAGACAAACTCAGCGTTATCATGTCGATGGCCGCACACATCGACTTGAATACACTTGACAGCCTGTCGCGGACCTGTCATCGGATTCATCAGAGCATGCTACAGTACCGCAAGCCGCTGCTGCTCTCGTCGTTGCACTGCTCCAACGAGCACCTACCTGTCGACCCAGAGGAGACGCTTCGCTACCGCGCCCGCGCAGGGAACTGGTTCTACATGGAAGATAGCCCCGGACGAAGCGGAACGACTGGAAAGTCTGGCCAGTGCGCCCGAGACTTGGTTGGCGAGTGTCGTCGATGCGGCACCGTAGTCTGCCGGGTGAGTTTGTCATGATGCCCTATGTGGGATATCCTTCGTGCTTACTAGACACCCGCAATAGAACTGCGCCATCAAACCTCCCGCGCATAATGTTCTTCCAGATCGGCATAGACGACTCTGCATAGCTTGCACAGAAGCACCGCTAGGAGACCTTGTCAAGCCCCGTCTTGGGCCCGAGTGTACCCTCAACTCGGATGATATGAAGCGCGCCATCTGCAATTGTGCCTCGGAAAGCGTATGGCTTTGTCAGCCGTGCGGGAGAACTATTAGGAACGATGATCTCGAGTACAAGCGAATTTGGAGATGGCGCAACCAATATACCGCCTCTCTGGGCGGTCTTGGGATAGGAATTGGCGAGGGAGACCGCGGCGCCATCTGCGCACGAGATAGTGCTTGCTGCGCTGGCCGCGAGCTGGAGCAGGAGACGGACTGCGACGCCGCCGACGCGCGGGACGCCGAAAACTTCCTCTCGGGTTCGACGCCCCTCAGCCAAACAAGCAGCAACTCGTCACTGGCGCCCTGGAGCAACGGGTCTGGTAGTCCTAGCAGCAGTATCGGGAGCAACACCGGTCTCCCCGGTGACCCTGTCGACCATCGGCGCACGCCTAGTCCGCAGCTGAAGCCTGGGTATGAACGACATGAGATAGAAGGGATTGGCGGTGTCATGAAGAAGAAACTGCTCCGCAAGATCAAGATCGGCGCATGTGTGCCTGAGTGGGAAGATGAACGACTGAGCGGGAAGATCCTTGGGCGCGAGGTGCAAGGGCGTCGGAGGAGTTGGTGTGGATGGTGTAGACGGGTTATTCCAGCCCAAGGCGACTATGATGCAGCAGAACGGGCAAGGATAGCAAAGGAAACAAGGGATGGCGGCCAATTGGCGAACTGATAAGGGGGTGGTGTGTTGGCTGTTAAGGTGACCTTGCAGTTGGAACTTGGAATATCAATCAGGCTTGTAGATAGCTCTAAAGGGCAGATATTGGAGAGGGAATGGTTAGGAAAAGGGGTTGGTCAGAAAGGTTCTGAAAACACGAAGTTAGCATCTATTTCCGAGCGCATGCTGAACAGTAGAGAACAATCAAGGGCCTGGCTATTTTCGCCAAGCAATGTACCACCAGCATTCGTGATGCCCCCCAGCTCTCCTCTAAGCGTTGACTTTTCAGTCATGAGCAGCAACATCAGATAAAAATTACGTCGGCTGACAAGAAAATGTACAGGTTATATTTGTAGTAGACAGTGTACAATACAAGGACAGGAGAAGTTATCCCTATCCAGCGCTGGAGGATTCAGGTTCGCAGCGCTTTTCCCAGGAGTTCTTTCGTCCTCCTTCCTCTTGATCGTACAGTCTATGGGCAGCTCCCAATCGCCCGAGGCGCACTGCAGGCCGGATTTTCCCGGACCAGACAGTCCACGCGCCAATGCTCTATTTTTTGACCTTATCACACTTTTTCCTCAGGACGTGGTACTCTCGTAGAGCCAGACACAGTATCCCTTCAGACACCCATCTATCAGATAGCTAGCATCCCAGGCCTCTCTCGGGAGACTCTATAGAAGACCGTCGAGTAGCATCATTCGTCTCCGCTTGCGATCCTCCACGGCCGCCGCCTTGCGAGGGCCCCACTTGGCCTCAAGTGCCTTCCTCTGAGCAGCCATCTCTTCTTGATGGCCTGCGCTTGAGTGGCAGCACATGAGGACGAATATCTTGGGGCACTTGTATCGTGTTGCCAATGCCGTGACACTGTTCTTCACCGGGTCGGTGGTGCGGAGCCGCCGCATCTCTTGGACATCGGCCTCGGTAAGGTGGTATGTCTTGGGCGCCGCAGGACGAAGAACGGGGAGCTTCTCAACATTGGCGACGGCGTCAGATGCGGTTGGGTTGTACTTGATGGTAGTTGACGAGGCGAAGAGCGTGGCGGTTAGGTTCGCGCGCCGCCGCGGGTCGGTCTTGGGAAGAAATTTGAAGGGGGTGTGGTAGACTGATGGTGCGGATGAGGGCGGATTGAAAATGATGTGGCTGCCTGATGCTACAGCAGGATTGGTGATATCTTCAGGTGAGGAGAGGAAGGACGGGTGCGGCGGAATGTTGAGCGCGCGTTTTGTCCGCGAGGTGGTGGACTTCTGACGGGTTCCCCGGAGCCCGTTTGCTATTAGGGGCCGCAATTGGCTGCTTGCTGCGGTGATAGAGGGAGAGGAGGAGGAGAGAAGGAGGGCGTGGCGGCAGCAGCTCGCTGCTGGCCTTCTGACAAGTTGAAGCTCCATGTCTTTTTTTTCCGTCTTGCTGTCGTGAACACGAATTTCGAGGAATTAGAGGACGCTCGAGTCGCAGAAATTAGTGTAAAGACAAGCAAGAAGTGAAGAAAAAAAGAATATCAAGCTAAAGGAGAGTTGTCTCGATTTGAATTGGCAGATTGACAGTTGTGCGGGTTTCGTCCAGCTCAACCGTCCACCACGTTCGCCCTCGATTGCAACGGCTGGTAGTCGCGCTTTGCTCAGTGCTGGTGTTGAACTTTTCTCGAGCGAATTGACAGGCACGTGACTTATCCTAGCTTGGGTCCAAGCTTGGGCAGCTCGGGGCCGGTGCTGTGGGTCGGGATCCACTTCTCGATTGTTGCCCGGGACTGGCGCCCCGGACTCGGCACCCGCGACCAACGTGACGCTGGGTGTGCCGATGCTCTGGGCCCCTATCAACTGTCCACCGGTCGACTTCTTACTTGCATGGATTGGCCAACAACCCGACACAGCTTTTACCGACATCTTCCTCTCATCCTTGCTGAAGAACTTGACTTCCGCCTACGATATATTGGCAGGGCGCACCAAAGCAGTCATCCGCGAGGTCGTGCTCGGCGGAATAGACCTATGATGCTTTCGGTAGTGTGGGCATCGTGTACCCGCCCAAATCCCGGGAGGGTGGCCGGTATTCCCTCGCAAAGTCCACAACACCTGTCCCAGGTCCTGCTCCGTGGGTTTCACACCAGGACGGAGGACCTTCGGAAGGGCATTCGCCGCAATGGCCCCACAGCCGACGAAATCATCCCCAAAAAAAAACATTGCTGTCTGCAATCTGACTTCACTCCTGCATGGAACCAGTTCAAGACCCTGATGCGTGATGTAAGTCGGCTGTCATTCCAAGCGTTTCCTCGCTTCTGTTTTGCGGAAGAAAGGACAGATGCTCTTTGCATGAACAAACACTCTCGTGGTTGACGGCGCTGGCGCCGCTTAGAGCAGATTTGTTTCAAGCTGATGATGTTTCGCCAAACCTTCCTAAAAGTTTCCCAAAACAGAATGAAGTGTGGGGGGCAGTTTCATGCTCGCAACCTTGCCAGTGTCTTCTCGTGACACGAAAGCGGGAAGTTTTGGCAATCTGGCATTCTGGCCTCTGGGCGAGGCTGTCTGAAGGATCATCATCTGGCTGAAGAAGGTCCACGGCTTGTGAGGACCCAAAGCTGTGTTACCCCTGGATGGCTGCCTTGCTGGTTCTATTTTCCGACGGCGGCTCAGACCACTCGCCCAAAAGGGGGGTCTTGCTCGCCAGTGCTTTATGCAACGTGAAGGCCGGATCGACCAATCAGTCGCTCGGATTGTCGTCCAGCGCCTTCCACATGCCGCGAATTCTGTTCGAGCTTGTGTTTTGGGGGAGCTCAAAGCTGGGTCCGTAAACATCAGCACACAGCCTGATGATCAGGAGATGGGGAGGAGCTGAAAACTGGAGGATCCCTCCCACGGACATGCCGTGGGCGGGCACAGACCAAACAAGACAATCCAGGAACTGTTGCCCGTCATCCGTACCTAGCCGTAGGGACGGACGTGCTTCGTACCTACTGTGACTTACCGCACCTGGTACCTGAAGGCGCAGTCCAACGCCCCGCCTCCGTCCAGCGCAGGAACTAATCTTCTGATTTCATGCTGGGTTGCGAGGACAAATAGCTATATGATCCCGCACCACGAGCCTGTCCGTACGAATTCCATGCTTGGGTACTTGGTGGGACGGCATTACGTATTGCACCTCTCTTATTACACGGCAGCATCGAGGCCTGAAACTTAAATCCAGCCCCCTCGCCTCACCCCTCTTTTTGGGGGATTTGGGCAAGCAACCTTGTTGCAAGTTGCTGCAGCATCGTCATTCCCTGCTGATCGCCATCTACCCGCTCCCAGACTGCCAGACCAAGCGACAAAAACGACTCGAAGAACAAAGACCAGACAGTCATACCACTGCCGATATTCGCCAGATTACAAGCTGAGGTTCCGAAAGGGGCAGAGACAGCTGGAAGCATCGATCGATCCATTCCCGACTGGGATCCAGGAACAGGCAGAATCAACGCTCTACAGTCGCACCCGACCAGACCGAGCATTCCACGACTGCATTGCTACGGGAACAACCATCGCACGTCGATACAGCGCCTAGACAGACTCGGAGGAAGCAAGTAGCTGCTGTCTCCGTATTGCACACACTCAGCAGGGCCTGACCAAGAAGGTATGTATGTTGGCGCCCATAGTTCCAAGGTTCTCTTCGCAACCGGCCCGCCCCAGCACCCAAACCACTTTAAATCGATTTACACGCGGCGAATCGGGGAGTGCGGGCAGCAGTCACACGCCCGCCTTCGAGTCGCGAGACTTGCCTTTTATCCCCCACCATCGCTCTCAGCCGAGATTGTTGGAGATTTTTGATGCCCCCGAATACCAATTCCATGCGCGCCTCTCATGATAAACCATCCTGTTGACCATCTATCCGTCACTTCTAGAGCCCCGACGAGCACTCGACTTCCTCGCCCTTGATTACCGCGAGCCTGCCTTTGCGTGTCTGCGGCCGAGAGAAGCTGAGTTTTGAGAAGCTCCAGCACCGCCCTGTTCTGTCGCCATGAGTCTAGCAAGCACGCCGACAGCCCACGCCGGGCAACCCATTCCAAGGTTGGCCGAGCCACTGGACGCCGAGCCCACCACCGGTGATTCAACTCCCCGCGCAGTAGAAGGCGAAGAGAAGAAGAAGAAGAGGGCTCTATTCGGGTTTGGCAAGAAAAAGACAGAAGACCCGGTAAAACCGCCAGCGAGGTCGGAGCCAGCCCAGCAAACCGTTGCGGCAAGGCGGCAAGCAAACGCCTCGCCCGTCCAGATCGACCAAGCCCACTTTATCCCCACGTCTCCCAGTAGGGCTTTCGCCTCGTCGCCCCGCCTGGCTTCGCCTGCCGGGAGCCAGATCTTCGAGCGTGACGTGCAAGAAAGCGCGATCCTGGCCCCTAACTCGCCCGCGATCCCCTCACACATTCAAACCGAGAACTACATACCACCAGTGCTCGATGCATCATCAGAGGCCATCACCGACGGTCATCTAGACCCCGACGACGTTGAGATCATCACACACACCTCACATCAGTCTGCCGCAGTGACCGTTACGGGCGGAGGGGGCCTTCTGGAGCCGAGCTGGGCCGAGGAACTCGCCGCCTTCACATCCGAGAAGGGCACTGACAGCGCATCCAACTATGGTAGCTTCGACACTACCGACGTACGCCGGCTCAGCTTCATCTCGTTTGCCGATGTTGTACAAGCAGAGCAGGGCCACGGCGGCATTGCTGGCTCGCGCGACAGCATGCATCTTGCGGGGCTCACCAGCCTAGCCTCGATGGGAATTACCAACCGATCACCCTCGCCGATTCGCTCACCCGTCTCGTCAGCCGGGGGACCAGAGACCAGCCCTCCTACGAGCAAGTCTGGGTCTGTAAAGGGGCTCGAGATGTCCCCGAGCCGGAAACCGCTTGGTAGCCCTGGCCTTCAGCAACTGCATCCCCCCGGAAGCCCTACGGTCAGCGGAGAGCTCACCATCGAAACCATGTCGCAAGCGCTGCGAAGGACGGGGAGCGGTGATCTGAGCGTTCTTCGAAGCAACCCATCGAGCCCAATTTAAGCAACTCGAACGTCAGGACACAGTACCGGATCGTGGACGGGCGGTTTTCACCCGGCCAGGCCTAAGATCCGGAGACGATTTCCGTGTTTTCTTCTTCCAAAGCCTCTCGTATACCAAAGATCCAAGTCGAATCGAAAAACCCGAAGAAAAAAGACCATATTTTCCTCATCCACCGTCGATCTACAGCTACGACAATCTCTTCCTAGTGGGGTTTCGAGGAAAGGGATAATACATACCTAACTACCGGGAGACATAGGAGTTGTATTGTTGTTTTCTCCATCGTGCCTATTTCCTTCAACAATCCCAGGGAGCGGCAAGTCGAAGTCAGGGGAGTACTTTGATCGTAGTAGGGGTGGGTTCTTCTTCTTCTCTTCTTCCCGTCCTTTTTCAGCAGACATTTTGGGGGTGATGAAGCCTATTTTATACCTCTTTGCAGTTGTTGTTTTTCGTTCAATATTCCCAATTGCGTTTTGATTGATGATGGAGCAGGATAGGCGGTGTGGTGATCGGAAAGCGTGGACGGCTGGAGTACCCCATGGGTAGGCAGAGACTAGGACAAATGCAAAGCTGGTGGCTGTCGCGAAGGGGGGGCAGGGGAATGATGAATGGCGAGAGGAAGGAGATTTCTTTGGAGCCTTGGCCTCCTTTTGATATATGACTAGGTACCAGATCCCAAATAAAACTAGGTATCGGGTTTCCTCGCTGATCAAACCTCCGTATTGGTGACATGTGCTGAAATGACGTGTAACTTTATATTCGTTTATTAGTTTGCCTCAGATTTCACGTGTTATGAGTGATCACTAGAAATCATGCAATATTCTACTTTTCTCACCTGTTGATATTTGTCGGTTCTCGGTAAAGCGTCCGAATCACACCAATACATAGTTGCTACAGAAACACATATGCAACATGGGAGTAATATTTAGTCTATAGCTATGAAGCGGTTTACACATCCTAGGACCGAGTATCCTCGCCATTCACGCAAAGCTCGATAGGTACCGTATTTCCCCACCCTGGCCCGAATGCTCAGTTGGGAAACGCAAATGCAAAACCCAGGCCCGAATCGATTCCTGTCCTCTGTGATGAGTTTGACGATGCATCACCCCTTACAATCCCGTATGAGTAGCATAACCCAGGGTATTGCTAGCAGAAAACCTGGCGTATAGGGGCAAATGTATAGCTTGTTTCACCTCCCTGCCCCTAGCCTTTAGCAGCACGTAGAGGGATATAAAGTAATCAGGCCAGATCAGCCACAGCCTTAGCATGACTCTCCTGCACTGCCTTCACAAATGTTTCGTACGGTGTAAGCGTTCCAAGCGCACGGCGCATGTGGCCATTGACGATCTGGGTACCGTAAATGTAGCTTGCGTTCACCCATCCGAATCTGAATTCAACGTCAGCCTTTTGCACCAAAAGAGGACGAATTAGAGCATGAAAGTACTCACCCTTCCTTGGCGACACCCTTGAAGTCCAGACCCTGGTTACCGTACTCGGCATCCACCCTGTGCGGGTCGATCGGCCTCGTGACATCATACTTCTCCACCACAACGCCATTGAAGTCGACAAAGGCCTTGGTGATCATAAACAGCCACTTATACGCGAGGCGTTCGGCCTCGTCCGTGTAGCCATACCGATATAGACCCGTCCACGCCAACATTTGCTGGGGCGCCCAGCCATATGGATAGTCCCACTGACGGTTGGGCCTCTCGAGTCCAATCTCGCCTCGGCTCTTCTCTGTGCCGGAAAGTAAACCTCCAAATGCCTCAAGCTTTGGAAGTGTGTTGGTCACCAGCGCTGCGGCCTGACCGGGAGAAGCGACTCCTGCCCATAGTGCCCAAAAGGCGGTGCAGCTCTCGTACCTGCATTGCTCGCGCTTTACCGTATCGTAGTCGTAGTAAATCCCATCCTCCTGGTTCCAGAGGTACTTATCGATGGCAAGCTTGCGTCGCTTCGCCCGGCGATCCCATAGGGCCGAGGTCTCGACATGTCCTGGTTTCATGTCACCGACACAGTACTCCTCGGGAACGAGGAGCTTGTCGTGGAACATGCCTCGGATAGTCCGCGAAATGTCCGTCTCGTACTTGAAAAGCAGCGAGTTGAGATCAATGGTCGCAAGGTTGGCACAGACACCCTCCAGTCGATAGGATGTATCGTGGCCAGACTCTCGAACCGCGCGGTCGTGCAAGAAGTACTCATCAAGGTCAGGCTCTTTGATATCCCCGTGGTTGTATGCGTGGACAAAATCGTTGAATGACATTTTGTGTTTTTCCATATAGGGCTCGAGGATGTGAACAAAGTGGCTTGCTTCAGTCTCCGGGGGAACACCGAGACCTTCTGGGCGATATCTGGAGAGACCTGTGACTGGGTCTAGGCGGGGTTCGCAGGTCCAGACGCTGTGGTATTCTTTGATTGCTGCAAGAAGGGCAACGCGAAGAAAGTCAAGGGCATCTGGCTCGTGCCTAATCTTGTCGTAGACTCGAAGAGCCATGTCAGTCAGGAAAGGGGGCTGTGACCGGCAGAGGTAATAGGAGCGCGTCGCGTTGAGAATCTTGCCATAGTGCTTGATGCAGAAACAGAAGTTCTGGACCATTGACTTGGCGAGGTCGACTTTGTCGTGCACCAGCAGTCCAAGAGATTCCATGTAGCTGTCCCATCCATAGAGCTCATTGAATCGTCCTCCCGGCACAACAAAGGGGCGGCCTTTGAGCGTTATTTCACCAGTCTTCGGATCCACTGTTTTCTCCATGTCAACAGCCAGGAGGCCGGGCTTGGAGTTCAAGTCTCGAAGAGTTTCGGGTGTGATCTTCTCTGGCAAATACTGAACATCGAGGCGGATCTCTGGCCTGTCTTGAGCCAACTTTGTGTAGTACTCATACTGCTCCGGGGCACCCTTGGGGATATAGATGCGGGGCCGAGGGTCGTCGGTCCAGTCCTTGGGGTCGCGGGCGGCTATCTCAATGCTGGAAGCATCGATTCGCCTTGTCAATCCCTCCCAGAAGTGGTCGCGAATCAAGCGTGACAGCCGGTTGACCGGATTCTCGTTCAATCTTGCCTCGTCCAAGACAATCTGCTTCCGGCCATACTCCTTGGCCAGAGATAGTTCCTGCAGAAGATTGGAGAGCATGTAGGTGCCACGGACGTCAAATCGGTTATGCCCGTTCGACGCAGCTGTGCGAAGTGATAAAACCTGCCGTACAACAACAAAGGTCAGCTCGGGTGGGTCAAGCCACTATCTCTAACCACCAGTTATTTACCTTCGGTCCGTTGTCCTCAATGGTTATCTGCATGTTGCCATCTGTGTCCTCCTGTGACTGCAAGCTCTGTAGCGTCGCATCCACATCTACGAGGAAGCGCCGATGGTGGGGAATCGTAGATTCATCTGAGGGCATGTTGTCAGCATCGGATGACATCGTATTGTTCAGCAGTCAGCTCTCACCGTGGCTGCCCCGCCGGAATGGCTCCTTCAAGCCCAGCCGCTCGAATTGCTTGGCCAGACCGTTCTACAGCGAGGGTTTTGTTAGCGATTGATTGCAGTGGCCGGGTAGTATCTATCCTACCTGAGAATAGGTCCGGGTCCGAGGACCGGCTCTGCTGGTGTGTCGCTCCTCAGCGGTGTAGTAGGTTTTGGCATCGTCAAAGACGCCGGTATCGTCGACAGAGCCCCGAGACCGTGGGGTAGCCAGGGTCTGTACCGCTGGCTGTGTTGCCATTGTTGGGAATATGTGTGCTGGAGAGTTGAGCAAACGATCGCAGCCAACAATTTTAGGTGCGGCAAGATGACGATGGATGGTGGGGTCCCAGTCGTTATCGGGACGGGACGGGCAATCAGCTCGTGGGGCTCCAAGGAATAACAGCAGAGACGACTCGCTTATCGATATTTGATCAGCGTAGACTATGCTGCCCTGCTTGGTAGTCTCCAGAGCTCAAAGGGGGTGAAGAAAGAGTATGCAAAGATATCGCGGTGTTTAATAGGTGCTTCCAATATTGTGCTTCTGGAAAGCAGGTGGTGAAGAGGAAGAGAGAGAACAGGGGTCCCTCGCCGCCACGACGGGATGTTTTAGCTCAGGATAAGAGTGGGGAATGGAAATTGGGACGCCTCCTCGTGAATTCGAAAAGCGGTCACGGGGGCCCATAAAAAGGAATGATCAGGGCAAGTGTGTTGTAGGGCTTGTTTAGTCTGATAAGTCTGGAAAGCAACCAGGGAAGAGAAAATGGTGGTTTGCGGAAAGCGCGACAAGTAAAGTAAAACGGCTCGTCGGGAAGGGAGTGGCTATGACCATAAGCTGAACTTGCTTCCTTCCGTTTGCAGGGCCAAGTCTCATCTGCCAGCATTGGATCGCGGGTACTTAGTCTCACGGCGGGGAGAAGCTGAGATGATGTCACACGCGAAATATAGTTGATCAGAGTTTAAGATCTCCGAGGTTCATTTTAAGTTACGTCCGCTGTCTTTTACGGGAATTGCCCACGATTTTTACTACGGACACTGATCGGTTGGTGGGTGCCAATTGCGGCGAGCAGAGAGCACCGCACGATGACATGCGACCCTGCAGCTCGCCAAGATGCAACCACTTACACAATCCCGGACGCATGTAAGCTGAGCTGAATGGGACGGCCCAATGGGCCTCTGACAGAGCACATCACACAGCACAGGGACTCTGCCGTATAAATCTTCAGCTTGCCATCCTCAGCCTCCTGATCCCTATTTGACTCCTCGATAGCACTTGAGTCGGTACGGTGTGGACTCTGCGGGTCCGGTCCCCAACCTATGACGAAAAGAAGATGGGGTCCCAAGTCAGTGTGCTGGCCACTACGCCCGCAATGTTTCCTCCCAACAACCGAATGATTGTGTGGTTTGGAATTTTTGGTCCAAAGTTCTTGGTCTTGGTCCATGTCCACCATTTTCTGTCCACGTGGTAAGTGATAACGGGATCAAGAGGGAGGGGGGGATGATGGCAGCCGCAAAGCAAAAGAAAAATAAAGTCCCGCGTCCGGAATCCTCCAAGATCTCGACTCCGCAGCCAGGACATCCGGCCGGTTGCAGGGCTGAAGAAGAGTGGGTGTGCCACCCGCCCAACCATTACCCCACGATTTCCGTCCCGCCGTACCCGCCGGCTTGTAAGCCAAGGGATGGATGGGTGACATGACGACTGCGCATTCTTCGTACTATGCACGAATGAAAGCGGTGAGGGGTATTCCAGTGGGTTGGATCAAAATCTTCAGGTCTCGTGCCTCACGATAGCTGCGCAACACCGACAGTGCAGCAGCAAAAAAAAAACTCTTAATCATCCTTAGCTCTGCAGCAGCAAGGGCCTGGATATGGCGCGTGGGGGTTCATCTGTGATGCCCCTGGCATTGAAGTCCCGTCTCGGCAAAGATCGAGCCTCTGGCAACAAACATACACCGTCAACATTTCTTGAATAGAAGACCAAAAAACTAATTTTGTGGTATTATCATCTAATTTGTACCTACCTTATTAATACGGCCCTCGGTAAGCAGAGAAGCGGAAGAAGCAGAAGTCCGAGTCTTCTCTCAAATATTCTAAACCAATACTGGCAACGGCAACACAACGCCACAATTAAACCAGATATCCAATCCGCACTGCAATGCCACAACTTGATCCAAACCACCACTCCGCCCTCACTCCCAATCCGCCGGATTCTCCCACTTTATAGGGTGTACCAACATGCTCCTCAAGCACATTCTCCCCGAGCCCCCCTTTCTTTCCTCCTCTTCCCTCCCCCCTCTCAACGTCCCGCTCCCAGACCTCCCATCATCCCCCCTCCCATCCATCTGCGCATATCCGAGCCACCTCCTCCACAACAGGCCCGCAAACTCGCTGTGGTAATACCACGTCGCGCCCTTATGATTGTGCTCATGCTCCAGCCCAAACGGACTCCCATGCCCAGAGGCGGTGTGGTCCCTCCCTCCGTTGAACGCTGCGTCGACGGCTTCAAGCTCCCACTCGCGGTCCAAGTAGACCGGATGCGGGGCATAAACGGCTTTGAGGCCGTGGTGCAGTGCCATTGAGGCAGGAAACATCTCGCTGAACATGGCGTGGCGCATGCGCCAGGTCTCTTCGTGCATGATTTCAAGCAGGCGACGGCTCAACCGGGAGGCCGTGACGATAGCGCATCGTCGCGGAGGGATGGGCAATGCGTGGTCATAGCCGGTGACGTCCTCGGCGAAGACCCAGCCTGACTCGTCCGTGTCGAAGAGGGGATTGAGAGTGATGAGGTCTGCGTCCTCGCCGACGCCGCAGCGGTTCCACATCTCGTCGCCGTTCCGGGCGCGGTAGCATGAGTGTGGGAGGAAGGTGTCGCCAGCCTGTTCGGCGCGGGAGGGGATGCGGCCGGGGAACTCAACGGGCCCGAGGACGGAGCCGCGGCCGCTGGCGACGGTTTCGTCGTGGACGGTGCGCGTGAAGTTGTCCCAGGAGCCGTGGTACCGGGGGATGTAGTACTTTTGGGCGCGCTCCCACATCTCCATGCGGGTTTGGTCTCTTGCCCAGATACCGAGGCGGTCGAAGAGCTCGTAGTAGTTGCCGAGGAAGCGCATGTCCATCTCCCAGTTCCAGAAGTGGGCGTACTCGGGGTGTTTCATGGCGAAGTCTTGGAGCGGCATGTGGGCGCTGCGGTAGACGCCGTGGATGTCGGTGTTGCTGGGGTCGGAAAAGGACTCGCCGAAGCCGCCGGGGTACAGTAGCCGCATCTGTGGTTCGGACCATAGAGTGCAGATGCTGTGGAACTCGGCAGGGACGTAGTCGTCGAGTACCTGCTGCGCAACTGATGCGTCGGCCCAGATTGGGGTGTCGTCGCCGCGGACGTGAAGCAGGAAGTGGACGCCGTATTCGCCACCGGAGCGGAGGGCGAGCTCGGATATCATCGCTCGGAAGTTGAGGATCACATGCGGTGTCCACTCGACGCCAATGTAGGTCCGTACCACGATGGCTGTGCGGGAGATCTTGGCGCGGCCGTTGGGGGCGTGGCTCGACCAGTCTCCTCCCGCGCCGACGAACCGCCTTCTGTTGGACTCATAGCATCGAGACTGGGCATCACCCCAGTCCATGCGGTTGTAGTTGATCTTGCCGGTCTTGGCCCAAACAGCATGGCTGGCCTCCTGTTCCGTGTCCATGCCCACCCCCAAACCCCCTTCGCTGTAGTTGTAGCCTAGACCGTAGGGCCCGTACCTCCCGAATCTGTCAAAGCAGACGTATTCTCGCAAGCCCAGAAGGCTGTGTGAGCCTATGACAGGTTCTGGTTGCCCCTGAACAATCCCTTCATATGCGTAAAGGTCAGGCGCCGGGATGGTCTCGTCTTTGTCCAGATAGCATTTCTGTACTTCACGATGCCTGTCCAGATACGATTTTGAACCATAATCGGGGTGGGGGACATATGGCTTTGGCGTTAGTATCCTCGACATCGGCGTAGTGATGATTTCAACGGGGCCGTCCTCTTGATCCCTGGGATACTCTGGTGTGTAATCCTGCAGAGGCACCAGTGCCTTGAGCCCAGTGAAGTAGCCGTCGAGACTAGAGTATGTTAGCGCCATCTGACTGATGCCATGATATTTTGTGTCCGTGATCGATGTAACTCACTGTCTGAATTTAATCCAGTCTGGCATGTTCCCCTGGTCGTCCCCTTCCATGTCGTCTTGGTAATAATCTTGCCCCTGTGAATCATCTTGTCCGCCGGCTGACACAACAAAGGTAATCCCTTCCTCCGTATCTTGACTCCTAGAACCCCGTCCGCCTTGCCTGAAGTCGACAAGATCCAGCACCCTTCCATGCCGAAGATGGACCCCTGTTGTGGAAAGTGTCAAGCCGAGTATGAAAAGGGCAGCGACAGTCCATATTATAACCCTCCGATATAAGCAGTGTCCAAGAAGTGTCCGGACTCGTATCTTTGGCTTTTGGTGCTTTGCCAGTGGCAGGAGAACATATTTCTCATCGCTGATCGACGAGGAGCTCGACAAGGAGCTTGACCTAGTTCTCGTGAAGAATGAAGCCCGCTCCATCGTTGAGAGCCGGGTAAGGCGGTACGCTAGGGCCAACGCCGGTCCAGCAGGTTGACGAAGGCGTCACTCCCACTCCAGGGTTGAATGGATATGTAATTGAGCTGGTATGTAAAAGGGGCTGTAGGTGAGGGATGCAGAAACGAATCGGTTCCAAACAGCTAGAAGAGTCGATATAAGGGAGTGTGAGGCAGTCAAGTTGACAAAGAAGAGATGAGTCTCTCGGTCGACGAGTGTGTCAAAACTTGAAGAGGCAGGTAAAACCAAGCACCCGCGCTCGTTGATATGGCGAAGCAAGGCATTAGCTCGAGCTGTCTAGGCTTAGGAGCCGCGTTTCTACGGAGACCATGGGCGATCGGCGCGCAAGAAGGCAGGGCTCTTGGGGGGCATACACCCAAACGCCCAGGGCAGAATGCTCGAGGACATGAATAGAGCCCGTACTAGCGGCAGCTCGCGCGATGTAGCATGGTGCAGGCTGGTGACGACGCGTCAAGAAAATGGGTGTAAGTCATGGGTGAGAACGATCGGCAGTTGATAGCTCGACGCCCTCTTGCCCGCTCGGGAACACTCGCCAGAACCAGCCATCAACATTCCGAATCATCAGTGGAACTGGGGCCGTAGCGGACCCGTCGCCGACTCAACAGTCTGCTACAGTGGTAGATGGGGGGTGATGGGCCTGGGGAGCTCTGATGGTCACCGCGACAGACAATACACCAGCTTTGGCGCGCGCACCATCCTCAATCGCCAACGCCATGTCGGTCAGGAGAGTCATTCGTAGGGCACAGAGAGCAACCTGCGGGTTGGGCGTCTTCAAGTACATAATAAAAAGCACAAACCGTAGAGGATCGTGGGAAGAAGGTTTGGTGACCGTAAACTGGTAACGTTGGAACTGCTGGCGTAAAATGAAGCGATGCGAAGGAAACATGCAAAATGTGGCAGCCTTGAAGCAGCCATCGAAGTAAGTGGTGGGCCCAGGTCCAAAGGCCTAGAACGCCGCCCAGCAGTTCGTTGCACCTTCCACTTCTGAAGAACGGCATTCATATTTTTCCCTTTTCCACGTCAGTGCCGTGTGTTTCCGTGGTCATCACTTCAGGACCCTCGCATGACTTCTAGGCTTCGCAATGACCAAATGCCCTTCCTGTGCGATTAACCTCTACCGCCTGCGTGCTTGTTGCCTTAAAATTTCTGCCCACGCAGCATATACATGCAGACTGCGGGTTTGATCTTGGCAACGGCCCAACGGACAATCCCCGAGGTCTTCGACATACCCGCTCCGCTGTGTCAGCTCCCCGCGGGCCCGGGGCTGCTCTTCGACCATCGTTGTCAAGGCGGGACCTCCTATACAAGGTAAACACCAACCTGGCCAAATCCAAGCGGCCTGTTCCTGAGCGTTCTTCATGGCGGTCTTACCTCAACTACCTGCCTACTACCTACCGAGCCTCCAGCACCGCACAGCCAGCTTCATGGATACTAGTTCCCCGATTTCACCTGGGGACCAAATCCTGTAGCTCCGCGCCCCTACCTCCCTCAGGTATGTAGCGGGAGCTTCGCTCAAACCTTATCGGGAATCTTCTGCTGCAGGCCGCGTCTTCCTCCCAAAATAGCTCCCGCAAGCTCTTTGCTCTCCTAATGGGTTCCACCTCACCTCAGTCATCCTAGCCTTGTTATTTCGTCATTTCCAACAACCGGCACCCGGGAGGTCAAGCAAGATTGGTGTCTGATGCTTAAACCACACTCGCTCAGGTACGAAGATCCCAAACAAGACACTCGACCTTCCCAACGCTCTGCTTCGCCTAAAAGTCCCCATGTTTCACAATATCTATTTGATATTTGGGGAGCGTATGCCACCACCACATGCTCTTGATATCTCATTACCTCCACGATACCACTCTATTCCAAATCCAAGGCCATTGTTGAGGCTTATGCGGGGCACGATGATCAATGATATCTTTAATCACTGGTAACAACCTTGAGCTCCGAGACTCAAAGCCTTGTCGTTCCAGGGATTTGTTAGTATGGGGCTGTTGTTCATTTATCCTCAGCCATGGCCTCAAATGAACGCTACCTCACTCACCAGGGGTAACTAAGACGCTTATGCACGCAGGTACTTATCAGTGTTCGTAGCCTACTTGATATAGTTCGGGCCCTCTCCCGGACGCTGATGTCGCTCCGACGGTTTGTCAGTTCAGCGCCCAAGTACAATCCGAGAGACGGGGTCCTCGCTCTACCTATACCTGCTGCTCGAAACCTGTGGCTAGTAATACGAGCCGGCCGTCCACTTACCTTACCCTCACTCGAGCCGCCTTTTATCCCTCAGACACTCGAGAGTCTGTGATCTATAGATTGAAAACCAGTCAAACATACTGCGCGCTCGGTAAAATGACTCCAAGAGCCACGGAAGTAGATCAGAGAAGATGATGGACCGGGTCCTCACTATATGCAGAATCCAAAGCACTATAGGCTGTCGCCAAAAAGAAAACATGCAACAATGTAGCCTCTAAGGGGCTGTCGATTATTGACGGTGGTTGTGCAACGTGAATTCGGGACTGCGGTGCCCGTTAACCAAATAGCAACAACCATACCTATTACCTAGGTAAGGTACCTTACGTTGGCTGAGCGCTTTGGTTGTTCAGGCCAATCTCTCCCATCTCTCCTCGCCTAGCCGCAAGACACTATGTCACAATACCGTGACCATCATCTGTGAGAAGATTCGGTGAAACTGGTTCTCTTATCTGCCTGAGACCAGAGACAAGAGGCAGGGGAATAAATGCAGAATGACTATGCGGGATTCGCGTTGGATCTTGTCAGATGGAGTCTATATGACTCCTCGGAACTACCATTGCCACCAGGTGTATCGTCAGATGTTTACCGCGGCTTTCGGAGGGCACCGTCGCCACGCGGAAGGAATCCCATCGGCGATTGTCTCTTAAGTGGTCAGCTGGACGTGCTCGCGCAGCGCGAGGCACGCCTGCTCGTCCTGCTCCGCCGGTGGAGAGGACGCCGAAGGTGTGGATTCCTCATTTCTTGCTCTAGTCATGTTTGAGAAGTTTTAGCTGGAGATTGAGAAGGAGAACAATTCTCTGCAGGGCAAATGCCGGCGGGAGGGGTGGGCGGGCCCCCTAAGCAACAGGGGGGGACCAGAAAAATAAAGAGCAGAACAGCGAAGCCCTCACCGAATAGGGCCAAGGTCAGCTTTTGGGAATGGTCGCGGAACTAAAATGCCGTAAAGGTCGCCATTCGGAGATTTATGATGGCGTGGCCGGATAGCTGGTGTATCGCGTGGTGGCCACTCACTGGGGAATGTGGGCTGTTGCAAACCCCTTCCGGGAGAGTGCCCTGGCAAACATCCATCTCATGTGCAAGTGATCCCATTAACAGTCCAACTGGCCAAATACTATTCCCATGGGATATCCCAAAACCATGGTGAATGCGGCAGGTGGTGAACTAGGCCAATGGGAGAGCTGTGCCAGCTCAATTGCTCGGGTTCCACCTGAGTGGAGAGTATGGCAAGAGTGGTCGAGTCTAACAAAATCCACCCTGGGGAACACCCGTTATGGAAGGTGTAAGGTCTGGATCGCCCAATCTCGCTGATCGGCCGGAGCGCACTTGCGAAAAGGGAAGGAGGACATGTCAGTCTCTCTCTTGTAGACATCATCGTTCCTGCCTCAAGGTGCGAGCAATCCCAAGGGTTAGGGTTATTTTCCGGGGAGGTCTGTTTTGTTGCCCCTTTTCTGCAACCCTGAGCTTCGTGACGATCCTACGTTTCGGCAAGTTGACACTCAGCTTCTCACACCAACAGTGGACGTGGCTCCAAAAGACTCAACTGACTGCTTTTACTTGTTCACTCACTTCCCCGATCCCAACCTCCGCTTGGTTTTTTGAGGAGGCCGTTGTGCCTGTGTTGTTCGTGGCCCACGCCCCTTGCGCGCATTGGTCATCAGGGCATTTTGAGCTGTGGAGTTCGCGCATTCGCCACTCCACCACTACAGCCGCTCGCGCACGTCGGGAACATGAGTTCCCCAGTGTGATGCAAAGCCGATACCTCCTCGGGATTCTAGCAGCGATTCACAGCAGGACTGTGCTCGCTCGTTTCCCTGGATAATCAATTGGAGCGGGTCGGGAAAGGAGACGGCAGAGCGGCATGAATTGCAGCAAAGCCCAAGCTGTGAGCGCGCATGGCGCAAATCCGTTGCGCGACTCAGCATTCCAAGCAGCCAGCCAGAAGTTTTAGCTGCCAAGGGCACACAGCACTCGCCATCCCTGCAACGCACAAGCTCATCCCAAGGGATGCCCAGGCCTTGCTAGCCTCGCCGTTGACAACACCCCATACCGCGGCCTGACGTTGCACCTCCCTACCTGGGCTGCTGGGGACTTGGCCTGGCGGCATCTCGAACCCCCTCCCCGTCCACCAGCACGGTCGTCGTGGAGAGAAAACCCTGCTCACCAAGCTGCTGGCCACCCGCATTCTCTCCTCACCGAAATCGGAACGTCGATCGGCTCAGCTGTCATGGGCCGCAAGGGATCCCCCAACGGCTTGGGGTACCGAGAGCCCTCGGAGGCACCTTATCGCTCCGGGATGGGATATCCCCGCCCGGATGCGCACACTTTGGTGGCAGGCTGTCTGGATTCATCTCCGCGCTCATTAGCTTAGGTGCCACATGGCGCGCTGCTTGATGTGAGTCTCTGCCCGCATACCCGCACGCACGGTAATGAAGGAATCTCCAGCATTCCTGCGGGCCTGCGGGGCATGGAGCGACACATGGGCGCCGCTACCGCACGCGTGAATGTCTCTCATATTTATATGGCCCTGCTTCCCCGCGACAGCTTCCCCGATGTATTCAGCGAACATCCAACTCTATCTGGCATACCGGTTCCTCTAGCCACAGAGGCTGTCCCAGTCATGTCGATCAAGTCCACTTCCGGCGCTGCCGTTACCGACGTTGTGTTGTTCGGAGACGAAAAGACGGCCCTTGACGCCTCCCCCTCGCTAGACAACAGCACTGCCGACTATGCGGTCGGCTTGACTTCCGATGGCGAGACCCCTACCGAGGAGGAGATGAAGAACCTCCGCCGTATTCCCGACAAGATCCCGTGGAGTATCTACACCATCGCCTTCATTGAGCTATGCGAGCGCTTCTCTTACTATGGAACCACGGCCGTGTTCACCAACTTCATTCAATGTAAGTGGTGGAGCCTGAGACTCGATCCATTCGTTCTCGACTGACACAGCCAGGGCCGCTTCCTCCTGGGTCGACAACGGGTGCCAACTCGAATAACGGACAGGCTGGCGCACTCGGCCTCGGCCAGAGAACCTCCACGTCTCTAACGACTTTCAACGCCTTCTGGCAGTATTCTATGCCCTTATTTGGTGCCTGGATTGCCGACAGTTATCTTGGACGCTTCAACACCATCGCCATCGCTCTTGGTATTGACCTTGTTGGTCATGTTGTTCTCATCACCTCTGCCCTCCCCCCGGTCATCAAGAACCCAGATGGTGCCATGGCCGCGTTCATTATCGGTATCATCACCATGGGTTTCGGCACCGGCGGCTTCAAGCCCAATGTAAACCCCCTGATTGTGGAACAGCTTGATCTGGACCACATGATTGTGAGGACGCTTCCGACCGGCGAGCGCGTCATTGTCGACCCCCATCTGACCACCAGTCGAGTCTATCACTACTTCTACCTCTTCATCAACATTGGTGCGCTGATCGGCCAGATTTCCATGGTCTATTGCGAGTACTATGTCGGCTTTTGGCTTTCATATACGCTGCCCACAATCATGCTTTGCTTCTGCCCCCTTGTCTTGCTCTGGGGTCACAAGCGCTATAAGCGTGTTGCCCCGCAGGGTTCCATCATCGGCAGGGCATTCAAGCTTCTCGGTCTGGCCTGCAAGGGTCAGTGGTCCATCAACCCAATCCGGACCTTCAAGAACATTCGCTCCGACGCCTTCTGGGAGAATGTAAAGCCTTCAAAGTTCACTCCTGCTACCCGGCCAAAGTGGATGGACTTCAATGATGCCTGTGAGTCTCTCCCTTCGTCGTCGCCATGGCTTGGATACTAATTCTCTGTTTGTAGGGGTTGACGAAATTGCTCGTGGTTTCTCTGCTTGCGCCGTCTTCCTGTGGTACCCGCTGTACTGGATCTGCTATAACCAAAGTAAGTCGTTTGCCTGCAGGTTTTCCTGACACAAGCGCTAACTAGCCCCTTAAGTCAACAACAATCTCATCTCGCAAGCCGCTACTATGCGGTTAGGTGGCGTCCCCAACGATGTGTTGACCAACCTCAACCCCTTCTCTCTCATCATCTTGATCCCTATTATGGACACAGTTATCTATCCTGTGCTGCGGAAGATTGGCATCAACCTTACACCCCTCAAGCGAATCACGGCAGGCTACTTCGTCGCTGGATGCTCTATGCTGTGGGCTACTATCCTCCAACACTACATCTACCAGCGTAGCGAGTGCGGCTATCAAGCTTCTGGCTATATTGACGCGGAACAGACGATACGGTGCCCGAACGTCAACATCAGCGTCTGGGCCCAGACGGGCTCGTACGTGCTGCTCGCCCTCTCCGAGGTTCTAGCCTCGATTACGTCAATGGAGTACGCGCACAGCAAGGCCCCCAAATCTGCGAGATCCATGGTACAAGCCGTTTGTCTGTTCATGAACGCCATCGCTAGCGCAATTGGCTTCGCCCTTGTCCCTCTCGCCTCGGACCCACTCCTCGTCTGGAACTTTGCGGTTCCGGCCATCTTGGCGTTTATTGGTGGAACCATGTTCTGGCTGCAGTTCAGGAAACTGGACCAGCAAGAGGACCGCTTGAATATGTTGCCCGAGGCCAAGGTTCCTGGTGCGGAGGCTGAGGCACCCGCGGAGGTGAAGGAGAAGGACACATCGGTTGCTTGAAGTTCTTGTGTAGGAATTATGTGCACTCTTCACATTGGTGTTTAATTTGGATATGGGACCACATATCGTAGCAACTTTTGGAGGCTTATTTGATACCAGCCCGGTGGGGCACAAAATTTCATTTCTGTAAATAATCTTATTCATATCATAACTTTCAGGTGTATAACTGCTTTGGATGATGTCCTGGAGATTTTGAGTGGTACGTCCAACCTGAAAAACAAACTATAGGTAGATACGAAACAAGGGCAAAGCATTTATCTAGGTATCATGATCTCTATATGTGAACATCGCACCTCATCGTTGGCCGAGTTGCGAGGCTTCACTAGCCCAGCACCTACCTAGCGGCACCACAAATACATGTTGTTGAAGATCTAACCCCTTTGCAATTGCTGTGATCAACTTCGGTCGATGTGTCAGTACGCTTGTGGCTCACACAGGACTTACTTGCCTCCTAGTCTGAGGTGCCCTCCCCTATGTCGGCTTTGAGAGAAACTGCACCAGCATGTCAACATATCTGTTCAGCTTCCCCAGACCGGTCCAAACTACCTACAAAATACGACTCCAAACCTGCCCCTATTTCACCCATATTCCTTCACCCCCTCCACAGCCAACAAGTTAAGTATACTATCAGGAAGACTCATAGTAAGTTGGGTATTTATATCTCGGGCCCCTCCAAAAAGAAGAAATGAGTTTCACCAATCTTTTTCAGGGGCAGGAAGTGAGCACCTCACGTGCAAAAAAGCAAAAAGGATAAAATGTAAGGTCTCCACCTTGAACCTTCGCAGCTTGCTCGATAACAGGATTGAACTGTTGGCCTTCGCATTACTGGATACAGTGGAATGGATACCAGTCTGTATTAGTACGACGCTCTAACCAGCCGAGCTAATCAAGCTTGAGGTGTATGACTCCCTGTGGAATATTACCTTTCTGGGTAGGGAGTATTAGTGGATGCGAGGGTGGAGGCGTGGTGGATGAGACGGATGGCTCGGGATTGACGGGTGGCTGGGGGATGCCAGTGGTTGTTGAAATGGTAGGGATAGGTAATATCCAGGACAACTCAGGTCAATCGGGGCGTTGCTTTCCAACTATGTGTTTCTGGGAGGCACTATTCCATTGATGGTAAGGTTGAATGAACGGAATGAAGGCAAAAAGCATCAATCAAGCCACTCGGTTGGATCTCAGCAGTGAATGACCATTCCAATTGAAATTACACCGGTTACTTGGTAATTTTATGCTTCTCTGATTTTCCCGACCTGAACCTTGGATCTAGCTTAGTCTATGCACAATACGATCGCTGGACTTCTATCGGGGAATCAGCGGGGTCTCAACTCGCGCCGAAAGCGCTGGTTCAAACTCCTGCGGTATGGTAAAATCGACTCGCTACCTCCCTTTGACCTAAACCGGGCCCTCTATTACGTCTAGTCCCTCTAGTTGTTTCCACTGTTGGACGCGTGGTTATGGATGCTAGAAATCACCGTGTCAGTATAACCAAACTTCGGGACTAGTTGGGATTTGTATGCTGCATGCCTGATGTCCTCACGATTCGGCGGAGTCCTGAGCCCATTGCTGGTTGCAGGACTTTCCTCAACCGTTTCCAAACTTCTCAGCTCAAGAGGTCCCCCGCCGGGCCGGGAAACAGCGACGGGACCACTGTTACCTGCCAAAGTCGAGTTACCCTCCCCTTCACCAGCAATCTTGCGCTTCTGTCCTCGGCTCTTGTTCAAGTGCTCAAAGTAGCCCTCGGGTACCTCGGTCTTGTAACTGCCGCAGAATACACCGACCTCGAAGTCAGTAATCTGGGAATCGGGCGACGCCTCAGCGCATGCCGTCTTGAGAGCAGCCAGGTCTTGGTAAATGACCTCATCGGCGTTGATGTGCTTAGCAATATCTTGCCTCGTCTTCTCGTGGGCAATGAGCTCCTGAGGGCTTGCGAGATCGATACCATACTATCCTTGAAGTTAGCAAGGCCCTGCACCATACTAATAGAACCAAACTCACGATATGGGGATGCTTAATAGGAGGCGCGCAGGAAGCGAAAATGACCTTGCGAGCACCAGCCTCGCGTGCCATGCTAACAATCTCCCGGCTGGTAGTGCCGCGGACGATGGAATCATCGACCAGGAGAACAACGCGGCCGTTGAACTCAGACTCCATAGCGCTCAGCTTGCGCCGCACACTCTTCTGCCGGGCTTTCTGGCCAGGCAGGATGAACGTCCGATACACATAGCGGTTCTTGACAAAGCCGTTCGAAAAGGGCAAGCCCAGCTTCTCAGAAACGACAGCTGCGGCTGTGTTGCTGGTCTCAGGTACTGGGATGATGACGTCGATCTCCTTGAGTCCCTCTTCGCCCAGAATCTCCCTGATCTTATCCGCCAGCTTGGCGCCCATATTCTGACGACTACGGTTGATGGAGATTCCATCCATCACCGTGTCCGGTCGTGCGAAGTAGACGTACTCAAAGATGTCAGGAGCGTAGCTTTTCCTCTCAGCCACCTGGCGGAACTCAGGATTCCCGCCCTTCTGGATAAAAACCGCCTCTCCGGGGAGGATGTCCCGGAAGTTCTTGAAACCGAGTTGGCGGAGAGCGATACTCTCGGACGCAAACATGTAGTCAATGCCTCCCTCCAGCGTAGCCGACGGGCGGCTTCCCATGATAAGGGGTCTGATGCCGTTCTGATCACGGAAGGCTCCAATACCGAATCCCGCAACCATTAGAGAGCCAGCCCATGCGCCCTTGCACTTCTCGTATGTTTTTGACACAGCACCAAAAATGTCATCAACATTCACACGAGCCTTTCCGGTCTCATTGAGGGCATCGGCAAAGATGTTAAGCATGAGCTCACTGTCGGAATCGGTGTTCACATGGCGATGAGCCTCCTTATCGAGATAGGCGCGCAGCTCAGGGGCATTGATCAGATTGCCGTTGTGCGCAAAGCAGATGCCATAGGGCGAGTTGACATAGAACGGTTGGCTTTCAGCGCTCTGGTGGATCAAATTGGTAAGCTAAAGCTCAAATAGGATGGGAAAAAGTTTGGATAGGAAATGGAGGACGCTAGGGAGGCCGTACCGAGCTTGTGCCAGCGGTGGGATATCTGAGATGAGCAATGCCCATGTACCCGGGCAAGTCGTTGACACGCTTGCCGTCCTCGAAGACTTTGGAGGCCATGCCGTTGCCCTTGGCCTGAAATATCCTTCCGCCGGAAGCGCATGTGGCTATTCCGCAGGCATCCTGGCCGCGGTGCTGGAGGTAGTACAGACTCTCATGTAAGTCGACCGAGGCATCGATATTGCCAGAGTCAGTGTCGGCGAGGATCAGCCCGAGAATGCCGCACATCTTGTTGGTTTCTCTGGAGTTGCCTGGGAAGAAATATCAAAGGGGATACAGTCGTCCGAGAATGATCAAATTCTCCACAAACTTGGGGATCCAGTGATCGAATCGGTGGGAGGACTCGGCGGAGACTCAGTTCACAGTAGGTGTGCCAAGCGAAAGGCCGAGATCGGTTCGCGGAGGCGTGAAGATGGATATGGATGCCGGGATATGGGTCCGGGGAGAGACATGCAAGAAGATGAGGTGAAGGAAAAGGAGTTTATGACCACTCAAAGAACCCAGGCCATCGCTACGAATGCGAACCTAAAGAGTCAAAAGGCGGTGGCGACTTGCAATGGAGTTCTGGAGACATTTTCTGGCCACAAGCTCACGTCTCGCCGGATAATCTGCAAGAAGCGACTCAATGGCATGGAGGGGAAAATTTTAGGAGGGGCTGCACTGCGGGGCACCGCATGGCTTGTCTTATCGAGATTGGCGAAATAAACGCCTTCTCATTGGACATCGCTTCCGGGGTCACATTCAACGTCCCTCGTGCGTGCTGAGACCTTTCAAAGAGCCGCCAAACCCGCATATCAGCGAGCCATTTCAGTTGGTGCTCCTCCGCCACTCACATTTGTATTCTCGTGACCATGCGAATGGTGAGAGTGCAGTGAGTTCAGCGCTTGACTTGAAAAGCCCTTCACATCGGGACTTGAAAGTTTGAAGATTGGCATGCCGTTCCGACCCCAAAGTTTCCTCACAGCGGGAGGTAGCTCCCGAATGGAGCAAAAACAAAACATACAACACCAGAGATTCGCTAGTCGTCACCGACCCAACTACTAGTCTGGCCCTCACTAGTTTATCGATGGGAGAGCGGACGGGATCCCGAGTTCTCCAATGGGTATGATCGTATGTGATGTCCTTGGAGGCGCGAGGTGTAGATGAATGGGCGGCCGATGGTTCAAGAAAGTCCCGATGGTCAACCGGAGGTCGGCGACTCACCCCCCCCAAAAGCCAGTATCGAGTTCACCACACCCACCCGAGAATTTTCGGCGCATTAGATACTGCTATTCCGACTGCTGAGGGTTCATGGCGAGAGCCGAGTCGACGTCGACACGAGCCGCGTGTCCAGTTGCCGAAGTGCGATTGACCGCAGCAGCCTTCTCTCAACAACTTCACCTCTCATATTCCACAAAATCTATATCGAAGGAATTCACTACCCGGCGGCGCAAGCCTCGCCGCCTCGCCTCTACAGATGTGAAACGGTATAGAGTCAGGCTTACGGCGGCGTGGCACCAGCAAACATCCAACGTCATCCCATCCCTAGTCCCTTGACCAAAGCTTCTCTACAATGTTGCTCCACGTCCAAGTTATGATAGGATAATCTGTCTTACGCGGGAGGCAGTGTAATCAGACCGCATCAACCAACAATCGGGCGCAGCTGGCCGGTAGTGTCGGGATCGAGAGATAGACATCAGACCACCACAAACACCCTTATAGGCAGGTTTCACGACATGCTGGGGCGCAGATGCCCTTGCCTCACACACATCGGATACGTCGCAGCAAAGTCCGGGGCGCTGGGACCGAGAACCGTGCCGTATCGCGTGTAGCATCTGATTTACCCTCAAGTCGGACATCGGACGACGTATTTACGCCCCGACCACAACTGATAAGTCCAATGTAGGTGCGGTTCCGACGTGATTGTATGTAAAGCGCCTGAACTACACGGAGCGCCTGTTTGTCGCTGCTGGCTTCGAATCGCAGGGCCGTCTTCTTTTAGAGAAGCGTAAAATAGAAGGGTTGGCAGAGGGGCAGGCGATAGCGCCGCCAGCCAGTGGCCTTTTGTTGGTGCGCATACATCTGCCGTTGTTTATTCTGACCACTCGTCGGAAGGTGTTGGGTCTTCTTTGGCATAGACACTTCCAGGGTGTTTCGGGCCGCTGCCAGCAAGGTAGTACGCGGTAGGTAGAGGCAATATTGGCTGGCGGTGGCGGCCCAGCGGCCCCCTCCCCATGTTGGTATCACCAACCACGTTTCTATCTGGGGTCCGAATCTAACGTATTTAGTCCAAAACAGCAGGGCTTAGCTATTTTTGTGCCATGATAAAGGAATGGGGCGTCTTCTCTTTGCCCAAACGGTGCTGTGCCGCACTGAGTGTGGCGTTGCGGAAGAAGGATTCTTCTAATCGCTGTTAGCCGCGACGCCTCAAAGTTGGTGGTACTTGGGACAACCGCCGGGTTACTTGCGATAATCGGTGTGCCGATGCGGGATTGGTAGAGTTCTGGATGCTACTTTGGGGGTTTTAATGTTGTGCTGAGACCTGTCAAGTCGATTCTGTATGTTCGCAGGCCTTGGCTGCGCGCCTGCGATAGCTTTCCAACCACGGTAACTGGATATCATGGAACCACATGCTGTACGAATACTGCGATGGCTTTCTTGCCTGCCAAACAGCTGTCACTTCCAAGGGCTCACGGGGTAAGGCCTTTGAGTTACTGGGTATGCTGGATGGAAATCAACCATCACTCAGCGTAACGGGCCGAGGCTTGGCAATATCCGGAGAAGAAAGCAGGCACAAGAGCTGCAGACACGCCCAGTAGCCTCGCGCTCTGTGTGATCTTGGCGATAGAGCCTATTTTAGTTTTTGAGGTTTTGGTTACTTTTCCCTGTGCTTGACCGCCGGTCCAGCGGTCACAGCCATCAGGAACCCACACGGAATGCTCGGTGAGCAGAGTTGAGCAGCCGGCCAGCTATCCAGGTTCCGAGATCCTTAGTGCTTCGATTCTGATTCCGATTCCGATTCCGATTCCGTTCGCTTTCTTCATTTTCCTGGAGGTGAAGCATGTGATTTTAGCATGTCAGCCGTGAAACCTCGCTCTGATGGAAACAGACGCCGTTCCATGCGAAGTGCAGAAGTATCCCTCAAGCTGTCTCGAGAGATCGCTACTTATGCAGTGGGCGTCATTCAATGCAAGTGAACACGAATGACTAGGCAATATGAGGTAGGGAAAAAACCAAACTCAGATGTCTTCGGAAGCAGGATGCGACTGGACTGTGGAAATCAAGCTTTTCCCTCAAGGAAGGTCACATGAACCAATGGAAGATCCAAATACCAACAGAGAAAAGCTGTGTAAGCGCTTGCTTCAGTGTGGCGTGCCAATGAGTAAGACGGCCCTTTGAGAGAAGGTATGTAGCCCGTGTATACTTTTCCATTCGAAGTTCCCGTCCCACCGAAGCGTTCGAGCTAAGTCTGTTAGCAAGAAGAATCTGCCAAGGGCTGGGACGGGAGCTGTCCTGACACGGTCGGGCTTTGGGCGTCGACGTGGTTCTCCAGATTTGGCCACTAACTTTGATGCTGCCCGTGCTGTAGTTGGGGATGGACCTAACCACGGCAGCTTGACAGCACAGTTCCGGGGAACCATCGACTAGCGAGAGTAGCACGATGGCTGTCCGGCGGTGAACGGAGGGGCCCAACAGAAAGACCCTGAGCCGAGAAGGTGGTTGCAAAGAGAGACGGGCCGTGATGATCAGGCGAGGTACCCTGCTTTCTCTTGCGCAGGTTCGCTGCGAGGCGCGCCTTGCAGGTGAACTTTGGGGGCCGCCCTGCGTCGCCTCGAGCCATCAGCGCTTGTGTCGGAACTAGCGCGAACTGCTCGGGGGACGAGACGCTACCGTCAATCGACTTTGATTGATGGGGGTGAGCTCGGCCCCGTCGACCCTCATGTTTGGAAGGAAGGGACGTGGGGAGCGCCTGCTCGTGTCTGAATGGAACCGAGATCTGGAGTTGGAGTTCTGAACCCCTGGGAATGGCTGAAGGTGGTCTGTGCATAATCAGCTCAAGGAAGGCGCGGTTAACACAGAGACATGCAAAGTTTGCGCCTGCACACGACCCAAGTTTTTCTCTTGACTGGCTGTCTTCAAGTCCCGGATTTCTCTTCAATCCTGGTTCAAATCTCGGTTCCACGATGCAGTTCTCGTTCTCCACGGTTTTATTGAGCATATATGTTCTGATCAATGGACTTCGGTCCGTCCTCGCATGGCGTTCTAAAACTAGACCCCTGAGAACGTCGATCGACCCCCTCAGCTGAAACATCGCAACGACACTTGGCTCCCGTCAAGCTAGGTATCCGTATCCCCACGTCTCAGTTGGTGTGTTGTGGGTATGGGGTACGTACTTGACTTCCAGACACCCATTCGTCTTCAGGGCGCCAATCTTTAGCAACTTGCAGCCGATTCGTCCGCCATGGGCCGCGGGCAACATCCATTCCGGGTTCCAAGTCCACGCCCCACGCTGCATCGAAGCTCTCCATCCATCCCCCGTTACGGTCCTCGAAGTGCAGTGTGGGAACCAGAGCTGCTCATTCTGAAACGCGATGCGCCTCTCTGATGAGCCAATCGCGATGAAGCTCATGTCAGACACAACCTTCAATCGGCTGGGCTCGTTGTGGCTCTGCCGGCCCTGCAGATGCAAACGCTTCTTCCACCAACACCGACAGATGTATTGTGCACCTGCGTATGTGGAGGAAGCCTTTGAGTATATTCAGTTTGGATGACCTGTCTGCAGCTTCGCACCCTCGGGAAACCTGTTCGGCCCTAGCCTCACAACTTATTCCGGGAAATTCTGTCTTGATGATGCACGAGTGTGCAGCTCGGCGCCCGGTCTCTCTCCACCCTCCCACAAATGGCTCGAATATCGAGAATGCAGCGTCCAGAGACGGCCTCCCTCATAACATGGGACTGGGGCAAGGCAAACCCCGGGCGCAGCATTATGAATTTGAAATCTAGGCAGCGGGTGCCTGTGGGCATTATCATTGCAGCCACCTTGTGGCATTGTCCGCAGCCATGAGACAGCTGCCCTGTCTGCTGCTATCTATTGTGAGATACACTACGCAGGAACCTGTAATTCGAGATTCAGCGCTGGCAAGATACCACTGACTTTGCAGAGCCGTGCGCAATGATGCCAAAACCCCAGACGAGCCCCTGCTTGTTGCTTGGCTTGTCTGAAGCAAGCCACGGCACTCGGCACGGTGTGCTCTTTGTCGCCTTTTGCTCCTATTCCGTATGCCTGACGAAAACGGCAGATGGCCCTCAGCGATAATCGACTGAGAAGATGACGATGGGGCTCGGGAAAATGAAGATGATTGATCCGTCGTCCGCGGCTAGGAATTGGGATTCCGCTCTGGGGCTGAGGTACGTAACTTATACCGACCGGGTTCTATGTATACAATCGTGTGGCTTGCAGGAATGCACTTAAATTAGCCGCGATGACGGCTCGGTTCCGTTTCTCTCCAAGCGGCGTTGCCCCTGGCCTCGCCCCAATCCGTTAGTTAGCCTCTGGAAGCGCTCCCACCTAACATCGCGGCGAAATGGTGGAATCGGCCCCAACAACGGGACCGCTACCCATTTCTGGCCCCGTTGGGTCCAACCGTCAAGGCCGCGAGCCCTAGCCCAACTTCTTTCTCTGGGAGGGCTGTCGGCGCTGTCGATTGCTGGGGTTTTGATGCCCGCTCGCGCCTGCGCGGCGAAATTGGCGTCCGTCCAGTCGCAGCGCGACGACATATGGGCACTGCGTCGTCTCGTCCATCCCCTTTCGGTATTCGTCAAACGTCTCTTCTCGAGAGGAGTTTCACGCCCCATCTCAGGGTCTCAGCTCGTCGATCCTCGCAGAGGGCTGCGCCACAATGGCTCTCGCGCTGGTCGACCCTCCTCCCGCGTCCATCTGGACTGGACTGGGCCATGCCTCCAGAGGATCGGATGGGCCGCAGTTGGAGGCTGGCCGCCGGATGGGCACAGGCGCCCTGTGCTGTGCTCACGCTCACGCCCCGCTGCTTACTCTACGCAGTACTCTAGGAGTTGTGTCGGCCCCGGCTCCCTGCCCTGGCTCCCTGGGCCCGGACGGTCCCCTGTGAATATCACCATGTAATGGTTCAGACGAGCATCTGACGCCATGATCTGCGACGGGCAAATCTGATGCACAAGGGTAGCTTCTAAAACGGTCGGCATATGGGATCCCAGCCTAGGGCAACCTTGGCTGCGGGATCCACCACCAGCACCACACCGCAGGCCTTGCCGCACCCGCCTCCGCTGCCACTTCCAGCTCAAGCCTCAGAGTTGTCGGCCACGACAGGGACCAGGGGTGGGTTCCGAGGCGTGCGAGTGCACGACGGGGGCGGTCGGCCAGTCGGGGATATCTGGGAGCCGTGCTCATCGCAGTGTGGGGAAGTCTAAACATCGACTAACGACCTCTTCAATGCATCATGCGCGAGCTCGACCTGGCGGCGCCGCGGCCGGAAACTCTCTGGGCTGACTGGTCCTTACCCTCCCGAGCCTCCCAGACAGATGCTCTGCCTGGCTGCGATCGTGCCCCTGTCTGTTCCTGAAAGTGGTCGTTGACTGCCAACGCTCCTCCAACACTCCTCGCGCCGGATTCGTCGTCCATGTGGTCCCTCGGCTCACTCTCCCGTCCGCCGCAGAACCTCTTCGAGGGCTCCACGGAAGATCCCAGTCGACACCTCGGTCATCCAAGGCATCCCCGGTGTGCTGTCCACCCGGATATCCCATCTCTGCACAGCTCGGATCGCGCCCCAAACATATACTGTTCTCAGACTGTGCCCTCGATTCATGCATCAGGGAGCCCGGTCCCTCCCCTTCTCCAACCCCATTCATCCTTTCCTTTCTCTGGCCTTCATCCTAACTTTTGTTTCTCCCTCTTGTTGATCGGCCGTTCTGACCGCTCCTTTCATTAACTTGGTGCAACACCTGGGCGTGAACACCTGGACCGACCTGAACACTACTTTCGAACGACGCTCGCCGCCAAAACTGCGAGGGACGAGAAAAGGGCGAGAGCAACCACTGCTCCTTCCGCGAAGGCCTCCGCCAAAGATTCCGTGTGCGTGTTGAGCTCAACTCTCGGCGCCAGCTTGGCTTTTTTCAACAGTCCTTTCTCGGCGACGACGACAACAAGAACGGCTGCGGGCTGGCCATCTGCTTCTTCGCCTGTTCGCCTTCGCGTGGGACACCTTGCTAAAGCTTTGTCGATCACCAAGGTGCTTTCCTGTCTTTTGTTTCCAACAAAGTCCCACGCGGGATTTGACACCTCCACAGGAGGCCACTACTTCATGCGAGCAGATGTTTCCTTTGCCCACAGGTGATCTATATCGAGCTGCGGCACTGCTCCGGTTCCTGGATCATTGGTGTTTCGGGCGTTTCCATCCGTCTGTGGGGGACTGTCAGTGCGAGTCTCAAACGTCGATCCGGTCGATAAGGCCTTGCAGGGGGCAATCCTGTCCTCGTGCTGCAGGCGCGGCTACTGTTTGAGCTTCTCTGCTCGCTTGGAGCCATCATAAGGCGCGGATCTCCCGCATTCCCTCCCTCCCTCCCTGCCAGCCAGGGCACTTCTCGTGGGTGGCTATCAGGCATCTCACCAACAGCCTGATCTGAGCGCCTCTGGCAAGAGCAACATCGAAATCAAGACCAGCACTGCATCGTGTGCGGTACTTTGTACGTGGACCTGTATCTGTGGACGAGACGAAGCATACCGAACCGATAGTGAGGAAGACGAATAGCAGCGTTGGGGTCACTGGTTCTGTATATCGACGCGACCGGCAAACGTCGAAGCTACTGTGCCTTTCGACGAGGTTGATACGACATCGCGTGATAACTCTTGTGAAGGGACAACGGCACCACAGCCTTAGGGATACTCGGATCTGGCCTCTCAACAAGATTTGGAAGGACTTTTTGGACGGAAATCTCGGACGTCTTGTGATCTCGCAGAGCGATTTCGGGAGAGGGACGACAGTACTGGGCAGCTGGACGCAAGGAAATTGCTGGAACTCGGCGATCAAAACCCATCTGGGCAAGCCGCAGCGCGGAGGAAACGAACCGATCACCGGAACGATTTTGCCGCCTTGGATTCCATCTGAGTGTGGTCGGCTGTCGAGCTCAGCTTTGTTTGTCACGCCTTGCTGTGACTCGAAGACTCGAGGCCATTTTCGTCTGGAAAGGTGGGAAATTATTGGCGGCTTTATCAGCAAACGGAGAGGAACAGGAAACCAGGATCCAACCCTTGACAGATGACCGTGTGTTTATTGTCATCGTCATCACGCAAAATGGATGTGACTTCGCTCCTCAACTCGTCCTCGGCGGCGGCGGCGGCAGCTTTGCAGAGGAGAGATTCGGTTGGGAGTTCCACGCCATCAGCAACAGGCGACACCACAGCAACGTCAACGGCAGTACCCACGCCATCGCCGGAGCGGACCCCTCCCCGGAGGGCGAGTGGGTCCAGGTCACCGGGCCGGAATCGTACGCCATGGGACGCCGGCGGGTACTCTCTGCCATTGACGCTTGACACAAAATCAATCCCATCATTCACCTCCACTGGCAATCGGCCGAGCTTCTACCACAATAGTGAATCACCCACCGATTGTGGCCGCAACTCTTCAGTCAGCCCAAAGTCCCCCAAGCATAAATTCTCCGACTCACGAAGCTCGCTCTCTTCCTACACCTCTTCTTCCACCACCTCCCACTCGCACTCGCGAATATCGTCACTCTCAACGGTCAGCGAATACCAACCCCTCACTGCTCTCATCACCGATATTTCGCTCGACGGCAAAATGCCACCTAGCAAAATCGGCGAAGCCGTTAATCGCGGCAGATCCGACTCGCGCGCGGGTTCAACCTCTACTCCGTCCTTCGGCTCAACTCCCGTTGGCCAACCTCGCGACGACTTCGAGGGCTCTTCGGCTGCTAACACGAGCCCAATTCTTCCCAACTCCTCTGAGCGCCCCAGATCGCCTTCAGACGCGGTCATGATCAGACGTGGCGGAGCAGATAGCCTCACTGGCACCGGAAGGTACGTTTTTTACACCAGTTTGCAGCAGTCGCAACAGTCGAAGCCCAATTTTGTGCCGCGATACAATCTCTCTCCCTCCACCGATTTCACCGCCCGAGACAGCAGATTCCTGGCACTCATTTTTCTCACCTCGTCGCCGTCATTCTGCCGATTCTCCATTGATACCCTGACTCTACGTTTACGCCCTGGGCTCCGCGTTTATCATTGCCCCTGACTATTCGTTTACATTCCTTCCTTTGTTTTCGTTCCCGCGGCAATAGTCGTCGTTTATACCCCCGACTCTGCGTTTACCCCTTACACTGCGGCACATCGTTCCTTCCTCATCTCTTGCACTTGCTAGCACCGCTCACTCCAACACCAACACCGATCACTTGCAGATGGGTTTTTGTTGATGCTGTTCAATTGAACTCACTTCTGATGCCTTTCTTCCCTGCCCCTCTCCGCCCACGTCCGAACCTTTCTTTACTTTAGCAGCAACTCTTATCGGATCCGGATTGTGATGCGATCACGATCCCAATCCCAACTCACAGCACTTTTTCACTTCAGTCCAATCCTGACATGAGATTCCCGGTCAAGTTTGCTAACAGGATGAAACATAGTCCTCCCAACACGAAGTCTGAAGTCAAGACCCTGCTTTCTGCAGAGTCGTCCCCGGCGACACTGGCTCATAGGCGCGCCGTGTCTGCCCCGGATCGTGCTCACTCAGTCGCAACTATGGCTTCTCTCCCTGCTTTTCAGCTGAACTTCACGGCCTCTTCCGTCCAGCATCCTACGACGTCGCAGGCTCTCCTTTCTGCCCAAGTCGCTTCACACCCGGTGCCCACTGGTGGCCATGTTTCTGCTCAAGCGGCCTCACAGCCGGTGAGCGACGAGTCCGGTTTTTCGGTACAGCTCACCCTACAGCAAGCGGTCGCGCTGGTTTTGGAATTGTTTCCGGACATTGGAAATCAGGTCTTCGTCGATCCAGCTTCTGGTCAGCCGACCACGTTCAGCGACCTGCTTGTCACACGTTTGACAGCACTGGAGCACATGCGGGATGAGCTTATCATCCAGATCAATGAGAAGCGGGAGCCGTGCATGTACACGACGCCTTGCTTGCTGAACAGCAGCCCTCGGAAGGCCATTTCGCATCTTTTCGGCCGAAACAAGCTCTGCACACGCCAAATTCCTTCTCACGTCTGGGTTCACTACTGCCGAAAGCATTACCAACGAAGCCGATATAGGAACCAGGATGACTTTTCAAAGCTGCAGGCGACAATGGTTGAGATCACTATCTTCCGAGTCCAAGTCTGGTCCGACATGAACCAGCAGGATGCTGCGATCAAGGAGGCTAGAGGCGAGAAGGTTTCTGAGCCGGTTCGCATTCTGAAGGGCTGGACCTTGGCTAAGCGCAAGCGTGAGCAACAGCGCTTGGACAACAAGAAGAACGGTAGCAACAAACGTTGTCGTCCCCATGATGAGGACGAAGACTCTGACGATGGGGAGACCGAACCCAACTTCGACAAGGGCCTCGCTGTGGAGGGCTGGCTTCTTGAGAAGTGCGGGAAAACATACACTACCCACCAGATGCTTGCGATTGCCCATCGTGTTTGGTATGAATTGGAGACCGGGCAGCGTAAGAAGATGCCCGACATGGAAATTCTTCCCATTATCGATGTCATCGACAAGAACGTTGAGAAGCCCAAGTGCGGCACCCGTCGGAAGCCTCACAAGCGCTCTCAATCTATGAATGTCGCCATGCAGCCTCAGAGCCAAGATTCTCTGCCGATGGCCCGCCGCGTGAGCCATCCTAACGTCCCGTCTTACTGGACGGCTGATGAAAGCGGCTCTCCCGCTGAGAAGCGGCAGCGCGTTAACGAAATGTCGAATGCTTATCAGGGCCGGCAGGACAACCTCCACCAGCTGCCCCGCCGCACTGAGCGCATCGTCCCTGTTTCCGACAGCAACAACTCCTTTCGTACGCACCATTCTCGCATCAGCTTTAGCAGCATCCATGAGAGCAGCGACGAGGATCGCTTTGGCAATCATTCTCAGCAAACCCCGACCACTTTGGGCAATTATAGCAGCTACGGTGTGCAGCTAGCCGGCTCTCATGGTCCCCTACCTGTTCCTACCCCTCAAGGGGTGGCTAGACCGCCTATGACTCAGCAACATGGAGATTTTGAGCAGGGTAGCCGCTTTGAGACCCGCGGCCGCCCGAGTCATCAACGCTCCATTTCGGATGCCGGTGCCTTCCAGCACTATGGCTCTTCACTCTACCCTGCGCCGGGCCCCTTGTCGTACACTCAAGCCGCATTTCAGCCATCTGGCTACCCGCAGACGAGCAATGGTTATGCGCCAGCCAGTTCCTCGTCCATGGCTCCGTATATGAACTACCCGCGTTCGAGCCGCAACGACCAGGCTAGTAGTTCGGCAACTACAGGCCTACACAATTACCAAGGCTCATATTCCTCCGCCGCACCGCACCACCCCGAGACTGCCTTTGCCATGCCCTCCTATGTGGACCCCAACCATGGCTATGGCTACGACATTGGCGGTGCTACCAACAGAAGCTCTGGCAATGCTTACAGTGGCGGTGCTACCAACGGAAGTTTGGGAAATGTCTACGGCGGTGGTGTTAAGCACACACGCCACCAGAGCACCCCGGTTGCCGCCCAGCTGCCCAGCCTCTACAACTCCGATCAGTCAGGCCTTGGTGCATACTCTTATCAGACCCGCCCTCAGCCGTCCTATTCGTCGTCAAACATCAACATGCCCCCTGTCTCAGAGGCAGATGTTGCCAAGAACGATAACTACGGCAGACGGGCCTAAGTTTACAAACTTCTCTTCGATTCTCATCGTGTGTTGTTACCACAAACTGGGACCGGCTCTTCAAATCATTTCGCGTTCTCACCCCTGACCGCTACAAATGACGGCTTGAGTCCCACGAGTTCTCTTCGGTTATCACCTCTTCACTAATCACCTTTCCATTTTCACTATTTCCTGGCACGAACATGAACAGGCCCGCTATTTTTGGCTGAGGTTGGCGTTCGGGAGTTCCGAGGAAAGACGAACACTCGTTGGCGTTTACGGATGATGCGGCACGGCCAGTAGACCGCTGTTCTTTCGTTACTACTCATAGACGAGACGGACCGGATCAGATGATACGATTTCATTACACATTTTCTCAACCGGCGGACGGCACATATTGGCGCACGATCAACCCGGGGCTCACTGCTGTGGCCTTTCAACGGGAGGGACATGTATACCAGGCTGCTTTCGCTCAGGTTGTCTTCTTTCTTTCGTTTTTTACTCGGGTTCGCAAGGACAAATACCCTTTTGACTTTTTTTTTTACTCGGCTGGCTTCATTTAGGTGCTTGGACTGGGTGGATGGGATGATTTGGGCAGGGAAAAAAAGCGATGTTGTTGTACGTTTGGGATGGGAGACATTAGGTCTCCCTGCTTTCGGAGCGTTCTTCTCTTACTTCCCCATTTTCTTGTTGGCGGCCTTTGCCTTGCTCTTTGAGCTGGCGCTGCTACTTGATCGAGGGAGGAAAGGTGTTGGTTGTACTTTTAGGAGGTGAGACATTAGGTCCCGCTCCTTTCACAGCGTTCTTCTTGTACTTCCCCAGATTCTCGCTGGCGGCCTTTGCCTTGCTTTTAAAGATGGCGCTGCTGCTTGATCAACGGGGAGACAACGCTAGTTTTTGAGAATTGCATGTAATTTCATGCAAACATCCCTCGTTCTTTGCCTGCGCTTTGCCTTGGTTTGCTCTGATATTAGTTGCATTGCCTGTATTGTGCTCACAGGTGCGTATTCATTGATGAGACTGTGTTTGAAGGGATGAGGTATTCTTCTGACGATGAGTATCACGGTTCTGTCCGATGGTTGGGGTGTTCGTGGGGATAGAAGGTGATGATAGAGAGTGGCATTTCATGATGGTGTATTCCGCGGGAAGCCGGTGGTATCAGATTACCTGGGAGAATGTCTACGGGGGCTCTTTACGGAGATTACTTTATTTCAATGGTTTGAAGAAAAAGGTTGGGGCCGTCTTGGGGTCAGGCGTATTGCAATGGATTTGTACTACATGATATTGGCGATTGAGCCACGAGAATGACATGCAGATTTCTGCACAACGCCTGTCCAACACCCTTATAACTGCGATGTTGCCCTCCTTGGAATTTACTGACACACAGCGAGCGGACTTTCTTTGGCTTGGAAGGGACAGATCTTGGTAGGGCGGCACAGCGAACTGGTGATGCTGACCGTGTCGGTAGGACACTCACTGTTGAAAAGACAGCAAATAACACCAAAATCCCGGAGCTACAAATCCCTTACAGATGCATCGATCAGTCGCCTACACGTACCTCACAGAATGCTCAGCACTGTGCTGCAGGGATGGGCCACAATCTTCGGATGCCACCTCCTTCGGCCCAAGAATGACTCGTCGTCTGGACTGATGACCGTCTCATGGCGGGCGTTGAATCGTGGCCCGTCCTATCAGCTGAAGTGTGCTGGGGTGGAAGTTGCCGCTGAGATCAGATGCTCTCTGATCTTTTGCTCCACTCCCTCCATCTTGACCTTGCGATGATGGCAATGCTTGGGTGGAGTTGTTGTGAGATGGTGAAGGGGTGGAGGTGTGGAGGCATGGCTGGTCTTGGCTTTGAGCTGGGCTTAGCTTAGCCCCCCCCCCCCCCCGGGTTTCCTCCACAGGGCGGGG